>Ga0079224_100005457_pt1 | contig 16703 bp, 9 predicted proteins | sample Stecom2015_FD_80414 | JGI IMG/M metagenome (GOLD analysis project Ga0079224, IMG submission 80414) | Agricultural soil microbial communities from Utah to study Nitrogen management - Steer compost 2015 | ecosystem: Environmental > Terrestrial > Soil > Agricultural land | place: USA: Utah... | reverse complement strand
CTGGACTGATTGGAGTACCAACGGGTCAATGCCCAGTTGGTGCTCGTGGCGCTGTAGGTAACCGCCAACTGCTGTGAAATAAAGGCCGCACGCGTACCGGCACTTTCATACGCATCGGCAAACTGGGCGAGCAAAGGCGGAAGGCGCTGCTCCGGGGTCGGAATCGTTGCGTTTGCACTGTTGGGATTCTCATTCACATCGAGCCATTTCTCACACGAGGTGAGCGTGATAAAAAGAACGGCTACATATAAGATCTTCTTCATCGTTATAAGCTTTAGAATCTAACATTTAAACCTACGGCGAAACCGGCGGTAGCCGGCACCCCGGCATAGTCGATCCCTACCGATCCCGAACCAATTACGCCGGCCCCGGCGGCACTGGTTTCGGGGTCCATACCCGAATAGTTGGTCAGCAACCACAGGTTTGTACCGGATGCGGTAATCGTTGCGCCCTTGAGGTACGGCATGCGCGCCAAAACGCTTTCGGGCAGGCTGTACGACAGCGATACCGAGCGCAATCGTAGCCAATTGACCTCTTCGATAAAGAATGGCGCATGGTTGAGGTAAATATCGCGGTAGTACTGCTCGTTGGCCACGACCTCGCGGGTTACGAGCTCGTAATCTTCCGTAGCCGGGTTCAGCGCCATGCCAGTGAAGGAGATGGTGCTTCCCCTGTCTTCCGTTACTTTCGACAACCCATAGTTAACTAATAGATGCTCGGTGCCGTTGTACACATCACCCCCTTTCCGGAAGTCAAACAGAAACGAAAAGTCCCAATTTTTGTAGGAGAAGTTATTGCTTAACCCGCCCAGCAAATCCGGCTCTCGGTTACCCACCGGCAACGTTTGGGAGGTCGACGTGAGCGGATAGCCCGATTCCCAGTCGAGCAGCAGGTTGCCATTGTCGTCGGTTTGCCATTTCGAGCCGCTCAATCCCATGAAGTCGCCGCCATCGAACGACGCGGCTTTGGCATTGCCCACCTGCACGTCGGTCACATACAGCACCGACAGGGCTCCGGGCAAAGCCTTCACCACCCCCTTGTTGTGCGACAGATTGAGCGCGATATCCCATTTGAAGTCGTTCCGCTCGATCGGCGAGCCGTTCAGCGTCACCTCGATTCCTTTGTTCTCGATTTCGCCGGTATTGACATAACTCAGGATGTAGCCTGTAGCATTACTGACCCGTGGCTGCAGGATCTGGTCTTTACTATTGTTGATATAGTACGCCACGTCCAACCCCAGGCGGTTATCCATAAAGCTCAGTTCGGCCCCCACCTCGGTAGAGGTCGTCGTTTCCGGCTTCAGGATATCATTGCCCCGCGTCCAGTAGTTCCGGAAGCCGCCGCCGATGGTTAGCTCAGGGCCGAACAGATACGTGTTGGTCTGGTAAGCCGGCGCATCTTTGCCCACCTGCGCCCACGAGGCTCGGATCTTTCCGAAAGAAAGAACATCGTTCGCTTCCATCAGCTCGGTAAACACGAAGCTACCGCTCACAGCGGGGTAAAAGAACGAGCGGTTTTCAATCGGCAGTGTCGACGACCAGTCATTCCGTCCGGTTACACTCAGGTAAACCATGTCGCGATAGGCCACCCGGAAGTCACCATATACGCCCACAAGCCGCCGGGTCATTTTGTCTTGTGAAAAAAACTGGTTACCCTGTTCGGCGTTGTTCAGGCTAAAGAAATTCGGGATTTCGAATTGCTGCGCGCGGAGCGAATTCGACTTGGTCTCGGTATTTTCGGCCGTGGTCCCCAACAGCAGGCTCAAATCCCAAATGTCATTCAAGTTGTGATGGAAATTAAGCATCAGGTTGGAATTGATATAATTGTAGTTGCGATTAGTTTCCGATATCATGCCCTCCTGCCAGTCGAGTTTGACACTGGATCCGGGGTAAATCTGGTTACCGAATACGGTCGTATAATTATCGATACCCAATCGGTAGGTGATGTCAAACCAATCGGCAACGTTTATATTGGTATATGCCGTCCCGATGAAGCGGTTGGTTTCGTCGGTCTGCGGATTGCGGTTGATGATCCAATACGGGTTTTCCACGTCTCCGGCATCCTCCAGATTCGGCTCGGGCCAGATACGCCGTTTCGTGCCGTCGGGATTTAGGTAAACACGCATATCGTCGTTCCGTGGCCACGACACGATGCTTTCCATATAACCTCCGCTGTTCGACCCCCACAGACCACTGCCGGTGAGGGTTTTACGCGTGTCGCTCTTTGCGTACGATGCGTTTACGCCGAACGTGAAGCGTCCTGCCTTCTGCTCGCCATTGAAGCGCACGGTGCTCCGGTTGAAATCGGTGGTAGGCACCACGCCCGATTGCGCGAGGTTGGACGCCGACAGAAAGAAATTGCCATTTTCGGAACCTCCTGAAACGGTAAAGCTGTTATCATAGGCGTAAGCCGGTTTGAAAAAATTGCCCATGTTGTCATACACCGTCTCTCCCGCCCCGAATGGGTCGCCCCACGAACGGATGGTCTGGTCGGTAAATTCACCACTGTAGTACGAGCCGCGCTTGTAAAGCCCTTGCTGCTCGGGCAAGCGGTTCACCCAGTTGGTGATAAACCGTGGCGTGACGGTAACGGCAACCGTTCCGGCCTTCCCTTTTTTTGTGGTAATGATGACCGCGCCCGCCGCGGCCCGCAAGCCATACAGTGCCGCTGCCGCCGGGCCTTTCAACACCGAAATAGACTCGATATCTGCCGGATTGATATCCATACCCCGGTTACTGTTCGTGGTCGACAGATTCACCGAGCCATCGAACGCGCTGTTGTCGCCCTGCCCCGTGGAATTATCCATCGGCATGCCATCGATAACGAACAACGGCTGGTTATCGCGTTCCAGTGAGGTTCCCCCTCTCAATACAATCGACGACGAAGCACCGGGCGCACCACCGGAATTGGTGATGTTCACACCGGCGACCTTGCCGTTCAGCGAATTGATCAAATTCGGGTCTTTATTACGCAACAGCTCTTCCGACTGGATTTCCTGGGCGGCATAGCCCAACGCCCGCTTTTCACGCGTGATACCCATCGCGGTTACAATCACTTCCTCCAGTGCCTCCTCCGATGCTGAAAGCGCCACGTCGATAACAGACACGGCACCCACGACGCGTCGCTCCTCCCCATAGCCAACCGATTGGAAAATCAAGGTCTGTCCTTGCTGAACCGCAATCGAATACTGCCCCGAAGCATCGGTTTGAGATTGGTCGCTACTGCCTGCAACCGCTACGGTTACTCCCGTTAGCGGATCTCCGGTACTTCCATCGGTTACCGTACCGGTCACCGTCTTCTGCTGAGCATATACATTGGCCAAGCAGCAGGCAAGACCAATAACCAGCATAAATAATGTTCTTTTCACTCGCATAGGATTACCATTTAAGATTAATCAAAACCACTCGCTAGTGGCCCTATTTATTGTTTTCGCTTCAGTATAGTTAGTCCATGTACTGTCGTTCCGAAACGACAGCAGCACCTCCTTATAACACATCAATTACACCATATTGTTTGCTCCCTTTGTTACATTTATTACACATGTATTTATTACGGATCTGTCGCCTTTTCCGTTGTGTTGGCTTGCACACGAACAACAGCCATCCGTACGAAGTCGTACGTGCTATCAGTCGTTACCGACCAACTTCCGGTCAGCGAGTAGGGCCGGAAATGCACCCCTTGTTGTAGTTGCAGGCGATTCACCGGGATATAGGCCTGTGCTTGGCTCGAAAGCCGTACCCGGTACATGTTGTTCATCCCGCCGGCTACCTCTACCTTCATCAAGCTATCCAGGTAGCCCATCTTGGCTCCGCCGAGCCGGTCGGAGCCAAGCCCGCAATATAACGGTGCCTCACCGGAGGTGAGGCCGGTCAGCACGTGCAACTGGTTCCATAACGTAACCCGCTGAGTGTACTTTACGGTCACGGTTTCCCCCGATGTTTTGTCGCGCAGTACAAAGGATACCGGAACATCGGCCAAATCGTCGGACGCATTGATGGTGTATTCCCCACGGTAGATACCCGCCACGCCAGTTTCCAACGGGTCAAGCTCGGAAAGGGGGGCGCCGTTGTAAAACGTCGCGTCACCCCCCGGGGTTGGCTTCATTTCCACCTGCAGGAGATCGCCGGACTGTAGCCATACATCGCCCCCCGGTAATATCCGCGCGGATTCGATGGCAAAACCCTTTGTCGGCTGGGGAGGTGTAGTTTTTTCGTAAACCACCTCCGGCTGCTCGTGCAACGTATCGGTACGCAGCACATGCCATACCTGCAAATTGTTGGTCCCCTCCTGCAAAAGCAACGGTGCAGAAACGCCTTTGCTATACACCGGTACCTGGATGCCGTTGAGGAATAAGGCGCCCGCCGGATCGGCTATCCCCCGGAAATAGGCAGGCGTGTCGGTGATAACACGATGGCCTTCCGCCGGTGAGGTTATTTTCAATCGGAGGCTTTGCCCCAGCGCCGGCCATACGCCGATGCTAACAATCAGCAGGACGCATGCGCATAACCTTGCAACATATGGTTTCGACGTACTTCTTGGCGATATATACTGGCTGGTGAGGGATGCTGTACCTGCAGTCTTTACCATGGCTTTTAAACTGGTTACCTTTTGGTAAAGCAAGGATAAGAAAAAAAGCCGAATAAAATGCGTGTTGTTGCATTTTTATTCAAAATATCGCAAGAATGCGGATAGAATAAAATTGTCTTGCTACTCAATACACCATGGTATCGGTAGGTAGAGCCGGTAATTGGTAACTGCCGGTATCAATGTTCAACTCGGTATTTGATCGCGCGAGTGCGGCAATACCCGCTGCCGAAACCGGTGCTTGATAAAGATAAACATCTTGCAATGCCGGAAGTTTCCCCAATAGTGCAACCCCCTCATCGGTCACTTCGGTATTGACCAAGTTGAGGTACCGGAGCTTGTCGCATGACTGGAGGTACTGGAGCCCGGCACTGCTCACCGAGGTGTTTTCCACGTGCAGTTGCTGCAGTTGTGTTAGTTTTCCAATATACTGCAACCCTTCATCGGTAATCTGGGTGTCGCCGAGTTTGAGCTGCAAAACGTTCTCGCCCAATTCGGCTACTAGCTGAGCATCGGCATCATTGAACGCCGAATAGTTAATGGCGCTGATTGATATCTGATTTTTATTTTCCGCCAACTTAATTATTTTCAGTCCCTTTGCTAAGAGCTTTTCAACCGTTTCTGTGTTCGGCGGCGGAATATCTGCTAAGGAATCAAGCGGATCGCCTCCGGATGGGTCACCCCCTCCCTCCAAGGCTAGTAAAATCGGCTGAATCGCTTCGGGCTGTTCCAATTCGCTTACTTTCTTATCGGCAGGCGCCCCGGCGTCAATCCACCAGGCGATCAATTCTATCTGATCCGCACTGATCGGCGTCCGTCCCTTCGGGGGCATCCGTTTTTCATCACCAACGGGCAATACCAGACGCTTGTAAAGTTCACTTTGGTCTGCGGCACCCGGCGTGAGTGCCGCACCGCTTTCGCCTCCCTTCATCAGCATATCCAATGTATGTAGCGCCAGATCACCTTCCGTCTTCTTTGGTCCGTGGCAACTCTGGCAGCGTTGTTGAAAAATTGGCTGGATGACATCCGAATAAACCATTGCCTCCTGCACGTTGGCTAAAACCGGGAGCTCTTCGGGCTGCTGCCCGAAAAACAATCGCACACGCTCCGGTAAGGCATCCAGAAAAAACCCTTTCCCATGCGTTAGCGTACCGCCGAAATGACCCGTTATGCAAAGTAGCACCACCAATAGCGAGAGCACGCCGAAACGATATTTCCGGAATTTGGCAAACCCGCCAGCCGTGGCCGGCCGTTCCCGATATAGCGCCCAACACAACACACTTACCACTGCCGCGGAGATACCCAACCATTGGTGAAAGGACAACGTTTGGCTATCATAACCACCGCTGAGCGACAGCAAATACCCCGCAATACTGGCAATTATGGCAAACGTTGCTCCAAACAACAACATGAAAGGGAGGACAGGGTTCAGTACCGCATAACGTTTCCAGCGGCCCAGCAAGGCAAACAAAAATGCTAACACCAACATCCCGATGGGAAAGTGAACCAGCACCAAGTGCCACCGTCCCAGGAATAGCAAAAAATCACCATTACTTTCCATCAGTCGTCGTACCGGCTTTTCAGGAGGTCAAACATATATTTGTTCACCGCCCATTGATCGGCCACCGGTTGGCGCGTATAGGGCTGTGTAGGCATGTAGTCCGGAGGGCCGAATTCCATCGTTATGGTTAGTGGCTGATTTCTTTCACGATGGGACGCCACGACGACATCCCACCATGCAAGATGTTGTTGCACAATATTTTTCCATTCCGGTGCTCGCGGATCGTTGACTTGCGGCCCCTCCGGATGCCCGATCCGTGCATGGATATGGTCTGTCCGCTGCAAGGCGAGATCAACTGTCGTGCGCTGGTCACCAAGCATCGATTCGTGCACGGCACACCAATGAGAGATATCCAATGCCAAGCGGACGTAAGGCAGCCGATCCAAGTATTCTTTTGTAATGTGCGCTGCGAAACTAAACCGGCCACGATGCGTTTCATGCACAATCGGTACACCCGTGGCCCGGCTAATAGAATCAGCTAATGCCAAAAATCGTTCATTCGGTTCCTTCCCGATATGGTCTTTGCCCGTATGGCTATTTATCCGTGCCGGACGCAGTGCCGCAGCCCGCTCCAGCGTGTGCTTATAGTCGGCCAAGTGAGCTGCTAAATCAGCCCCTGAACCGCTGCTGCACAAAAATATGTAAGACAGGCTGTATTTCTCGAAGGCCGTCATCATTTCTTCACGCACAGCCTCATTGGCCGGCACCCGGGTCTCTATCCCATCGAAACCTGCTTCAGCTGCCCATTTGCAAAATTCATCCCACGATACCTTTCGGCCCCAATCTGTACAGAAATAGGTGATATCCGGTGTTTTGGTTGTTTCCTGTGCGGTGGTTGCTGTAACGATTGCCGCCAGGAATAGCGATAAAACCCACCTTCTCTTATTAGTCATTCGAATACGTTAAACAATTGCATCAATTAAATAACCTTCCACATCTGTAAGCCGGAAAGGTCGTCCTTGAAACTCATAGGTCAGCTTCTCGTGGTCAAAACCGAGCAGGTGAAGCATCGTTGCATGCACGTCATGAACGGAAACACTCCCGCTAACTGGTGAAAAGCCGATTTCATCGGTTTCCCCCCATGAAGCGCCTTTTTTCACACCGCCACCGGCCATCCAGATGGTATACGCGTCGGGGTGATGGTCGCGCCCCGCAAACGGCATATCCATATTATCGCGGTTTTCCTGCATCGGCGTCCGGCCAAATTCACCACCCCATACCACCAACGTCTCGTCGAGTAGTCCACGTTGTTTGAGGTCGAGCAGCAAAGCGGTCATGGGGCGATCAATCTCCCGGCATTTGTTGCGGAAACCTAAATCGATCGCCGAACTTGCATTGGTGCCATGGCTGTCCCATCCCCAGTCAAACAGCTGGACGAAGCGGACACCTTGTTCTACCAACTTGCGGGCTAACAGGCAGTTGTTGGCAAACGATTCCTTTCCGGGCTGCGTACCGTAAAGCTCGTGTATATGTTCCGGCTCGTTATTGATATCCATCACTTCCGGCACAGCCACTTGCATCTTATAAGCCATTTCATACTGTGCAATCCGGGCAAGGATTTCAGGGTCCTTATACGCCTGGTATTCCTCCATATTCACCGCATTGATGGCATCAATTGCTTTCCGCTTGACGTCGCGGTTTATCCCATCAGGGTCGCTGATATATAATACCGGGTCGCCGTGCGAACGGCATTGCACCCCTTGGTAGACCGAAGGGAGGAAACCACTGCCCCATACACTTTTGCCCGCGTCGGGGGTCTTCCCACCAGAAGTAAGCACAACGAAACCCGGAAGGTTGCTATTTTCTGTACCCAAGCCATAGGTAACCCACGAACCGATACTTGGACGACCCAAACGGGCGTGGCCTGTATGCATGAAGAGCTGCGCCGGTCCGTGGTTAAACTGATCGGTATGCACCGCCTTTAAAAAACTTACCTCATCCACCACTTTCGAAAAATGCGGCAGAAGATCGGAAACCCACGCTCCACTTTCGCCATGTTGCTTGAAGGATGCCAGTGGCCCAAGCATCTTGGGGGTACCCCGGATGAACGCAAATTTCTTGCCCTCAAGCAACGAGGGCGGACAAAGTTGATTGTGAAGTTTATGCAATTCGGGCTTATAGTCAAACAGCTCGAGCTGAGACGGCGCCCCGGCCATGTGTAAATAAATGACACTCTTGGCTTTAGCCGCAAAGTGCGGGAATTTCGGCGCCAACGGATTCATCGAATCGGTAAGGAGACCGCCCGATGCGGTTCCCGCGCGGGAGCTTGTGCATGACGCGCCCAACAAAGACCCCAAGGCTATGCCACCTACACCGGCGACGCAATCCATCAGAAAATGTCGGCGGGTAATCGCCTTCAACGTTGTCTCACGTGCTTCTTTCAATAACTTTTCCATTCTTTACCCTGTTAAGATTTAGTAAGAAATTCATCCAGGTTTAATAGCGCGCTAGCCACTATGGCATACGCGGCAACGGTTGCGTTCTGCTCTGCTACATCATTCGCCGCCGACCCAAGCAGTTTAGCGGCCGCGTCGGGCTCCGCCCGATAATGTTCGAATGTTTCTTGATAAAGCTTTACCAGTGCCTCAAGTTTATCGGCACTCACCTCTTGCTGCATCACCATTCGATACCCAGCTTTAATGATCTCCGCTGTCCCAACACCATGCTGCTGCATGCGTTTGGCAAGATGCAGAGCGGCTTCTTGGTACACCGGATCATTAAGCGTGGTCAGTGCTTGCAGCGGCGTGTTGGTACGAATCCGGTCGACCACACAAACTTCCCTGCTGGAGGCATCGAACGTGAGGAAAGACGGATAAGGGCTGGTTCGCTTGAGAAAGGTATAAACGCCCCGGCGATATTGGTCCGCACCCTTGCTCTTTTTCCAATGTTCACCACTGTAAACACTCATCCACACGCCTTCGGGTTGGTAGGGCATCACACTCGGGCCAAACATTTTGGTACTCAAAAGACCACTCACGGCTAATGCCTGATCGCGTATCTGCTCGGCCGAAAGCCGAAAACGTGGGCCTCTCGCATAATATTTATTGGCAGGGTCGCGTTCGAGTAGCTTCTCGGTCAATACCGATGACTGCCGATACGTGGTCGAAATAACAAGTTCACGAAGCAACTCCTTGACGCTCCAATCCATTTCATGCATGAACTGCAGGGCCAGCCAATCGAGCAGCGCAGGATGGGTTGGTGGATCGCTTTGGGTGCCCATGTCGCCCAAAGGCTCGACGATACCGTGTCCAAACAACTGGGCCCATAAACGGTTTACCAAGGTACGGGCGGTCAATGGATTGTCTTCGCTCACCAACCATTGCGCAAAACCCAGCCGATTACGAGGGGCGCCTTCTGGGAACGGGTTGAGGAAGCCCGGCACATCTGGTTCCACAACATCGCCATGTACCAGCCAATTGCCACGTTCGAAGACATGGGTCTCCCGGCGCATATCAGGCGGATTCTCGACCATGATAGGTACCGACGGGGGCCGACGGTTGATCAGCTCGAGCATCGTTGCCTGCATCTGCTCATATCCGGGTGCGTCGGCACCCGGCAACGCCGGACGGAATGCCATCCATTCCACCATACATACTTCCCGGTCCTTAGGTATCGACGCATTCTTGAACCGTAGGAAAATGTCGTGCGTACCCGCCATCGCCTTAATCGGTACAGCAATAATTTCCCTACCCTTAGTTACCCGCAGCGAGATGTTGGCAATGACTGGTCCGTCCAGACTACCGGCCCTCAATTCCAGTTCCCCCCCCGGGGTTCCCGTAGAATAATTCAGGTAAAACAAGTCATCGTCTGTCAATGTAATGGCCGGCAACCGCGCGCTGCCACCACTACGAATACCCAGCCACTTCGTGTCGACCAAAGCACCGTTGACCAATTGGTCACACGAATGCGCATGGATTTTTGGTTCCAGCGCATGCAGAAACAGGTCGGTAGCCGCTACAGCATCGGTGCTAGCGTACTGCCCTACCCATTGCTTCACCTCCTCCACTTTCAGGCTATCGACCTTATTGTAAAAGCGAAGCGTCGGGTAGTCTCCCGGCGTATCCTCGTCGCGAGTATTATTAAAAAAGGCGTAAGACTTGTAATATTCTTCAAATTTAATCGGATCGTACGTGTGGCTGTGGCATTGCACACACTCAAAAGTGGTAGAAAGCCACGCTTGGTACGTGGTATTGACACGGTCCATCACGGCTGCAACACGGAACTCCTCGTCGTCCGTCCCGCCCTCATCATTCACCATGGTATTCCGGTGAAATGCCGTAGCAATCAGTTGGTCTTTCGTGGCATCAGGCAACAGGTCTCCCGCCAACTGCTCGATCGTAAATGTATTAAATGGCTTATCGTCATTGAAGGCCTGAATCACCCAATCACGGTATGCCCAGATTTGTCTTGACTGATCTTTCTCGTAACCTTTACTATCTGCATAGCGCGCAATATCGAGCCACCAAGAAGCCCATCGTTCTCCGAAGCGGGGTGAGGCCAGCAGGCTGTCAACACGTCGCTCGTATGCATCCTCCCGGGTATCATTTTCAAATGCAGCTACTTGTTCCATCGTGGGAGGCAGCCCAATCAGATCCAATGATACCCTGCGCAGTAACGTTGCCCGGTCGGCCTCCTCGGCGAAACCCAAGTTATGCTCGCCATGCTTCTCTTTGACGAAATAATCGATGTCGCTATGCAGCTCCGCGTCGTTGCCGAAGCTAAATAAGGAAGCCATAGCAAACCGTGGACGTGGCACCTCTACTTTTTCTGGCAAAGAATACGCCCAGTGTTCGCCCCATTGAGCCCCTTCTTCTACCCATCGAGTAAGCACACTGATTTCTTCCGCTGTTAGTGGTGGTGCGTCATAAGGCATACGCTCTTCGGGATCCTCGGAGGTAAGCCGCTTGATGAATTCACTGTGTTCCGCGTCACCGGGAATAATCGCTTGGTGGCCTGCCTCCGTCTTGCCGAAAGCCTCTTCCTCAAACAACAAGCTGAACCCTCCGCTCTTCTTTACGCCACCATGACAAGCGATACAATGCTTGTTGATAATGGGTTTTACCTCCGTGGCAAAATCAACGGGGTCCTCCTCATACTGCATAAGCGCAATAATGACAACCAGCGCGGCAATGCCGATACCGATAAGGCTCTTTTTCCATTGGTTTTTCATAATGCTGTCAGTTTGCTGCGGACTGCCCATAACCGTTAGTTTGGAGCCCGCACCTAAGACTCAAAGATATGCTCTTTATACCTGTTAATCAAACGAATCATCCGCGATTGGCCATCACTTTTGGTTATCTATTATAACTCACTTCGCTACAATAACGTCTATTTCGCCCGCCGAAGCGGTATTATCCGTGCTTTCATAAGCGTCCAACCGGATGTACCGCGCCGTATGGGCCTCCGGCCATGTTACCACCTTAGCGCCCGTACCAGTAGGCCAAGTACCTTCCGCCACCGTCTCGAAAGAAGCGCCGTCCATGCTCACGCTTATGGAATACATGGTAATCATGCCTTTGGTATCGTCATCAAGTCGTGGTTGGTATACCAGCCCTTTAACGGGATAGGTATCTCCCAGATTAATGGTGAGTGCCTGCGGAAGCGGCTGCAAGGGCTCCCATTCCGAGTTCCATGCGGTTTCAGGACGTTCATCAATTGCATTCTGCGCCGTGTAATCGTATCCGCGTACATTCCCCGGATGGTCACTGGTTGCCTCGATTGTCATCTTTGACTTGTCGGCAAAATCTGGCCATTCACCGAGGGGCGTGATTTCCACATTGTCTATTTGCGCATTGTGCCAGGGACTTACCATAAAGCCAATTTGGCCTGTACTAAACGTGTAATCCGTGGCTTGGCCCACTTCCTTTCCATTGATCAATACGGCCAAACGATCGCCGTCCATGCGGAGTGTAATTCGGTGCCATTTGCCTACTTCGAAAGGCGCCTCTCCTGAAGCGATTGTCCGATCAGGAATCTTCTGACCGCTCATCTCCTTGCAATAGAGCTTCCACACCCCTTCACTACTCACCTGGAAATGGTACCCCGCCAGTTGGGTACTGCGCTTCACTCCCGATATGCGGCCCACGAGCTCGATTGTACCGGGCTCTTCCAGCAGCACGTCGGCACTGGCCTCGTAATCGCCCCACCACCGCGGGTCGCCCATGAACGTAGCGGGTTGGACAACGCCGTGCCACCAGCTCAATGGCTTGTCTTTAAGCACTTGCCTGAGGCTCATCCCCGAACGGCCACCTCCACTTGGTGCCGTTTCGAATGCCCCATTGATATCAGAATAAAACCGGGCCAATTTACCCGACTCATAACTTTCAAAATCTTCTTTATACGGCAGCTCCATACGCGTATAAATGTCTGCGCTGGGAGCGGCGGCACCTTTCGTCTGCCCCGTAGTCGACGTAACGGTATAAACACAGCCAGGTTCAACGGCCAATGTGAATTTACCGTTCTCCACCTTCAAAGGTGCCTTCTTGACGAAATGGTCGTTGGTGTTGTCCGAAAGCAAATTGGTCTCCCATATATTCACCGTCTGTGCCGCTAACCCTCCCGCCAAAGCGAATGTGACCGTTTCGGTATCTTCAGCATCCATGGCCTCAATGATAATACTGAAGTCCTGCCGGTCGGCCGACCGTAGGCTTACATAGCTGGCACCGCCGTCAAGGTAACCGCAGGCATCATCGAGGTATTGCCACCCCGGTTTCACGAATTGGGCCGTATGCCCGAATACCCATATGCTTTTGCCCACTTGGTAATAACCCGACCACGGCCACTCGGCGAGCGACAAGCCGGTATCGCCAAGTTCCATATTCGCATACCAAGCCGATACCGGAGACCAAGCCATGTAACCCGTGATCCGCGCGTCGATGTACATCCGATTAAGCGCCCGCGCGATGGGCAACGAACCGATGTCGTGGTTCTGGGCGCTATTTTCGCTCATCCAAAGCGGCTTGTCGAGCGCCTGTGCGTGCTCCGGACTGAAACACGACTTATGGTCGGAGCGGTGGCCGCAGGCAAAATGCACCGCAACGTGATCGATGGAATTCCTAAACTCCTCGTTCTCATACATGTCATCGACAATACGCCACAAGTCGGATATGCAGCACTCATCTCCGCCGATGAATTCAATGTGCGGGTAGTGTTCCTTCAGTGCTTTCCGGAACTTGATGTACCAATCTACATTATAGCCTCGTTCATTCCAACCACCCATATAATCGATCTTGAGGCCGTTCTGTTCCGCACAGTCGAGCCAAGCGAGATGATACGCAATGTTTTCGTCCGACCAGAAAGTCTTGCCAATCCAACCTGGTGAACCCCACGCCAAGCCTGCTAACTTGATGTCGGGATTACGTTTACGGGCTTCGTGCATCAGCCACCATTCATAACCCCGGTCACAATTGATCTCATCGGGTGTGCGCATATGGCTCGCCTCAGCACCGTCGGTAGAGTTGATATCCCCGCCAATTTCGACCTTCAGGATCTGGAGGTTGGCCCCGTAGTTGGGCTTGAACAGGTAATCCAGAATCTGGCTTCGTTCAGGCTCAGGGTAATCGTAAAGTAGGCGCGACGACCCACCGGCACTAACGCCTCCTATTGCTTGGTACATACGGCCGTTCCCATTCGCGTCAACAACGATGGTCTTCATCTCGGCCATCTCCGTTTCTGATGCACGATTGGTCCATGCCAAGTGTATTCCTGCCAGCAGGATACCTAAGCCTTTCAAAATCACTACAAGATGCTTCTTCATATTTTTCCTATCGTTACCTTTTTGTTTCACTGGTGAGTATATTCATCGGCACCCTTCCGCTCGCTATCACTGATAACCGATTAACTGGCTATTTACCGTATTACTACGGGCCAGAAAAACAGGTCAAAAATCAACTTCAGGATTTGGGTAGGGGTCCTCACATCGGCTTCAGTATGCGTTCCCGCTCCTCCGGGATATACCGTCCGGAATGATAACGTTCAGACAAGTCCCTGATGCTATGCTGTTTATACTTAGTTATTCACAATCGGCCGATTAACCCCGCCTTATTCATACCTCACTCATATATTTATACGATCGGAAAAGAAAATAGTTATAGGCGGTTTGGAAACTTTTTAAAAAAAGAGCGGCAAGACCGACACCAACCGCTGAAGCTTGCCGCGTAGGATACGCATTGCCTGGTACTTGTGCTGTTTGACGGTACCCTCGCTGATCGACATCCGCTCCGCAATCTCCCTATTTGTTAGCTGGTCATACCAGGAAAGCGCATAAACTTCCCGCATTTTAGGAGGCAGTTGACCGATTTTTTGTTCCAGCAACTGTTCCAATTCCCGCGCCAGCACAGCCTCTTCCGTAACAGCTCCACCCTGCGGCGCAAACGCGAGATACGAATGGATATATTCATCAAAATGCTTGCTGCGGCTTATCGCGGTAAGGATACGGTTGCGCAATACCGTGTACAAGTAGCCCCTGATGTTTCCCCGCGCGTCGATACGGTCAGCGTGCTGCCATACCGTCATAAACAACTCCTGTACCGCGTCATGCGCATCCTCAGCATCGCGTAATAGGTGATAGGCAGACAGATACATCAGATTCCGGTACCGCTCATACAGCTGAGCATAGGCCTCCTCGTCACCCTGCTGGATACGCAAAACAAGTGATTCATCCGAATACGACTGATAATCACGAAAATCCGCTGGATTATTATTGATTGCCATATCACTCAATTCGAACCACATGATTTCTCATTTACCATTCGGGTACCGGTTTATAAATACAAACAATAGACATCCAATCAACGTTGTTGATTAAATCTTTATCAAAGTAAAAAGTAATGCATGGAAAACGGAAATCAATTATCCTTATCCCTGATTACTTTTATTTATCCTGCTGCGCGCGAAAAACGATTTTTTTCTATTTGTCTATTTTTGCTTCCAATTGGCTAGGCACCTGCACGACAGTTGCCCGATGCTTTTCGAGTTCCTCGTTCAGGTCGGCGACGATATCGGGATATTGTTCATTCACATTGTATTTCTCTGAGGGATCCTCCAACAGGTTGTACAATAGTGGAACGGGGTGTGTCTTCGCCGGTTCCCTACTATAAGATGGTTTGGTGGTAAAATGTGCCTTCCAGGGCCCTTTTCGGATGGCATACACTTCCGACCGGTGATAGTAAATCACCACGTCCCGGTTCCCATCAGCAGCCCCTTGCAGCAGGGGCAGCATATCGACACCATCATACACGCGGCCCTTCGGCAGCTTCGTGTCGGTCAGTTTGGCTACCGTCGGAAAGATATCCATCGTTGTCGCCAATGCTGTATTAATGGTATTTGCCTTGATGGTACCAGGCCACCATGCTAGCATCGGCACTCGCATTCCCCCCTCATAGGCAGACCCTTTCCCTTCGAAAAGCAAACCGGCCGAACCACCTTCCTTTTTCTTCAACAGCCAAGGCCCATTATCGCTGGTAAAGATAACCAACGTATTCTCGTCGATTCCCGCTACCTTCAAGGCCTCCAGAATCTGCCCTACGCTCCAATCGAGCTCGGCGACAACATCGCCATACAAGCCGCGCTCACTTTTACCCTTAAATTTGGCAGACGCATGCAAAGGCACATGGGGAAAGTTGCTAGCGTAGTACAAGAAAAATGGCTTGTTCTTATTGCGTTCGATAAACGCTACCGCTTCGTCGGTATAGCGCTTGGTCAACTCATCCTGGTTAGGTGCCGTCTCAATAATTTCATTGTTTCTGTAGAGAGGTAATGGTGGGTTCCGTTTATTGACCTGGGGAATCATGTCATTGGAATATGGAACACCGAAGTAATAATCGAACCCGTGATTGAGCGGCATAAACTGCGGTAAGTGCCCTAGGTGCCACTTTCCGATAATGGCCGACTGGTACCCCGCTCCTTTCAAGGCCGCAGCAAGGGTGGTTTCGCTGGTCGGCAGCCCACCTGCCGAGTTGGGGAAAAACACCCCTGTACCGCCTGTAAGGCCGTACCGGATAGGTAACCGGCCCGTAAGCAAAGCAGCGCGGCTGGGTGTGCACACATTCGCGCCCACATAGAATTGGGTGAACCGCATCCCTTCTGCGGCCATTTGGTCCAAATGGGGCGTACGGATGGTGGGATGCCCATAGCAGCTCAAATCACCATAGCCAAGGTCATCGGCCAAAATCACTACGACGTTCGGTGCCCGGTTTACTGACGTGCCGATTTGTGCGGTTGCACACAGGCCTAATCCCCAGAGGCCAACCGTTCCTATAAGCTTGCTTATCGTCATCTTATCACTTACTAAAGCGTTTGATTGCTCCGTCCATGCGAAAACTTTGCATCTTCTGCCAGAGCGCATCCACAATGTCCGGATGGCGCGCTGCCTGGTTGTACAATTCACCCGGATCAGTCGCTAAGTTATACAGTTCCGGCGTCAATGCATCATTCCGCGGCATCCTGTGCCCAGCATAGGGCGCCATGCGCAATTTCCAATCGCCAGACCTTATGGCATCAAGGTTCTTTCCCTCAAAATAATAAAAATCCTTCCCCCGCTCGAACGTACGGTCACCCT
>Ga0079224_100005454_pt1 | contig 16704 bp, 17 predicted proteins | sample Stecom2015_FD_80414 | JGI IMG/M metagenome (GOLD analysis project Ga0079224, IMG submission 80414) | Agricultural soil microbial communities from Utah to study Nitrogen management - Steer compost 2015 | ecosystem: Environmental > Terrestrial > Soil > Agricultural land | place: USA: Utah... | reverse complement strand
GACCTCGGCTACCGCACCGACGGCGTCGTCATGGCTACGGCCGATCCGAGCCTCGAACGCATGACTGCGGACCAGACGACGCAGTACCAGATCGAAGCCCTGCGCGCGCTCGAGGCCAACGAGACGATCCAGGCCACGGGTGCGTCGACGATTCGCCCGATGCGTGGACAGATGACAATGAGCTTCTACCCCGTGGGCTACGTCGCCACCGATGATCACGATCTGAACGTGGCCCTGAACATGGTGTCGCCCGGCTGGTTCGACGCGCTCGGCATCCCGCTGTCGAGCGGCCGCGCGTTCACCTTCGACGATGGGGGCCCGGCTCGCGTGGCAATCGTCAGCGAGAGCCTCGCAGAGAAGTACTGGCCCGGCGAGAATGCCGTTGGCAAGCAGATAGCGATGGGAACCGATCCCGACGATCCCATCGTCACTGTGGTCGGTGTGGCGGGCGACGCGCGGTATGGCAGGGTCGACGCCACGCCGCGACCGTATCTCTACATGCCGCTCCATTCCGAGTTCGGGGGGCCGTTCCGGAGTCAATTGACCTTCTTCGTGCGCGGCACGCTGCCGCCTGGCACCGCCCTGGCGACGCTTCGCCAGACGCTCCAGAGTGTCGATGCGCGCGTGCCGGTTTCTGGAGCCATGACGCTCGAGACGCACGTGGCCGACACGCTGATGCCGCAGCGTCTGGGCGTCGCGCTGCTGGCGGCGTTCGCCGTGGCGGCGTTGATTCTCGCGGCGGCCGGCGTCTATGCGGTGGCGGCGTACACCGTCGCGGCGCGGCGCCGGGAGATCGGCATCCGGATGGCACTCGGCGCCGACCGAGGGCGCGTGCTGGCCCAGGTCATGCGGGATGGCGCGGTGCCCGTCGTGACGGGCGCGATCGCGGGCGCGGGTATGCAGGCATGGGGCGCACGGCTCGCCGACAGCTTCGTCTTCGGCCTCGATGGCGGGGCGCCATTGCATCTCGCGGGCGCCGCCGCGATTGTCGTGCTCGCGGCTGTCGCAGCACTCATCGTGCCGGCTCGCGCGGCCACGCGCACCGAGCCGACGATCGCCTTACGCGACTCGTAAAACCCTTCCCGGTTGAGTTTTCCCGGTTGACGTTGCAGAACCTGCCAAGTCAACCGGGAAAACTCAACCGGGAAGATTTTTGCGGAGGACGGCGAGGTGCTCCCGCACTTCGGCGCGTGCCCGGCTGTAGTCGGCGTGTTCGATGCGCAGCTCGCGGCTGATGCGGCGAATCTCGTTGTCTTCGCTCGTGGCCACGCTGTCGTCGGCCGCCGAGACGGCGAACAGGCAACGCAGCAGACCCAGCCGCTGCGCGGCAGTGGAGAGCGCCATGAACTCGCGCGTGACGTCGAGGTTGTGCGTGCCGGCGTAGCGCAGGGCGTCGCCGAGGGCGAGGTCGACGACCGCGGCGGTCTCTTCGTCGTTCAGCTCGGCCTCACGCTGCACCAGCCGCTGCATCAACGCCAGTTCTTCGGCCGACACGTGTGAATCGACGCCGGCCACACGCGCGAGCAGATACGCAAACGCCGCCACGTAACGCGCGCGCTCGGGCGGCACGTTGTCGAGGACGGCTGCGGCGCGATCCAACGCGTCGGGATGCGCCTCGCGCGGCTCGGCCCCCATCCACTTCAACAGGGCTTTTCCAATCACGCTAAGATCCTCTCATGAGTGACGAGACGGTCCGACTCGACGTGTGGCTCGACGTCTCGTGCCTGTTCAAGACGCGCTCGGAGGCCCAGCGCGCCTGCAACGGCGGCAAGGTCGACCTGAACGGCAGAAGTGCGCGCCCAAACCGCCCAATCCGGCCTGGCGACCGCCTCGAAATCACCCGTCCGTTCGGGCGGCGTCAGACCCTCGAGGTCCGCGCCCTGGCCGATCAGCACATGCCCAGGGCCAAGGCCCGCGAGCTCTACACCGACCTCACTCCCCCGCCCACGCCTGAAGAGGTGGCCCTGCGCCGCATGATGCGGGTGAATCAGGCCATCGACCGGGCCTCGGGCGACCGGCGGACCCGTCGGGAGGCCCGCAAGGCCAAATACCGCGAGCGGGACGACTGGTAGGGGCCCCCGCATGATAAGATTACGAGTTTGAACGGCGGCCGGAAGGCCAGCCCGAAAGCCCGCATTCAGGAAGGACGTCAGGTTTGGCGAAGCACAAGTCGGCGGTCAAGGCGCACCGCCAGTCGGTCAAGAAACAGGCGCACAACCGTGATCTGCGGTCGCAGCTGCGCACGGGGCTCAAGAAGATCCGCACGGCGCTCGACGCCGGCGATACGGCCGATGCGAAGGCGGCATTGAGCGAGGCCTTCTCGCTCATCGACAAGATGGCCGGCAAGGGCATCATCCACGACAACGCGGCCGGACGCTACAAGTCGCGCCTCGTCAAGCGCGCGAGCAAGGCGAAAGCCGCCAGCGCGTAACCGGCCCGCAGGGGTCCCCCGCGGCGTCTACCTCCGCGCCGACAACTCGACGACGAGCCGCTCCATCAGCACGCGCGGCTCGCCGATCGAACTCTTCAAGTCCAGATCCGCTCTGAGCAGCGCGTCGAGCGCCGGTTTCACCCGGCCCGGCGCGAGGTTCGGCAATTTCGTCCGCACCCACCAGGCCAGCTGTCCGACCACCATCTGCGGCACCGCGCCCGCATCGAACGCCAGCGCGAGCTGCCGCAGCGCCGTGGCGGCATCGCCCCGCTCGATGGCATTGGTCACGGCCCAGTCGTCCTGCGACGTCTCAGGCGAAGCCACTTCCGCGACGTCCTCGCGTGTGATCTTGTGGCGGTCGCCGACATAGAGCAGCAGCCGCTGCCAGTCGCCGCGAAGCCGGCTGATGTCGGTGCCGGCACGTTCGGCCAGCAGCGCAACACCCGCTGGCTCGATCTGCTTGCCCGCATCCGCTGCGTGGCGCTTGACCCACGCCTGTGCCGCGCGCGCCACCTGCGGCAAATCCCAGCCCTTGACCTCTTTGCCGGACTTCAGCCCCCAGCACTCGACCACCGAGGCATGCTTCAACAGCGCCTTGCCGAGCTTGCGCGAGCGGTCCATGTCGTCGGCCACCAGGACGAGCGTCGTCATCGGCTCGGGTTTCGTGATGTAGGCCAGCAGCGCGTCGGACGCCAGTGCCGGCTCGCCATCCTCGTCCTCGTCTTCGTCGGCCTTGCGGCGTCTCGGCTTGAGCAGCGTGTCGGCGCGCAGTACGACGATCACGCGCCGATCGCCGAGCATCGGGAGGACACGCGCGGCTTCGACGATCGTTTCGGCGGTGGTCGATTTGTCGGTGCCGTAGAGCCGTTCGACGTTGAAGGCGCGTAGTTCCTCGTCGACGAGGTCGGCTGCCAGTTGCGCGAGGAAGGACTTCTCGTGGTCGTCGTCGCCGATGATGGCGTAGACCGGCTCGGGCGCCCGTCCGCGCATCTGCTTGACGAACGCCTCTGCGCCGATCGACGCCACTAGAACGCCTCGAGCATGGCGCTCACGACGCTGCGGGCGAAGTCAGTAGCCAGACGCGTGAACGCGTTGCCTTCCTGCCCGATGAACGTCGCCGCGTCAATCTCCGCGCCCGAGGTCTGGATCTGATATTCGTCGGTGAACGACGCCGACGGATTCACCCAGATGTCGCGATTGGCGCGCAGATCGCGAAACGTCACGCGCGCGGTAATCGTGACGTTGTAGCGATTGGCCTGCAGGTCTTCGCCGAACGTCGCCGGTGTGAGACGGACCGCGGTAATCGTGGCTTCGACCAGCGCGTCAACGCCCGTGGCCTCGGGCACGACACGATACGACCCGCGGCCGATCAGCTCCGTGCGCACACGCTCGGTGATGATGCGGTCCACGTCGAAGATCGCCGTGGCGTTCTTGAAAAGCGGCACGCCGATCACCTTGATGTAGGACGGCAGCGACGACCCGCGGCCGGCCAGTGCGTAGCCGCAGCTCGACGCCAGCGTCAGCGTCATCAGGGCGGCGATCGCGAACAGAGTGCGGACGCTTCTCATTTGACCACCACGCTGACAAGACGGCCGCGCGCGACGATGACCTTGACCACCGTCCGTCCGTCCGTGTGCGCCTTGACCTGGGCCAGCGCCGCGGCCTGCAGGTCGGCGTCCGACGCGTCGGCAGGAACCGTCACACGGCCCCGCACCTTGCCATTCACCTGCACCGGCACCTCGATCTCGTCGGCCTTCGCGGCCTCGGGATCGAACTCGGGCCACCCGGCCGCGACCACCCCGTCGGCGTGGCCGAGCATCTCCCAGAGCTCCTCGGCCATGTGCGGCGCGAAGGGCGACAGCATCAGGACGAGGGCCTCAATCGCTTCCTTCGCAACCGCAATCGCCTCGATGCGGTCCACCGCGCCGACATCGTCGCCCGGCCCGCCCTCGCCTTCACGGAAACAGGCGATGGTGCGGCAGAAGGCGTAGAGCTCGTTGACGAGTTCCATCAGGCCCGATACCGCGGTATTCAGATGGACGCGCGGATCGAGATCCAGCGTCACGCGCCGAATGGTCTCGTGCGTCTTGCGCCGCATCGCCCGCTCGGCCGGGTCGAGCGTCAGACCGGACGGCGCAGGAATGCCCTCGCCGCCGATGGTCTCGGCCATGCGCCAGACGAGGCGCCACACACGCAGGAGGAAGCGGAAGCTGCCGTCGAGTCCGGCGTCGCTCCACTCGACTTCCTTTTCCGGCGGCGCGACGAACATGACGTAGAGCCGCAGCGCGTCGGCGCCGTACTTCCGGATCATGTCGTCCGGATCGACGACGTTGCCCTTCGACTTCGACATCACGGCGCCGTCTTTCAGCACCATGCCCTGCGTCAGCAGGCGCGCGAACGGCTCGTCGATGCTCGTCATGCCGAGATCGCGGAACACGCGCGCGAAGAAGCGCGAGTAGATCAGATGCAGGATGGCGTGCTCGATGCCACCGCTGTAGAAGTCGACGGGGCCCCAGTAGTCGACCTTCGCGCGGTCGAACGGCACCGACGTGTTCGTCGGATCGCAGAAGCGATAGAAGTACCAGGACGAGTCGACGAACGTGTCCATGGTGTCCGTCTCGCGGCGAGCCGGTCCGCCGCACTTCGGACACGTCGTGTTGACGAACTCCGGCACGCTCGCGAGCGGCGAATCGCCGCGTCCGGTGAACGACGTCAGCGCCGGAAGGCGGACCGGCAGCTGCTCGTCGGGCACAGCCACGGCGCCGTCCTTCTCGCAGTAGACGATCGGAATGGGTGTGCCCCAGTAGCGCTGACGGCTGACGCCCCAGTCCTTCAGGCGGAACTGCACGGCGGCCTGGCCGATGCCACGGCTTTCGGCCGCGGCCGTGATGCGCGCAATGCCCTCGGCCGACGGCAGCCCCGTGTACTCGCCAGACTCGACGAGCACGCCGTTGTCGTCGACGACCGTGCGGATGGGCAGGCCGTACTTCTGTGCGAACTCGGCATCGCGGTCGTCGTGCCCGGGCACGCCCATGACCGCGCCGGTGCCATAGCCGCCGAGCACGAAGTTCGCAATCCAGATCGGAATCTCTTCGTTCGTGAAGGGATTGATGACGCGCCGCCCCGTATCGAACCCTTCCTTCTCGAGTTCGCCGGTGAGGCGCGCCGTGCGATCGAGCGAGCGGAACGCCTGCACCCGCGCGCGAAACGCCGCGGGGTCGTCGGCCTCGGCCGCGAAGCGATCGACGATGGGATGCTCGGGGGCGAGGGTCATGAACGTCGCGCCGTAGATGGTGTCGATGCGGGTCGTGAAGACTTCGATAGTCTGGTCGTCGGAGTCCCCACCCACCAGCCTGAACCGGACGCGCGCGCCTTCGCTGCGCCCGATCCAGTTGCGCTGCATCGTCAGCACCTTGTCGGGCCAGGCCTCGAGTGTGTCGGCCGCGGCGAGCAGTTCGTCGGCGTACGCCGTGATGCGCAGGAACCACTGCTCGAGATCGCGCTGCGTGACCGACGTGCCGCAGCGCCAGCAGCCGCCGTCGACGACCTGCTCGTTGGCCAGGACGGTCTGGCAGCTCTCGCACCAGTTGACGGTCGAGCGCTGCTTGTAGGCGAGGCCCTTCTCGAACATGCGCGTGAAGAGCCACTGGTTCCAGTGGTAGTACTCGACGTCGCAGGTGGCGAACTCACGCTCCCAGGCGTAGCTGATGCCGAGCCGCTGCAGCTGGCCCTTCATGTGCGCGATGTTCTCGCGCGTCCACGTCTCGGGATGGGTGCCGTTCTTGATCGCGGCGTTCTCGGCAGGCAGGCCGAACGCGTCCCAGCCGAAGGGATGCAGCACGTTGAAGCCGCGCATCCGCTTCAGGCGGGCCATGACGTCGCCGATCATGTAGTTGCGGACGTGACCGACGTGCGCGTGTCCGGACGGATACGCGAACATCTCGAGGCAGTAGAACTTCGGACGCGAGGGGTCTTCAGTGACCTCGAAGGCGCGGGTGCGCGCCCAGTGGTCCTGCCATTTCTTCTCGATTGCCTGGGGGTTGTAGTCGGCCAATGTTCGATCGCCCGGAAAACCCCATTATATCGGTCAGTCGCCGAAGACCTCGATGGCCGCCTCGATGCCGGCAGTGAGGCCCTCCAGGTCGTAGCCCCCCTCGCTTACCAGCATCACGCGCCCGCCACAGGCCGCGTCAGCGGCGGCCCGGATGTGCTCGAAAATGCGGACGAAGCCTGCCCGGGTGACGCGCATGCCGGCGAGGGGATCGTGAATCCAGGTATCGAATCCGGCCGAAACGAGGATGGTGTCGGGCTGGAACGTCTGGACGGCGGGCCGGACAATCTCGCCGTAGGCCTTGTCGAACTCGGCGTCGCCCGCGCCGGGCTTCAGCGGGATGTTCAGCGTGAAGCCCTTCCCGGCGCCATGCCCCGTCTCGTCGGCCGCCCCCGTGCCTGGGTAGAACGGAAACTGGTGCGTCGAGGTGAACAGCACCCGCGGCTCGGCGTAGAACATCCACTGCGTGCCGTTGCCGTGATGGACGTCGATGTCCACGATGGCGACTCTCGAGGCGCCGGAAGCGAGCAGGTCGGCCGCCGCGACCGCGACATTGTTGTAGAGACAGAAGCCCATGGCCTTGTCCGCTTCGGCGTGGTGACCGGGCGGACGGACGAGGGCCATGGCACGCGTGCCGGCGAGCGCGAGGCGCGCGGCTTCGATTGTCGCGCCGGCTGCCAGTTCGGCGATCTCGACCGATTCGGGACTGGTGTAGGTATCGGCGTCGAGTTCCGCCGCACGGCCACGCACGGCGTCGACGCGGTCGAGATACCCGGCGGTGTGCACGCGCGCCAGTTCTTCGCGCGTCGCGGGCCGCGGCTCGCGCACCTCTCCCCCTGCCGCACGGAACCGCTCGGCCACCTCGTGCATCGCACGCGCGCGCTCGGGCCGCTCAGGATGCCCTGGCGGGGTGGTGTGCTCTTCGAAGCGGGGGGACGAGACGAGAACGAGGGGCACGGCCCATTATCGACTGGAAGGTTCGAGGGTTGGAAGATTGGGGGTGACGGGCGAGTCAGCGCCAGAAACTGGACAAGGACAGGAAGATGGCCGCCGCTACGATCCCCGCGACGTGCTTCTCGAGACCGCTGACGACGGTGAGGATGACGCCAAACAGGATCGAACACCATCCGAGACACATGTAGTACAGGAGAGAGGCCGTCGCCAGGAATGGATCAGCCTTCATGGCGTCGCCGTACGCCGCGAGCACCGACGCCATATCGCGCTCCAGGAAGTCCACTCTCGGGGGTGTCCAGACGAAAGCAACGATCAGCGTGAACACGCATGCCGGCAGAAATGAGACAAATGCCAAGCCGGCACACTCGACCAACCTCCCTTGACGGCGCGAATCTCGGAGCAAGACGTCCGCGCTGGTGAGTACCAACGCGGACAGCGCAAAGTACAGCGGGAAACCCACCACAGACAGCACCGCCGACACCCGGGTTGCCAGCAGTGCTCCTCCCGGCAATCCTCCTGGAAGGAGCGCGTTGACATTCGCGGTACTGCGGGTCCCCAGGATCAGCATGGCGGTCATGTCGAGAACACCGCACAGGACAGGCACGCCCAACGCTATTCCCCACCGGGGCGGCCTCTCGAGACGCTCGGTGAAGAAGCGGACCGGGGCGAGAACAAGCGTGAGCACGTCCTACTCCAGGAGCTGGACGGTATCGGAGCGACGCACCCAGTGCAGGGTCAACGTCACCGCTCCGACAAAGGTCGCCGCGGCCAACGATGCAATCAACACGACGCCCTGGTGCGTCCGGAGCAGACGCTCCGGGTCGATGAGCATCGGTTCCCCAGTCCGCGCTGCAATCGTCACGATTGCCATGAAGAGACCGACCAGCAGAAACGGCAGGTTCTGCCCAAGCTTCTGCCCGAATCGCCAGCGGGACGCTATCGACACAGCCGCAAAGGCCAGCAGGATCAACAGCAGCCCCACCCATAGATGGGCGCGCCCTGCCAACCAGTATGCGGCTCCACAGAGCACCGACGTAGCGGTCCACAGGACAGTCACGCATATGGAGACTGCGGCCACCTTTGCCAGCACGAGCTCGCGATCGTCGACGGGAGTGGAACGAATCCACGCGAACGTCCCCTTGGTCTTCTCCCTGGAGATCAACCAGTCGCCCCAGAAACCCGCGAGCAGGAAGTTGAACGTGAAGATCACCGACATCAGCACATCGAAGGGCTGACGGCCGAACCACCACAGCGCTGCGGAGAGGCCCACCAGAGCGCCCATCGTCAGAAGGATGTCCCGACCGTGGATGGCGGCGTCCTTGGCTAGAAGTGCGGCGAGACGCTTCACTGATGCATTCATGCCGACTCCCGCGCCGAGACCGCCGTGTCGCGATAGAGGGCCTCGAGTTCAGGTCCGGTGAGGGAACCGCCGGTCACGCACCGCACGAGGCGGCCGTGCCTGAGGATCAGCACATTCTCGGCTAAGGCTTCGAGGTCCTGGAATATGTGAGAGGACACGACGACCGTCACGCCCGGCTGCTGCGCACGCAGCTCACGAACCACTGCGTAGAACTCCTCACGGGCGTCAGGATCCAAGCCAGCCGTCGGCTCATCGAGAAACACGAACTCCGCCTGATGCGCCAATGCGGCGACGAGACCGAGCTTCACGCGTGTGCCTTTCGAGAGCGCTTTCACGCGATCGTCCAGTGGGAGGTCGAACGCGGTCGCCAATCTCCGCGCCCGTTCCGGATTCCACTTCGGATAGAGAAGAGATGCGAGCCGCAGGGTTCGGCGCACCGTGAGCTCTGGATAGAACCACGGATTCTCTCGAACGTATGCAAAGCGGCTTTTCCACCAGGCATCGTGCCACTCGATTCGGCGCTCCCCGTACCACATCGATCCGGATGTCGGTCGTGCCTGAAGCGACACGATGTTGAGCAAGGTCGTCTTGCCTGCCCCATTCGGCCCAAGGAGCCCATATACGCGACCAGGTGCCAGGGTCGTCGACACGGGACCCAGCCTGAAGCCGCTGTACTGCTTCTCGATATCTCTAAGCGCTAACAGGGCGTGGCGCATGCGAGCAGTTCTCCTCTCACCTTCGCTTCCATGACAGCAGCCAGAACAATCAGCACGAGGGCCGCGATTGCGAAGAATAGCGCTGCCACCGCCAGGCGATGGCTCCGTGATCGCCAGCCACGAATCTCGAACAGCGCCTCACCGCACGAACGCGCAACGAGCATCCCGGCCGAAGACGCCAGAACGATGGCTGCGAACTCCAGCGGCAGGTACCGCAACAGGGCAAGCGCATCGCTCGGTGCAACCTTGACGACGCCGGCGAAACCGTAGCCCAGGTTGAACCCGTTCCACATCACCACCAGCAGTCCGAGCAGCCCACATGTCACAGCTCCCAGAAACGCGAGCGCCAGGACGGTGCCGTTCGCTCCGAGAATGACGCCAACGTCGTACAGGAATCCGGGCGCCGTCACGCCGTCACGGATGCCGAAGACGGTATCCGCATGAGGTGTGGCCACGTTCGCGACCATCCACCCCATTGTTGTTGTCACCACGAGCACGCCCGCATTGCCGACGGCTACCAGGAGCGGCGAACCCGTCACTCGGTCGAGCGTGGCCAACAGGCCCGACAGGAACCTGGCACGCACGTGCCGGTTCCTGCCGGACAACGTCGCGCGCCTACACGGCTCCGGCGATTCCACAGGCGACTCCGCCTGGGTTCGGGATGAAGCCGCACATGACGGCGCCAGCAACGCCGAAGGCGAGCGCCTCGCGCCCCCTCATCCCGAGCGCGTAGGCCCAGTCGGCTGTCGCGTCGTTTCCACGGGACAGTCCCTCGTGCATCACCGGCACCGAGATCGACGCCGCAAGCACGCACGCTGCGATCAACTTCCTCTTCATAGTCTCTGCCTCCTTGTCCAGGTCCTCCGCACGCGCACAGCCTACGGAGGCGCGTCCCGCTTGGGAAGCCAGAAACGAACGGATTTTCGACGGGAACTCGTTACCCGGGGAACCAACTACCCGTCGATCAGAAGGCGCAGGGCCAGCAGGCCGGCGTTGGCTTGATCCACGAACCGCTGCTGCTTCAGGAAGTCGCGGATGGTCGGGCGGGTGTCCGGCGACACGCCCGCGCGCTCGAGCAGCACGCGGAGCGTGCGGCGATCGGCAATGTCGAGTGCCGTCTCCGGCTCCCACGGGTCGCTGTCGCGACGCACCAGGCGCAGCACGCGGGCCAAGTCGCGGGCATCCTTCGGTGCGATGCCGACGCGCACACAACTCTCCACGAGGACGGTGCGGCTGACGCCGATCGCCCGCGACCAGTCGGCGAGCGTGCGCGGATCGGTCGCGGCGTCGGTCAGCGCCCAGACGTAGCCTGCCCATCGTCGCGCCGGTGCGCCGGCAAGTGCGCTCGCCGACATGGCCGGCAGGCGCTGACGGACGGCGGCCAGTTCACGGATGATCGCCTCGGCCGCGTCGGCGGGAGCGATGCTCGTGTCGAGCACGGTCCTCGCCCCCAGCCGCATGGCATCGACGACGTCGCGCACCGCGCCCTGCCCCGTCACGAGCACGAACGGCGGACAGCCTCCGCGTTCGCGCAACTCGCGCACGAACGCCAGACCGGTCTGCGCGCCGAGGCGGCGGTCGATCACCAGAAGGTCGAAGACGTCGCGCGCGAGCGCACGCAGGCAGGCTTCGACGGACGGAGCGGCCTGTACGGCGATGCCCGCATCGGCCAGTTGCAGCGCCAGTGTCTCGAGGACCGCGGGATCGTCGATGGCGAGGAGTACGCGACTCACTGCACCCGCCGAGAACGAAGCGGGAGCGTCGCGCACGAACGACACGTCGCCCATGTCGGATGCGCCGTACTCCTGCATCGCGTTGAACATGGCCAACTCAGAGTGGAACGTCTCCCGAGAATAGAGCAGCGGTTTCAGAGGGTCAACGGCGGGGAGACCCGTAACCGGCCGCCGCAAGGGACTGCGGCAACCAACTGCGACTCTAGTCAGCGGGACAAGGCGGGTGAAGGCAGAATCGAACGCAAATTCGTACGCAATTTCGTTCGGAGATGGCACGAATCTTCCGCGCCGCGCCTGCTACGGCAACAAGTCCGTCGCGCGTACTTCCAGTGCCTGCAGCACATTCTGCAGATGCACCCGCCCGGCTTCAATCGCCGGCGCGGACGTATCGGGCCCCACCTCGATCGGCGCGCCAATCGCAATCGTCAGACGCGCGAACGGCTTCGGCACCAGCGACCGATCCCAGCTGCGTGCCGTCCACGCGCGCGACGCCTCGATGTGAAAGGGCACGATCGGCTGCCCCGTCGCGGCCGCCAGCCATACGGCGCCAGGCTGCGCCACGCGCGCCGGCCCCCGAGGCCCGTCTACCGTGAACGCCACAGCCCGCCCGCCTTCGATAGCGCGCTTCAACTCGATGAGCGCCCGCGCCCCGCCGCGCGACGTCGATCCGCGCGCCTGCGCATAGCCGAATCGCCGCATCAGACGCGCGATCCACTCACCGTCGAAGTTGCGGCTCGTCAGCGCGACGATGCCACGGTCGCGAAAATAGATCGTGGAGGGAAGAATGCGCCCGTGCCAGAGCGCGAAGATGGGACGCCGGCCAGAGGCCTCGACCGCCGTCAGATGTTCGGTGCCGTCCTCAATCCAGCGATACGAACGCGCCAACGACCCGGCTACCGGCGCCGCGACGGCCGCAATCGCAGCAGCCTTGAACCGCTGTGAGGCCGTCAGCACAGATCCCCAGCCCGCCATTCACCAGATCGCCAACTACATGTTCTCGTAACTGGGACCTTCGCCGCCCTCGGGTGGCACCCAATCGATGATCTGATACGGGTCCATGATGTCGCACGTCTTGCAGTGGACGCAGTTCGACGCGTTGATCTGCAGCCGCTTCCCACCCGCGCCATCGTCCACCATCTCGTAGACGTTCGCGGGACAGAAGCGTGTGCACGGATTGCCGTACTCCTCGCGACAGCGCGTGCGGCACACGTCGGTATCGTGCACGATGAGGTGCGACGGCTGGTCCTCGATGTGCCGCGTCGCCGAATAGTGCACGTTGGTCAGCTTGTCGAACGTCAGCGTGCGGTCGGTCTTCACCGCGTTCGACGGCACATCGGGCGACGGCGCCGATCCACTGTAGTAATCGACGATCTTCTCCATGCGCGCATAACCGGCATGCGACGGCATCGGGTCCTTCACCCACCAGCCGCGGCTCACGAGCGAGAAGCCCGCGTACATCAAGCCGGGCAGGAGGCCATAGCCGAACGCCTGGTGCACGTTCCGCACGGGATACAGCTCGGCGCGCACTGAACTCGCATCGATCCGCTGCTGATACGCCGCAAGCCGCGCCTTCGACGTGTCGTCGGCCCGGACGGCTTCGAACGCCGTGTCGGCGGCGAGCATGCCTGTGCGCATGGCGAGGTGAATGCCCTTGATGCGCATCGAGTTGACGAATGCCGCCGCATCGCCGGCAATCAGCGCACCGTCCATGTGTACGCGCGGCACGGTGTACCAGCCACCCTCGGGCAGCGCCTTGGCGCCGTAGCGCACGAGCGTGCCGTCCTTCAGCAGGTCGGCGATGAACGGATGCTGCTTGAACCGCTGATACGCCATGTGCGGGTCGAACAGCGGGTCCTTGTAGTCGAGCCCCGTCACGAAGCCCATCGAAATCTGGCCTTCGGGCATCGCGTAGATGAACGCGCCGCCGAACTCTTCGTGCCGCAGCGGATAGCCCATCGTGTGGATCACCGTGCCGGGCGCAAGGCGCCCCTGCGGCACTTCCCACAGTTCCTTGATGCCGATGGCGTAGAGCTGGGGCTGGCGCCCCTCATCGAGCGCGAGCGTCCGGATGAGCGACTTCGTCAGGTTGCCGCGCACGCCGTCGCAGAAGATCGTGACCCTGGCCTTGATGTCGACGCCGGGTTCGAACGTGCCCTTCTTCTCGCCGTGCCGGCCGATGCCGCGATCGCCCGTCCGCACGCCGACGACGCGCTCTCCCTCGTACAGCACTTCAGAGGCCGCAAACCCGCTGAAGATGTCGACGCCGGCCTCTTCGACCTGACCGGCCAGCCACTTCACCAGCTTGTTGAGCGAGATGATGTAGTTGCCGTGGTTGTTCATCGGCGGCGGCGTCACAGGGAACCGCAGCTTCGATGACGGCGTCAGGAAATACACATCGTCGCGCGCAACCGGCGCAGCGAGGGGAGCGCCTTTCGCCTCGAAATCGGGAATGAGATCGCGAAGGGCCGACGGGTCGAGCACGGCGCCCGACAGCATGTGGGCGCCGGCTTCACGGGCCTTTTCGAGGACGGCAATCGCGAGCGGCTCGCCGCCCTTCTGCTGCTGGAGCTGCGCCAGCCGCAGCGCCGCCGACATCCCGGCGGGCCCGCCGCCGACTATCAGGACGTCGACATCGAGGGTCTCTCTCATCAACAGCTCAATTTACGATTTCCGATCCCGCACTACTTCTGCAGCTCCGCCACCATCGCGGGGACGATCTCGAAGAGATCGCCGGCGATGCCGTAGTCGGCGACTTCGAAGATCGGCGCCTCCGGATCCTTGTTGATGGCGACGATCGTACGCGAGCCCTTCATGCCGACGAGATGCTGAATGGCGCCCGAGATGCCGAGTGCGACGTACAGCTTCGGCGCGACCGTCTGACCTGAGCTGCCAATCTGCCGATCCATCGGGAGCCAGCCCGCGTCGCAGATAGGGCGCGACGCCGCAATCTCGGCGCCCAGGGCCCTGGCCAGCCCCTCGGCAACAGCCAGATGTTCCTGGCCCTTGATGCCGCGGCCAATCGCCACGATACGCTCGGCCTGCGACAGATCGACAGCCTGCCTGGCTTCCTTGAACGGCGCCTCGGGCTGCTGGCGAATGGTCGACGCATCGAGTCCGGCCGCGACCTCACGTACGGGCGCACCGCTGCCCTTCTTCACCGCGTCGGCACGCCACGCGCCAATCTGGACGCTCACCAGATGCGGCGCCGGCCCCTTGGCCTTGACGTCGGCGCTCAGCTTGCCCTGGAATACCGGCCGCACGTAGACGCGGTCGCCTCCGCTCCCCTTGATGCCAACGACGTCGACGACGATGGCGCGGTCGAGACGCGCGGCGAGCTTCGGCGCGAAGTCGCGTGTCTGATAGGTGTGCGCGAAGAAGACCAGCTCCGGCTGTTCGGCGGCAATGAGCGCTTCGAGCGCCGCGACGAAGCCGTCGGGCGTGTACATCGCCAGCGCGGCATCCTGCAGCGCGACGACCTCGGCGACATCGGCCGCCGCCAGCTCCTTCGCCACGCCGGCCACATCGCCGCCCGCGACGACGACCTTGACGTCGCCGCCCGCCTGCTGCGCAGCGGCAACCGCTTCCCAGCTTGCACGGTTGAGCGTCCCGTCCTTTTGTTCGGCAACGACAAGAATCACGTCAGGCTCCAGGCCCAGGGCCACAGGCTCCGGGCATGTGCCGCTCGGGCCGCAGCCCTCGCGGCTGATCTAAATGGCGTGCGCGTCCTCGCGCAGCTTCTTCACGAGCTCGGCCGCGGCTTCCGCCGGCGATCCGCCGATCATCTGCGTCTTCTTGCCCTTCTCGGGGAAGTAGACCGCAACGACCTCCTGCTTCGCCTCGGCGGCGGCCGGCGCCTCGACCTTGCGAATCTCCTTCTTCTTCGCGGCCATGATGCCCTTCAACGTCGCGTAGCGCAGCTGGTTGATGCCGCTCTGAATCGTCAGCACCGCGGGCATCGGCATCGACACCCACTGGAACCAGCCGGCTTCGAGCTCGCGCTTGACGCGCAGCGTCGGCGACGAGGCGTCGACTTCCATGATGATCGTCGCGTGCGGCAGGCCGAGCTTCTCGGCCAGAATCACGCCGACCGACCCGAAGCCCTGGTCGTCGGACTGCAGGCCGGTCAGCACCAGGTCGGGCTGTTCGTCCTTCAGCGCCGCCGCCAACGCATCGGCCACGGCGGATGCGTCCGCGGCCGCGAGCGCGTCGGATTCGATGTGCAGCGCACGATCGGCACCGCGCGCCAGCGCGTCGCGGATGGCCTGCTGCACGCGCGCCGGTCCCGCCGAGACAACGATCACCTCACCGCCGTGCTTCTCCTTGAGGCGCAACGCCTCTTCGAGCGCATAGGCGTCAGGCTCGTTCGGCTCCCAGCTCGCGTCGCTGTCGCGAATCCAGGTCTTGTTCTCGTTGACACGCAGTTGCCACTCGCGTGTCACGACTTGTTTGATGCAGACGGCGATCTTCATTTGTGGGCTCGAGGCGCAGGGCCCGGGGCCCGGGGCCAGGGTTCGAAGCCCTAAGCCCTGGGCCCTATGCCCTGAGCCGATCAGTCCTCGTACTTCTTCAGCAACAGTGTGCCGTTCGTGCCGCCGAAGCCGAAGGAGTTCGACAGCGCGTAGCGGATCGAGAGGGGCCGGCTGGCGTTGGCGACGTAGTCGAGGTCGCAGCCCTCGTCCGGATCCTCGAGATTGATGGTGGGCGGCGCCATCTGGTGCCGCACGGCCAGGGCGGTAATGCCGGCTTCGAGGCCGCCCGCGGCTCCGAGCAGATGGCCCGTCATCGACTTGGTCGACGACATCGCGACCTTCGCCGCGTGGTCGCCGAGCACGGTCTTGACGGCCTTCGTCTCGGTCGGGTCGTTGATCGGCGTCGACGTGCCGTGCGCGTTGATGTAGTCGATATCCGACGCATCGATCCCGGCCTTCCGGATCGCCATCTGCATCGACCGCACGGCGCCGTGCGCGTCTTCGGGCTGCCCTGTCAGGTGATAGGCATCCGACGTCAGCCCATAGCCGACGACTTCGGCGTAGATGGTCGCGCCGCGCCGCTGCGCCATCCCGAGTTCCTCGAGAATGACGATGCCGGATCCCTCACCCATGACGAAGCCGTCGCGCCCCTTGTCGAACGGCCGGCTCGCCCGCTCGGGCTCGTCGTTCCGCGTCGAGAGCGCGCGCATGGCGGCGAACCCGCCGACACCCATCGGCGTGATGGCCGCTTCCGATCCGCCCGCAATCATCGCGTCGGCGTCGCCACGCCGGATGATTTCGTACGCCTCGCCCACGGCATGTGCCGACGCCGTACACGCCGTACATGTCGCAAGGTTGGGCCCCCGGGCCCCGAAGCGAATCGAAACCTGGCCGGCCGCAAGGTTGATGATGGACGAGGGAATGAAGAACGGCGAGATGCGGCGCGGGCCACCCTTGATCAGCTCATGGTGCTCGCGCTCGATCGTCGTG
>Ga0079224_100005453_pt1 | contig 16708 bp, 16 predicted proteins | sample Stecom2015_FD_80414 | JGI IMG/M metagenome (GOLD analysis project Ga0079224, IMG submission 80414) | Agricultural soil microbial communities from Utah to study Nitrogen management - Steer compost 2015 | ecosystem: Environmental > Terrestrial > Soil > Agricultural land | place: USA: Utah... | reverse complement strand
GCATTTCCACCACGACCGGGCCCCGCGGGGTGGCGCGCCGCTGCAGGGCGACGAGCGGCCCGGGGTAGACCGCCCCACCGGGCGGGCGTGGCGGGATGGCGACCCAGGCCTGCTCGACCGTGGACCGGGCGGATACATTGGAATGGCTCCACGACGAACCGCGCGCCACGCCATCGGGCGCGACCGGCCGGGAGGAACAGGCGGCCAGCAGGACCACCAGGCTGGCGACGCCCGCCAGGACAACATGCTTCATTCAATCACTCCAAGGGATGGCCACCCGGGCGTCGCCGGGGTTCCTGGCCGGCCACGATCCCCCGCGCCGGCGCTACGGGAATATAGCGGACAAGGCGCCGCGGATCAGCCGCGGCCGCTCGCGTTATCCTTGCCCCAGGAAACCGCACCCCATGAACCCGAGGAGACCCAGATGATCGAACTCTATTTCGCGCCCGGCGCATGCTCGTTCGTGCCGCATGTCGGGCTCGAAATCGTCCGCCTCAAGACCGGCGAAGGCTTCGAGCCGAAGCTGGTCAAGCTGCACAAGGGCGAGCATCTCACCCCCGAGTACCTCGCCATGAACCCCAACGGGCAGGTACCGCTCGTCATGGTCGACGGCAAGCCCCTGACCCAGATCGTCGCGATCGCCGACTACCTCGACCAGCGCTTTCCACAGGCGGGCCTGCTGCCGTCCGATTCGTGGGAGCGGGCCCAGGCGCTGTCTACGCTGGCCTGGTTCAACAACACGGTGCACCCGACCTTCACCCATGTGTTCATGCCGCACAAGTACAGCGACGACAAGGATGTCCAGCAGAAGATCCGCAGCCATGCGGTCGGGCTGTACCGGGGCTTGCTCGAAAGGATCCAGGACCAGGTCGCGGCGGGCGGCCCGATCTGGAGCCGGCCGGAAGCGAGCCTGCATGACGCCTACGCGTTCACGCTGCTGCGCTGGGCCGGCTATGCCGGAATCGACCCCGCCTCCCTACCGGGCCTGAAGGCGTATGTCGAGCGCCGGATGACGGCCGAGCCGATGGCCGCCGCGCTGGCGCGCGAGCGGATCGCGCTCGACACCTACAAGCCCGCAGCCTGACCCTACGCCCCGACGCGGTCATGCGCCCGAATGCGGGCCCGTCAGTGCGTGTGGGGCAGGACGATCCAACCAGTGCGGCCCTCGGTGGCGAAGCCGATCTCGGCGCCATGCGGCAGGCACAGGCGCGTGCGCCCGTGGCCGAATGGCAGGCCGGTGAGCACCGGGGTGCGGGTATGCGCGCGCAGCCAGCGCAAGACGGTTTTCATGTCGAAGCCGCTGTCGGCTTCGACAGTCCGGTAGCCGTTGAACTCGCCGAGCAGGATCACCCGCTGCGCATCGAGAACCCCCGCGTGCAGCAACTGGATGAGCATTCGCTCGATGCGATACGGATGCTCGTTGACATCCTCGAGAAAGAGGATGCCGCCGTCCACCCGCGGGAACCAGGGCGTGCCGAGCAGCGCGCACACGAGCGCGAGATTGCCACCCCACAGGACGCCGCGCTCGTCGATGCCGGCGGGCCCCGCGACCCGGAACCCGAGCACTTCGAGGCGGCCGGCCATCGCGTCGTCGAAAGTGCCGACGGTATTCTCGTCGAGCGCATCGAAGTCGGCGCCGAAATCGGCGAGCAGCGAAGGCCCCGACCAGGTGGGCGCGCCGGCCCGGGCCAGCATCGCCAGCTGGAAGGCGGTGAAATCCGAGTAGCCCACCCAGCGCTTGCCCGATGCGGCGAGCCGCTCGAAGGGCAGCTCCGGCAGGATCCGGGTCAGGCCATAGCCGCCGCGGGTGATCATCGCGATCGGCTCGGCGGCGGCCGCGGCACGCTCGAAGGCGGACGCGCGAACCCGGTCGGTGCCCGCGAAGCGCGTGCTACGGGCCAGCGCGGCGCGGTCGAGCCGGGGGGCGTAGCCGAGCCGGCGCAGGTTCGCGAGACCGCGCTCGATACGCGGGTCGCCCGCGGGAACAGCGCCCGCCGGCGAATACAGGTAGATGCCGCCCGCGGCGGCCGATGTCGTCATCGCCGCAAGTCTGCCATGAATCATGGATCGCGCAGCCGCCGGGCGCGCGGCTACACTAGCGCATCGAATGGAAAGAGGCGCGCCGCCATCGAGGCGGCGGCCCGGAAAACTCGGGGATTCGGATGATTCGCAAGGAGGATGGCAGGCGTCTCGTCGATCGTGTCAGGCAGATCCTGTTCTCGCCGGCTGAGGCCTGGCCCGAAATCGAGCGGGAACCGGCCACGATCGGGGGCATCTACCGACAGTACCTCGTCTGGCTCGCGCTGGTGCCGGCCGTCGCGAGCTTCATCGGCGCCTCGATCATCGGCTACCAGAGCCTGGGATTCGGCGGCCGCCTGGGCGTAGGGGCCGGGCTCGTGCAACTCGTGGTCGGGCTCGTCCTGACCCTGGTCGGTGTCTATGTCGTGAGCCTCGTGGTCGACTGGCTGGCGCCGAAGTTCGGCGGCACCGCCAACCGGCTCGCCGCCTTCAAGCTGGTCGCCTACGGATCCACCGCGGCACTGATCGGCGGCATCTTCGCCATCGTGCCGCTGCTGGGCCTGCTCGGACTGCTCGCGGCGATCTATTCGATCTACCTGCTCTACCTCGGCCTGCCGGTGCTGATGAAGAATCCGCCCGAACGGACCCTGCTCTACACCATCGCGGTCATCGCCTGCGCGTTCATCGTGAACCTGCTCATCGCCGCGATCGTGGGCTGGTTCCTGCCGGGCCCGGCCCGGCCGGGGCAGACGGACATCGGCGCCGTCCAGGACGGTTCCGCCCTGACCGCCGCCAAGGTCGAGGAACTCGGCCGTCGCATCGAGGAAATGGGGCGTCGGATCGAGTCCGCCGGCCGCTCCGGCGATGCCGAGCAACTCGCCCGCGCCGGGCGTGAAGCGGTCGGCGACATGGCTCGCGGCTCCGGCGGACGCACGCCCGTCGAAGCCTCCCGCCTCAAGGCCATCCTGCCCGAATCGGTGGGCGGCATGAAGCGCGGCGGCTACGAAGCCGAGTCGCGCAGCATGATGGGCCTGAACATGTCGACCGCCGAGGCGACCTACAAGGACGCGAACCGTTCGCTCAAGCTCGAGATCATCGACACCGGAAGCGCCGCCGGCCTGTTGTCGGGCGTGGCCGGCTGGGCCAACATGTTGGTCGATCGCGAGACCGACACCACGATCGAGAAAACCTGGCGAAGCGGCGACCGGGTGATCAACGTTCGATCCGACAAGGACGGCAGCCGAGCCGAGTACAAGCTGCTGCTGCCCAACGGAATCGTGATCGAAGCCCGCGGCCGGCGCATGAGCCTCGAGGAAGTCACAGCGGTAGTCGCCGGGCTCGACCTGCGCGAACTCGAAGCGGCCGAATGACGGACGCTTCCCCAGGAGGAAAGCCAATGGCAGGAAGCAAATCGGATCGCGCCGGTGTCGCGATCGTTACCGGCGCCGGCACGGGCATCGGACGGGCCGCCGCCCTCGCCCTGCTCGCGGACGGCTGGCAGGTGGTGCTGGCCGGGCGCCGCCCGGCGCCGCTCGACGAACTGGCCGCGCAGGCCGGGGCTGGCCGGGCGCTTGCGCTGCCGACCGATGTCGCCGACCCGAAGGCGGTCGCCCGCCTGTTCGCCGGCGCGCGCGACACCTTCGGCCGGGTCGACCTGCTCTTCAACAATGCGGGCATGGGCGCGCCGCCCCTGCCCCTCGAAGAACTCACCGCCGAGCAATGGCGGGAAGTCGTCGACGTCAACCTTTCGGGAATGTTCTACTGCATCCAGGAAGCCTTCCGCATCATGAAGGCGCAGGATCCACGCGGCGGCCGAATCATCAACAACGGCTCGATCTCGGCGCATGCGCCGCGGCCGCATTCGGCGCCCTATACCGCAACCAAGCATGCGGTCACCGGCCTGACCAAGTCCGCATCTCTCGATGGCCGTCGGCATGACATCGCCGTCGGCCAGATCGACATCGGCAACGCCGCGAGCGAACTGACGGCACGCATGGCCAAGGGCGTGCCGCAAGCCGACGGCCGGATCGCGCCCGAACCCCTGATGGATGTCGACCAGGTCGGGCGGGCGGTGGCCCAGATGGCGGCATTGCCGCTCGACTCGAACATCCAGTTCATGACCATCATGGCCACCAAGATGCCCTTCGTCGGTCGCGGCTGAACCCGAAGCCGTCAGCCCTCAGCCGGCCGCTGCCGGCGCCGGCCGGGCAAGCTCCTTTTCGACCCGCGCGCGCAGGCGCTCGGCACCCGCGCCGACCAGGGTCGCGGCGATCGTGCCGTCGCGCGCCACGATGAACCTCGTGGGCGTCCCCGGAATGGGGCCGAAGGCTTCGAGCACCTTGCCCGTCGGATCGAGGGCGACCGCGAACGGCAGCCGATTCCGCTTGGCATAGGCGATCACATGGTCGGGCCGGTCGTAGGGCATCGCCACCGCAATCGTGGCCAGGCCTTCGGGGGCGAGTTCACGCGACAGCGCCGCCAGCTCCGGCATCTCGCGCACGCAGATCACGCAGGTCGTGGCCCAGAATTCGACCATCACCACCTGGCCGCGCAACCCGGCAAGCTCGATGCGTCGCCCGTCGATGGTGTTGAACGCCACCGCCGGGGCCGGCCGCGGGGTCATCAGACGCTGCCAGCCGGCCCAGGCGGCCAGGCCCGCGGCGAGCAGCAGCACGACCGCGAGGGCTGCGCGCACGCGCCCCCGCGACAAGAAACTCGATACCGGCATGGACTCGGACCTGCAATGGAGCGGACGCGTCAGCGCGAACGCGCGCGGGATGACACGCGGGCGGACCCTTAGTTTACCGGGGCTTCGTCGAGGGCTTCTTCGGTGAAGTTCCAGCGCTCCACACCCCGGACCCGCAGCGGCGGGCAGTCGATCGCCGCCGCGACCGCGGCGAGGAAGGCCTGGAAGTATGGATCCTCGGGATCACGCGCCAGCCCGCCCAGCGATTTCAGCAGGACCGGCTTCTGCAATGGCGCGATCGACACCAGGACTTCGAGCGCCCCGGCGAGCGAGGCCGCGTTGGTGCGCTCGGATGTCGACACCGGCGGCGCGATGCCGAGGCCATCGGCCGCGCGCGCGACCGCGTTGCGGGTACGGCGGGCCGACTGTTCGCCGATCGCGGCAGCCAGCCCGAAGAGTTCGGCGAGCGCGCGGCGCAACTCGTCGGCGGCCGGCTCGCGCCCGGGCTCCACCGGCAGCAATCGGTGGCGCGCCAGGGTGAAGTAGATCCATTCGGTCTTGTCGATGCGACCATCGGCCGCCACCGCTTCGCGACAGGCGTCGAGCAGGCGCTCGTGCAGGTCGCGCGGCCAGGGTCGCAGGCGTGCGGTCAACACCTCGAGCAGGGGCAGGCGCAACCACAGCGCCTCGGGTCGCCCGACCCAGTCGAGTGCCGCCGTGATGGAATCAGCGGCCGGACCTTCCTCGGGCGGCGCCTCGACGGCATCACGGGCAGGCGTCGCCACCAGCCCGCAAAGCAGCCGGCTCGCCTGGTCGAAGGAAGGCGACAGGCCGCGCACCGCCGACAGCAGCACGCCGGCGTGATCGGCCGCCGACATCGAAGCGCCTACCAGGGCCTCGACCGACAGTGCCGCGCCGAAGCCCGATCCGGGCAGCTCGCCGATCGGGACCACGATGGGCACCAGGCAGGAGTCGCCGGCGGGGAATTCCAGCGGCGCGAGCGCCGGGATCGGCGAGGGTGCGACCTCGACCCGTGCCTCGACCACCGATTCGATCATCGGCATGAACCGGCCATAGAGGTGACGAATCCGCAGCGCCAGCGAGGGGTGCGAGTCGAGCCAGCCGTGACGGCGGCTCTGGCCGGCAAGCAACAAGTGAGCGAGCACTTCGGCGTATTCGGATTCCAGTCGACGACGGCGCTGCCCGGCGACCTTGCGCAAGGCCCGCCCGAGCCCCTGCGGGTCGCGAGTCAGCTCGACCGCGCGCGCGTCGGCGAGCAGTTCGCGCTGCCGGCTCAGGCCCGCCTGGATCAGGCGCCCGGCCAGGTGCCCGATCCAGCCGATGGCGACGAGGGCGGCGCCAGCCAGCCACAGCCCCGGCCAGGGAATCATCGAGCCGCGACCGCGCCAGCGGTCCGCTTCGCGCGGCAGCGAGGCGCCCAGCAAACCGTGCCCCATCACCGACAGCGACATCAGGCCGTAAAGCGCGCCAGCGGCCCGGGTGTTGAGCGCCACGTCACCATGCACGACATGCGCGATCTCGTGCGCGACCACGCCCTGCAGTTCGGCCCGGTCCAGCCGCTCGATGGCGCCGCGGGTCACGACGATCGCGCAGCGCGTCGGCTCGTCGCCGGCGGTCAGCGCGTTGATCGTCGGGTCGTCGAGCACGAAGACTTCCGGTACCGCGATGCCGGCGGCAATCGCCATTTCGTCGACCACGTTGGCAAGCCGGCGATGTCGAAGGTCGTACTCGTCGAGCGATCGGGCGCCGAGCCGATGCGCGATCGCAGCGCCACCGTCGGCCAGGCGCAGGGATTCCAGCCAGGCGCCGCCGATCACGAACAGCAACACGACGAAGCTGTTGGTCAGCACGAAGTACGGCGGCAAGGAAGCGCCACCGGTGCTCAGCGTCCAGATGGCTTCGCCCGCGAGGTTGACCACCAGGAGCACGAGCGCGATCGCGAGCCCGAACAGCAACACCAGCCGTCGGGAGGACGCGCGCGCCCTGGTCTGTCTTTCGAAGAAGTCCATGGTCAGCGAAGCCGGCGGATCGAACGCTTGCGGTGGTTCATCCAGTGCTTACAGCTCGACCGCGACCGGCTCGCGCTCGCGGGCGACCCGGGTAGCGCGCAGCGAGTCCGCGCTGCGAAAGCCGAAGGCCCCCGCAACGATCGAAGCCGGGAAGGATTCGATCGAGGTGTTGTAGCGCATCACATCGTCGTTGAACGCCTGGCGAGCAAACGCAATCCGGTTCTCGGTCGACGAGAGTTCCTCGACGAGATGCGCGACGGTCTCGTCGGCCCGGAGTTCCGGATAGGACTCGACCAGCGCGAACAGTTTGCCGAGCGGACCGGCAAGCGCCGCTTCGGCCACCTCGATGGCGGCGAGCGCCTTGCCGTCGCCGGGCCGCTCGTGGGCGGCGGCATGCGCGGCCACCGCCTGCTGGCGCGCCCGCACCACGGCCTCGAGCGTCTCGCGCTCATGGGCGAGGTACGCCCGTGTCGCCTTGACGAGATTGGGTATGAGGTCGTACCGACGCTTGAGCTGCACGTCGATCTGCGCGAACGCGTTGTGGAAGCGGTTGCGCGAAGCGATGAACTCGTTGTACTTGACGACGGCCCATACGAGCACGGCCGCGAGCAATACAGCGAGAATCGCAAGACCGTTCACCGAGTTCATTCGTCGACACCGCCAGAATTGCCGGAAGATGTCGAATTGTCAGTGGAAACGGCTTCCTTGAGGGCGCGGCCATGCACCGCCCGTCGGACACAGCAGGGCATCCGTCCGGCATGCTTTCGCCAACCGCCGGACGGCGGCCGGATTCGTCCGCCCGCCTGCCCATGGCGCCGGCCACGCGGGCCCGGCGCCACCGTTCGGGATCAACGCTGGCCGTCGAGCCGGCGCGCTTCCTCGGGCGAGATCACTTCGAACACGGTGATCACGCGGGCAACACCGGAGGTCCGGCTCGCGATGCGCGCCGCGGCCTCGGCTTCCGCGCTGGTGACGATTCCCATCAGGTAGACAGTGGTCTTCTCGGTCACGACCTTGACCGAGTTGCCGGGAACGTCGGAACTCCTGAGCAAGGCCGTCTTGACCCGGGTGGTGATCGACGTGTCGGTGACCGAGGAACCCAGCGAGGACCGGCCAGCCACGACCAGTTCGTTGTGCACTTCCCTCACGTTCTCGACCGCAGCAACGACCGCGCCGGCGCGCTCCTTGATGCCCTCGGTCTCGACCTGCCCGGTCAACAGGGCCCGACGATTGAAACTGGTCACCGAGATGCCGCCGCCCTGGGCCTTGTGCGCGCGCAGGGCCTCGTAGGCCTTGAGCTCGATGCCCTGGTCTTCCGTCTGGGCGCCGATCGTGCGGCGATCGACCGCCGCCAGCCCGCCCACGACGATACCGGTGGCAGCCGCGGTGAAGCAGCCGGCAAGGCCGGCGCTCATGCCGACCATGGCCGCCACCAGCGCGGCACGTGCGATCAGTTGGGTCTTCATTTCACTCCCGGAGTTCGGTGCCGGGCGCGGGATCACGCATCGCGTCGATCGCGTCGCACAGGCAGTGGATGAGCAGGAGATGGACTTCCTGGATTCTGGCGGTGCGGGTATGCGGAACCCGCAGTTCGAGATCATCTGGCCCAAGCATGGCGGCGAGCCTGCCACCATCGCGACCCGTCAGGGCGAGAACCCGCATGCCACGCCGGTGCGCGGCCTCGGCGGCGCGCACGATGCTGCCCGAATTGCCGCTGGTACTGAAGGCGACGAGCACGTCGCCCTCGCGGCCGAGGCCACGCACCTGGCGGGCGAAGACTTCGTCGTAGGCGTAGTCGTTGGCGACCGCGGTCAGGATCGATGTGTCGGTGGTCAGGGCAATGGCGGCGAGTTCATCGCGCTCGCGCTCGAAGCGGCCGATCAGCTCGGCGGCGAGATGCTGGCTGTCGGCCGCCGAGCCGCCGTTGCCGCAGATCAGGAGTTTGCCGCCGCCCGCGAGACAGGTGTCGAGCAGCCGCGCGGCGCGCTCGGTTGGTTCGACGAGGACGGCGCGCGCAGCCTCCTTGGTGGCAAGGCTTTCGGCGAAGTGGGCGTCGATGCGAGAGGCTGGCGTCATCGCCCCGGATTATACGGCTCGCGCTCAGCGAAACGCATCGCGCAACCAGTCGACCTGACCGTCGTCGATCGCGCACACGTCGAACCGGCACGCCGGCCAGGGCCGGTCGCCGAAGCGTCGCTTGAGCAGGTGCTGCGCCTGCAGGCGGATGCGCCGCTGCTTGGCCGGCGTGACGCTCGCGGCGGCGCCGCCGAAGGCTGCGCTGGCGCGCCGACGCACTTCGATGAACACCCACTCGGCGCCATCGATCATGACGAGGTCGATTTCGCCGAGCGGACTCGCATCGTTGCGCGTGACCAGCCGCAGGCCCGCAGCCTCGAGGTGGCGCAATGCACGGTCTTCGCCTTCGTCGCCGCGACGCTGCGCCGGCGAGCGTCGCGGCCCCGGCGACGCAGGCATCATCGCGGTCCGGCCGGTGGCGGCACCGGGGCGAAGCCCGGGCTCGCGGCCGGTGCCGGATTCGCCGGGACGGGAACGAAGCCGGTGGACGGCGGTGGCGTCGGCGCCGGGACCGGAACGAAGCCGGAGGATGAGGGTATCGGCGCAGCGGCGGGAGCCGGAGCGAAACCGCCGGGCGTTGGCGGCGGCGTCGGCGCGGGCATGGGGGAAAAACCGGACGGGGACGGGGCCGGCGCGGGGACCGGCACGAAGCCCGGCGATGGCGGCGATGAAGGTTGCGCGGGCGCCGGCGGCGACATGGGCGCGGGCGCCTGGCCCGGCGACCAGGGCTGGGGCGGTGCCGTCGGGTCGATGGGCGCCTGTGCGGGGCCGCCCGGCTGTGCCGGTGCCGGTTCGATGGGCGCCGGGGCAGGCGCCGGCATCTCGGCGGGCACCAGCATGCCGCCCTCGTAGACGGAGACCGTCGAGATGCGCTGGATGCGGGGGTCGACCGGCACGTCGACCCGCAGCCAGCCGGTCACGCCGTCGATCTCGATCTGTTGGCGACCGAGAACGAGTTCGCGGGCGACGCGGTAGGCGTCGATGCCGAGGGCGTAGAGGCGCTGCAGTTCGAGATGGGGAATTTTCTCGGAACGGGGATAGGCGAGCACCGTCGAATGCTTGCGTTCCACCTGCCAGGGCATCTCGACGATATGCAGGCCATCGAGCGCCGGGTTGGCGAGCAACTCCCCCGCCTTGGTATCGGGGACCGCACCGATGTCGAGGCGCGACGTGCCGTACAGCGGAGTGTCCGGTCCGAGCGCCTCGCGCACCGCGGGCACCGCTTCCGGCGACAGCGCGATGAAGGCGGCATCGGCGCGCACGCCGCCCAGGATCCGCGGCAGGTCGTAGAGCATGCGCAGGTCGAGGGCGAGCATGTCGTAGGCCTCGCCGCCGAGCGCGCGCCAGGTGTCGAGGAACGCGCCGGCGCTGCGCTGCGCGAGCGACGAGGCCTGGTCGGCGATGGCAAGCCCGCGAGGCACCACGGCGCCGGCCTGCCGAATCGCGCGGTCGATCGCGAAATGCGCAATCTGGGCGCCTTCGTCCTCGACCGGCAAGCCGAACTGCACGCAACCGGCCGGCAGCATGTAACCGGGCTCGGGGACATTGAGTGTCAGCACCGGCAGCGGCAGCGTGTCGATCTCGGCAAGCCGGTTGACCCCGGTGCGGGTGATCGGCCCGATGGCAATCGAGTAGCCGCGCCCGGCGATCCGCTGCAACAGGCCGGGGACGTCGCTGCGCTCGTCGTCGAGGTCGAAGGATTCGACCATGACACCGGCGCCATCGACCTCGTGGGCCGCCTTCACGCCCATGAGCACGGCTTCGGCCGCGCGCCGGTAGGCGCCTTCGTCGTCGGGCAACAGGAGCGCGATCCGGGTGTCGCCCTTGCCGAAGCGGGTGGCCGCGCTTGCGGCTCCGCTGGCGAGCGCCGACAATCCCGTCACGCCCGGGGCCCGCGCGGCGGCCAGTGCCGAAGCGCCGGAGCCCAGGATTCGAAGTAGCGAACGACGCTTCATGAACGAGAAACCCTCCGGGCGGCTCGAAGCCGGATTATATGTAGTCGCCACGCCGATCGGTCACCTGTCCGACCTAAGCCGGCGGGCTGCGGACGTCCTGCGCCAGGCCGACCTGGTCGCCGCGGAAGACACCCGCACGAGCCGCGTTCTGCTCGATTCGATCGGCGCCAGCACGCCAATGATCGCCGCCCACGAACACAACGAGCAGGAAGCAGCCCAGGAGATCATCGCGCGCGCAACGGCGGGCGAAGCCATCGCGCTCGTCTCCGATGCGGGCACGCCGGGCATCAGCGATCCTGGCGCGCGCATCGTGCGCGCGGCGCGCGCGGCGGCGATCACCGTGCGGGCGGTGCCCGGCCCGTCGGCCGCGGCGGCGATGGTGTCGATTGCCGGCTTGCGCGCCGAAGCCTTTCGCTTCGTCGGCTTCCTGCCGACCAGGGCGCAGGCGCGCGCGCGGAAGATCGCCGCCTGGCGCGACGCCGACGAGGCCATCGTGCTGTACGAGTCGCCACATCGCATCGACGCGACCCTCGCGGCGATCGCTTCGGAACTCGGCGAGGAGCGCGAAATCGTCATCGGCCGCGAACTGACCAAACGATTCGAGGAATCGGCGGCGATGCGCGCGGGCGACGCGGCGGCATGGCTCGCAGCCGATCCGAACCGCTCGCGCGGCGAGTTCGTCATTGCGATCGATGCTGCGCCAGCGCGCGCGACCGCGCCCGAGGCGGCGGTCCGCATCGAGATGCCGCTCGACGACTTCCTCGCGAAACTGCTCGAGCACTTGCCGCCGAGCCGCGCCAGCCGGCTCGCCCAGTCGCTCACCGGCCGGCCGCGCCGGGCGCTGTACGAGCGCCTGCTGGAACTTGCCGGCGCGGCATCGCCAGGCGACGACGAGACCTGAGCCGGGCGCCTCAACGGGCCGCCTCGCGGCGCACCGTGAACGGCTGCATGCGGGTCTCGGCCCGGATTCGAGCAGCGGCCTGCTCCGCCTGCGCCGAGTCGGCCCAGGGGCCTGCCTGGACCTTGTACTGGCCGTTCTCGGCATGCATCGAAAGCGCATCGCCCAACCAGTGGAGCCGCCGGCCGAGATCGGACACGATCGCCATCGCGCTGCCATGCGACTGGAAGGCTCCGAGCTGCAGGTAGAGGCCGCTGGCGGCCGGCGCCACGGCCGGCGCAGCGTCGTCGACGGGCACGAAGCCACCGCGCGAGGCTTCGGCATCGACTCGGACGAATCCGCCCGCTTGCGGTTCGGGCCGCACGGCACCGGCCGGCGCTTCCGCATCGACGCGCACGAAACCCGATGACGCGGAGGAACCCGCATCCGGTTCGGGTGGCGACGGCTCGCCTGGCGACCCTGGCGTCGCGCCGACCAGGACGAGTCCGCGCGATACGGAAGCACCCGGCGGCGCGACCGCGGCAGGCGATGGCGGAGCCTCCCTCGGAGCCGCCGCGAAGGTCTCCTCCTGCGCCGCGGGACCTTCGCCCGGCAGCACGAGTTCGACCAGCACGTTGGTGTGGCCACGATCGATGAAGCCGAGCTTTTTCGCCGCGGTCCAGGACAGGTCGATGAGCCGGTTCTTGACGAAGGGACCGCGGTCGTTGACCCGCACCACGACGGAGCGCTGGTTCGACAGGTTGGTGACCCGCACATAGCTCGGCAGCGGCAGCGTGCGGTGGGCCGCGGTCATGGCGTACATGTCGTAGCGCTCGCCGCTGGCCGTCGCATTGCCGTGGAACTTGCGCCCGTACCAGGAAGCGATGCCCCTCTCCCGGTATGGAGTGCGCGCGCGCATCGGCACATAGCGCTGCCCGAACACTTCGTAGGGACGGCTGTTGACGGCGCGCACCGGCTCGTCGCTCGGCACCGCATCGGCGATCGATGCGATATCGGCGGGCTCGTTGTTGCCGGGCCCGTCGTCCATGTAGTATCCGCCGCTACCCGAGCCGCCGCCCGAACCGGAGTGGGTACCTGCACAGGCAGCGACCAAGAGCGCAAGCGCCGCCAGCGATGCGAGTCGCGCGGCGCGACGATACATGAGGGTGGCACTGCGCATTCAGGGCTCCGCGACCACGCCGCGCCGCGGCTTGCGCGGCGCTCGCGCAAACAAGGCATCGTAGAGCGGGCGCGGCAGGATCCGCAGGATCGAGCCGACGACACCCATCTGCCACGGGATCACCACGAAACGGCGACGGCGCTCGATCGCGTCGACGGCGCGCCGCGCGAACACATCGGCATCGATCAGGAACGGCATCGGGTACGGATTGCCCTGGGTCATCGGTGTTCTCACATAGCCGGGCGCGATCGTCACCACCGCGATCGGCTCGCGATGCAGTTCGACGCGCAAGCTCTCGAGATAGGCCATGGCGCCCGCCTTCGATGCGCTGTAGGCGCCGGCCCCCGGCAGGCCCCGGAAGCCGGCCACGCTTGCGATCCCCACGAGCACGCCGGCGCCGGCGTCGCGCATCGCCGGCAGGAAGCCCGCGAAGGTATCGTGCATGGCGCACAGATTGGTTGCCACGACCCGCTTGAACTCGGTCGCGTCACCGGGCTCGCCGGTCAGGGTGCCGACGCTGACGCCGGCATTGGCAACGACGACATCGGGCGCGCCATGCGCGGCGATGAATGCCGCCGCGGCGGTGGCGAGCGCGTCGCGCTGGCACACATCGAGCGGCATCGGCACGACCTGCACGCTGGCATCGCCGCCCTGCATTACCGCGACGAGCGCATCGAGTTGCGTCGCCCGGCGCGCCAGCACGCCGATCACCAGCGCTCGTCCCTGCACCGCGCAGCGCCTCGCGTACTCGCGAGCGATCGCCTCGCCCAGTCCGCTCGATGCGCCCGTGACGACGACGCGTAGTGGCCCGTCGTGATCCCTCATCGACTCCGGATCAACCCTTGCGCGCGGCGACCCGCTCGTTGGCGATCATCTTGTCGACGAGTTCGAGGGCCGCCTGGTTCGAGCCGGCCATCGACGGGGCGGTCAGGTACTTGCCGGCGACGCCGATCATGGGCACCCCGTCCACACCGTAGTCGGTCATCTCGCGGGTGCCGCGAGTCATCGCCGTACGTACGCCGAAGGACTTGAAGTGATCGGTGAAGGCCTTGCGATCGAGCCCCTGCGCCACCGCCCAGTCGATGATCTCGTCATCCGAGTCGAGCCGGCGCCGCTCCTCGTGCAGGGCCCGGAATACGGCCAGGCCGATCTTCTCTTCCTGGCCCATCGCCAGGAGGGTGTAGTAGAGCTGCTGGTGCTTGCGCTCCTGGAAGGGCACATGCACCCGACGAAAGACGACGTCGTCGGGCAGCTGCGCGACCCAGCGCCGCAGGACCGGCTCGAACCGGTTGCAATGGGGACAGCCATACCAGAAGAACTCGACGACATCGATCTTGCCGGCGGGCACGTCGGTAGGCACCGGTCTTTCGATCCGGCGATAGCCCTCGCCCTCGGGAGGCAGGGCGGGTTGCGCATGCGCCGATGGCAGTTCGATGCCGGCGAAACGCGCCAGGACGACCGCCGAAGGCAGGGTGATCAGGTGGCGACGGAGGGAAATCATCGGGCAATCCTGTCGATTGGAGTTCTCGGACCGATTCAGAAAACCACTGAAGGCCTCGCCTGGTTGACCGCGGCGCTCACGGCGGCCTCGCCATAGCAGCGCGGGCGGCGTCAGCGCCGCCGGACGACCGACGCTTCGATCCCGCTCTGCGCCAGGCGCGCGCGGACATCGTTCATGGTATTGAGGTCGGCGTAAGGACCCACTCTCACGCGGAACATGGACTGTCCTTCGACCTGCGCTTCCACGACGCGGGCTTCATAGCCGATCAGGGCGAGCTTGGCGCGCATGCCCTCGGCATCGTCCTGGTTGCGGAAGGCGCCAGCCTGGAGTACGTAGCTGCTGGTCGCGTCGAGGGTTCCGGGCGGCGCCGGCGACACCGGCGCGACCGGCGAAGGCGCCACCGCGGACGGCGCGACCGGAGCGCTGGATCCTGGCCGGCTGTAGAGCGGGGTATTGGGGTCGGGCGTCTCGGCCGCGGACTTCGGCGCCTCGAGCCGCTCGGCCGAACGCTTCGCCTTGTTCAGGAAAGGCACCGGCGCCCGGGTCACGAAGATGGCGACCACGACCGCGATCGTCAGCCCGACGATCAGTCCGGCCATGAAGCCGAGCAGGGTGCCGCCGGCACTGAAGCGGCGCGTGGTTCTGCGGCGGGGTTTCCTGGTAGCCATTACATCCTTTCGGGGGTCGATACGCCGAGCATGCCGAGCCCGTTGCGCAGGACCTGGCGCACCGCCAGCAGGAGCGCGAGCCGGGCGCGGCGCACCCCTTCGTCGTCGACGAGAACGCGCTCCGCATTATAGTAACTATGAAGATCCGCCGCTAAGTCCTTGAGATAATAAGCAATCGAGTGTGGCGCCAAGTCGTCTGCCGCACTCGAGACCACCTCCGGCCAAGCCGCGATCCGCGCCATCAGGCCGTATTCGCGCGGATGGACCAGCGGACCGAGGTCGACATCGGCCATGGTGGCTTCCAGGGTGGTCCCGGTGGCCACCTTCCCACCGGCGGCAGCCCACTGGGCGAGTACCGAGCAGATCCGGGCATGGGCGTACTGGACGTAGTAGACCGGATTCTCGTCGGTGCGCGCGAGCGCGAGGTCGACGTCGAACACGAACTCGGCATCCGCCTTGCGCGAAACCAGGAAGAAGCGCACCGCGTCGCGGCCACGGCGCAGCGCGTCGGCATGGCCCGGGTCGTCGGGCGTGATCGCCGGGGCGCCGGCATCGGGCGACGAGATGCCGCCGGACCATTCGATGAGGTCGCGCAAGGTCACATAGGCGCCCGCGCGCTTGGAGATCTTCACCTCCTGGCCGCCGCGCATCACGGTGACCATCTTGTGCAGCACGTATTCCGGGAAGCCGACGGTGATGCCCAGTCCCAGCCCCTGCAGGCCGGCACGGACGCGGGCGACGGTGCCGTGGTGGTCGGAGCCCTGGATATTGATCGCCCGCCCGTAGTCGCGCTGCCATTTGTCCACGTGGTAGGCAACGTCCGGGACGAAGTAGGTGTAGCCGCCATCCGACTTGCGCATCACCCGGTCCTTGTCGTCGCCGAAATCGGTGCTGCGCAGCCACAGCGCCCCGTCCTGCTCGTAGGTGACGCCGGCCTCGCCGAGCGTCGCGACCACCCGGTCGACCCGGCCGGTCTCGTAGAGCGAGGACTCGAGGAAATAGCTGTCGAACTTCACCCCGAAGCTGCGCAGGTCGAGGTCCTGCTCATGGCGCAGGTAGGCCACCGCGAAGCGCCGGATCGACTCGAGGTCGTCGGGATCGCCCGCCGCCACGACCGCGGCCACGTCCGCGGCGCCGACCGTCTCGCGGCCGAGATAGGCGCGCGCGATGTCGGCAATGTAGTCGCCACGGTAGCCGTCGGCGGGGAAGCGCGGGTCGTCGGGATCGATCGAGCGGGCGCGCGCCTGTACCGACAAGGCGAGGTTGCGGATCTGCGCGCCGCCGTCGTTGTAGTAGAACTCGCGAGTCACCGACCAGCCGGCCAGGTCGAGCAGCGCGCACAGCGAATCGCCGAGCGCGGCCTGGCGGCCGTGGCCGACATGCAGCGGCCCGGTCGGATTGGCCGAGACGAATTCGACCAGGACCCGGCGCTTGCCGTCCGCGGGATCGACCACGGTGCGCCCGAAGGCGGGGCCCTCGGCGAGCACCCGGCCGATCACGGCGCGACGCGCCTGCGCCGTCAGCCGCAGGTTGATGAAGCCCGGTCCGGCGATCTCGGCCGCTTCGAGCAGGCGACCACCGTCGGCCGCCAGCAGCGCGTCGCGGATCACCTGGGCGAGTTCGCGCGGATTGCGTCGCGCCGGCCGGGCCAGCTGCAACGCGATGTTCGATGCGAGGTCGCCGTGTTCGGGCTGCTTCGGACGGTCGAGCTCGATC
>Ga0079224_100005452_pt1 | contig 16708 bp, 16 predicted proteins | sample Stecom2015_FD_80414 | JGI IMG/M metagenome (GOLD analysis project Ga0079224, IMG submission 80414) | Agricultural soil microbial communities from Utah to study Nitrogen management - Steer compost 2015 | ecosystem: Environmental > Terrestrial > Soil > Agricultural land | place: USA: Utah... | reverse complement strand
TAGGCGAAGACCCCCGCCCACCCGGTGTCGTTCCCGGTAGACGAGGGTCTTCGCTGCTCGCTGCGGAGGGTGTGGGATTCGAACCCACGAAGCCCCGGAAGGACTTAACGGTTTTCAAGACCGTCGCACTCGGCCGCTATGCGAACCCTCCTGGCGGCGCCCCGGGCGCCTCGACAGATGCTAGCTCACATCCGCCGGTGGGCCCTTCCCGCGGCGGGCTTTCCACCGCGGGAAGGGCCCCTGTCCGGTCAGCGCGGCCAGGCGAACGCCTCGCCCACGGTCGCGGCCAGCTTGAGGTAGGCGTCGCGGGTGTTGGGCGCCAGGCGGTCGAGGTCGACCTCGGCGCCCTCCTCCAGGTGGGAGTCCCAGGGGACCCGGACCACCGCGCGGCAGCGGCTCGCGAAGTGCTGCTCGAGCCGGTCGAGGTCGACCGAGCTCTTGCCGCTGGGCCGGACCATGGACAGCACCACCACGGCCCCCCGCACCAGGTAGCCGTACTCGTGCGCCTCCAGCCAGTCCAAGGTGGCGCTGGCGCTGCGCGCCCCGTCCACCGACGGCGAGCTGACCAGCACCACCTGGTCGGCCAGGCCGAGCACACCGCGCATCGCGGAGTGCAGCAGGCCGGTACCGCAGTCGGTCAGGCAGATGGAGTAGTAGTGCTCCAGCAGCCGGGAGACCTCCCGGTAGTCCGACTCGCTGAACGCCTCGTAGACCGCGGGGTCGCGGTCCGAGGCGAGGATCTCCAGCCGGCTCATCGCCTGCGAGGTGAACCCGCGGATGTCGGCGTAGCGGGTGATCATGTGCTGCTCGTTGAGCAGGTCCCGGATGGTCGCCGCGGTCTCCAGGCGCACCTTGTCGGAGAGCGTCCCGCGGTCGGGGTTGGCGTCGACGGCGAGCACCCGGTCGCCGCGGAGCGACGCCAGCATCGAGCCCAGCGCGACGGTGGTCGTCGTCTTGCCGACCCCGCCCTTGAGGCTGAGCACCGCCACCCGGTGGTGCCCGCCGGCGACGTGCGTGCGCGCCCGGGCGACGAGCTCGTTGCGCCGCTTGTCCGCCGCCGACTCGCCCGGGTTGACCAGCCCGAGGGACATGGCGTGCACGGCCTTGCGCCAGCCCTTGCCCGGCTTGTTCTTCCGGGCTCCGCCGCCCCGGACCAGTGCCGCGGTGTCCAGGTCCTCCGGCCCCTGCGGCACCGGCGGCTGCTCGTAGGGCTGCTGGACCTGCTGCTGCATCTGGTGCTGGTACGGCTGCTGCTGGCCGGTCGCCGAGTACGGCTGCTGGTACTGGGCGTACTGCGGCTGCGGCGGCCCCTGTTCGGCGGGCTGCTCCCACTGCTGCGGGGCGGGCGCACCGGTCCCGGCCTCGGGGCCCGGAGCCGCCGGCGGGGTGAGCGCCTGGTCCCAGTGGGCGTACTGCCGCCCGTCCGCCGCGGCGGGCTGCCGGGGCTCGGCGGCGGGCGCCTGGTCCCCCTGGTACGGCTGCTGCCCGCCGGTCCCCGCGGCGGGCTGCGCCGCCTCGGCGGGAGCGGAGGACGGGCCCCACCACGCCGGCTCCGGCGCGGCGGGCTGCTGCCACTGGTCGGCCGGCTCCGGGGCGGGGGCCTGGTCCCAGGCCTGGGCGGCCTGCCCCTGATCCCAGTGCTGGGCCGGCCGGCCGCCGGTCTCCGCGGAGGGCTGCGCCTCCGCCGGCGCGGAGGACGGGTCCCACCACGCCGGCTCCGGCGCGGCGGGCTGCCGGTCCTGCCGGTACGCGGGTCGACCGCCGCTCTCCGCGGAGGCGGCGGGGGCCTCCCACTGCGCCGGTTCCGGGGCGGGAGCGGGGGTCCGGTCCCAGTCCTGGGTGGCCTCCGCGGCGGACGCGGGCTGGGGCTGCTCCCACTGATACGGCTGCTGACCACCGGTCCCGGCAACAGGCTGCGGCGCCTCGGCGGAAGTGGCCGCCGGGTCCCACTGCGCCGGTTCCGGGGCCGGTGCGGGGGTCTGGTTCCAGTCCTGGGTGGCCTCCGCGGCGGACGCGGTCTGCGGCTGCTCCCACTGCTGAACCGGCTGACCGCCGGTCCCCGCGGCAGGCTGCTGCCACTGGCCGGCCGCCTCCGGCTGGTTCCAGTCCTGGGTGGCCTCCGCGGCGGACGCGGGCTGCGACTGGTACGGCTGCCGGCCACCGGTCCCTGCGGCGGGCTCCTCCCGGTTCCCGGGCTGTGCGGTCTCCTCCGCGGAGGGCGGCTGCTCCCCCTGGAGGGACTCCTGGCTCCCGGTCTCCGCGGCGGGCCGCGCCGCCTCGGCGGGCGGGGCGGCCTCCTCCGCCGGCGGTGCGGCCTCGCCGAGGTGCTCGGCGAGCTCCTCCCGGCCGCGCGGCTCCGCTCCGAGGCGGACGGTGGCCTCGTCGGGGGCGGACGGGCCCGGCTGCAGGCGGACCGTCGACTCGAACTCGTCGTCCTCTTCGTCGTCCTTCTTCTCGTCGTCCGCCCAGGCGGCGTGCTCGGGGGCCTCGTCGCGCCCCTCGGCGGGGGTCTCCGGGAGCGGCTCCGGCTCGGGCAGCGGGTCGGCCGCGCCCAGGCGCACGGTCATCTCCGCCGGGTCGAACCCGTCCTCCTCCGGCCGCTCCTCGGCCGCGGGGGCCGGAGCGGCGGACGGCTCGGCGCCGAGCGGCGGAAGCTGCTCGGGTTCGGGCACGTCGGAGGCTCGCTCCTCTGCGGCGGGGACCGGCTGGGGCGCCGGGGCGAGCGGAGCGGGCTGCGGCGCAGGGGCGTCCGGCCGGGGGCCGGGCGCCGGCGGCCGCGGGTCGCTGCGGACGTGCTGCGGCGGGGGCTGCTGCTGCCCCCGCTGCGGATGCCCGGGCGGCACCGGGGGCCCCTGCGGGGGCCGCGGCGGCGCCTGCGGAGGGCGCCCCGGGGGAGGCCCCTGGTACGGGCCCTGCGGCGGGCGCGGGGGCTGCCCGTTCGGCGGCTGCCGGTGGTACTGCGGCGGAGGAGGGCCCTGCGGCGGGTGCGGCGGGCGGGGGCCGCCGGTCGGCGGCCCGTACGGTCCTGGCGGCACCGGGGCGCCCTGCGGCCCGTGCGGGCCCAGGGGCGGCGGCTGCGGGGCGTTCCGCGGCGGCTCCGGAGCGGCCTGCGGCGGAGCGGCGGGCCGCTGCGGAGCGGCGTGCGGCGGCCGGGCCGGGGGCGGCGCCTGCGGCCCGGAGGGCTCGCGCACCGGGGCGGGCTCGGCGGCCGCCGCGGGAGCCGGGGATGCCTCGGCGGCCGGTTCCGGTTCGGGCTCCGGTGCGGGAGCGGGCCGCTCGGCCTCGGGCGCCGGGGCGGGCTCGGGGGCCGGCTCCGGCTCGGCGGCCGGAGCCTCCGCGGCCGGTTCCGGGGAGGGGAACGGCGGCGGTTCGGGTGAGGGGAAGGCGGGCGGCGCCGGCGCCTCCGCGCCGGGCGCCCCGCCCACCGCGTAGGGCGGGGGCGGCGGCAGCGCGCCGCCGTCGCCGAACCACTGGTCTGCGGGCGAGATGGCGGGGGCCTGCCAGCCGTGGCCCGCGCCTTCCGCTCCCGGCTCGGCCGCCCCGTGGTCACGCCCGTCCTCCGGCGGACGCGGAGTCGGCTGCTCCGGACCGTCGTGATCTCTCTGTGCCACCGAGGTTCTCCTCAAGACGCTTTTCAGGGGCGTAAGCGTGACGACGCGGGGGGCCGGCCCCCCGTGGGGGCGGGGGCCGGGGCTGCGGGCACCCAGCGTCGTCTGTTTTCCCATCTCCGTCAACAAAGATAGAACCCGGCGGCAAAACGGCGACATCCAGCCCGAACCACCACGGCCTCCGGTGGGTAGCGTTCAGGTCATGCACGCGATCGAGATCAGTCGGCCGGGCGGCCCCGACGTCCTGCAGTGGAACGAGGTGCCCGACCCGGCGCCCGGGGAGGGCGAGGTCCTGCTGGACGTCGCCGCCGCCGGGGTGAACCGGGCCGATGTCAACCAGCGCCAGGGCTCCTACGATCCGCCGCCGGGCGCCTCCCCCTATCCCGGCCTGGAGTGCTCCGGGCGGATCGCCGCGCTGGGCCCGGGCACCGAGGGCTCCGGCCTGGCGGTCGGCGATGCGGTGTGCGCCCTGCTGACCGGCGGCGGGTACGCCGAGCGGGTCGCGGTCCCCGCCGGGCAGCTGCTGCGCGTCCCGGAGGGGGTGGAGCTCGCCGAGGCCGCGGCGCTGCCGGAGGTCGCGGCGACGGTGTGGTCCAACGTGTTCATGGTGGGCCGGCTGAAGGCCGGCGAGACGCTGCTGGTGCACGGCGGGGGCAGCGGCATCGGCACCTTCGCGATCCAGCTCGCCCGGGCCTTCGGCGCCCGGGTGCTGGCCACCGCGGGCAGCGCGGAGAAGCTCCGCCGCTGCCGGGAGCTGGGCGCCCACGCCGCGATCGACTACCGCACCGAGGACTTCCCCGAGCGGGTCAAGGAGGAGACCGGCGGGGCCGGCGCCGACGTGGTGCTGGACATCATGGGCGCCTCCTACCTCGACCCGAACCTGCGCTCGCTGGCCGTGGGCGGCCGGATCGTCGTCATCGGCCTGATGGGCGGCCGCAAGGCCGAGCTGGACCTGGGGCGGATGCTGGTGAAGCGCCTGTCGGTGCACGCGACCACCCTGCGGTCCCGACCCGCGGCGGAGAAGGCGGGTATCGTCGCGGGCGTGGCGGAGCACGTCTGGCCCCTGGTCGACAAGGGGACCGTGCGGCCCGTCATCGACCGGTACCTCCCCCTCCCCCGGGCGGCGGAGGCGCACCGTGTCATGGAGTCGAGCACGCACGTCGGGAAGATCGTGCTCACCACCGTGTGACCCTGTCCCGGGTTCCGATCGTCCACGAGGTGAAGCCTGTGATGAACAGCGGTTTGAACGAAGATCAGGAGAGCCAGCAGCCGCAGGTGCTGATCGTCGGTTCCGGCGGCCCCGCCGGGGGCGAGCAGGGCGGCGAGGAGGGCGAGCAGCCGCGCCCGCTCAGCGAGATGGTGGAGCAGCCCGCCAAGGTGATGCGGATCGGCAGCATGATCCGCCAGCTGCTGGAAGAGGTGAAGGCCGCCCCGCTGGACGAGGCCAGCCGGGCGCGGCTGCGGGAGATCCACGCCAACTCCATAAAGGAGCTGGAGGACGGCCTGGCGCCGGAGCTCGTCGAGGAGCTGGAGCGGCTGACCCTGCCGTTCACCGACGGCAACACCCCCAGCGAGGCCGAGCTGCGGATCGCCCAGGCCCAGCTGGTGGGGTGGCTGGAGGGCCTCTTCCACGGCATCCAGACCACCCTGTTCGCGCAGCAGATGGCGGCGCGCGCGCAGCTGGAGAACATGCGCAAGGCGCTGCCGCAGGGGGCGGTCCGCGCCGAGCAGGGCGGCCCGGCGCAGCCCTCCGGGCCCTACCTGTAAGCGGAGGACGGGAGCGGGGCGGGGCCGCGACCGGCCCCGCCCCGCTCCCGTCCGGCTGCTTCTGCGACTACTTCTTCACCGGCTCCAGGACGTCCCGGCCGACGAAGGGGCGGAGCGCCGCGGGCACCACCACGGACCCGTCGGCCTGCTGGTGGTTCTCCAGGATGGCGACGATCCACCGGGTGGTGGCCAGGGTGCCGTTGAGCGTGGCGGCGAACCGGGGCTTGCCGTCGGCGTCCCGGTAGCGGATGTTCAGCCGCCGCGCCTGGAAGTCGGTGCAGTTGGAGGTGGAGGTGAGCTCCCGGTAGCGGCCCTGGGTGGGCACCCACGCCTCGCAGTCGTACTTGCGCGCCGCGCTGGCGCCCAGGTCGCCGCCGGCGATGTCGACCACCCGGTAGGGCAGCTCCAGCTTGTCCAGCATCTCCCGCTCCCAGGCGAGCAGCCGCAGGTGCTCCTCGTGGGCGTCCTCGGGGCGGGTGTAGACGAACATCTCCACCTTGTTGAACTGGTGCACCCGGATGATGCCGCGGGTGTCCTTGCCGTAGGAGCCGGCCTCCCGGCGGAAGCAGGACGACCAGCCGACGTACCGCTCGGCCAGGCCGTCGGCGTCCAGGATCTCCCCGGCGCGGTAGCCGGCCAGCGGCACCTCCGAGGTGCCCACCAGGTAGAGGTCGTCGGCGGGGAGCCGGTACACCTCGTCGGCGTGCGCGCCGAGGAACCCGGTGCCCTCCATCGTCTCCGGCTTGACCAGCACCGGCGGGATCATCGGGGTGAACCCGTTGGCGACCGCCTGGCGCATGGCCATGTTGAGCAGCCCCAGCTCCAGCAGGGCGCCGACGCCGGTCAGGAAGTAGAACCGGGCGCCGGACACCTTGGCGCCGCGGTCGGTGTCGATGGCGCCGAGCATCTCGCCCAGCTCCAGGTGGTCGCGGGGGGTGAAGTCGAACTCGCGGGGCGCGCCGACCTCCTCCAGGACCCGGAAGTCGTCCACGCCGCCCTCGGGGGCGCCCTCCTCGACCAGGTTGGGCACGCCGGACAGCACCTCGTTGAGCTCGGCGGCGAGCCGGTCGGCCTCCGCCTCGGCCTCCTTCACCTGGGCGGCCAGGCTCTTGGCCGTGGCGAGCAGGCCCTCCCGCTCCTCCGGGGCGGCCTTGGAGACGGACTTGCCGACGGTCTTCTGCTCGGCGCGCAGCGTCTCGAAGCGGGACAGCGCGGCGCGGCGCGAGGAGTCCAGGTCGAGCAGCCGGTCGACGACGGAGTCGTCTTCCCCTCGGGCGCGCTGCGAGGCGCGGAGTCGGTCAGGGTCGTCGCGAAGAGCACGGAGGTCGATCACGTCTGCAGGCTACCGGCCTGCGGACACCGCCGCACGGCGATAACCCGTGGCGGTGCCGCCTGCACCGGAGCACAATTCGGTGGATGGAACTGACCCACTGGCCGCTGTACGGGCTGCGGCTGCGCACCCCGCGGCTGGAACTGCGCCTGCCCGACCTGGCCGAGCTGGACGCCCTGGCCGGCACGGCCGCGCGCGGGGTGCACGAACCGGGCTCCATGCCCTTCGGCGTCCCCTGGCCCGACTGCCCGCCGGCCGAGCGCGCGCAGCGGGTGATGACCCACTTCTGGAAGCTGCTGGGCGAGTGGACCCCGCAGCGGTGGCGGCTCCCGCTGGCGGTGTTCGCCGACGGCGCCCCGATCGGGCTCCAGGAGCTCGCCGCGGACGACTTCGGACTGGTCCGCGACTTCGGTACCGGGTCCTGGCTGGGCCTGGAGCACCAGGGGCGGGGGTACGGCACCGAGATGCGCGCCGCCGCGCTGCACCTGGGCTTCGCCGAGCTGGGCGCGGCCACCGCGCGCAGCGAGGCGATGAGCGACAACCCGGCGTCGCTGGCGGTCTCCGGCAAGCTCGGCTACCGGACCAACGGCACCGCGCGGCTCGCGGTCTCCGGCCGGCTCCGCGAGGAGGTCCGGCTGCTGCTGGAGCGGGCGGACTGGGAGCGGAACCGCGCCGTGCCGGTGCGGGCCGAGGGGGTCGCCCCGTGCCTGGCCATGTTCGGCGCGGACGCCGCCGCGGAGAGCGCCGCGGAGGACGGGTCCGGAAAAGACGCGAAGAATTCCGCCGCGTCCGCGTCATGATCCGCGCCCTGCCACGTGTCCCCTGGTGAACGAGGGCCCCAGGAGGGAGACGTGACCATGATGACGCAGACCTGGCCGATGCGGCACTGGCCGATGAAGGCGCTGAGCGACATGACCGCCGAGGAGCTGCTGGCCGCGCTGGAGCGGCTGTCGGCGGCCGCGCCGAACGACGCCGCGCTGGCCAAGGCGCTCCGCGGCGAGCTGGTGCGGGCCGCCCTCGAAGAGGAGGCCGGGGTCACACCCGACCGGAGCGGATCTCTTCCAGCCAGCGCGCCGCGGCCTGGTAGTCGGCCTCGGACGCGCCCCGGGACGGCAGGAACGGGGTGAGGTCGGCGCTCTCGTCGGCGGCGCGCGGGTAGCTGCCCAGGAACCGCACGTCGGCGCAGACCCGGCGGAGGCCCATCAGCGCCTCGCCCAGGGCGGCGTCGGCGACGTGTCCGTCGGCGTCCAGGCAGAAGCAGTACCGGCCCAGCCCGTCGCCGGTGGGCCGGGACTCCAGCCGGGTCAGGTTGACCCCGCGCACCGCGAACTGGTCGAGCAGCTCGGCCAGGGCTCCGGCGTGGTCGTCGGCGAGGAAGACCACCATCGAGGTGCGGTCCGCGCCGGTGGGCGCGGGCAGCGGCCCGGGCCGGGACAGCTGCACGAACCGGGTGGCGGCGTCGGCGCGGTCGCCGATACCGGAGGCCAGCGGCACCAGGCCGTAGCGCTCCCCGGCGATGCGCGCGCAGATCGCCGCGTCGTAGGGGGCGCCGGGCTCGGCCACCGCCTGCGCCGCGGCCGCCGTGGAGGAGACGGTGTGCGCCTCGGCGTCCGGCAGGTTCGCGGCCAGCCAGCGGCGGCACTGGGCCAGCGCGTGCGGGTGCGTGGCGACCCGCTTGACGCCGGCGGCGTCCACGCCCTCCCGGGCGAACAGGGTGAACTCCACCGGCACCGCGACCTCGGCGGTGATCAGCAGCGGCTCGCCGTTGATCAGCTCGGCCATGGTGGTGGGCACGCCGCCCTCCACCGAGTTCTCCAGCGGCACCACCCCGGTCGCGGCCTCGCCGCGGCGCACCGCGCCGAAGACCGCGTCGACGCCGGCACAGGGGACGAGGTCCTCGGTGTCGGCGTCGGGCAGCAGCGCGCGCAGGGCGGCTTCGGTGAAGGTCCCCTCGGGGCCGAGATAGGCGTGGCGGTTCCGCATGTCCTGCAGGTTATACCCGGGGCGGCGATGCTTCCCGGGCTTCGGCGCGGGGCTCCCCGACCGTCTCGGCCGGGGGCTCCTCGCCGGCCTCGGCGCGGGGCCGGGGGGTCAGCGGCCGCACGGTGGCGGCCGGCTCCTCCGGTTCGCCGGCGGGCGCCGGGAAGGCGGCGCCGACGCCGGCCCCCGGGCCGCGGCCCAGCCGGGCCGAGCGGATCGCCCGGTACTCCTCCGGCGAGAGCGCCTCCTCCGAGCGGCCCGACTCGACGAGCTTGGCGTAGGTCCGCGACTCGGTCCGGCCGTTGATCGAGGTGATCACGACGCCGTCCCCGGCCGCGTCCAGCAGCGCCAGGGAGAACGAGCGGGCCCCCGACATCTCCTCCAGCGCGTCGTAGCGCACCAGGCCGACGTCGCGCACCGCCCGCGGATCGACGCCGCCCGACTCCGGGAGTATCCGGCGGACCACCGCTTCGCATTCGTGGATCGTCTTGCGCATGTTCAGCACTGCCCAGCCGCCGGCGGCGAGACCGCAGACTCCCGCCACCAGCCCGAGCACCGCGAGGATCGTAGTGAGCACGCTGCGACCTTATCGCCACGGAGCGCGGTCGCCGGGCGGCCTTCGCCGGGTTCTACGGCGACTTTGCCCGATCTTGCTTGATCTTTCGGGAAACCGACACCGCGCCGCGGCGCAGCGCCGCCCCCACCTCGCGGGCGGCCAGCGCCCGGCCCACGTCGGCGAACTGCCGCGCGCGGTGCAGCTGGGCGCGGAGGTCGGTGCCGGTGGCCCGGTGCTCCAGCGGCACCTCCACCTCCACCACCCGGCCGCCCCTGCGCAGCACGTCGATGGTGAGGCCGGTCTCCACGCCGAAGCCGGGGGCCAGCGGGAGCGCCGCCTGGAACGCGTCCCGGGTGATGCAGCGCTGCCCGTTGAGCGGCTGCTCCGGCTCCCAGTCGGTGGCCCGGCGGATGCCCTCGCGGGCCAGCCGCACCACGAAGCCGTGTCCGCCGAGCCGCAGCCGGGTGGCGGGGAACAGCGCGATGGACATGTCCGCCTCGCCCGCGGCGACCGGGCCGATCAGCGGCGCCGCCGCGGCGGCGGTCGCGCCCAGGTCGGCGTCGAGGAAGAGCAGGTGCCGGTGGGGCCGGCCACCCTCGCGCCCCTCCTCCAGGAGCCGGACGGCCTCCGCGCCGCTCTGCATGGCGGCGCCCTTGCCCCGGTTGCGCCCGTGCCGGAGCACCCGGGCGCCGGCGTCCCGGGCGACCTCCGCGGTCGCGTCGGCCGAGCCGTCGTCGACCACCACGACCAGGTCCGCACCGGGGAGCCCGCGGGCCGCGCGGACGGTCGCGCCGATCCGGCGCGCCTCGTCCTTGGCGGGGATGATCACCGCGATTCCGGGGCCGCGCCCCGAACCGTTGGCCGCCGCCATCGCCGGCGGCTAGCGGGGGGAGCCGGCGAGCGGCAGCCCGTCGGCGGAGTCCCGGATGGTGAAGACCGCGTCCAGGCCGGTGACCTCCAGGATCTTCATCACCGCCGGGCGCGGGGCGATGAGTTCGAGGTCGCCGCCCTTCTCCCGGGAGCGCTTCATCGCCGACAGCAGCACGTTCATTCCGGTGGAGTCGCAGAACTCCACCCGGGACATGTCCACCACCAGCCGGCGGGCGCCGTCGTCCAGCGCACCGACCAGCTTGCCGTGCAGCTGCGGGGCCGTGTAAAGGTCGATCTCACCGCGGACGGTCACCAATGCGTGACCCGCGTGAGACTCGCTTGAGATCTTCAACTCCACAGTCGTGACTGTAGCGGCACAGCGCGTGCCTGGCCACCTGGTCACCGGTGTTTCGCCGGATCAGCCGGACATCGCTCGCGTACGGGAGGTTCCGATCCCCGCCCCCGGCGCGTCGTCCCACTCCGCGTCCTGCGGCGGTTCCTCCACCGGGACCCGGAGCACCGCCCAGACGGTGGTCACCTCGTCCTCCACCTCGGTCCCCCAGCGGGCCGCCAGGTGCTCCACGATGCCCAGCCCCCGGCCGCCCAGCGCGGATATCGAGGGCCGCGCGATCCGCGGCAGGGTCGACGCGCCGCCGTCCCGCACCGAGATCTCCAGCAGCGCGCCCGCCTCATCGGGCTCCAGCCGCCAGGCGACCTGGACGCAGTCGGGGGGAAAGGGGGCGGGCAGCGGTGCGGCGTGCCGCAGCGCGTTGCTCAGCAATTCGCTCACCACCAGGGCCGCGTCGCCGACCGCCCCGGAACAGAGGCCGTCCGCCTCCAGGTCCGAGCAGAGCCGCTGCCGCGCACCGGTGACGCTCGACGGCGTGCACGGGACCAGTACCGTCCTCGACATGCCTTCTCCCGTTCCGCCGGTATTGCGCCCGCCAGCGTCCGGCAAAGCGCAGGTCTGGAAAACCACCAGGGCCGAAATGCCCCGATCCGCTCCCCAGGAAACACGTCACCTCGGCCGATCCGCTCCGCAGTCCGGCTCCGACCTGGTCGAGGACGGCCCCGAAACGCCGCTCCCTCCGGCTTCCGCGGCCGGTGAGCGCCCTCCCGGCACCCCGCGGTGTAACGTGAATCTCATCCGGGTGACCCCGCCCGCGGTGGCCCCGGTGACGTCGCCGCCCTGCGCGCGGGCCAGCCGGCGGACGATGTAGAGGCCCAGCCCGATGCCGCCGAAGCGGCGCCGGTCCCCCGCCTCGCCCTGGACGAACCGGCCGAAGATCCGCTCCTCGTCCCCGGGGGCGATGCCGACGCCCTCGTCCTCCACGACCACCACCAGGCGGCCGCCCTCCTCCCGGGCGCGGACCAGCACCCGGCCGCCGTCCGGCGAGTACTTGAACGCGTTCTCCAGCAGCTGCCCGACGATCACGTCGGTGGCCACCGGGTCGCCCAGCGCCGGCGGCAGCTCCTCGGGCACGTCCAGCAGCAGGGTGTGCCGGGCCGAGGCCGCGTCGAACGCCGCCGCCGTCTCGCGGATCAGCCGCCGCAGGTCGAACGGGCCCGCCCCGACGCACAGCTCGCCGCTGCGCGCGGCCGACCCGATCAGCAGGTTCTCCACCAGCCGGGCCAGGGTTCCGGAGCGCTCGGCGATGGTGCGCACCGCGTCCCTTCTGGCCGCCTCGTCCAGCCGGTCCCAGCGCTGCACCAGGGTGCCGGCGAACCCCTGCACCACCGTCACCGGGGTGCGCAGCTCGTGCCCGGCCGTCGCCATGAAGAGGTCCTTCTCCTCCTCCAGCTGCTTGGCCTGGGTGACGTCGCGGAAGTCCACCACCCGCTCGCCGGCGCCGGGCACCCCGGTCACCAGGATCTCCACCCACCGGCCGCCGTCCAGCCGGTGCCGCAGCGGCTCGGCGGCCGCCCCGGGCAGCGGGAACGGCGGCGGCCGCCCCACCACCGCCTCCTGCGGGCAGCCGGTGAGCTCGGCGGCGGCCCGGTTCCAGGTGCGCACCCGGCCGGCCTCGTCCAGCAGCGCGATGCCGTCCGCGCTGGAGTCGACCACCGCCTGGCCCTGCGCCCGCCGGCGCACCATCTCCTGGTAGGCCAGCGCGTTGCCGAGCGCCACCCCGGCGTGCCCGGCGAGCAGCTCCAGCAGCTCCAGCTCGACGTGGCCCACCTTGCGCCCGCTGTACAGCGCGTACAGCGCACCGTAGGGCCGCCCCTGGACGCTGGACACGCCCAGCGCGATGGTGTGCAGGCCCTCCAGGTCGGCCCAGATCAGGTCGTCCAGCGAGCGGTCGTCCTCGGTGGCCAGCAGCACGGTCCTGCCGCTGCCCAGCAGCTCGCCGAAGAGGCTGCCGTCCAGCGGCGCGGTGTAGCCCTTCAGGTGCTCGGAGAGCCGGGTGAGGCTGACCAGGCGCAGCCGGTCCCCCTCGATCAGCACGAACCCGCCGGCGTCGGCGCCGGTCAGCTCGGTCAGGCTGCGCGCGATCCGGTCCAGCACCGCGTCCAGGTCCAGATCGGCGCTGATGTCGGCGACGACGTCGTTGAGCCGGCGGACCAGCCGGGCCCGCTCCACCAGGTGCGAACCGGGCGCCGTGCCGTCCCGGCGCTGCCGGAAGACGTGCGTCCAGCCGACCTCGGTGCCGTCCCGGTCGCGCAGGAAAGAGGTGTCGACCTGCACGTCGATCAGGACGCCGTCGCGGCGCACCCGGCGGCTGACGATGGAGACGGTGCCGCCCTGGCGCGCCCGCTCCATGACAGCGTGCGTCTCGGCGAGCAGCTCCGCCGGGACGATCGGGGCGGGGGCGCCGAGCACGTCCCGTTCTCTCCAGCCGAACATCCGCTCGGCCGCCGGGTTCCACGTGGTGACGCGGAACTCGGTGTCCACGGCGACGATCGCGTCGGTGGAGAGGGCCACCACGGCCTCGGCGCTCGGCCCCGGGGGTTGAGGGGTCACGCAGGCCATCGTGCCACCGCGAGCGCCGTTCGGGGCCCCCGCCGGGAAAAGAAGGGGCGGATCGGGGCGCCGTCCCCTCCTCCGATGATCTTGACGTTGCGGTCCCGTCAGCGCGTGCGGACAGGGCCGCAGCGTCAAGATCATCGCCTAGGCCACCCGGGGCTCCGTGTCGCCGTCGGCGGTCATCGGCCGTCCGGACAGCGCCCAGGCCTGCATCCCGCCGGCGACGTTGGCGGCGCGCCAGCCCGCCTCGTTCAGCGCCTGCACCGCCTGGGCCGAGCGGCCGCCGACCCGGCACACCACGTAGACCTGGCGGTCCCGCGGGATCTCGGCCGCGCGCTGCGCCAGCTCGTGCAGCGGGATGTGCACCGCCTGCGGAGCACGGCCCGCCGCCCACTCGTCCTGCTCGCGAACGTCCAGCAGGTATCCGTCATCCGGAACCGTGCTGACCTCCACGACCGGAACGCTGTCTCCAAACACCGGGGCCTCTCCTCATCCGACTTTCCGTTGCGCGGGGGAACCGCCCTGTGGCGCCCCGCGTCCAAAGGTTATGCGCACGCAGATCAGAGCGACCGCGCTGGCCCGCTCGTCAGCGCTCGCGGCCCTGCTGTTCACAGCCGCGGCGTGCGGCGGCGGCTCCACGGAGGTCGCGGCACCCGCAGACGACCCGTCCACCGTCCCCTCCGAATCCCCGTCCCCCGAGACCGAACTGTCCATCGAGATCGACTACCAGGAGGACCCCGGCCAGGGCGAGGCCCCCGAGCCGGAGTCCTGGACGCTGACCTGCTCACCGGCCGGCGGCGACCACCCCGACCCGGAGGCCGCCTGCGCCGCCCTGGAAGAGGTCGGCGCCGAGGGCTTCGAGGAGGTCCCGGAGGACTCGATGTGCACCCACATCATGGGCGGCCCGGAGACCGCCCGGGTCACCGGCCATCTCGGCGAGACCGAGATCGACACCGAGTTCAACAAGGCCGGCGGCTGCGAACTGGACCGCTACGACAAGATGGGCGCCGTCCTGGCCCCCTGACCCCGAGCGCGGCCCCGCCCCGGCGGGGCCGCGCGCCCGTTCCCGCGCCGGATGAGACGGTCCGCTCCGTCTCCCCTTTGGCAGGTCCTTTGGTAGGTTCCCGGCCATGGCAGTCCGGCGCAGATCCCGGCCCGACGCGACCCGGCGCAGCGAATCGTCCCGGCGGGCGATCCTCACCGCCGCCTTCGAACTGGTCGGCGAGGTCGGCTACCCCCGGTTGAGCATCGAGGGCATCGCGGCCCGCGCCGGAGTCGGCAAGCAGACCATCTACCGCTGGTGGCCGTCGAAGGGCGCGGTGCTCTTCGACTCCTTCCTGATGCTCTCCGAGGGGACCGAGGAGGGGATCGGGAAGGGCTCCCTGCCGGACACCGGGGACCTAGGAGCCGACCTCAGGAGTGTGCTGCACGCCACCGTCGGCGAGCTGAACGATCCGCGCTACGACGGCCCGATGCGCGCGCTGACCATCGAGATCGCCAACGACCCCGAACTGGCCGCGCTCTACGCCGAGCGGCTGGAGGAGCCGCTGCGCGCGATGAAGCGGGAGCGGCTGCGCTCCGCCCAGCGGGCCGGGCAGCTCCCCTCCGACCTGGACCTGGACACCGCCATCGACCTGATCTGGGCCCCGCTGTTCCAGCGCTGGCTGAAGAGGGTCGAACCGGTCACCCTGGACTACGCCGACCGGGTGGCGGAGACGGCGCTGCGCGCACTGGGCGCGACCGGCATCGGCCACCCGCGGACCTGACCCCGGCCGGTGCCGCCGGCCCGCGGGGAGGCCGCCGCGCGGAAGCCTCGGAAAAACGGGAAAACCCCTGCGGCCCCGGAAGAATCCGGGGCCGCAGGGGTTGAATCACTTCGGTGCTGCCGAGTGGGCGAGGAGGGATTTGAACCCTCACGTCCTTTCGGACACACGGACCTGAACCGTGCGCGTCTACCGTTCCGCCACCCGCCCAGGTGACATATATATAGTGTGTCGCTTGCGTGTGATCCGGATTCCTCCGTGCCGTCCGCCTGGCGACATGGATAAGGCTAGCACGGTCGCGGGACCGCTCGTGCACACCTTTTTCCCGGCCCACCGCCCTCCCCCGGGCGCAAGGGGGATGCGGGTGAAACAGAGGACGCGGATACCCGGTTACGATCGTTCTAGACCGGAGTGGAGTAAGGGAGGTACCTCGTGGGAGTGCTCCAACGCTTCGAGCGCCGCCTTGAAGGCATGATCGAAGGCACCTTCGCGCGGGCCTTCAAGTCCAAGTTGGAGCCCGTCGAGATCGCCAGCGCCGTGCAGCGTGAGATGGACGAGCGCGCGGCGATCGTGGCCCAGGGCCGGACCCTGGTGCCCAACGACTTCATCGTCGAGCTGTCCGCGGGCGACAGCGAACAGATGGACGCCATGGCCGACAGCATCGGCCAGGAGCTCGCCAAACTGGCCCGCGACTACGCCACCGAGCAGGGGTACTCCTTCGTCGGACCGGTGCGGGTGCACTTCTCCTCCGACGCGGAGCTGCAGACCGGACGGTTCCGGATCCGCTCCGGGGTGGTGCGCGGCTCCACCGTGGAGAGCGGGGAGATCCGCCAGCCCGTCGGCGAGCCCCCGCGGGGCAGCGCCCCCAGCCCCGGCCGGCCCCGGCTGCTCATCTCGCCCGGGGGCGCCACCCAGGAGGGCAGCGCCGCCAGCCAGGGCATGCAGCAGTCCTATGAGCTCAACACCCCGGTCACCCTGCTCGGCCGCGGCACCGACTGCGACCTGCGCCTGGTGGACAACGGCGTCTCCCGGCACCACGCCGAGATCCGGATCGAGGACGACGACGCGGTCCTGGTCGACCTGGGGTCCACCAACGGCACCTTCGTCAACGGCCAGCAGGTGCGCCGGGCCGGCCTGGTCGACGGGACCCGGATCAGCCTCGGACGCACCACGATGACGTTCCGCCGCGACTGAACGCCGCGGCCCCTACAGCTTCACTCCGGACAATCCCCCGAACCGCCCCGGAATCTTCGCGATCCGGGGTGAACCGAAACCGCCCCCTCGACGTCTGAGGGGGCGGACTCGTCCAGGCGAGTTCTGCAGAGCACCGCCCCGCACCCGCGGGGACGGATCCAGGAGAGCAGGAGCGACGGCAGACCGAGGAGAGGCGGCGCCCCGTCCGGGGCGGCGCCGATGCGCACCGGGTCCGTTGGGCTTTTCCCCGTCGATCTCCTAGGGTTCGAGCCGAGAGAACGCGGTGGCGGGGCCGACCCGGTCCGCCCGCCAGAGCACGACAGGGGCTGAAGAACAGTTCGATGTCCGACTTGACCCTCATGCTGATCAAGCTCGCCTACCTGGCGGTGCTTTGGCTGTTCGTCATCATGGCGGTCGGTGTCATCCGCACCGATCTTCTCGGCCCCTCCACCAAGGGCAAGAGCAAGAAGCCCAAGCGGCCCGCCCCCCGGCGCTCCTCCCCCGCGCCCCGCGCCCCCCGGGGCCGGCGCAACGAGCCGCGCACGCTCGTCGTCACCAAGGGATCGCTCGCCGGCACCTCCCTCGACCTCACCTCGCAACCGATCGTCATCGGCCGCGCCAAGGACTGCACGCTCGTCATCAGCGACGACTACGCCTCCGGTCGGCATGCCCGGG
>Ga0079224_100005451_pt1 | contig 16709 bp, 15 predicted proteins | sample Stecom2015_FD_80414 | JGI IMG/M metagenome (GOLD analysis project Ga0079224, IMG submission 80414) | Agricultural soil microbial communities from Utah to study Nitrogen management - Steer compost 2015 | ecosystem: Environmental > Terrestrial > Soil > Agricultural land | place: USA: Utah... | reverse complement strand
TTCGCCCTCAACTACCGGCTCATCGCCGACGAAGGAGCGACCACCGCGGCCACCGTCACCTACCTCGCCCCCGTGGTGTCGGTGCTGCTCGGCTGGCTGGTGCTGGGCGAAGCGCTGAACTGGCGCATCCTGCTCGGGGTACTGGTGGTGCTCACCGGGGTCGCCCTGATCCGGCAACCGGACGACGCACCGGCGCGGCGCACCCGACCGCACCGGCCCAACCGCATCCGGGGCTACACCGAACTGCTCACCAACCACCCGATGAAGTAGCCCGTCACACCAAGCGCCGGTCCGAGGCCCACCGGGACAGCTCGTACCGGTTCGACAGCTGGGTCTTGCGCAGCACGCTGGACACGTGCGTCTCCACCGTCTTCACCGAGATGAACAGCTCCGAAGCGATCTCCTTGTAGGCGTAACCGCGGGCCAGCAAGCGCAGCACCTCCCGCTCCCGCGGGGTGAGCAAGTCCAGCTCCGGGTCCCCGACCGGCGCCGAACCAGGCCCCTGCGCGAACGCGTCCAGCACGAAACCGGCCAGCCGCGGGGAGAACACCGCGTCCCCACCGGCCACCCGGTGGATGGCGTCGGCCAGTTCCCGCCCGGAAATGGTCTTGGTGACGTAACCGCGCGCACCAGCCCGGATCACCGAGATGACGTCCTCGGCGGCATCGGACACCGACAGCGCCAAGAACAGCACATCGGGGTGGTCCCCGCGGACCCGGCGCAGCACCTCCACCCCGCCGCCATCGGGCATGTGCACGTCGAGCAGCACCACCCGGGGTTGGAAGTGCGCGATACCGGTGACCGCCTCGGCCACCGTGCCCGCTTCCCCGACCACCTCGACGCCGTCCACGACGGCCAGCTCGGCCCGCACCCCGGAGCGGAACAACGCGTGATCGTCCACCAGGAAAACCCGGACCGGCTCCTGGCCAGCGCTCTCCCCAGTCACCACAACACTCCTCGCCGCCTGTTGGAGGTCCAGCATCTCACGCCGCGCGCTTCCGCGGCATCACCAGTTGCACCTCGGTGCCGGCGCCGGGCTTGGTGCGCAGCTTCACGGCGCCCCCGTGCCGGTGCATGCGCCCCCGCACGGAATCGGCCAACCCGTGGCGATCGGCCGGCACGTACTCGGGGTCGAACCCCACCCCGCGATCCCGCACGAACACCGCCACCTGCTCCGGCTCCGCCTCCGCGTACACGCTGACCTCGTCCACCCCGGCGTGCTTGGCGGCGTTGACGATGGCTTCCCGGGCCGCGGCCAGCTGCGCGGTCAACCGGTCGTCCAATTCGCAATCGCCGACCACCACCTGCTGCACCTTGATCGCGAAGGCGTCCTCCACCTCGCCGCAGATGCGGGTCAGCTCCGCGGAAAGACGGCGCTGCTGGGGTTCGCCCGGCTCCCCGGTCAACTCCTTGCCGCCGCTGCCGCGGTTCTCCCCGCCGTAGAGCCAGGACCGCAGCTCCCGCTCCTGGCCGCGCGCCAACCGGCGGACCTCCCGGGCGGAATCGGCCTGCTTCTGGATCAGGGCGAGCGTTTGCAGCACCGAGTCGTGCAAATGGGCGGCGATCTCGGCCCGCTCCTGCGACCTGATCCGGTTGGCCCGCTCGGCGTTGAGGTCCCCGACCAGCCGCAGCCACCACGGGACCGTCATCACCGCGAAACCGATCAGCGTGACCAGCACGGCGAACAGCACGACCGGCAGGTCGTCCACCGGAACGCTGCCGCTCAAGAACGCCACGATGCCGAAGATCATCAACCCCGTTCCGCACAGCACCCGGATCACCGCCGCCCGGACGCCACCGCCGAGCAGCACCCCCGTCACCCCGGTGCGGGCTTCCTCCCGCCACTGCCGGCGCTGGGACTCGTCGGCCTCCCGCCACACCACGGCGGCGCCCAGCAGCGCGATCAGGAACGGCGAGGTCAACCAGAACGGCAGCGCGAAGAACGCGCCCACCAGCAGCATCAAGCCGAAGCTGAGCAGGATCAGGCCGATGCCCTGCTGCTGCTCCCGAGCGGACAACCGCTTGGTGTCCGTGCCCTGCCGGACGAACATCCACAGCAAGGCGTAGGCCACCACCCCGGCGCCTTCCAGCGCGGCCAGCACCGCGAACGCCAACCGCACCCACAGCACCGGGACGCCCAGGTGATCGGCGATGCCGCCGCACACGCCCGCGACCAACCGCCCGCCGCGGCGTCGCCGCAACGGCGGCGGTCCGGGCGGGCGCGCGACCCCCGGGGCACCCGCGGTGTTGCTGCTCTCCTGCTCACTGCGGCCTGTCACACTCCGATGGTCACACGCCGGGAAACCCCGGACATCAGGGAGAGCCCCTGGTTTTCCGGGCCGCTTCAGGGAAGTCCCCGATACCGGCGCCCGCGGCGGGAGCAGATAGTGAAAGGCATGAGCGCCCTCAGACCACCCAGCAGCGTCGCGGACACGCTGCGCGACTTCTGGCGGACCCGACCGGTCCGTCCTCGTCGAGGCCGCAAGCTGGCCGGTGTGTCCGCCGCGATCAGCAACCGGTACGGCATCGACCCGCTCCTGGTGCGGATCGCGTTCGTGATCGCCGCCCTCTACGGCGGTTCCGGATTCATGCTCTACCTGCTGGGCTGGTTGCTGCTGCCCAAAGAGGGCACTCCGGAAACCGGTGGCCGCCCCCGCCCGACGTCCGTCGGTGCGGCGGTGGTGCTGCTCCTGATGTTGATGCCCGCCAGCTTCTCGCTGTTCAGCTCCTCCGGTCTGCTCGGTTTCCTGCTGGCCTCGGTGACGCTCTACCTGCTGCACCGCCACTGCGCCGACCGGCCGTCCTCGGCGCTGCCGGCGCGAGCGGCGCCGCCGGGCGAGGTGACGCCGACCGGCGAGAACACCTGGGTGTTCCCCGGGGCGAACGCGGAGAGCGCCGGCCAGCAGCGCACCCCACCGTCCTGGGACCCGCTGGGGGCCGCCCCGTTCGCCTGGGACCTCCCCGACCCCGCTCCGGTGGAACAACCGGAGCCGCAGCGGCCCCTCCGCCGGTGGATCGCGCCCCTGACGCTGGCCGCAGCGACGTTCTTGTCACTGATCGGGCTGGTGTTCCTGGGCGTGTCCTTCGAAACAGCGCTCGCCTTCGCGCTCGGCGTGCTCGGCCTGGGCATGGTGGCCGGGGCGTTCCTGGGCGGCGGCCGCGGGCTGATCTGGCTGGCGGTGCCGCTCGCGGCGCTGCTCCTGATCATCGACACCCCCAACCTCGTCAACCGCTGGGACAGCTCCCAGGAGCAGGCGGAGGCTCCCTCGTGGATCGAGGACGGAGGACGCTTCTGGGACGACATCGGCGACCGGGAGCTGCAGCCGACCACCGTCGGCGGCATCGCCCCGCGCTACGAGACCAGGGCCGGGAACCTCGTGCTCGACCTGACCGAAGTCGACTTCACCGACGAGGAACGGGCGAGCACCGTCCTGCGCACCGAGTACGGCAACCTCACCGTCCGGGTGCCGGACACCGTGGACGTGATCGCGCACTGCTCGACCGACGCGGGCACCGCCCGGTGCTTCGACGAGGAAGTGCAAGGCCCGGTCCAGAACCAGACCGTGCAGGACTTCGGCGACGACGGACCGGGAGGCGGCAGCATCGAGCTCGAGCTGCACGCCGGCGCCGGTGATGTGGAGGTCTACCGTGAGTGAGCACCACCGCTCCAGCGAACAACCGGCCAAGTGGTCCCCGGACCTGGTGCTGCTGCTGGCCGGGTTGTTCGCGATGCTGATCGCCGCGTACGTGCTCCTCGGCTCGTCGAGGCACATGCACTGGCTGCTGGCCGGGGTGGCGGTGTTCGGCGGTCTGGGGCTGCTGGTCGCTTCACTGCGCGACCGGCAGTGATCGCGGGATCAACCCAGGATCAACCCGAGCACGAAGATGATCAGACCTGCGGGGGCACCGACCGCGACGCCCACGGAGAGCAGCCGGTGCCGCTTCCGGCGGTGCTCCCGCAGCTCCTGCTCGCTGCGCGTGGAAATGATGAAGGGGCTGCCGTCCTGCGGTTTGCCGATCACCAGCGGGCCGATCCGGTCGTGCACCTCGCCGAGGATGTAGAGCCGGTGGCCCGGGCGGATGATCCACTCCTCGTACTCGTAGCCGATGGTGCCGCCGCGGGCGGGAGGCAGCTGGATGCCGAACAGGGACGGTCCTCGGCGGTGGGCCGGCTCGAAGCGGGACACCACCTGCTCCGGCTGGTCGGGTTTCGTGCCGTTCGGATCCACCCCGATCAGCATTCCCTGGTCGTCGCGCAGCGCGTACCCGGCCTGCGAGCTGAAATCGGAGACCACTTCGCTGCCGCGGGTCACGCGCCGGCGCCCGTCCCGGTAGTAGACCCGCTCGTAGTGGCGCTTGACGCGGTAGCGGTACCAAACGCACTCGGTCTTGCTGAGTTCGGAGACCAGCAGGCCTTCCGGGCGGGGGTGAGCGGTGCCGACGACCTCGCAGTACTTCCGGAAGTTGCCGCGCCCGCCGAGCTCGTCGGACGTGCTGCGCAGCATCTCCAGTTGCTGCACGGGCAGGGTCTCGGCCCCGATCATCGCGTGCAGCTCAGTGCGGTCGCGCCGCATGAAGTAGAAGCCCACAGCGGACGCGACCAGCAGTACTACCCCTAATCCCCACATCTCGCCTCCGTCGGTCCTTCCCGACCATATGTTCCGCCGAACGGCGGTGGACCCGGTTCGGCAAAACTAGTGGGAGAAATCCACCACTGGAAGGGACATCGCGAACATTCCGGCCGGAATCACGACAGGAGGCGGGAACGGGACACGGCATCGGACCGTTCCGGGGCACGGCGGACCCGCTCGGCACCCGGCGGAGGCGCCAACGGGAACTCCTGCCGGCAGGACGGTTCCCACCGGGGAGAACACCCGGTCCACAATGGCCTTCTGCTGCCGGCCCGCGCGGGCGCAGCAGCGCTCACCGGACGACCGGCCGGAACCGGCCGGTCACTCCCACTCGATGGTGCCCGGGGGCTTCGAGGTGACGTCCAGCGTGACCCGGTTGACGTCCGGCACCTCGTTGGTGATCCGGGTGGAGATGCGCTCCAGCACCTCGTAGGGCAGCCGGGTCCAGTCGGCGGTCATCGCGTCCTCGCTCGACACCGGGCGCAGCACGATCGGATGCCCGTACGTGCGGAAGTCGCCTTGCACGCCGACGGAACGCACATCGGCCAGCAGCACCACCGGGCACTGCCAGATCTCGCGGTCCAGCCCGGCCGCGGACAGCTCTTCCCGAGCGATCTGGTCAGCGGCCCGCAACGTCGCCAACCGCTCCGCGGTGACCTCGCCGACGATGCGGATCCCCAAGCCCGGTCCCGGGAACGGCTGCCGGTGCACGATCGTCTCCGGCAGGCCCAACTCGGTGCCGACCCGGCGAACCTCGTCCTTGAACAGCGCGCGCAGCGGCTCCACCAGCTCGAACTGCAAGTCGTCCGGCAGGCCGCCGACGTTGTGGTGGCTCTTGATGTTGGCCGCACCGGAGCCGCCACCGGACTCCACCACGTCCGGGTACAGCGTGCCCTGCACCAGGAAGTCGATCTGCTCACCGGACTCGCCGGCCTCGGCCTGCAGGTTGCGGGCCGTTTCCTCGAAGACCCGGATGAACTCGCGGCCGATGATCTTGCGCTTCTGCTCCGGGTCGGTGACCCCCTGCAGCGCGGACAGGAACCGGTCCACCGCGTCCACGGTGACCAGTCGGACACCGGTCGCGGCGACGAAGTCCCGCTCCACCTGGGCGCGTTCCCCGGCCCGCAGCAGACCGTGGTCCACGAACACGCAGGTCAGCCGGTCACCGATGGCCCGGTGCACCAGAGCCGCGGCCACCGCTGAGTCCACGCCGCCGGAAAGGCCGCAGATCGCCCGGCCGTCCCCGATCTGCTCCCGGATCGCCGCCACCGTGTCGTCCACGATCGACGCGGTTGTCCACTGAGGACGAATACCGGCGATCTCGTGCATGAACCGCCGCAGCACTTCCTGGCCGTGCGGGGAGTGCGCCACCTCGGGGTGGTACTGCACCCCGGCGAGCCGGCGCTCCACGTTCTCGAAAGCCGCCACCGGGGTCGCCTCGGTGCTCGCGGTGACGGAGAAGCCCTCGGGGGCCTTGGTCACCGAGTCCCCGTGGCTCATCCACACCGGGTGGTGCGAGGGGAGGTCCTCGTGCAACGTGCCGCCCTCACCGCTGACGGTCAGGTCGGCGCGCCCGTACTCCCGGGTACCGGTGCGCTCGACGGTGCCGCCCAAGGCGGAAGTCATCGCCTGGAACCCGTAGCAGATGCCGAACACCGGGATGCCGGTGTCGAACAGCGCCGGGTCGACCTGCGGAGCACCCTCGGCGTACACGCTGGCCGGGCCACCGGAGAGCACCACGGCAGCGGGGTTGCGCCGGACGATCTCCTCCACCGACGTGGTGTGCGGGATCACCTCGGAGTAGACCTGGGCCTCGCGAACCCGCCGCGCGATGAGCTGCGCGTACTGAGCCCCGTAGTCGACGACAAGGACAGGCCCCTGGTCGCCGTGGGTTGCGGAACCGGACACGTCGCCGACCTCCTCGCGAGAACGATGAGCTGACCCCATTCTCGCAGGTAGTCGAAGACGCGGCGGCACCCACCCCGCCCGGCGCGGGGCGGGTGGACCGCCTCCGGCCCGCGATCGGGTCTAGACCAGCGGCAGTCGCAGCGCGGCCGGGGCTTCGGCCGGCACCGCCGGGGCCTTCGGCGCCACCGGGGCGACCCGCCGGTAGGGCTCGCCCTGCGGCGGCCGCGGATCGGCCTCCCCCTTGTTCGGCCACATCGAGAACGCCCGCTCGGCCTGGGCGGCGATGGTCAGCGACGGGTTGACGCCGAGGTTCGCGCTGATCGCCGATCCGTCCACGATGGACAAAGTGGGGTGGCCGTAGGCCCGGTGGTAGGGGTCGATCACGCCGTGCTCGGCGTCCTCGCCGATCGGACAACCACCGATGAAGTGCGCCGTCATCGGGATGTCGAAGAGCTCCGCCCACGTGCCGCCGGCGAAACCACCGATCTTCTCCGCCACCCGCTCGTTGGCCTCCTCCCCGACCGGGATGAAGGTGGGGTTCGGCTTCCCGTGCCCCTGCCGGGACGTCAACCGGTAACGCCCGAAGCGGCGCTTGAGCCGGGTGATCAACGAGTTGTCCAAGCTCTGCATGACCAGCAGGATCACGGTGCGCTCGCTCCAGTTGCGCACCCACATCATCCGCAGCGACAGCAGCGGGTGCTTGCGCAAGAACCGGAACCACTGCTTCCAGCGCGGCTCGGGGGAACTGCCCTTGGTCGGCAAGGTCTGCAGCAGCCCCATCGCGTTGGCGCCCTTGGTGTAGCGCACCGGCTCGATGTGCGTGTCCTCGTCGGGGTGGAACGAGGACGTGATGGCCACACCGGTGGAGAAGTCCCGCTCCGGGTCCACATCGGGCATCTGCGCCCCGATGATGGCCTCGGAGTTGGTGCGGGTCAGCTCGCCCAGCTTCGCCGACAACCGCGGCAGGTCCCCGCGCGCCCGGCAGCGGTGCAGCAGGTTCTGGGTCCCCCACGTGCCGGCCGCCACCACCACCTGGTCGGCGGTGAAGATCCGCGGCCGCTTGTTGATCTTCGCCCCGGTGCGCTGGGTGAGGATGCGCCAGCGGCCGTCCTTGCCCTCGGCCAACCGGGTCACGGTGGTCAACGGGAAGATCTGGGCCCCGTTCGCCTCGGCCAGGTAGAGGTAGTTCTTCACCAGGGTGTTCTTGGCGCCCACCCGGCAGCCCGTCATGCAAGCACCGCACTCCGTGCACCCGGTGCGCGCCGGCCCGACCCCGCCGAAGTACGGGTCCGGCACGGTCTCGCCGGGCTTGCCGAAGAACACCCCCACCGGGGTGTGGTGGTAGGTGTCACCGACGCCCATCTCCTCGGCGACCTGCTTGATGACCTTGTCGGCAGCCGTTTCGGTGGGGTTGGTGACCACCCCGAGCATCCGGGTGGCCTGGTCGTAGTAGGGCGCCAGCTCCTCTTCCCAGTCGGTGATGTGCGCCCACTGCGGGTCCTTGTAGAACGGCTTGAGCGGCCGGTAGAGCGTGTTGGCGTAGTTCAGGGAGCCGCCGCCGACACCGGCACCGGCCAGGATGAGGCAGTTGCGCAGCAGGTGGATCCGCTGTATGCCGTAGCAGCCCAGCTGCGGAGCCCACAGGAAGTTCCGCAGGTCCCAGGAGGTCTTGGGGAGTTCGTCATCGGAAAACCGCCGTCCCGCCTCGAGCACCGCGACGCGGTATCCCTTTTCGGTCAGCCGGAGCGCAGCAACACTGCCGCCAAATCCGGAACCGATAACGACGACGTCGAAATCGGTGTTGCTCTCCTGCCGTTCAGCCATGAACGACAGGTTAAACGTAACTACTCATGAGTAGCCAGAGTTTCTCGCGGCGCCCCGATTGAATCGATTCTTCCGCGCCGGCCGGCCGAAGAACCGTTCCCGAACACCCGAGGCAGAAATGGAAGAAGGGAACTTTTCCGCCACGCTCGGCGGAGAAGTCCCCTTCCTGAAAACCCGACCAGGAGCTTCAGCGGCGCAGCGTCAGCGCGGCCTTCTGGAACTCCTTCAGCTCCCGGTAACCGGTCTTGGCCATCGCCCGGCGCAAACCGCCGAACAAGTTCAGCGTGCCGTACGGATCGCTGCTCGGGCCGTAGAGCACCTTCTCCAGGTCGGCGCCCGCCTCCGAAGCGAAGCCCACGATCTCGCTGCGCGGCAGGCTCGGGTGCGCCGCAGCAGCGGTCCAGTAGTAGCCCTGCCCGGGCGCCTCGGTGGCCTCCGCCAGCGCCTCGCCCAGCATCACCGCGTCCGCGCCGCAAGCGATCGCCTTCGCGATGTCCCCGGAGTAGGACAGGGCGCCGTCGGCGATCACGTGCACGTAGCGGCCACCGGTCTCGTCCAAGTAGTCCCGCCGGGCCGCGGCGGCGTCCGCGATCGCGGTCGCCATCGGCACCCCGATCCCCAGCACCTGGGTGGTGGTGGCCGCCCGGCTCTGCCCGAACCCGACGATCACCCCGGCCGCACCGGTGCGCATCAGGTGCATCGCCGTGCGGTAGTCCCCGACCCCACCGGCGATGACCGGCACGTCGAGCTCGGCGATGAACCGCTTCAAGTTCAGCGGCTCCCCGTCCTTGGCCACGTGCTCGGCCGAAATGATGGTGCCCTGCACCACGAGCACCTCGACACCCGCGGCCAGCAGGTCGGGGGTCAACTCCTCGGCGTGCTGCGGGCTGACCCGCGCCGCCACCGTTACCCCGGAGTCCTTGATCTGCCGGATCGCCTCGGTCAACAGGTCCAGGCGGATGGGCGCCGAGTGCAGCTCCTGCAGCAGGCCCACCGCGACTTCCGGATCGTCGCCCTCCTCAGCGGCCCGGACCACGTCGAACAGCTTCTGCTCGACGTCCTCGTGCCGAGCCCACAGGCCCTCGGCGTTGAGCACTCCCAGGCCGCCCAGCTCGCCGATGCGGACCGCGGTGGCCGGCGACACGATCGCATCGGTCGGGTGCGTGACCAGTGGGATGTCGAACCGGTAGGCATCGATCTGCCACGCCAGCGAAACGTCTTTGGACGACCGGGTGCGCCGTGAAGGCACGATCTCCACATCGTCCAAGTCGTAACCGCGCATGGCCGTGCGACCCATGCCGATCTCAACCTGATCCCGCACCGTCAGTCCTTCCTCGCGGCACCCATGTCCAGCAGACCATTCTCTTCATCCCGCCACCGCGGTCCCGCAGCGGGGGAGGCCAGGTGTCGCCCGGCTCTCCCCGGCGCCACCTGGCCCACCGCTCACCGGGTGAAGTAGTTCGGCGCCTCGACCGTCATCTGGATGTCGTGCGGGTGGCTCTCCTTCAGCCCGGCCGAGGTGATCCGGACGAGCCGGGCGTCCTGCAGCTCGGGGATGCTGCTGGCCCCGGTGTAGCCCATGCCGGCCCGCAGACCACCGACCAGCTGGTGCACCACCTGCGCGAGCGGGCCGCGGAACGGGACCCGCCCCTCGATGCCCTCCGGCACCAGCTTGTCCTCGGAGAGCACGTCGTCCTGGAAGTACCGGTCCTTCGAGTAGGACTTGGCCTGCCCGCGCGACTGCATGGCCCCCAGCGAGCCCATCCCGCGGTAGACCTTGTACTGCTTGCCGTTGACCAGCACCAGCTCGCCCGGGGCCTCGGCGGTCCCGGCCAGCAGGCTGCCCAGCATCACGGTGCTGGCCCCCGCCGCGATCGCCTTCGGGATGTCCCCGGAGTGCTGGATGCCACCGTCGCCGATGATCGGCACGCCCGCGGGCCGGCACGCCATCGACGCCTCGTAGATGGCGCTGATCTGCGGCACCCCGACACCGGCCACGACCCGGGTGGTGCAGATGGAGCCCGGGCCCACACCGACCTTCACCGCGTCCGCACCGGCGTCCACCAGCGCCTGCGCCCCGGCCCGGGTCGCCACGTTGCCGCCGATGACGTCCACGGAGTGACCGAGCTCCTTCTTCAGCGCGGCCACCGTCTCCAGCACTGCCCGGGAGTGCCCGTGCGCGGTGTCCACCACCAGCACGTCCACCCCGGCGTCCACCAGGGCCATCGCCCGCTCGTGCGAGTCGGCGCCCACCCCGACCGCGGCACCGACCAGCAACCGGCCGTCCGGGTCCTTGGTGGCGTTCGGGTACTGCTCGGTCTTGACGAAGTCCTTGACGGTGATCAGACCGCGCAGCTTGCCGGCGTTGTCCACGATCGGCAGCTTCTCGATCTTGTGCCGGCGCAGCAGCCCGAGCGCGGCCTCAGCGGTCACCCCCACCTGCGCGGTCACCAGCGGAGCCGCGGTCATCACCTCGCGCACCCGCTTCGTGTGGTCCATCTCGAACCGCATGTCGCGGTTGGTGATGATGCCGACCAGCGTGCCGTCCGGGGCGGTGACCGGCACACCGGAGATCCGGTACCGGGCGCACAGCGCGTCGACTTCAGCCAGGGTGTCGTCCGGCGAGCAGGTGACCGGGTCGGTGACCATGCCCGCTTCGGAACGCTTGACCACCTCGACCTGAGCCGCCTGGTCCTCGACCGACAGGTTGCGCTGCAGGATGCCGACACCGCCCATGCGGGCCATGGCGATGGCCATCCGCGCCTCCGTGACGGTGTCCATCGCGGCCGACACCAGCGGCACTCTCAACCGGATGTTCCGCGACAGCTGCGAGGAGGTGTCCACCTCGCTGGGAACGATGTCGGATTCGTCTGGTAAGAGCAGTACGTCGTCGAAGGTCAGGCCCAGGGTCGCGAATTTCGCCGGGAGACCGGGTGCAGACAGCTCGCTGGTCATACGAGGGATGTGCCTTCCTTCACGTCAGGAGTCCACTGAAGGATGCGGTGGAATTGCGCCGAGCCGGAACGTCGGTAGGTACAACGCGACCACCGGCCTCAAGGATTCCTTACATGATAGAGACGCAGGTCAGTGCCTTCCCGAAGCAGGTGGCCCGACACCGCGAACACCACTGAAACCGCCCCCTGAGGCTACTGGCACCAGACCCAGCCGGTACGGTGCGGGCCGTGTCGCACGATCCGATGCCCCCAGACCCGTTCGCGGGTGACCCGGACGATCCGAGCATGGAGCTCGGGGATCACGACGCCATCTATCCGCCGCTCGGGGAGCAGGAACGCGCCGAGCTGCTGGCGGACCTGGCCGACCTGGCGGTCTACCAGGCGCTGCTGGAGCCGCGCGGCATCCGGGGAATCGTCGTGGACTGCGCGGATTGCGGCGAAGCTCACTACCACGACTGGGAGCTGCTGCGCGCCAGCCTCGAGCAACTGCTGCGGGACGGCCGGATGCGCCCGCACGAACCCGCCTACGACCCAGACCTGAGCCGGTACGTGACGTGGGAGTACTGCCGCGGCTACGCCGACGGCGTCACCGAGATCGAAAGCTCCCGCTGAGAACGACCGGCCGCGGACAGCGATCGGGGTTCCCGGAAGCACCGGGAACCCCGATTTTTCTGCCTACTGGCTGGTCGTCTGCTGCGGGAACAGGCCTTCCCAGCCGCTGGTGGTCGACTCCTCGGACGACCCGCTGGTCTCGCTGGGCGCGGTCGTGGACTCCGAGGGCTGGCTCGACGACGGCGGGGGCGTGGTGATCCCGGTCGGCGACGGGCTCGGCGGCGGTTCGAAGGTCGGCGTGGGCGCCACCGTCGAATCGGGGTCGCCGCCTCCGCCGCCCCAGTCGCCGCTCTGCTCCCGGGTCGGCGTGTACGTGGGAGTTTCCCGCTCCTCCTCCAGCCGAGCGGCCAGCGAAGCGTGCGCCGCGCGCAGGTCCTCCAACCCGTGCTCGGCGTCCACCTGGCGCATCTGCTCCTTGGCGGAGCGCAGCGCGGCTTCCGCCGCCTCCCGGTCGCCCTGCTCCAGCAGGTCCTCGGCGGTGCGCAGGTTCTCCCGCGCCGAGGTGGCCGCCTGCACGGCCTGGGCGTGGTCGGTGTAGAGGACTTGCGCCACACCCCAGAGCATGTCGCCGGGAAGCGCGTCGCGAGCTGCCACGCCGACACCGGTGAACGCGATCATCAGCACGGCAGCGGCGGACGCCACCGGGACCAGGTGGCGGCGCCGGAGCCGTCGGCGCGGGCGGCGGCCTTCCGCGATCGCGGCGGCCGCGGTGTCCACGTCGACCAGGTCGCCGATCGGCACCGCGTCCACGTCCTGGCGCCAAGCCACCAGGAGTTCTTCCAGACTGGGGCCGTCGTCACCAGCGCTGCCCGGAACGTCGGGGTTGGTCCCGCCGAGCGCGTCCAGCAGCGCGTCGTCCGCCTGCAGCGCGGCCAGGTCGATCGGTTCGCTGTCCTCGTCCAGCTCGTCGGCCTCAGCCAAGGGTTCCTCGTCGTCGTTCTCCCGCCGCCGGAACGGCAGCACCTCGGCGCCGCCAGCAGCGGTTTCGGAATCTTCCGCGGCGAGCTCGGTGGCCCCGGACTCGGCTGAGTCAGAAACCCCGTGGTCAGCTACGTGCTCAACACCGCTCGAACGGTCTTCCTGCTGGCTGGACTCAACAGGGTCGCGTCCTTCCTTCTCCCCCTCGGGCCCACTCCGCTCAGCCAATCAGACCACCTCCTCCGCGGACAGCGTCTTCCGCAGCCGGGCCAACGCGCGGTGCTGCGCCACGCGCACCGCGCCCGGCGTCGAACCGACCGCTTCGGCGGTTTCCTCCGCGGACAACCCGACGACCACCCGGAGCAGCAGGATTTCCCGCTGCTTCTCCGGGAGGACGCGAAGTAGTTGCGCCATCCTGCCCGAAAGCTCACCCTGCATGGCTCGCTGTTCCGGTCCGGCTTCCGACTCCGGTGTGTCCGGTATATCGGCCACCGGCTCCGAACGGTTACGAGCCAGTGCACGGTGCGCATCAGCCACTTTGTGCGCAGCGATGCCGTACACGAACGCCAGAAAGGGGCGGCCTTGGTCCTTGTACGTGGGCAGCGCGGTCAGCACCGCCAGGCACACCTCTTGAGCGACGTCGTCCGCCGAAGCGAACGACCGCTCGGCTCGCCCAACTCTGGCGCGGCAGTACCGCACCACCAAAGGACGGATTTCAGCCAGCAAGCGCTCGATCGACTGACGATCGCCGTCGACGGCGGCGCTTACAAGAGCGTCCAGCCCGTCCCCCACGTTGGTCATCGCAGACAGCAGCCCCGGTGTTACGCGTTAAGCGACTTGAAGTTCCCGGCAGACTTCGCGTGCGCTGCACGCGGCGCCGAAGTCACCGTACCGGGCAATGATCTGACACTGAACGGGGAGTGGGAGCAGCAGGGGTCAGTCGTCACCTTTTCACACTTACCAGAAATTGGCGGAAAAGGTGTTTGCCGAGGCGAGAGCGGTCGCTTCGGCGACCACTGCCCGGATGAGAAGAGGCGGCCCGGCCGCCGCGGGGAACCGCGCCGCCGGACCGTGTGCCGTCGAGCCAGCAGTTGCAGGAGTGCGAGGTTTTTACTTTTCGTCTTGGTCGTCCACCGGGCGACGCGGGGCGTGTTTCGCGTCACCTCCGCCGGAAACCGAACTGGTTCAGCCCCTCAAGAGGTGACGCGTATCACAGCACTTCAGATAACGCCGGACTTCGATCGTCGCCCTCGCCGGACGCCGCCCGACCGAACGACCACCAGCGCGCAGGTCGGGTAATCGGCTCGCGGGGAGCGCGCCGCTCCTCACGCCACGAGACCGCGGCGGAACCCGTGGGCCACCGCCTGCGCCCGGTCGCGCACGCCGAGCTTGCGGAACAGGCGCCGAGCGTGGGTCTTGACCGTGTCCTCGGACAGGTAGAGTTCCCGCCCGATCTGGCCGTTGCTCTTGCCCTGGCTCATGCCGCGGAGCACTTGCAGCTCGCGCTCGGTGAGCTGCACGCCAGGGTCCGACGGCTGCCGCGGAGCCGGGACCGAAGTGCTGGCCAGCGTGTGCGCCAGTGCCGCCACCAGTTCCGGACGGGAGGCGTCCCAGCGGAGGTAGCCGCGCGCTCCGCCGGCGATCGCCGCCGCGATGCTCGCCGCGTCGTCCGGGGCGCCGAAGACGATCACGTTGGCTTGCGGGTGGGCGGACACGAGCCGTCGAGTGGCCTCCACCCCGTTCGGCACGGCGCGCTGGGTTCCGACCAACACGACGTCCACTGCTTGCCGGGAATAGCGAGCCAGCAGCTCGTCGCCGTGGGCGACGCAGTCGATCCGGCTCACTCCGGGGACAGCTGACATCACGCGAGTGAGCCCCTCCCGGACGCTCCGTCGGTCATCGCAGATCAGGACCGTCGTCACGGGAACTCCTTCCTGCAGGCGAGTGACGTTTCACCATCCCCTATCGGACGCCGCGAGCGAAACCTTGACACGATCCGGTGCTTAATATGGCCGGATTTCCGGCAACCCCAGGTTTGAAACCGGGTCACCAGAACGGAGCAGACCCCCGCCGAGATCACTCCGCACCGCTTCCGAGCGATCACGTACAGCCGCCGTACCTGCGGTATTGCCCCAAAGCTGACACTGCTTCGGATCACTTCACTCGGACGGAGCGAACCGGTACGCCGCACTCATGAACCTATGTGTGATTTACATCACACCAAGATCGGCTCAGTCCAGCACCAGGCCGGCGACCCGGGCCACCGCGGTGTCCAGCGAGTCGAGGAATTCCACGTGACCGGGCAATTCGGCCGGGTTCCAACCGCGCCCAGCGACGAAGACCCTGGAGCGCTGCCGGGTGTGCGGAACGTCCTCCAGCACCCGCGGAGCGGCGTAGCGCGACCGCTCCGCCCAGAGCACCACGGCGGCCGGCGCCGAGCGGCGCACCGCGGCGGCCAACCCCTCGCTGGGCAGCGCCGAACCGAACAGCTGGTGCCCGACCTCCGCCGCGGCCAGCGCGGCCGCCAGGGCCACCAGCTCGAGCTCCCGGGACTCCCCGGGGACCGGAGCCAGCACCACCGGACGCGGATTGCGCGGAGCGGGGGCGTTCGCAATCACCGCCCGCAGCGCGGTCTCCGCGCACTCGACCAGCAGCTGGAGCACTTCGACGCCGAGCCCGGTGCGCTGCCGGCGTTCGGCCACCGCCCGCAGCACCGGCCGGAGCACGCCGTTCCAGGTCTGCACCACGCCGTCGGAGGCCAGCGATTCGGCGAGCAGCTGCTGCATGGCCCTGGCGTCCAGGGACAGCGCGGCCCTCCCGAGCCCCCTGGCGCGCGGCCCGGCACCGGAGAGCTTCAGCTTCCCGCCGCCGGTGGGGGTCCCCTCCTCGAAAGGCCCCGGGGCGTCTTCCACCACCCCGGACAGCAGCAGCGGCTCAGCAGGACCACCGGGCTCGGTGCCGGTGTCCGCGCCGTGCCCGCGCGGCAGCGGCGGGGTGGCGGCGCGGGCGTAGCGCGCCGCTTCGGCCGGGGTCGCTCCGCGCAGCAGCGCGCGCTGCATCAGTTCCAGCCGGGCGACGTCCTCCGGACCGTAACGGCGGTGCCGACCGCTGGTGTGGTCGCTGGGCCCGAGTCCGTACCGGCGGTCCCAGGTGCGCAGCGTGGCCGGCGCGACACCGAGCCGCCTGGCCACCGCCGCGACGGTCAGCTTCGGCTCGTCCTGCTGGCTCTGAGCGGCTTGCGGGGCTGCCGTTCCGGGCCGGCGGGCAGTGCGGTCGGCGTCCTGCCCCTGCTCTGGTTCCGGCCGAGTTGTCACGCGGGACATGTTCCGGATCCAACCACGGCCGGGCAAGCCAGGTGAGTAGCCGATCTTCGTGAAACCAGATCACCCCAATGATGAACAGCTTTTGGCGCGAAACAGTTGAACAAGTTTTGGCGCGGTTCTACGGTCAGATCAGCGAGCGCTGCGACAGCAGGAGTCGCAGTTGGGAGGGGACCCACCACTGGGAGGTGGTTAGCGCAATGGCAGACACTCGCCGTCTTCCAGGGCCGAACGCCGACATCTGGGACTGGCAGATCCGTGGCGCCTGCCGAGGCATGGACAGCGCCTACTTCTTCCACCCGGACGGCGAGCGCGGCCCCGCGCGGGCACGGCGCGAAGCGAAGGCAAAAGAGGTGTGCCAGCACTGCCCGGTGATCGTCCAGTGCCGGCAGCACGCGTTGACGGTCCAGGAGCCCTACGGGATCTGGGGCGGTTTGTCCGAATCCGAACGAGAAATGATCATCAAGGCGCGGAAGCGGCAGCAGCAGATGGCCGCAGCGGGCTGACGACCGCACCTGCACACCCACGAGACGTCATCCAGC
>Ga0079224_100005449_pt1 | contig 16710 bp, 8 predicted proteins | sample Stecom2015_FD_80414 | JGI IMG/M metagenome (GOLD analysis project Ga0079224, IMG submission 80414) | Agricultural soil microbial communities from Utah to study Nitrogen management - Steer compost 2015 | ecosystem: Environmental > Terrestrial > Soil > Agricultural land | place: USA: Utah... | reverse complement strand
TACGATTCCACTCAAAACAACAGTGAATCTGTTTGGGAAATCCAACATGCCAACCTCGAGCTCGGTGTTGGCAACAATCTTAACCAATACTGGGCCTCAAATAAAATTCCCGACGGATATGGTTTCGCAGAAGTAACGGCAGCGTTTGCCAATGCCTTCGAACCGGGCGATCCGCGACTGCGCTTTACTGTGGCGCGACATAACGAAGAGTATTTCGGGTATGTGTATAAAGCCTCCTTTTCCTCTACCGGCATGAGTCCGAGAAAGTTTCTTCAGCACGTTAATGCGGTTAGCCAGAAATCTGACGGAGCTGTGAATTATCCGGCGATTCGCTACGCCGACGTCCTCCTGTGGGAAGCTGAAGCACTGGCCGAACTGGGACGTACAGCTGAAGCGCTGGTGCCGCTTGAGGAAGTCAGGGCACGTGCGCGTGGTCAGGCTGCAAATCCAGAAACCACTTTGCCGGAGATCACGACTACCGATAAAAATGAATTGATTGACCTCATCCGGCACGAGCGCCTGGTTGAACTTGGCTTTGAATTGCATCGCTTCTTCGATCTCGTCCGTTGGGGAATCGCCGATACAGTTTTACCCGGCTTCGTCAAGGGTAAACACGAGTATTTCCCCATACCGCAAGCCGAATTAGACCTGAATCCGATGCTGACGCAAAATCCCGGGTATTGATTATTTATTCATTCTTGTATTATAGAACATTCATGACGCTTTCGGCCACTGGCAATATTCAAAAACATCCCAATCTCCACATTCAACCGGCAACGGTCCTTACCCGCTATGGGTCAAATTCGGTATGGCTTAGGCTGCAAGCGGCCAACAGCAGATTGCGTCAATATGGAAAAAGCCAATTGTTACAACTGCCCGGTTGGGTGGTAGTTTTTATTTGTGCTATATGCGCACCATTTGCGCCGACCGATGCACAGGTTGAACAGATCAATGTTGCGCGTATTGAACTGATGGCCAATGAGCCATCGCCGTTCATAATTCGCGACTGGAAACAGGTAGCCCGATTATACGATTCCCTGGTGTACGACGCTGCAAAAACCGGTGAGCATCTTCCGCTCGTTCAGCTTTGGCCACAGGGTTATAATTATGCTGACCGACCATCTTTTGGCCTGCACACTTATGTCGGCACATTCAGTCCGGAAAATGGAGAAGCCATCAATATTCTGCCATCGCTGGTGGGTGCAACTCTTGTTGATATTGACAAGACCAATCAGTTTGGTCAAAACTGGATACTCATGAGTCAGGACTTTTTCAATCTGACCAACCAGGAATTCCTCTATCTCAATAATTTCAATGGCAGCAGCGGTCACGACTGGTGGTATGACATGATGCCTAATATTTACTTCTATCAGCTGTATGATCTCTATGGTCCTATTGGTGATGCCGAAAATCAATTTCACCACATCGCTGAAAAAATGGCTACAGCTGTCAGCGCAATGGGTGGCAGTGCCACACCGTGGACCCGGGCGTCAATGAACTACAGGGCCTGGAACTTCAAAACCATGCAACCCAATCCTGATGGTGTGCATGAACCTGAAGCGGCCGGCGCATTTGCCTGGCTATTATATCAGGCCTACCGCAAAACCGGAGATATCAACTACCTGCAGGCTGCGGAATGGAGTATGGAATTTCTGGTAAACCTCGGCAATAATCCATCCTACGAATTGCAACTGCCATATGGGGCTTATACTGCTGCCCGAATGAATGCGGAAATAGGAACCCGATATAATATTGAAAAGCTCCTCTTCTGGATTTTTAACAGAGGTCCGCTGCGCGGTTGGGGTACCATCGTCGGCAACTGGAATAATTTCGATGTATCGGGCCTTGTCGGTGAGGCAAATGATGGCGGCAACGACTATGCTTTTCAGCTTAACGGTGTCCAACAGGCCGGAGCGCTGGTACCACTGGTACGTTACGACAAACGCTTTGCCCGCGCCATCGGCAAATGGATGCTCAACCTCGCCAATGCAACACGACTTATGTTCCCCGGTTACCTGCCGGCCCATTTACAGGATGCCTCGGCCTGGTCGGCTGTGTATGACCCGCAGGGTGTTATGGGCTATGAGGCATTGCGCGAGCAATGGCAGGGCGAAAGTCCTTTTGCCACAGGTGATGCACTCAAAGGCGGTTGGGCAGCGACCAATCTTTCTTTGTACAGCACTTCTTCCATCGGCTATCTCGGAGCGCTGATTGAACAAACCAACGATCCCAAAATTTTGATGCTTGACTTGCTGAAAACCGATTTCTTTCACGACAATGCCTATCCCTCTTATCTGATTTTCAATCCGTATCCTGAAACAAAATCTGTTACCCTGAATATCGGGTCACAGGAAGCAGATATTTATGATGCGATCAGCGGCACCTTTCTTGCTATCGGTGTTTCAGGAGAGGCCCCGATTGAAATCCCTGCAGATCAGGCCGTATCCATTGTGATGGCACCATCAGGTGGAGAAATTTCTTTCGACAATAACAAGATGTTGATCAATGGTGTCGTCGTGGACTATATGCAGACCCAAATACCCTATAATTATCCGCCGCGGATTCAGGCATTTGCCACCCATGAAATTCAGGTTGAGCAGCATAAGACGATCACGCTCTATGGCAAAGGCATAGATCAGGAAACCAAAGACCTGATCTATACTTTCATTTTGCCTGATGATACAATTTCCGGTCTGGAAAATATCCTGGAGTGGACCGCACCGGGCGAAACCGGTACGGTCGAGTTGAAACTTATTGTAGAAGATGAGGCGCATCAAACTGATACATCTGTGCTGATACTTGATATTGTCAGTGAGGTCAATATCGCTCCTGAAATTATCAGGTTAGCATACACTGAAAAATATACACTGCCTAACGGCACTATCGACATCCATGCAGAAGTCATTGATGCCAATGGCGATCCAATTACTTATAGCTGGTCGGCTACCAGCGGTGAAATCACCGGATCAGCGGAAGATATTACCTGGCATGCACCCGACATTGAAGGTATTTACATGATTCAGCTCACCGTTCGCGATGACCGTGGCGGTCAAACTACAGCACCACTCCAGCTATTAGTAGCTGACACGACCGCCTTTGGTGATGCCGGTATTATCGCATGGTATCCGTTTTCCGGGAACGCGATGGATATCAGTGGTCATGAACTTCATGGACAAGTATCTGGTGCAAGACTGGTACCTGATTCCCTGGGAAGGCCTCTGGAAGCTTATCACTTTGATGGCGTCAACGACCATATCACGGTTACAAACGATCCCATACTCAATGTCGAAGACGGCATAACGGTTTCTCTGTTTGTCCAGCCGGAAGATATTGGCGACAAAGAGCGTTTTATCATATCACACGGCAGTTGGCACAATCGATGGAAAATTTCCATTACACCGGAAAGGAAAGTTCGCTGGACAATCAAAAACAATACAGGTCAGGTTAAAGACCTCGATGCGTTAACTCCGCTGGAAAGTGGCCGTCAATACCATCTCGCGTGTGCCTATAGCGGGAATTTCATGATGGTCTATCTCAACGGCCGGCTTGAATCGTTTTCTTCTTTTTCAGGGGCGCTCGCCCCAAGCCCGGTCGATTTGGAAATTGGCCAGATGGTGCCTGGAGACAACATGTATAACTTCAGTGGCATTCTCGATGAAATTAAAATTTTCGATGCTGCACTATCTCCAATGCGCATTGCCAGTGAGAGTGGTATGACCACGGGTATTCATGATACGCCGCTGGCCAATATCCATGGAATTGAAGTTTTTCCAAATCCTGCACAGCAATCCATTACCATCCGTCTGTTCGGTGACCTGAAAGGACAACATCAGCTGGCGATTTTCAATATGAATGGTCAGATAGTCTGGTCAGGCACTACAGATCAAGGCGTTCAGCATCACATTGATGTAACGCATCTGCAACCCGGTTTGTACTCGATCGGATGTCTATGTCCGGTCAGACACATATTTCAGAAACTCATTTTGCTCTAAACATATGACTCGATCGCTAACAACTAAAACAGGTATCTTATGAAACAAAACTACCTCTGGTGGACAACTCTCTGGATGGTCATATTGGCCTTCAGCAGTACACAGGCTCAGGTGCCTGTCCTTCGTTATGATTTTGCCGGAAATGCCAATGACCTTTCCGGCAACAATCACCATGCCTCCATTCACGGCGCCCTACTGACAGCCGACAGATTTGGCATGGCCAACAATGCTTTTCAATTTGATGGCATACAGAGCCGACTGGTCACTGCCAATGCAGATGATCTACAGTCGGGCGCTACGACGGTGAGCTTCTGGGTTCGCGTAGATGAACTGCCCGGACAGGGTGAAGTATTTCTGATGTCGCATGGTGGATGGCAGGAGAGATGGAAGATCTCGCTTCCCTCGCATGGCAAACCAGTATGGACGACTAATCACGAAAATGGTATATCCGATATGGACGCTGGCGATGGCCATGAGCTCCAGCCCGGGGTTTGGACACATATAGTGTTTATCCATGACGGCAGCAAAGACCTGATTTATTTCAACGGCAATCTGGCTGCAGAAAAAGATGTTGTCGGTGCGCTGAACGCCACTGGTCATCCCTTCGGCATAGCTTATGACCCTATTGATGGCGGATTGTTCTTCCATGGCGCCATTGATGATGTGATGATCTTTGATCAGCCACTCAATGCTGAGGAAGTTTCAACGCTCTACGACTTGCAATCCTCTCCGCCCATCTTTGCTGAGACGCGGGTTGCAGTGTATCCTTTCAATGGCAACCTGACAGATGAATCAGGCTATGGCAATCACGCCGGCGGGAAGGATATTCAATTTACAACAGATCGGTTTGGCTTCGGAAAAAGAGCCGCCAGCTTTAACGGCGAAAGTTCGGAGATGACAGCCAACAATTCACTGCCCTTGAATTCGCCCTTTACTTCCGTAGCTTTCTGGATCAGGGTTAACGAACTGCCAGGCACAGGTGAAGCCTTCGTAGCCTCTTTTGGTGGCTGGCAGGAACGATGGAAAATTTCCCTGCCATCACATGGTAAATTGGTTTGGACAACCAATCATACCGGAGGCATTTCAGATATGGATGCCGGTGATGGAAACGCACTTGTGCCCGGTCAGTGGACGCATGTTGTTGTAAGCCACAATCCTACCCACGATCAGATTTTTATCAACGGTGTTCTTGCTGCTGAAAAAGAAGTCGGTGGTCAGCTCAATGCAACGACCTATCCACTTGGATTTGGTTATAATGTCATTGATGGTGGCAACTTCCTCGATGGCGCACTTGATGAAATCGCCATCTACAATTATTCACTTACTGCTGAAGAGGTGGCCGATCTCTATGCTGCAGAATCTACGGCCGTAATTGATCCAAATCCGCTGGTTGCACATTTTGACTTCCAGGGCGACCTGACTGATGGCAGCCAGTTTTCAAACAATGGCACATCGGAAGGCGCAGGTTTCACAAACGACCGTTTTGGATATGCAGGCAATGCAGTTTATCTCGATGGCACCTCCGGTATTGACGTAGACAATTCTGTTCAATACCAATCTGACTACACTACTGTGGCTTTCTGGGTCAACCTCAATCAACTTCCGGGCACAGGCGAAGTATTCCTGCTGTCTCATGGCGGCTGGCAGGAAAGATGGAAAATCTCACTGCCTTCGCATGGCAAACCGGTATGGACGACCAATCATTCCGGTGGTATTTCAGATATGGATTCCGGTGACGGCAATGCACTCGTGCCTGGTCAATGGATGCATGTTGCAGTATCGCATGGTCCTGAATTCGACCGCATCTATGTAGATGGCGAGCTGGCTGCTGAAAAAGCTGTGGGTGGAACGCTCAATAAGACGGGCTACAACTTCGGCATCGGTTACAATGCTGTCGATGGCGGTGGGTATGCAAAAGGCTCATTCGATGATGTGCGTGTATATCAGATCGAACTCACGCCGGAGGAAGTTGCCGACCTCTATGCTGAAACCGCTAATCCTCCGGTATTCACCGAGGAGATTGTCGCCGATTATGCCCTCGATGGTAATGCCCGCGACAATTCTGTATTTCGCAATCATGGCGCCAATGCCGGTGCAATAGCAGCTGCTGACAGGTTTGGCAGAGCCAACCACTCGCTTTCCTTTAATGGCGTCTCTTCGTATGTACGTGCAGAAAATTCGCCGCAACTCAACTCCCCACTCACAACGGTGAGCTTCTGGATTCGGGTAAATAACCTGCCTGGCAATGGTGAAGCCTATCTGCTTTCACTCGGCGGCTGGCAGGAACGCTGGAAAATATCGTTGCCCGCTCACGGCAAGCCGGTGTGGACGACCAATCACACCAATGGTATTTCCGATATGGATTCCGGCGATGGTAATGAACTTGCTCCAGGCGAATGGACGCATGTCGTATTTGTACATGACGGTGATAAAGACCTGATTTATTTCAATGGTGATCTCGCTGCTGAAAAAGATGTGGTGGGCCTTCTCCATAATACGACCCACCCGCTCGGTATCGGGTATAACATTATTGATGGAGGTTCTTATTTCGATGGTCAACTCGATGATATCCTGATCTTTAATACAGCTCTCACCGCAGAACAGATCGCCGAACTTTATGCAGCACAATCAGCGGATCCCGGCAACCCGGATACTACTCCGCCATCAGCGCCGCTCAACCTCACAGCTTCTGTCAGCTTTACCAATGTCACGCTGGATTGGCTGCCTTCGACTGACGACGATTCCGGTCTCGCGGGATACAATGTCTATCTCAACGGCGCACTGTCGCGGACAGTAGAAAGCACGACAACTACATTCAACGATCTGCTACAATTAACTTCCTACGACTTTGGCGTCTCTGCAGTAGATGTTGCCGGAAATGAATCCGCCATCACTTCTGTGACTGCTGTGACAGATGTTGATGAAACACCGGACATTACGCCACCGACCGCACCAAGCAACCTGGTGGTGACACCTGGCGCTTATTCAGCGGTGTTCTCCTGGGATCCTTCTACCGACGATACGGGTATTGCAGGATATGTAGTGCTTGTAGATGGCTTCCTGGTAGATACGATACCGGGTAACCAAACCTCAATCTTTATCGGTGGACTGGAGCCTAGTACGCTGTATGCTTTTGAGGTCTATGCTTTCGACTATGCCGGCAATGACTCTGAAGTTTCCTTTACAGTTGTCTCAACTACAGCTCCGATCGATACTGGTGAACCTGGCCTGGTGGCGCACTATAAATTCGAAGGCGATGCCAATGATGCCACACCATACAACAACCACGGCACCATCGGTGGAGATCCTGTATTCGAACCTGTCACGAACAGGCCGAACGCTTCAGGCATGGCTATTGTCTTTGATGGCGACCAGGACTCCGTACTTGTTCCAAACGCGGTTCAACTCATTTCCGACTTTGCCACTGTAAGCTTCTGGGTGCGTCCGGATGATCAGAATTTTGCTGATGCCGAATCTTATATCCTCAGCTTTGGAGGTTGGCAGGAGCGCTGGAAAATTTCATTGCCGCAGCATTTGAAAGTGGTATGGACGACCAACGGTAAAAACTCACAGTTTCCAAACTTTATTTCCGACATGGATTCCGGTGATGGAAACGAACTCGTTCTCGGATTCTGGTGGCATGTGACGATGGTACACGATGGCACAAGTGATATTATCTACCTCGATGGTGTTGAAGTCAATTCAAAACCTGTCAATGGCACACTCAACAGCACAGCGCACCCGCTGGGCATGGGGAACAATCCGATTGAGGGCAGACAATATTTCATCGGGGCACTTGACGAAGTCAAGATCTATAACAAAGCTTTGACGGCTGAAGAGATTTTGCAACTGTATCAGACAGGCACCACCGGATTGTTTGATGTACCGGTAGACATCGACAAATATGTCAACCTGGTGTATCCCAATCCGACTCAGAATGAACTGATGATTAAGCACAGCCTTGGCGCACGCCATGAGCTACTGGTGCGGATCTTCGATGTGGCCGGCCATCAGGTTGGTGCCCAGCGCTTTGCTCCGGAAACAATGGATCAGGGCCAGCTCACGGTTAATGCCAGCCACCTTGCTCCCGGCAATTACTATGTTAATTTTGTTTTTGGCGGGAAAAATCTCGGCTCGTTGCCCTTTGTGAAGCAGTAATTTTATTGTGTTAAGGATGTATAAAGAAGGGGGAAGCCATGGCTTCCCCCTTTTGTTTATGTAATGGGTATGTCAGATTGCTTGAGGAGTTTATCCTGCTACATCAACACAATCAGTTCCCGGCTCATCGCTTAATGGCCCATCAACGTATATCGCACGCCGACATACCATTCTCTTCCGAAAATCGGTCCCCAAATCAACCCGCTGTCAAAGTATTCGCCATGCGGATTGGTCGCGTCAATGATCACCGGTGATTGTTTGTAATTGCCGATGTTTTCAATACCTGCATACGCTTCAAACTGCTTGTTGAATACCCGTGTTAGCTGCGCATTAAACAGCCAATAGCCCGGCGACTCAGGGGCCAACTGATGCTGCACAGGATTGCTCTGTGTATCAGGTATGCGCTGCTTGCCGGTAAAATGTGCAGTACCACTGATCCGCCAGTGACCTTTGTAAGTCGCCAGACTGGATACATATGACAGATTTGCAAAAAAGCGCGAGCGCGGTGTGAAGATTTGCTGACGTTCACCTATACCGCGGTATTCAATACGCGTATCCTGAAGCTTGTACGCCACCTTGGCATCGAGTCGCTTCAGCAGTTCATACTGCATTTCCACCTGAAAAGTATTGGCGAAAGAGGTACCTTCCAGATTGTAAATCCACAATTGCTGCGGACTGATATCGAGGTCGGCCACAGCGCGATCAGTAAAGCGCGTATGGAAATAATCCAGTACCAATACACCACTGCGATAATCGATGGTAAACTCCTGTGTGATGCTCGCACCCAAGTTCCATGCCTTTTCCATGCGCAGGCCATTATACGGCAGTGCTGAAGAATTACCCTCCTCGCCTACATGCCATACACGCGAGCTGGCCATCCAGCCGAGATGCTCAGCGAAGGGTAACGGCGTGCGCATACCGCGACCACCGGAAAATCTGAATACGGTTGACTCCTGCGGTGCATAGCGCAAATGAAGCCTTGGGTTTACCAGCCAGCCATAAATGTTATGGCGGTCTGTCCGGATTCCACCCACCAGAGAAAATCGGTCGTCAGGCTTGTAAGTGTATTCAAAAAAGGCACCGGGCACCGTTTCATTTAACTGATAACCGATATCAGCAAAGGTTTCATCATAGCGGTCATGTCGGAAACTTAGCCCAACGACATACTGATGCCTGGTATCACTGAAGATGGACTGGTAGAGCCAGTTGACATAATAGGATGTCTGATTGGCATCATAATACTGATGGCCAATGAGAGCATCCTGAAGGTGGTGTGTAAATCCCCATTGTGTTCCAATAGAGTTATATCTTTTTTCAGGAAAAAGATATCCAACCTTGGCAGCAATGGAAATCTTATCACCGTTGATATCCACAGGATAATTTCCGTGGTCACCGGCGCCATGATCGGTAATACCGCCTTCCTTGCGATCGCGCACCCACTGTGCAGAAAGCTGTCCTTCCACACCGGATTTGTTATTATGATAATCCCACCGATTCGAAAGAGTAATCAGACTTCCTTTCGGCATATCCATAAAATTGTCACCGTTTCTGTCGTGCTCCGTGGGATACAAACTGACATGACCCAGCAGCGCAGTAGTCACCATTGGGCTAATTCTCGCACTTGTAAACATATTGGCTTCTGACCGATAAGCTTCACTGAAAAAGCCGTTGAGATGGAGCTTCTCGTCACTGGTAGGCTTCTTCAATTCTACATTGATCTGACCCGTCATGCTTTCATAGCCCTGCAGTACAGAGCCTGCGCCCTTGCTGATCTGAATAGACTCAATCCATGGACCCGGCAGATACAGCATGCCATAGGGTATGCCGATCCCGCGCACACCCGGCATTTGCTCAACACTAATCAGACTGTACTTGCCCGACAGTCCGAGCATCTGAATTTCCTTTGCTCCGGTAACGGCATCGGTGAAATTGACATCCACAGTGGCATTGGTAGAGAAACTCTCAGAAAGATTGCAGCACGCTGCTTTAAAGAGTTCTTCCTTAGAGATATTCTGAAGCTGCAGCGGATCGAGAAAAGAAATTTCCGTAGTCCGTTTCCGATACGCCACTACCACTTCACCCAATACACTTGATGTTTCCTTGAATACCACAGACACATACTGACCAGGCTTCACCCTGACTGTATCGGGCTCATACCCGAGGAAGCGGAAGACGAGTTGATCACCATCATCCGGACCATGGGCGATGAAAAAATATCCGGTTGAATCCGTCGAAGTGTTTCGGGTGCTCTTTAACCAGAAAACATTGACAAACTCCATAGGCACAAAGCTGCCATCGAGCCTTTCCTCCATCACGACACCGCGTACGGAGATTTCCTGTGCCTGTGCACACCATACCACCTGCGTGGCGAGCAGCCATGCAAAAACCAGCCTTGCCATCATCATGTCAGTGTTTATTTACACCGCTATCATACTGACAACAGGCCGGCAGGTTGGCATAGCCCTTCGGATCAGCGGCCAGGAGCTCAGATCGGTGCCCGGCTTTGGCAAGTGCAGCCGCAACCTTTTCTTTGCTCATCTTCTTCGTTCCGATGAGAACGAGTACATCCGACTGCATATCCCATTCGGCTTTCTTGACACCTTTGACATCAAGTGCTGTAGATTCAATTCGCTGCTTGCAGTCGCCACAAACGCCAAAAACCTTCAGTGAGATTGTCTGTTGCTTGCTGTCTCCTGATTTGCCTTGCGCGGCAACAGAGGAAGAGAACCCTGTGAAAAGTAAGATCACCAGGGCTATCGGGAATATATTTTGAAAAATGGTTTTCATGTATATGATTTAATACAGGTAAACAATACTGTTCATCCGGAAAGTGCCATTTCTGCTGAGTGCAAATAGGCAACCTGGGCAACCATTCAGACATACTGCAATGGTTACCCCAACATGAAAACCGTCAGGCGTAATACACCAGGGAATGGTAGAGAATATACGCGGGAGGCGCGTTTGACTGCGGGATATTCACCAAAACAGGTCCTTCGTTGCGGACACTAGCCAGCAAAACAACAGTCGCAGTCTTAGGTGCAATGACAGCCAGGTCATTCCACTTCTCGAAGGAGGGTTTCAGGGAAGTAATATCCTGCGTAAACACCTCAACGCGATCATCACAGCAATCACCGCCATCGCGGGAGCAATCAGTGCCGAGGTCGGCTGCACAGCATGCTGGCAAGTCGGCAATCATCTCGTGCTCATCGCATCCCGGGTTGAAAAACACGGCGACGCCTTCGAGAATACCCTTGCAATAGTGAAAATGCAGCGGCAGTCCTACCTGAGCCAGTAGGACAAACGAAGTCAATATCCATGCCGCCGATTTGCGCACTATCACGGGGCAAAATTAGGTGATTTGGCTGAAAGGAAGGTAAAGGAGGTGTTAAAATTGGAATCCCAGGCCTGCCTTCATGTAGTTTACCACCTCAGGAAACAAGGCTGAACAAAAAAACGTAAAGGACAAATAAAAAGCCCCTACCGAAGCAAGGGCAAAGGAAATCATCTCCTACGGCCTATAGCCTTATTGTGGAAAGATTAGAAAAATCTTGAAGAATTCATTTAACTTAGCCAAAGTTACATTATTTTTTAAATAACCAAAAAGCTGTATGGATTCCAAAAAAATTCTCGGACTGGATCTGGGAACAAATAGTATTGGCTGGTCACTGGTTGAAATCAATCGGGAAGAAAATCAAGGTCGCATTTTAGGAATGGGTGTGCGTATATTCCCTGAGGGTGTTGAAAACTTAAATCAGGGAGAAAAGGAGATTTCAAAAAATGCCGCACGCAATGTTAACAGAAGTGCACGCCGGCAAATTCAGCGAAGAAAAAGGAGAAAAACTGATCTGCTGAAAATTTTAATTCAGTACGACATGGCTCCTCAAGGGGATTTTAAGGATCAGGCATATTGGCTATCTCCTGAATTTTTGAAATGGGTAGCACTAAACCCTTATGAACTGAGACATCGCGCCATTACTGAAAAAATTGCACTCAAAGAACTTGGTCGCGTATTCTACCACCTGGCACAGCACCGTGGCTTCCAAAGCAATGCCCGCAATGTATCAGATAATGACGATTCAACCATTTACAAAGGCGGTAATGGCATGACCGGCATTGATACAACAGCATCATTGATTGAAAATGAAACACTTGGGTCGGCACTATATCAAAAGCTTTTTCCAGCTCCTGGACAACCTTTCAAATATTTCCCGGAAAGAATCCGCCGTCGATATACAACCCGGAAAATGTATATTGATGAGTTTGAGAAAATCTGGGAAGAGCAGAGTCGCTTTCATCCTGAGTTGACCCAACAACTTAACGAAGAAATAGGGGGCAGGCGTCGCGAAGGATATAAACGAGACGGTGTATTATTCTTTCAACGGCCTTTGCGATCTCAAAAAAGCAAGATTGGCAAATGTACCTTTCATCCTAATAAAAGTCGTAGGGCAATCAGCGCACCAGACTTCGAAGAATTCCGCATCTGGCAGTTTATTAACTCCATTAGATGTAATGGCGAATCTCTAGTTGATGCGGACAGGCAACTTGTATATAACCTGCTGGTAAGTCAGGACAGGGTAAAATTTGACAAACTGAGAAAACATCTTGGCAAGGCGAGTGCGGCATATTCGTTTAATTTCGATGATGAAACTTCCTGTCCAAATGCTCCTACATTACGATTTCTGTCATCAAGAGGGATTTTTAGTCAATCATGGTTTGGATTCAAAAAGTCAAAGCAGGAAGAAATATGGCACGATCTCTATTTCTATGATGACAAAGAATTACTTCGTAAACGTGCCCAGGAAAAATGGGGCTTAAGTGAGGATGCCGCGACAAAGTTTGGAGATTATTCCTTGAAGCAAGGTTTTGCTTCACTTAGCCGACGAGCGATTCAAAATATTTTGCCCTTTCTGGCATTAGGTCATGATTACGATGTAGCAGTAACACTGGGTGGAATCAAAAACGCCCTTGGAGATCAAAACATTGTTGACATATACGACACCGATTTCCGAATTGCTGTAGAGGAAATTGTTCGTACCAATCCCCGAGGTGGTTATATAAATCATCTTAAGGCATGGCTTAAAGACAACTATGGTTTTGAAGATAAGCGTTTGGAAAAACTCTATCACCATTCTGCCGATGTAAATGAACGAAAATTACTGAACCGCCTTCCTTACGGCATGGAAGCTGACCGACAAATCCAACAATTGCGCAACCCCATCGTCATCCAGGCCTTATTTGAATTGAGAAAAGTTATCAATGAATTACTTGAGCGATTCGGCCCATTCGACGAAATCAAGATTGAGTTGGGCCGGGACTTGAAAAACCCGAAGAATCGCAGACTGGAAATTCAGCGACAAAACAAGCGACAGCAGCAATATCATGAAAAGGTAATTGATAGGCTAAGAGAGCTCGGCATAGATGAAACCTATGACAACGTCCTCAAGTATAAACTCTGGGAAGAATGCAATGCCACCTGTCCGTATACAGGAAGACCGATCGCTGTCAATCAATTATTTTCCAATCAGATACAGATTGAACATATCATTCCTTACAGTCGGTCGCTCGATGATAGCTTCATGAATAAAACCCTGTGCTTCTCAGATGAAAATGCTAGAAAGGGTGACCGTACACCATATGAATACTATCATGGAGTTTTAGGATCTGAAAAGTGGGTAGATGTCAAACAACGAGCACTATCGCTCTTCAAAAACAGCAGGGATTTCCCAAATCGGTATAAAAAATTCGAGCGATTTGTTCTGACAAGCACACAAGACCTTGAAGGATTTATCAGCCGCCAGCTCAATGACACCCGCTACATCAGCCGGGAAGCAGCAGAATATTTGAGGCAAATATGTCCTAAAGTCTGGGTGGCCTCAGGGCAGTTAACAGCCCGACTCCGGCATTTATGGGGACTAAACTCCATTATAGATGATAAAAGCAATCAAAAAGATCGCTCCGATCATCGACATCATGCCATTGATGCTTTAGTTGTAGCTGTTCATACACACCGCGATCTCCAGTTGATGTCAAGGCTCAATCGCCATGGCATCAGTCCGGACAGTTTGGCAGATGCGTTTCCATTCCCATGGCCTGGCTTTCGTTCTGATGCAGAAACCTATGTGAGCAATATCCTGGTATCTCATAAAACCAACCATAGAGTCGTTTCTACACGACTGACCATAACAAGAAGCAAAGGCAAGGTTTTCAGAAATAAATCTTCTGCTGCAAGAGGAGCACTTCACAAAGAAACCGTTTATGGCAAGAGAAAACTGTTAGATGGTAGTTATAAATACCATGTTAGAAAATCACTCGAGGATATCAAAGAAAAAGCACAGGTAGATAAGATAGTTGATCAAAAAATTAAAGACCTCGTCAGAAACCGCTTGAGGGAACTTGGGGTGGATATAACGATGAAAAAATATAAGGTCCCACCAGGTGCATTCTTTTCAAAAGATGAAAATGGGCAAATATTACCCCTGATTTGGTTACCAAACAATCGAGGTGGAAAGGTTCCTGTCTATTCTGTGAGGATCAATGAAGAATTAGGCAATGCTGCTCAATTAAAATCTTCTCAAAATCAATATGTAAATCCAAGAAACAATCACCACATATTGATTTACAAATCGAAAAATGGCATCCTAAAGGAGGACATCATTTCATTCTGGGTTGCTGCTGAGCGCATCCGACAAAAGTCTCCAGTATACCAGATACCTGCTGATTGCGAGGAAATTATCGCAATTCTTCGAAAAAACGATATGTTTTTAATTGGATGGGATATTTCTATCCCAGAAAATTCTACTGAAATCCTATCAAGGCATTTATATAGGGTTGATAACCTAAGCTCTTTGGATTATGTTTTTAAACACCATTTAACTGACAATGATGAAGAAAAGGTACGAATCCAGAGTTTTAAAAAATGGCAAGAGTTAAATCCTATTAAGGTCAGAATTTCATCAACTGGCAAGGTGATCGGTTTGGTATAGTTTTTGAATGACCGGACATAATGACTAACCCCAACAGATCATGTTCGGCCAGACAATTTTTATCAGCAACCCTACCCAGCTCAGTCTTCGCGACAGTCAGCTTGTGATCCGACAACCGGGAAGGGGTATTGAGACTTCCCGTCCACTGGAAGATATCGCTTTCTTGGTACTCGACCACCCGCAAATACAGATGACACAATCAGTTGTCCAGTGCTGCCTGGATAACAATGTGATGGTGATTTACTGCGATGAATTTCACATGCCTTCTGGTATGCTGATGCCATTTAGTGGCCATCACCTTCACCAGGGCAGGTTGCGGCTACAGCTTCAGGCTTCACAGCCTTTGAAAAACCGAATCTGGCAAACGGTCATCCAGGCTAAAATTACCAATCAGGCCAAGGTGCTAGCAGCTTGCAAAGCCCGGCATATCGATCTTGAACGCCTAGTTGACAGAGTGAGCAGTGGTGACAAAAACAATATTGAAGCGCAGGCTAGCCGGCTCTATTGGTCAACGCTTTTCACCATCTATGTGCATAATTTTACCCGCAATCGCGATGGCCTTCCGCCCAACAACCTCCTCAACTACGGTTATGCGATACTGCGCAGTGCCGTTGCGAGGGCAGTTGCTGGTGCCGGGTTATTGCCTGTTTTGGGCATTCACCATGACAACCAGTACAACGCCTTTTGTTTGGTGGATGATCTCATGGAACCTTATCGCCCTTTTGTCGATATTCTTGTGATAGAATATCTTGAGATGACTGGTGAAATACCCGACATCTTATCAAAAGAACAAAAAGTCCATTTGCTCGCTCTCATGGAAATGGATGTTAAATTTTCTGACAACCGAAGTCCGATGCAAACCGCCATTGAACGAAGCGTGCACAGCTTTGTCAAAAGCCTGGAATCCCGAAAATGCTGTATAGAATATGGCCAACTACCTGCATACACGGAACAGGCTCAATGCATATAGGCTCATGTGGCTGTTTGTATTTTTCGATTTGCCCGTACTATCCAGGACGGAGCGTAAGGCAGCAGCCAAATTCCGCAAGGACCTGCTCAAAGACGGATTTCAAATGATGCAGTATTCGGTGTATGTTAGGTTTTGTGTGAGTGCCGAAAAGGCCGATGTTCATACACGCCGGGTTCAACGGTTATTACCTAAAGACGGCAGGGTCACCATTGCCCGGATCACTGACAAACAGTATGAGAGCATGCTCAACTTCTGGGGCAGAATGCCACAAAAACCAGAAGCTCAGGGCTATCAACAGCTGGAATTGTTCTGATTTTTAATGGCCAATTTCATGCTAAAAAGCTGACTTCCAGCCCCTTACCGGGGCTGGAAGCTAACTTATTCCTTTTTCTAATCAATCCACAACACCTTGCCAGCATGTTGATCAACATGGTATAAGCTAACTTATTCCTTTTTCTAATCAATCCACAACCGTGCTAAACTGAAAGTGTGTGCATCTAGAAGCTAACTTATTCCTTTTTCTAATCAATCCACAACCACGCTGATCAACAACTGGATCACAACAGAAAGCTAACTTATTCCTTTTTCTAATCAATCCACAACACCT
>Ga0079224_100005447_pt1 | contig 16711 bp, 14 predicted proteins | sample Stecom2015_FD_80414 | JGI IMG/M metagenome (GOLD analysis project Ga0079224, IMG submission 80414) | Agricultural soil microbial communities from Utah to study Nitrogen management - Steer compost 2015 | ecosystem: Environmental > Terrestrial > Soil > Agricultural land | place: USA: Utah... | reverse complement strand
ATAAGTATGTTTTGGTGGTTTTTTTTGAGTCGTTTTACAGCCTCATGGACGCCTTGATTGTTAAAGCCCATTCGGTTAATTAGTCCTTGGTCTTTGGGAAGTCGGAACAGTCTTTTTTTTGGATTTCCGGTTTGGGGTCGGGGAGTGAGTGTGCCGATTTCTATAAACCCAAAACCTAAATCGGATAGTTCTTTGAAGAGTTTGGCATCTTTGTCAAAGCCCGCTGCTAATCCTACCGGATTTTTAAAGGTAAGTCCAAAAACTTGGCGTTCCAACCGAGGATCATTGACTTGATTAAATTTTTTAAAAACTTTCGTAAGCCCCAGTTTATAAGCAATTTGTAGGAGTTTCGTAGTAAGGTGATGTACGCGTTCGGGGTCAACTAAAAAAAGAAGAGGACGTAAGAATAGTTTATACATTCAGTATATTTATTTTATTGTAAAAGCGATTTTAAATCCATCAAAAGGTTTTCTTCAGCTTTGTTTTTCCCTGAAAAGGCAGCTGCAATACTTTCTGATGTTTCCCAAATAAGTTGTTTTACTTTCGTAGAAAATAATTCGGACTGTTGGTTGTAAAATTCTTTAAATTGAAAATACGCCGTTTCAGACTTCACGTCTTGGTCCAATAACCAATCAAAAACGATTTCAATTTGATAAGCGGCATCAGTGCCAAATTCATCTTCAACATCATCTAAATCGAGCCATTTTTCTTTAACCAAAGATTTTAGAATTTCCACTTCGTCTTTTCTGACAACCTTGTCAACAGAAGCTATAGCGTAAAATAATTTGCCCAAGCTTTGATAAAATTTTTGTGATTTCATCGGTTAAATTTTGTGTGTTAAAAATACAAAAAATATGACTGCCAGTTGCAGTTACGTCAAATATAGGAATAGTTTGAGAGCATATCACTGATAATTATCATATTCCGAATATCTTTTGTTTTGTAATTTTATACACATAAAAGATTAAGTCATGAAAAAAATAATTGTACCCACCGATTTTTCTGATAATGCCTATAATGCTTTGCGTTATGCCGTTCAGTTATTAAAGGACGAAATTTGCACTTTTTACATCCTAAATACCTACACTCCGGTGGTTTATGACCCCGAATACCTAAACACCGATGCCACTTTATCGTTGACAGAAATAGCCCAAAGACAATCCATGCAGGGATTGGAGGATACATTCAACCGAATTAAAAATGAATTTAACAACCCCAATCATAGATTTGAAACCATTTCAGCATTTAATTACCTCAGTGATGAATTGCAAATTCAAACAGAGGAAAAGGATATTGATTTAATTATCATGGGAACTCAAGGGGCTACAGGAGCTAAAGAAGTGATATTTGGTTCACAAACGATGCATGTTATAAAAAAAATAAAAACTCCGCTTTTGGCTGTTCCATCTGGATATCGTTTTAACTCTCTAAAAAATATACTTTTTCCATCTGACTTAGAATTAGAATTTGAAGAAAGCAAATTACGCATCGCCAAAGAGTTGGCTGCCAAAAACAAATCCCAAATTCACATTTTACACATGCTGACCAAAACGAGTTTGAACGAAACTCAGGAAAAAAGAAAGAAAAATTTGACTCAGTATTTTGAAGGTATTCCGAGTGAATTCCACATCATTCGTGCGTACAGCATTACTGAAACCATTAAAAAATACGAGGAGAATTTGGCTGTGGATTTATTGGTGATGATGAACAACAAACATTCGTTTTTTGAAAACCTGTTATTCCAACCAACAATTGAAAACATAGGTTTCCACACACGAATTCCGTTTTTAATTATTCCTTCCGGAAAATTCAGGAGTTTTTCTCTGCTTTAATCTTTTTTGCGAAGTTGCCTGATTTTAATACTAAATCCGGCTATTATCAAAGTCATAATGGGGCTCAACCAGTTAAAAAATGCAAAAGCGAAATAATCGCCTACTGATACCCCAAGCACGCCACTGTGGAATGCTCCACAGGTATTCCATGGGATTAGTGCAGATGTTACTGTACCCGAATCTTCTAATGTCCGGCTCAGATTTTCAGGCGCCAAACTATTTTCTTCGTAGGCATTTTTAAACATTTTTCCGGGGATGACTATCGCCAGATATTGATCACTTGCCAAGATGTTTAATCCTATACAACTGGCAACCGTGGAGGCAAAAAGCCCAAAGGTGCTTTTGGCCACTTTCAAAAGGGAGGATGTTATTCGCTTTAAAGCACCGATACCATCCATAACTCCTCCAAAAACCATAGCGCAACCAATCAGGTAGATGGTCCAAAACATACTGCTCATTCCGCCACTGCCATACAAACGCTCGAGTCGTTCGTTGTCAGTAGGAATCTCAGTCTCTAAAAAAATAGCTCGAATTACAGATTGAGTATTTGATTCAGAAATTGTTTGTAACACATTTTCTTGATAAAAAACAGCAAACACCACGGCCAATATAACTCCCGCTGAAAGAGAGAGCAGCGGTTTAACACGGAATAATACCAATACAATTACTCCTACAGGAACTACAAATAACCATGGAGTAATATAAAAATCAGCATCTATGGTGTCAATAATGCTATTGATACTGTTCAAGTCACCGTTTCCGGTAACTTTGTTAGATATACTTAATATTGAAAAAATAACTAAGGTCAAGAGAATGGTAGGAACAGTGGTAATGGTCATGTACCGAATGTGCGTATATAAATCCGTGCCGGCCATAGCAGGAGCCAAATTGGTAGTATCACTCAAAGGAGACATTTTATCTCCAAAGTATGCCCCGGATATTACTGCTCCGGCAACCATACCCGGATGCAACCCAAACGCAGTACCAATCCCTATCAATGCAATCCCTACCGTTGCTGAAGTAGTCCAAGAACTTCCTGTGGAAAGGGAAACCAAACAACAAATTATCACTGTCAACGGTAAAAAAATCGACGGATTTATAATTTCAAGACCATAGTACACCATAGCAGGAATTACACCGCTTACTTTCCAGGTTCCGGCCAAAGCCCCAACCAACAACAAAATTAAAATGGGAACGAGAACGCTTCGGAGGTTTTCCCACACTTCTAAAGCCATTTGCTTAATAGAAGTTTTATTAAATAAGCCAACTATCAACGCTACTGCGCCGCCAATTAACAAAATAATTTGATACGTATATGTCCCGAACCATTCCTGGCTTTCAACAAAAAAAATGTTGTATGCCAACAAACCAATTAGAATAATAATGGGTATTAAAGCTTCAGAAAGAGAAAGATTTTTGTTTTCCGGAGTAGAAATTTGTTTCATGGTGGTAATTTAGAAGACGTAATGTTACAATTTTGGATAGAAATATGCAATATCTACTTCATAAATACCCCAAAAAAATCTACATTATGATAGCTTTACCTCCTTGAAACAATCTTTTATCATCCGATAAGTTCGCTCAATGTCATTGTCTAAACCAATAGAAAAACGAATCAATCCATCGGTGAGTCCCATGGCTTTTTGTTCCTCTTCGGGAATTTCAGAAGAAGTAGAACTGCCCGGTGCACTGAACAAGGTCTTGTAGAAACCTAAACTCACGGCTAAATAACCAATATTTCGCTGTTGCATGAGTTCCATTAAGGCATTGGCTTTTTCTATATTACCTGCGTCAAAAGTAAGCATCCCGCCAAAACCATATTCTTCTACCATCATTTGTTTAAACAACGTATGACCTTTATGTGAAGGTAAGCCCGGATATACCACTTTGTAATTGTCTTTCTCCATATTTTCGGCCAAATACAAAGCATTTTTGCTGTGTTGCTTCATACGAATGTGAAGAGTTCTAAGGTTTTTTAGGATGGAGGCCGCACGCAAACTATCCATAGCAGGACCCAACAGCATACAAGCCCCGTCGTTGACATCTTTTAGTTGATTGATGAATTCTTGAGAAGCACAAATCACACCGCCCATCGTATCACTGCTGCCGTTGATAAATTTAGTCAAACTGTGAATAACCACGTTGGCTCCACATTGAGCCGGAGCAATTGATAAGGGAGAAAAAGTATTGTCAACTACTAAGGGAATACTATTTTTTTTACAGATAATCGAAATCGAAGTAATATCTGCCACTTCCAATAAAGGATTACTTACCGTTTCACAATACACGAGTTTTGTATTAGGGCTGATTGCTGTTTCAATAGCTTCTAAGTTGGTTATATCCACAAAACGTGTATGGATACCATATTTAGGTAAAAAATTTTTCAAAAACGCATAGGTCCCTCCGTAAATAGTGCGGCTGCAAACTATCTCGTCACCCGACTTACAAAGCTGTAAAATAACCGAAGTAATTGCACCCATACCGGTAGCAGTTACATTGGCGGCTTCAGTACCCTCCATTGCTGCCAGTGCTTGTCCCAAATATAAATTAGACGGAGACGAATGTCTGGAATACAAATAACACCCTTCGGTATTGCCCTCAAATGTATCAAACATAGTTTTGGCAGAAAGAAAGGTGTAGGTAGTCGAATCGGATATGGAAGGATTGACTCCTCCAAATTCCCCAAAATACTGTAAATCCTGAATACGGTCGGCTGATTTAAAACCCATGATATAATTTTTTATCAAAAATAAATATTACACATTTTAAATTCAATTGTTTTTAATAATTATAGTTTTTTATTCTATATATTTTTATTTTTATAAAATTGTATTCTAATAAATATTACTTTTACATAAATAATCAGAAAATGAAACAACCGGATTCCATAGACAAAAAATTACTCACCTTAATTCAAGAAGACAGCAAACTCACACACAAGCAGTTGGCTTTAAAATTAAATCTTTCGGTGACTGCAATATATGAGCGGATTAAAAGATTGGAGCGCACCGGGATGATTGCCGGATATGTAGCTGTAGTAGATAAAAAGAAAGCGGAAAGAGGTTTTGTGGCGCTCTGTCAAATCAAACTTACCCAACACGTGAAAGAATATTTATACGAATTTGAAAAAGAGGTTGTGAAACTCGACGAAGTAATGGAGTGTTACCACATCAGCGGAGAGCATGATTATTTGCTTAAAATTTGTGTGAAAGACATGGAATCGTATCGGGAATTTATGGTTTCCAAACTTACTTCTTTAAAATATATCGGAAGTACACAAAGTTCTTTTGTCATCAACGAAGTTAAAAATACCCGGGTTTTACATTTTTTAGAATAAGTTTGCACAAATACCCTACAATAAATTTTCCCAAATAGCGGCGAAAAGCGTATTTTTGCAACCTAATTTAATCATCTTTTTATGAATTCATACGATGTAGCCGTTATCGGTTCCGGACCCGGCGGATATGTAGCTGCCATTCGTGCAGCACAATTAGGTTTTAAAACTGCTATTATTGAAAAATATGCAACATCGGGAGGTACCTGCCTTAACGTGGGTTGTATTCCTTCGAAAGCCCTACTTGATTCTTCTCACCATTACGAAGATACTTTAAAACACCTCGAAGACCACGGTGTCAATATTTCAGGAGAAATCAAGTTGAATTTCAAACGAATGATTGAACGTAAAGCTGAAGTAGTGGAAGCCAACACCAAAGGTGTTAAGTATTTGATGGATAAAAACAAAATTGAAGTGTATGAAGGCTTAGGTTCTTTTAAAGATGCTTCTCATATTAATATTCAAAAAAACGACGGCAGTACCGAAACCATCGAAGCCAAATACACCATCATTGCCACCGGTTCTAAACCTGCCAGCTTACCATTTATCAAAATAGATAAAAAACGCATCATTACTTCTACAGAAGCTCTTTCACTGAACGAAGTTCCTAAACATCTGATTGTTATAGGAGGAGGAGTTATCGGTCTGGAATTAGGTCAAGTATATCGTCGTTTGGGAGCCGAAGTTTCAGTAGTAGAATACATGGATCGAATTATTCCTACCATGGACGGTTCGCAAAGCAAAGAATTACTTAAAGTATTGAAAAAACAAGGGGTTAAGTTTTATCTTTCTCATCAAGTAAACGGCGTTACGGCAAATAACGATACTGTAACGGTTACTGCAAAAGACAAAAACGACAACGATGTTACGCTTACCGGCGATTATTGCTTGGTAAGTGTCGGTCGTCGTACTTATACCGATGGCTTAGCAGTTGAAAATGCCGGAGTGAAAGTCAATGAAAAAGGACAAATAGAAGTCAATGACCATCTTCAAACCAATATCCCTAATATCTACGCCATAGGAGATGTGGTTCGAGGAGCCATGTTGGCTCACAAAGCCGAAGAGGAAGGTGTTTTTGTAGCCGAAACCATTGCGGGACAAAAACCGCATATCAATTATAACCTGATACCCGGCGTAGTATATACCTGGCCTGAAGTTGCTTCGGTAGGAAAAACCGAAGAGCAATTAAAGCAAGAAAATGTTTCCTATAAAGTGGGGCAGTTCTCTATGCGTGCTTTAGGTCGTTCTCGTGCCAGTGGGGATTTAGACGGTTTTGTCAAAATTTTGGCCGATGAAAAAACCGATGAAATTCTTGGAATTCACATGGTAGGAGCCCGAGTAGCCGACTTAATTGCGGAAGCCGTAGTAGCCATGGAATTCAGAGCCAGTGCCGAAGATATTGCCCGTATAAGCCATGCGCACCCTACGTATGCCGAAGCTGTGAAAGAAGCGGCTTTGGATGCCACAGCCAAAAGGTCAATTCACTCTTAAAAAATTTTTGATGAAAGAGATTTTATGTTTTGCAGGTTCAAATAGCAGTCGATCCATAAACCACCAATGGGTAAGTTTTGTTGCTACGCAAATCTCCAGACATAAAATCCATGTAATCAAGTTGGTGGATTTTCCGCTGGAAATGTTCAGCGAGGATGTGGAACGAGAAAATGGGTATTCGGATGCACTTAGAAATTTGCACAGCCAAATCAAAGCTTCCGATGCGCTGATTATTTCCGTCAACGAACACAACAGCAATCCTTCTGCATTTTTTAAAAATGTAGTAGATTGGCTTTCTCGTTTGGACAAAAACTTTTTGGAAGATAAAAAAATCTTGCTTACTAGCACATCTAACGGTAGGAGAGGAGGATTGTCTTCCCTCGAAGTTACACAGAATTTATTACCTCGGTTTAAAGGAGAAGTGGTTGTAAGTTTTAATTTTCCCTCTTTTCAGGAAAATTTTTCTGTAGAAAAACAAAAAATCACAAATCCCGAACTGGAGGAAACCATTTTGGGTCATATATCCCGTTTTCAACAATTAATTGAAGAGTAATTGCGACAGATTCAAAATATTGTTGTAGAAAACCCCGAAGAATTAAAAGCCAAATTATTGCTGTGGGGTAAGCAGTATGATTGCCAGATTTTTTTAGACTCTAATAACGATACCTCCAATGCGTATTCTTCTTACGATGCCGTATTGGCGGTGGATACTTTTACTCTCATTAAATCAGATGATTATCAGGCATTTGATAGACTCAAAGAATATGTTTCGGTTACTCAGGATTGGATTTTCGGGTATCTTTCGTATGATTTAAAAAACGACACTGACAACTTGGTTTCGGGAAATTATGACGGACTCGATTTTCCCGAATTGTACTTTTTTCAACCTAAAAAAATATTTCTACTCAAAGAAAACCGGTTGCAAATTTTATATCTCAATCACGTAGCCGATGAATGGGAAGATGATTTGAAAGCTATTGAAAATCAACAACTCACAGACGATTATAATTGTCCGAAGTTAAACATTCTCGCACGAATTTCTAGAGAAAATTATTTAGAAAAAGTTTCTAAAATGCTCCAACACATTAAGTTGGGTAGCATTTATGAAGCTAATTTTTGCATGGAATTCTATTCCGAAAACGTAGAAATTTCGCCACTTGCTGTTTTTCAAAAGCTCAATGATATTTCATGTCCGCCATTTTCTGTGTTTCTAAACATGAAACCGTATTATTTGCTTTCGGCTTCACCCGAACGTTTTTTGCGTAAACAAAAAAATAAAATTATTTCTCAACCGGTAAAAGGAACTGCTAAACGTTCTCCCAATGAGAAAGAAGATCAGACTTTGGCAACCGAGTTGCAAAACAGTTTAAAAGAGCGCACCGAAAATATTATGATAGCGGATTTGGTGAGAAATGATTTATCAAAAACCGCGTCAAGAGACAGTGTGAAAGTCGAAGAATTGTGTGGCTTGTACAGTTTCAAACAAGTACATCAATTGATAACCACCGTTGTTTCGGAGGTGAGTACAGAAACTCATCCGGTGGATATTATCAAATCAGCTTTCCCGATGGGAAGTATGACCGGAGTGCCCAAAAAGCGAGCCATGGAAATCATTGAAATGTTGGAAGAAACCAAGCGTTCTTTGTACAGTGGTGCAGTGGGGTACTTTACGCCGGACGGCAATTTTGACTTTAACGTAGTCATCCGCAGTATTTTGTACAATTCAAAAAACAACTACCTCAGCTTTTCGGTAGGTGGTGCCATCACCATCCACAGCGACCCTGAGCAGGAATATGAAGAATGCTTGCTTAAAGCCCGGGCCATGCAACAGGTTTTGACTTAAAAGTCAAAAGAAAGGGTAACGGTATAAAAATCGGTTGTAGATTCTATATCGGCAGCACTTGTAAATCCGCCGTTTTGAAAGAGTTGCTCGGTTCTTTCACGGCTGGTACGAGCATAGGCAGCATCCAATTTCATGGCTCCAAAATTATACCCGAGTCCGAATGAAAATCCGTGTAATTCGCTCATTAAATCTTTATTTTGATACGGACTGGTTTCAAAGCGATAACCGGCACGAACACTCAGTGGATTCCAACGATATTCACCACCCACATTTACCATAGAAACCCCTTTTAAGTTGTTGTCAATAGCAGTATTCAATGAGTTAAAATACGAGGAAGATTTTTCATAGGTAATTCCTTTGTAATTTTTGTACGAATAATCTACACTTAAAAGTCCTTGTGTACCAAATATATAAGCTACACTTCCGGTAACTTTCCCCGGGGTTCTGTACTTGTATTCCTCATAAACATTGATAACATTGGGCAACACGTAAGTTGTAATATTGTTATCCTCAACAGTTCTACGAGTTTCAAGTTCCTGAATTAGTTCTTCATAGATTATGTACCAAGCAGGAGATTGGTAGGCAAGTCCAAACCGAACGTTGTAATCTGTTTTGGCTATCAAACCAATTTGTGTAGAAAATCCATTTGCGTCAACAGCCAAATAATTATCAAAATACACACGGTTTACGACACTACCCGGATTGGCATTTGCTTCATAAAAATAATTGCTTTGCAAATATCTCAGAGAGTGAATGTTAAAATTGATTCCCGCAAAAATCTTTTCCCCGATTTGAGTCCCGAAGTTTAGTGTAGTTTTTACATTAAAACCTTGGGAAATAACTGCCATTTCTTGATGAAATGTTCCAGGTGCTATAGCCGAAACATACAAAGTACCGTCAGTGTTTTCGGGGTCTACAGGGTCAATAATATACCCTTGATAGCCCAAAAATGCTTGTTGGTGTCCGTAACCATAATTTCTACCCAAATAAGCATAAAGATCAGAAATACTCTCGCCGGGAAGAGTTTGTAATAAATTTAGCGGCACTCCTTGCGCGTAATGTAAAAAGTATTGACTGATTGAAGAATTTCCTTGTCCGGATATATAAAGGTTTTCGTCAAAATTGTTGGTCATTTGGTAGTTAATACCAATCGTAAATTTTTTCCAAATAGATTCTTCTTTAGGATTGTCGGATACAAAAACGCCACGCGCCTGATTAAAATCCAATTTTGAAAAACCATCTTGGTTTTGAGTACCAAAATATTGAGAGGAATTTTTTGAATCAAAAACACCTAAAGAGGCATTGGTAGAATTTTCTATAAACACAGCCGAACTTGCAGGGTTGAGGGATATGGCCGAAACATCACCCCCCAGCGCACCAAAAGCACCACTCAAGGCCGTATAGCGGGACGTACCATATACATGTTCATCGGTATAGCGAATGGCTTCAGAAAGATTTTGAGAAAAAGAAGTAAGGCCAAGAAAAAATAGCATGGCCGAATAAACATATTTTTTCATACTTGTTTCAATCAATTAAAAGTTGTTTTTAACCACGTCCGCCTCTGCCGCTACCTCCGCTTCGTGTTCCCGAACTGCTACCTGATGAACGGTTTCCTCCCGAATTGTAAGAACCTGATTTTCTTCCGGAATTAGAAGAATTGTTGATAGTAGAATTTCGATTGGAAGAATTATTATTTCGGTTTATAATAGAATTATTTCTTCCCGAATTGTTATTTCTGTTAATATTTGAATTATTTCTTCCCGAATTGTTATTTCTATTAATATTTGAATTATTTCTCGAATTGTTATCTCTATTGATAATAGAATTGTATCTCGAATTGTTATTCGAATTTCTGATAATATTATTGGAACGAGAATTTATACTGTTGTTTCGAGTATAATTGGTATTGTTGGTTCTACGAGCAGTTTCTCTTTGAGAATAATTATTTCGTCCTGAAGTTTGAAAATCTCTGGATCCGGTGCCTCTGTAAATAAAATCAGTATTTCTACGTCCTCGGTTATACACTACGTAGTTGTCATATCCTCCGTAATAAGGGTAATAATAATTGTGATGATGGTGGTGGTGACCCCAATGCCAGTCCCACCCGTAGTAATAGGAGGGATAATACCAGCACCAATACCAAGAAGGTCCGTAATAGCCACCCCAGAAGCTCATTCCCCAACCGCTGTAATACCACCAGTGAGGACGATACCAATAATATCCGTAATTGTATGAGGGATAAACATTGATTGTCACTTCGGTACTATTATCTCCCCAGCCGCCATAGCCACCGGCGTATTCTTCATATATTGTTCCATCTTCATTTACATAACCCGAAGAAGTATACCCTTCAACATCGGTAAAAATATAATCTTCCGTATCAGATATATTTTCGTATTGTTTGGCTTTGGTTCCAAAATATTGTTTGTAGTAATTATTTTCTTGTTCCGTTTGTTTATTGACAGAAGAGTTATAAATACCGTCATTATCGGTGTACACAGCATCACGCGAACTACCGCAACTCACCAGTACAAGTGAGGAGACTGCTGCCACAGAAAATGTTATTAGGGATGAGGTCTTTAAAAAAGTTTTCATAACAACGGTTTTTAATTGTTAGACAATATAAATTTAAGTAGTTTTGCACAATAAGACACTACACATAATCACATTTAACAAAATTTGTGCCAACTAGAGCTATATGGGAAAGAATTTAACCACCAGGGCAGAAGATTATTCCAAATGGTATAATGAGTTAGTAATCAAAGCAGATTTAGCAGAAAATTCGGGAGTACGGGGATGCATGGTTATCAAGCCCTACGGATACGGAATTTGGGAGAAAATTCAGGCTGAATTAGACAGAATGTTTAAAGAAACCGGTCATAAGAATGCTTATTTCCCGATTTTTATACCTAAATCTTATTTTTCAAAAGAGGCGAGCCACGTAGATGGTTTTGCCAAAGAATGCGCTGTGGTTACCCATTACCGTTTAAAAAATGCCGAAGACGGAAGCGGTATCGTAGTGGATGAGGAGGCCAAATTAGAAGAGGAACTTATTGTTCGTCCTACCTCCGAAACCATTATTTGGGATACTTATCGCAAATGGATTCAATCGTACCGCGATTTACCTATTTTAGTGAATCAGTGGGCCAATGTGGTGCGTTGGGAAATGCGTACTCGATTGTTTTTAAGAACAGCCGAATTTTTATGGCAAGAAGGACATACGGCACATGCTACTAAGGAGGAAGCGATAGCCGAGGCGGAACAAATGTTGAATGTGTATGCCGATTTTGTCGAAAATTTCATGGCCATTCCTGTGATTAAAGGTGTCAAATCCGAAAATGAGCGTTTTGCAGGAGCATTGGAAACCTATTGTATTGAAGCATTAATGCAAGACGGTAAAGCCCTTCAAGCAGGAACTTCACACTTTTTAGGACAAAATTTTGCGAAAGCTTTTGACGTGAAATTTACTTCTCAGGAGGGAAGATTAGAATATGTTTGGGCTACTTCCTGGGGTGTTTCAACCCGATTGATGGGAGCGTTGATTATGACGCACAGTGACGATAACGGATTGGTACTTCCGCCTAAATTAGCTCCAGAACATGTGGTGATAGTACCTATTTACAAAAACGACGAGCAATTTGCTGAAGTGGATAAAGTAGCCAAAGAAATTGTAACCGACTTACACAAAGCTGGTATTCGGGTGAATTATGATAATCGCGATACCCAAAAACCCGGTTGGAAATTTAACGAATATGAGTTAAAAGGTGTGCCTTTGCGAATTGCTATTGGTCCGAAAGATGTTGAAAATAATTCTTTAGAATTAGCCCGAAGAGATACACTTACTAAAGAAATTGTGTCGAGAGAGGGTATTGCGGAAAGAATTAAAAATTTACTGGAACAAATTCAACAAAATCTATATAACAAAGCTTTAAAGTTTCGGGATGAAAATATCAGAGAGGCCAATTCTTTTGAAGAATTTCAAGAAATTTTGGAAACTCACGGCGGTTTTATAAGTGCGCATTGGGATGGCACGGCTGAAACCGAAGAAACCATCAAAACTCTTACAAAAGCTACTATCAGATGTATTCCATTGGATGCAAAACCCGAGCAGGGAGTATGTGTTTATTCAGGAAAACCATCTACCCAAAGGGTATTATTTGCTCGTGCGTATTAATTTTTTTTAAAAAAAAGTTATCAAAATTGCGGGATTAAAAAATAGTTGTATCTTTGCAACCGCAAATTTGACCGGAATAGGTTTTTTGCAGCGAATAAAAGATTGTTCAGTAACATAATGGCCCGTTCGTCTATCGGTTAGGACGCCAGGTTTTCATCCTGGTAAGAAGGGTTCGATTCCCTTACGGGCTACTTTTTTTAGTATTAGTAAAACAAATATTATGGCAAACCATAAGTCGGCAATAAAAAGAATCAGAAACAGCGAAACCAAACGTCTTCGCAACAGGTATCAGCATAAATCCACACGTACTGCTGTGAAAAAATTGAGAGAACTTTCAGACAAAAAAGAAGCTGAAAAGTTATACCCTACAGTAGTATCCATGATAGACAAGTTGGCTAAGAAAAATATCATTCATACCAACAAAGCTGCCAACCTTAAATCAGGCTTAGCCAAACACGTAGCGGCTCTATAATAATAGGATAAATAAGAATACTTCACAAAACTCTTTCCGGATAATTTTGGAAAGAGTTTTGTTTTTTTTGTAACTTGCCCTAATGAAAAAGCAATTTTTTCGCTTACTTGCAAGGCTCAATAAGCTTATATTACCCTGTTTATCCAAAAAACGAATTGATATTTCAAAGCTCAAAAAATGGCAAATGCTTTTGCTTGGCTGGCGTTATTTTGTAACCAAAAATGCCTTAGATTAAAATTAAAATCAATCCAATGAAAAAACATTATTTTACAGCTCTATTACTTTTATTTACCGGAGTATTTTTTCTTTATTCTCAAGAAAAAGAAACCCTTCCAATCGGTCTGACCGACTTCGAAAAAAGCATAATTTCAGATTTTGAATTTTCAAGCACCCGTTTTACCCCTCCGCCCGTACTACCGGTAAGAACTTCCGCTCAATGGGAAGAGGTAGAGTATTTGGTGATTCGTTGGACAAGCCAATTTCAAAATATACAAAGACAAATCGTTCAAGCAGCCATACAGGAATGTAAGGTTCTGATTGCTACACAAAATCCGGGTTCTGTTCAAACTTATTTACAATCCAACGGAATCGACTTAACCAATGTCGAATTTCTGAATGCCCCCAGCAATAGTATTTGGATTCGTGATTATGCTGCAAATACAATTTATTCCAATGACGTAGGGGAGAGGGCTTTAGCGGATTGGATTTACAACCGTCCTCGTCCTGAAGATGATGTTTTATCAACGTATCATTCCAATTACTTAGGAATTCCTTTATACAAAATGATTACTGCACCCAATGATTTGGTAAATACCGGAGGAAATTTTATGTCTGACGGTATCGGAACGGCTTTCGCTTCACATTTGGTTACTATGGAAAATGCTCCCGGAAACCCTTATGGTGTAAGTGCAAAAAATGAAGCCCAAATCGATCAAATTGTTTCCGATTATATGGGAATAAACCGCTATATCAAAATGGACGTGTTACCCTACGACGGAATTCACCATATTGACATGCACATGAAGTTGCTCGATGAAGAGACGCTTTTGGTGAGCAAATATCCCGACGGAGTAGCAGATGGTCCTTATATAGAAGAAAATATGGAGTATGTATTATCTAATTTTTTAACTCCTTTCGGAAATGAATATACCATTCACTGGATTGATGCCCCGCCCAGCCGAAGTGGCAACTATCCGGATACCGGAGGAGCTTATCGTACTTATACCAATGCGGTCATAATTAATAAAACCATATTGGTGCCTACCTATCGTCCACAAGTGGATGATCCGGCATTGGCGCTTATCGAAGAACTCATGCCCGGTTATAATGTTGTGGGTATTGATGTGGATAACAGCGGCGAGAATTTAATTTCCATGGGTGGTGCCATTCACTGCATTACACATACTATCGGGGTGGCAGATCCTTTGTTAATAGTACACGAAAAAATCAGAGAATCCGGCACTACTATTGATATTCCGGTAGATGCTTTAATCAAACATATTTCGGGAATTAATCAGGCAAAGGTTTTTTGGAGAGTGGCCGGAGAACAAAATTTTGAAGAAGCGGCTATGTTTCTTGTACAAGACGACGATTGGAGAGCCTTATTGACAGTTCCTTCGGATGCTGAAGAAATTGAATATTACATTTGGGCGCAAGCCAATTCAGGTAAAAGTTTGACACGGCCTTTAGTGGCTCCTGAAGGATACTGGTCGTTCCCAATTACTACACTAAGTACTGATGAATGGGTTGCCACTAATATCACCGGACCTTATCCAAATCCAACTTACAGTCAGGTCTCTTTTAATCTTAAAAATATTTCTGGGGCTGTAGATATCAGCATCCATAATATTTTGGGTCAAAAACTTTATGAGAATAGTATTTCTGAATCAAACGGAAAAATTACACTCACTCTGAACCCTGAATGGCAAGGAACTTTGTTTGTTACTTTTAGCGGTGTATTTGGAAAAGTGCATAAAAAAGTTTTAAAACTGTAAAACACATTTTATATCATAATTCGAAATTCTGTTTTTTCCTTGTAAAGCGACCAATTCAATTATGAAATTGCATTGGGCTACGGTAGCTCCTGCTTTTTCAATGAGTTTAGATGCTGCGAGTGCCGTACCACCAGTGGCTAAAACATCGTCGTGAAGTAAAATTTTTTCTCCGGGTTTTGTGGCATCTATATGCATTTCCAGTATATCATTGCCATATTCTAATCCATATTTTTCAGAATACGTTTGGAAAGGTAGTTTGCCTGTTTTACGAATCGGAATAAACCCAACGCCTAATTTTTGGGCTAATAAACTACCAAAGATAAAACCCCGGGATTCAATGGCAGCGACCTTATCTATTTTCAAAAATTTAGCATTTTCAACAAGAAGATCTAAACAGAAGGAAATGGCTTCAGCGTCTAAGAGTAATGGAGTAATATCTCTAAATAAAATTCCTTGTTTTGGAAAATCAGGGATATTTCGAATATATTTTTCTAAATTCATTATTTTGAATATTTGTAGTAAAGATAAAAAAGAAATATATTTGCACCCTCAAAACGGCCTCGTGGCGCAACTGAATAGCGCATCTGATTACGGCTCAGAAGGTTACAGGTTTGAATCCTGTCGAGGTCACAACTCCAAAGAGTAAACTTTTTTAAAACCACTGAAAACCCGCTATTTGCGGGTTTTTTATTAGACTTTATTTTCTATTTTTAACCAATATTGACTACTTTAATTACCCCTACGGCTACCCCTTTTATTTTTTTGAAAGAATCAAAATAATTAGTTTTAAGGAATTACGAAAATCCGTAAAAAACACATTTATTGTATCCCTATTATTAAACTTTTAATAAAAATATGTTCTGAAGCTGTAACTATTTTGTAGATGTGTATACTTATCGTATAAGCATCTGCATAAGATACTTAGCGAAAAATACTAGATTTATGTATCAATTGATTGAGCAAAAAAAGGGATTAGACATTAAAAAGTTTCAAAAAACTGAAAATTATGTCAATTTTTCTATGCTCAAAGAATTTGAACAACCGTTGAGTTTTAAAAATTTTTCGATAAAATATGTTGTAGAAGGTAAAGAATATTATTGCATTAATCAAAACAATTATGCTGTTAACAGCGGGGAATATATTCTGGCAAATTCAAGGTGCGAGGGTAAAATATTGATAAACAGCAGTTTTGTTGTTAAAGGGGTTTGTATTGATATTTGTCAAAATACTTTATCGGAAGTATTGAGCAATTATTTGCAGCCTGACGCACCTTTTCCTGATATATCTTTAGACAGATTTTTTAATACAGAAGAGTTTCTGGAGAACAGATTTCATAGCAAAAATACCAAACTTGGGCATATTCTTTCCGATATAGGTACGCAATTAAACAGAAACCCGTTTGCCGAGCACAAATTCAGTAACGAATTTTATTTTACGCTTGCTGAAAAAATTGTTGAAGACTATAAAATGATTTTTGACCAGATTTATGGAATAAAAACAATAAAGCATCAAACCAGAAAAGATCTTTTTAGAAAACTAAGCAAAGGAAAAGAGCTAATTGATCAAAATTT
>Ga0079224_100005446_pt1 | contig 16712 bp, 17 predicted proteins | sample Stecom2015_FD_80414 | JGI IMG/M metagenome (GOLD analysis project Ga0079224, IMG submission 80414) | Agricultural soil microbial communities from Utah to study Nitrogen management - Steer compost 2015 | ecosystem: Environmental > Terrestrial > Soil > Agricultural land | place: USA: Utah... | reverse complement strand
TTAACGGCTTCCAAACTTAACTACTCAGCAACCCTACAACGCTTTTCCCGTTAATGTAATTTTAGAGGTAATCTTCATAGGAATCTTCATCCCCTGTGCGGAGATGTCACCACTGATTTGTTGATTTATTGTGCTCGAGTTGATAAGACCAGTGGAGCTGTCCACTTGAACCTTGCCATCCTGAGTCCCTGTAAGGTTGATTTGCATATTGCCCAAAGGGCTTTCAGAGTTGAGAGGGCTTAATTTAATCGTTGAATGTACCGAAATATCAGCTTGTTTTCCATTGATGGCGGTTAAGGTGTATTGGTTTTGCAGGTCCATCTCCATCATACCGGCCATTGGCATTTTGAAGTCTTTCTGCCAGCTTTCATTGGGTTGAATTTCTTTGTTTGGGTAGATATTTAATGAGACATTCATCATGTTCATGAAAGCCGAATCACTAAATTGCTGTTTCAACAACTGTTGCGTGCTTGCTTCTCCACCGATGGAATTCAAAACATCCTGCATGCCTTCGACTTTCGTCACTTCCCCTTCGGGACTTAAATACATAAAAAAGCTTTTGCCAACCATTTTTCCAACTGCTTTTAGCGGGCTTTCCGGATTGTCTGTACGCTTTGAGTCGAAATGAAAATTTCCTTGAGGTGTTTCCATGTTGATTGCCATCGTTTGATAAGTGCTCTTGATTTTCATACCCTGAGTATTGCTCTCAACCACTTCATAGATATAGTCTACCTGCGTTTGTTGCTTGATGTCCATCTGATTTCCCATCACTTCCTGATTGACGAGTTGGTCAATGCTGGTGCTAAAAAGATAAGACGCACCTTTTTTTAGGTTCATCTTTAATAGCACGGATTGTTTGCCTTGTTCTTCTGCCGTTTTATTATGGGCTTTTACAATGGTTAAGGCAGATAATAAGAGTAAGAATATGGAAATTTTCTTTATCATTTTGATTGCATTAAATGTGTTTAACGAATATAAGACACGTGTTTAGAAAGAATGTTACGAAAATCTCTCCTAAACGCTGATCAATTGTTAAGAGTGGATAGTAAAGTATTGCTGCACTACTAACCCTTACGTATCACGCAAAACTTATAACGTACAACTTAATACGATTCTAAACGAATAGGCTTTGATTTTATACCAAATACTGTTTTGTTATTTTTAAATATTGATTTTATATTCTTTTTTAAGATATAATTTGGTTATTATTGTATATTACCATATTATAAATTATTATGCTTGAAAATAGAGAAACATCTTATTTCTCGTCGGACCATCAATCCATGATTCGGGAAATGGTACGTGACTTTGCACAAAAAAATATTCTTCCACATGTTATGGAATGGGACGAAGAGCAGGTTTTTCCTCGCGAATTGTTTGGTCAAATGGGGGCTTTGGGACTAATGGGGGTATTGGTGCCTGAGCATTACGGCGGGGCTGGACTCGGTTATCACGAATATGTTGATGTAATAGTCGAAATTGCGCGTGTGTGTGGAGGGATCGGCCTTTCCCTGGCAGCGCATAATTCACTCTGCACAGGACACCTGCTTGCTTTTGGAAATGAAGAGCAAAAGGCCCGCTGGTTGCCGAAGCTAGCTTCGGGGGAATGGATCGGTGCTTGGGGGCTCACTGAGGCGAATACAGGGTCTGATGCATTAAATATGCTTACGACTGCTGTTTTAGAGGGCGACCATTATGTTATTAATGGAACCAAAAATTGGATTACCCACGGAAAGAGCGGGGATATTGCGGTGGTGATGGCCCGTACGGGTAATAAAGGTGAGTCAGGTGGAATTTCTGCGTTCATGATCGAAAAGGGTACACCTGGCTTTATGCATGGGAAAAAAGAAAATAAGTTGGGGATGCGTGCATCCGAAACAACTGAACTTATTTTAGACAATGTTCGTGTACCAAAAAGCAATTTATTGGGCCTGGAGGGAGAGGGTTTTAAGCAAGCGATGAAGGTATTGGATGGCGGACGAATATCAATAGCGGCTCTAGCCTTGGGAATTGCCAAGGGGGCACTGGATGCAGCTATCGCATATAGTCAGCAACGCCATCAATTCGGACAGCCAATAGCAAATTTCCAAGCGATATCGTTCAAAATAGCGGATATGGCTACTGAAGTAGAAGCGGCTGAACTCTTAATACAAAGAGCTGCAGAATGGAAGAACAAGGGAATCCCTGTAACGAAAGCTTCCGCTATGGCTAAATATTATGCCTCTGAAGTGGCTGTGAAGGTTGCTACAGAAGCCGTTCAGATTTTTGGTGGATATGGATACACCAAGGATTTTCCAGTGGAAAAGTTTTACCGGGACGCGAAACTTTGTACGATAGGAGAAGGTACTTCCGAAATACAAAAAATGGTCATTTCCAGAGAAGTGCTCCGAGCTGGAAAAAGCGATTAAAAATCATGATTGCTGTATTGGATAAAAAAATGGCGGTAACGAATAATTGCAAAACCATGACGGAAGTCACTTTGTATTATATATGTAAATAATTCTGTTCTTTTGTTATTTTTTTAAGAAAATGTAATCGGATGGTGTTATTTTTGCAAACCATAGATTGAAATGACTAAAAGTAACAAAAACACCATTCAAGAAAAGGATGCTGTATTGATAGGTGCGGGAATCATGAGCGCTACCTTGGGCATCATGTTAAACCAGATTCAGCCAGAAGCTAGTATAGAGGTTTTTGAACGTTTAGACGAAGTAGCAGCGGAAAGTTCAGATGCATGGAACAATGCAGGGACCGGACACTCTGCCCTGTGTGAATTAAACTATACGCCACAATTACCGGACGGTTCCGTCGAAATTAAAAAAGCCATTAATATTGCAGAACAATTTGAAGTCTCAAAAGAATTTTGGGCGCAATTGATAAGCAAGGGAGTTCTGAAGAATCCGGCTCAATTTATAAGAAGTGTGCCTCATATGAGTTTTGTTTGGGGAGATGCTAATGTCTCTTACCTTCGAAAGAGATATGAGACAATGAAGGATCATCATCTTTTTAGAGGAATGGAATATTCCGAGGATCAGCTTACCATCAAGGAATGGATTCCTTTGATTATGGAAGGTAGAAGCCCTGATCAACCGGTTGCAGCTACAAAAATGGATATTGGTACGGATGTCAATTTCGGAGCACTTACTCGTTGTCTATTTGAATATTTAAAGAAGCAGCCTAATTTTAAACTTCGTTTAGCTCATGAGGTGCGCGATTTAGAGCGTTTATCGGATGGTAGGTGGAAGATTGAAGTGAGGAATAGCACAACCAAGCGTAAACGCACGGTTATTGCAAAGTTTGTATTTATCGGTGCTGGTGGAGGTGCTTTGCCTTTACTCGAGAAATCAGATATTAAAGAAGGGAAAGGCTTCGGTGGCTTCCCGGTAAGCGGTCAATGGCTTCGATGCACCAACCCGGACGTCATCGCTCAACATGAAGCGAAAGTTTATGGAAAGGCAGCGGTTGGATCTCCACCGATGTCTGTTCCGCATCTCGATACACGTATCATCGATGGTAAGAAGGCCTTACTTTTCGGTCCTTACGCTGGCTTTTCCACAAAGTTCCTTAAAAATGGATCATGGTTGGATTTACCGGCTTCCATCAAGATTAATAATATTAGACCGATGCTGGCGGCAGGACTGGATAACCTGAAGCTGACTAAATATTTAATAGATCAGGTTAGACAATCACCGGACGATAGAATAGAGGCGCTGCGGGAATACGTGCCGACGGCTCGTAAAGAAGATTGGGAATTAGAAATAGCCGGACAGCGTGTACAGGTTATTAAAAAAGATCCGGTGCACGGCGGCGTGCTCGAATTCGGTACCGAGGTGGTAAGCAGTGCAGACGGTTCTATTGCTGCTCTACTTGGTGCTTCTCCCGGTGCATCAACCTCAGTTTCTATTATGATCAAACTGTTGCAGAAATGCTTCCCCGAACAGGTCAAAACCTGGGAACATAAATTTAAAGAGATGATCCCATCTTACGGTAAATCGTTAGCTACTGATGCAAAATTGGCCAGTGAAACCCGGAGGAGAAGCAGTGAAATATTAGAGCTACAACAGCTAGTCGAAGAAAATATTTAGTATTATTTAATAAAAAGAAACGGGCCGAAAGATCTTTCGGCCCGTTTCTTTTTTATATTTGATTGTCCGTTAATGAACAATTAATGTTCATTAACGGACAACGTCTAAATGAAATAGTTGTTTGAGAGGGAGTAAGGTCGATTTCTGAATTTGGCAACGCTATTGCTGCATGGAGGATGATAAATGAACTGCTTGGCTGCCGCTCAAAAGGATATGGGTAAATAAGCGCAGTCGGCATAGGCAAGCAAACTTCATTACCTTTTAAAGACGGATTATTCGAATGAAAATCAATATTAGGACAATACGTGATTATTGTTTAATTTTAGATAATTATTAATACTAACCGGTTTGACAGCAAAAATACTAAAACAACAACACCTTAGAAAAGCTATTCTAAGGCAACTATATTATAATGGTGCCTTATCGCTGGCCGATTTATGTACGATGACATCTAAAAGTTTACCCGTTGTGTCATCGTCTGTATTGGCACTATTGGAAGAAAGATATATTGTTGAGTATGGATTAGCTCCTTCAACAGGAGGAAGGCGCCCAATTACCTATCTTTTGAACCGGGAAAAAAACAGTTTTATTTTAGCGGTAGCTGTTGATCAGCTTGAAACACGGATCTGTATATTTAATCTCGGAAATGAGCTTGTTCAACCCATAAAATCCTTTCGCTTAGAAATTTCGCAGAATCCGATCGCAATTGATAATCTTGTTGCCTGTATCAAGCAAGTTCTTACGGAAAGCAAGCTGCCGGCTGATCAGATTTTAGGTGTAGGAATTGCCATGCCCGGTGTATACAATATGAAGGAGGGGATTAATCATACGTTTTTCCCTGATCATCAGCATTTGCCAAAACATTTAAGCAGAAAGCTGGGACTCCCTGTTTATGTTGACAATGATTCACGTGCTATTGCGATGGCTGAATTAAACTTTGGCACGGCTAAAGGTTATAAAGATGTAATGGTAGTCAACATCGGCTGGGGTATCGGATTGGGCATGATTGTAGATGGCGCGCTTTTTAGTGGGCATAACGGTTACGCCGGGGAGTTTAGCCATATCCCTTTGGCAAATAGTAATAACCTATGTTCCTGCGGCAAACGCGGATGCTTGGAAGTGGATGCCTCCCTATTGGTTTTAGTTGAAAAAGCGAAAAGAGAGATGATGATAGGCGCAAAGTCTAAATTGGAACAACTTTTTCAGGACGATCATAATCTTTCCGGCGAACATTTATTGAATGCAGCGAGATCGGGTGACCCCTTGGCGGTTTCTTTGCTTGCTGAGGGTGGTTTCATGATTGGTAAAGGTCTGGCAACGCTGATTCATATCATGAATCCGGAACGAATTGTGTTAAGTGGACGAGGTGCAGCGGCCGGTAAGATATGGTTAGCTCCGATTCATCAAGCAATTAACGAGTTCTGCATTCCCAGGTTATCGGAACAAACCACCATTGCCGTGTCTGACTTGTCTAAAGAAGTGCAGCTGCTGGGAGCAGCAGCCCTAGTTGTTGAGCAATGTGACTTTTAATACCAAAGCATATTCTCTTCCAAACCTATTTCAAAGTCAACTAAATCAGCTGGGATTCAGGGATTCGCATTTAATATTTTAAATTCGAAACCGACCGATGGCGAAGGTAATCGCCGCACTGGCCGAACTGAATCTGCGCATGTGAAAATCTGTGTATCTTTGGCAAGAAATTTGCTACAACAGGACAAAATACATCTGGTGGATGTAAAAAAAATTAGTTTAAAAACAAAATTATTTATTATGAGAAATCGATTTTTATCTTTATTAACTGTTTTTTTATTTGTATTCTTAGCACAGGAATCCAAAGCGCAATACCGCAATGCCTTGGGTTTAGGTATTGATTTAGGGGATGGACGTACTTTGGTTGGACCGCAATTAAAGCATTTTTTTAACTCAAAAGATGCTGCTAATGTGCAAGTTTTATTTGCCGATAACCATGTATTGCTTGGAGCGGATTATTCGTATAACCAGGCGATTAGCGGAGCGAGAGGGCTTAACTGGTATATCGGTGTAGGTCCGCAACTAAGCTTTATTGACCGTGGACCTTTTGGCAATAAAACGTATTTTGCAATCCGTCCAGCTTTAGGTTTGGAATATAAAGTGCCTTCCGCGCCTTTAGCTTTCCATTTTGATTGGAAACCTTGGTGGACCCTAACGGACGAGTCGGATTTTGAACCTTCCCGTTTCAGTATTGGGTTTAAGTATACTTTTAACTAAGCGAAAGAGAACATACTATAAAAAGTCCCCGTCATTTCCGGCGGGGATTTTTTTATAGTATTGCTAAAATTCATTGGCGTGAAATGATGTTTTAACCAAATTGCTTCACCTTGTTCATATGGCGTGCTTTAGCCTTCCAATGTGTTTACTGAAACACTGATATCTTAGAACAATATACTAGGGAAGATTATTGAGACAATAGCCGATAAGTGAAAAAGCGGATCAAAAGAGCATAAAAAATCCCGCCGGTTGCGGGATCATTTTAGTGGAGATTACCGGAGTCGAACCGGTGACCTCTTGCATGCCATGCAAGCGCTCTAGCCAGCTGAGCTAAACCCCCAAAAGAATTTGTGTCGGCAAAGATAGTAATTCACTTTATAACTGCAAATTATTTGTAAAACAAGAGAAAGTCTTCCCTCATGGTTTTTGTACATTGAAACAATTCAAAAATCCTGCTGTTACGTTATAAATCAAAACTTGTATCTTAATGAAAGCAATTACAATAACTGGCTTTTCAGTAATACTCTCTTTCTTTTTATTCGCAGCTTGCAATAATAGTAAAACAACAGATCAGACTAATGAAACCGATGCTGCCGACATTGATAAATCAACCACCTCAGTGGCACCACTTGAGGACAATAGAGATTCCATTAATCTACAACTGATTAATGGGGAGGCGGCCCAAGAAGCCAGGATGGAAAAGGGAAAACATGTGGTATTTTCATTTAATGTAAAAAACCTTGGAAAGTTATCCGCTTCTGTTAAACCCGGCGAACCCAATGGAAATGTTCGTATTGCTCAGATCTTTCTTCCTAATAATGTAGCAGACGGGCCTTTTGGCCCAACCATGGAGTATAACATAAAAGAACCCGGAGTCTACCGTATCGTTGTTAGCGAAAATCAAATGGCAGGTGAACCCTATAATGGCCCTTTTACTTTTTCATTGAAAATAACGCCACGATAACTAATGCCGGTGTTGCGTCATATTGGTTAACTTTTCGACAATTGGTGTGTTGTTACCCGATATGTCATATCGGCCGTCATTATAATCGATACGAGCAACCTCATTCTTTAAGTTGTCAAAGACAATGAACGATTGTTTGTCATAAGTGGTGGAATAGCCCGTCCATTCATGGTCTATTTCATGGGCCCATTTTGCAAATCTTTCTAACATAACAGTAATTTGATCAATAATTTTTACGTTTCGCCCCCTTCACTATCTACTATTGTCTAAAACAAGAAGTAGCACAAAAAGTTTAGCCTTCCATCGAATTGTTGTTGTAGGTGCAGGTGATTTTATCTATGTTTGAGCAAAAAGTTATAGTTTTTTTAACAGCTACTTATTGGCAAGCTAAACCTTTGTTTTATGACACTAGAGCCCATATTTGCACTTCTCCTGATTAGTTTCCTTAAAAAGAAGGTCAACTATCAAAAGGTAGATTACGATTTGGCTAAATATCTTCAGTTTGGCTTTTATGTGAGTATCGCATTGATCATCCTTGACGTTGTTTCAAGCACTTATTTGGTTACTTTGCTTGTACAAGTCTTCCTATTTGCTCTATTGTACCTTGTTTACCGCAGACAGGAATTACAGGCGGGAAGGCACATGATTTTTTCGATACTGCCTTATGCTATCCTTTCATTTATCAGCTCTTTTGTCCGGGAGTTTTTTTCATCATTTTACAAAAAAACAGATGATTTTTTCGAGAGTGCCGTGTTGTTTGGCGTTCTTTGGTACGGAGGTATGTGGCTCGTGAACAGAAATCAACGGAAAGCTTTAGAGAGGGAACGGGCTAGACGCGAAGCGGAAGAGGCGCAACATCGGATTATGGCGCAGCTGAAAGTCGATTTAGAACACGAAGTAGCACAACGCACGGCCGAGCTGGTTAAACAAAAAGAAGAGTTGCAAGTGACGCTCGACGAATTAAGAAATACCCAAGCCCAACTTATTCAATCGGAAAAAATGGCCTCTTTAGGTGAACTCACGGCCGGTATTGCCCATGAGATACAGAATCCCCTGAATTTTGTGAACAATTTTTCGGAAGTGAGTATCGAGCTATTGGACGAATTGAAAGGAGGGCCTCTGAAGGCACTGGAAGGAGCTCAACAAGAGGAGGCAGAAGAAATTATAGCAGACCTAACGCAGAACTTAGACAAGATTAATTTTCATGGTAAAAGGGCTGACGGTATCGTCAAAAGTATGCTCCAACATTCTCGTAGCAGCAGTGGAAAAAAAGAAATGACCGATATTAATGCACTAGCGGATGAATATGTTAGATTGAGTTATCACGGTTTGAGAGCCAAGGATAAATCGTTCAATGCCACTATCGATACCCAATTTGACACCGCCTTGCCTTCCATTGAAGTGGTACCGCAGGATCTCGGCCGCGTGCTACTTAATCTTTTCAATAATGCTTTTTATTCTGTCAACGAGAAGAGAAAACACATAGGTGGGAGTTTTATGCCAAGAGTAACCGTTATTACCGAACATATAGTTGATGATGCTCAAGAAGCATCGATTAAGATTACGGTGGCCGATAATGGCCTAGGCATACCAAGTGCCGTCTTAGAAAAAATATATCAGCCCTTCTTCACGACCAAGCCAACTGGCCAAGGCACCGGTTTGGGATTATCTATGAGCTATGATATTATTACAAAAATGCACGGAGGAGAGTTAAAAGTGGAAACAATAGAAGGAGAATACGCAAAATTTATTATTATCATACCCGACAAGCAATGAAAGTATTAGTTGTTGACGACGAGATCGATATACAGCCCTTATTCCGACAGCGATTTCGTAAGGAAATCAAAACGGGATCCATCATTTTTGAGTTCGCATTGTCTGGAGAAGAAGCTGTTCAATATCTTCTTCACGATGGTTCCGAAGTTGTTCTTATCTTGTCTGACGTCAATATGCCAGGTATGAGTGGGTTGGACTTGTTATCGCATATCAGGCAGAAACACGGAGGGACACCACCTTTTGTGATGATGATTACGGCCTATGGAGACGAAGAAAACTATCGGCAATCGATGCAATTAGGTGCTAATGACTTTTTGACGAAACCACTTGATTTTAACTTGTTAAGGGAAAAATTAAAAAATTTAGAAGAGCATGGCTAAGATATTAGTTGTAGACGACGAGGCAGATCTCGAACTTTTGATCAGGCAAAAATTTAGAAAGAAAATCCGAGAGCAAATCTATTCATTTGTTTTTGCCAAGGATGGCTTGGAGGCGCTCCAATTGTTAAAAGAAGAAGAGGATATTGATATTATTTTGAGTGATATCAATATGCCTGGTATGGATGGATTGACCCTGCTTACTAAACTCCCGGAGACCAATCCCGTAATCAAAGCCGTGATGGTTTCGGCCTATGGAGATATGGAAAATATCCGTACGGCAATGAATCGAGGTGCGTTTGATTTTGTCTGCAAACCGGTGAATTTTGATGATCTGGATGTAACAATAGAAAAAACACTGGGACATGTGGAACAGATCAAAAGTACATTAAAGGCCATTAAAGAGAATAATATCCTAAAGATGTATGTGGATGAGAATGTGCTCAATTTTATGACGCATCAGGAATTTGAAAAAAGCTTATTGATCAATGAGACCATTGAGGCAACAGTTGTGTTTATTGATATTTGTGGTTTTACGGCCATTACGGAAACTGTCGCCGCTGATGATGTCGTAAAACTGATTAACGAACTATTCAATATAATCGTTAAAGAAATTAACAGTTACAATGGACACATCGATAAATTTATGGACGATGCGGTGATGGCTGTCTTTAAAGGGTAGTATCACTTGGACCGGGCAATTGATGCGGCGCTGGCAACGAAAGAAAAGATTGCAGCTATTGAGGCGATTCGATCCGGCGATCACACCTTTAAGCCCGACGTCTCTATAGGCATCAATACCGGCGAGGTAATTTCCGGTAATATTGGATCAGCTTCACTGAAACGCTTAGATTATACCGTTATAGGTGATGCCGTTAACTTAGCCCAACGCTTACAGTCCATAGCCAAAGCCGGTCAAATCGTTGTTGCCGAACATGTTTATGAACAGGCCAAGCAATCGTTCGGCTTTTCATCGCTTGGAACCGTAAACTTGAAAAACAAAGCGAATCCCGTCAATATTTATGAAGTGACTGCATAGTAAGGGATTAATGTTCCCTTGCTCTTCTCTTCAATATACCGCCCGCCGCCTCCTTAATGGTATTCGTGTATACGAAGGCTTGCGGATCAACTTGATGTACCATATTCTTGAGCCTTCGTACTTCAAATCGAGTTACAACCGTAAAAACAATATCAACGGGGTGGCTCACATCAAAACTTTCTTTTAAGAAGCCGCGCTCACCTTTATAGACCGTAATGCCTTTTCCCATGTCTTTTACTAACCTTTCCTTAATCAGTTCGCTATGGGCTGATATAATATTAACCGCTGTATACTCTTCGAGCCCTTCAATTACGAAAGTAATAGCCCTTGATGCGGTATAATAAGTCAGAATGGAATAGAGTGCAGTCGGAAGTCCCAAATGAACCGCTGCAATCAAGAAAATAATAATGTTGATACCTAAAATAATCTCACTGATGGTAAAGCTGCTCCGTTTAAGGGTATAAAGGGCGAGCACTTCAATACCGTCCAAAGCGCAACCGCCCCGCATGGATAAACCGACGCCAATTCCCATAAAAACGCCACCAAAAATGGAAACCAGTAGTTTATCGGATGTGATAATCGGGTAAGGAACATATAGCAAACATATACCTAACAATATTACGCAGGCCAATGTTTTTAAAGCGAATTTCTTGCTTACCTGGAAGGCGCCCATTATAATGAGGGGAAGGTTGGCGAGTACAATGACATAAGCAATGTTAACATGGTAGATTTCGTGTATTAATAAAGATATTCCGGTGATACCACCATCAAAAAACTGATTAGGGACCAAAAAACCTTTTAAGGCAAAACCACAGAATAAAATACCCGTAACTACATAAATAATGTCACGGGCGATCGCCGTCGATTTTGAGTTCATATTGCTAAGATTCCGAATTTGTCTTTAATTTGGTTAAATTTTCTTCTTTTAATTTATTACGTAATGCTTTTGCGGTATTGCTAAAATATCGATGATTTGAGAGAAACTCCAATTGTAGCTGCATATACTCCTGATGAGAAGATACGGTGCCAAGCGCTAACATTTCACGATAGAGTTTTTCGCTTATCTCAAAAAAATCTGTTCGCCCCAAATAATCTAAATCTGCATCGCAGATAATTTCTTCCAGGTGATTTTTTGGTTGCTGTGGCACTTTCGTCGCCCTGATTAAGTCGCTAATTTGGCTAATATCCTGCTCGCTATAGGAATAATGAGGGAGATACTTGCGCGCCATATGGCATGAGTGTAGTTCGTGATTTTTAGCAGATATTAAGAAACCCGTATCATGAAAAAGTGCTGCAGTCGATAACAGCTGTAATTCATTCTCGGTAATATGCTCCTGTGAGCCGATTTCTTTTACCGCATGCATAACATCTTGCGTATGGTCCACATTGTGATAGCTAAAAGAGGCAGTAAGCTCGTGCCTTAACTTATCTAAAATGAATGTAGTAACCCGTTCAAGTTGCATTTCTATTGTTATAGAGGGCTAAGATATTAAAATTTCTTAAATGGTGAGGAAATGCTCATAAGATCGTGAAGCTCCTAGTTAGCGCCGGATTTGCTTTTTAAAGAGCTGATTGGGCTTGAAATGAGTGGCAGAAAGCTTCTTGCTATCCTATTAAAAAAACATAACAAAAAAGGAATAAAAAATTATAAAGACAATAGTTAAATATCCAATTTCATAGTTTTTTAATAGTTTTGTTATCGTAAAATGATCGTAAAATATACGATGAATTTACGATAACAAAACGATAACTTTACGATAAATCTGCATTTTTTATATATTTCTTTTTCTATTTAAATTTATTTTTTTCTATTTTTATTGTAAACGATGGGCATAAGTCCTATCAACAGAGAGAAAAGCGATTTAGGCATTTAAATCTAAATTATGGGAACTTACAACAAAGGCATAAATGGACCTTTTAGTGGTAAAACAGGTAGCATTATTGGCAGTCGTTGGCGAGGTGTAAATTATATTAAAGGCTTTTCGCGGACCTACAAGAATAAAGGTAAACCAAGTGAAGAGCAAGTTTTGCATTATAAAAAATTCAAATTACTAAATGAGTTTTTTATTCCTATAAAAAAAGTGGTGGAGGTGGGTTTCGGAAATTACTTACGCAAAGCTACTGCGCGTAATATTGCTTTTCAGCAGAATTTTGATCATGCTTTTTCACTTGACGAAAATAACGAGCCGCATTTAAACTATAGTTTGATTCAATTCAGCAAGGGAACTTTATTTACCGCGGGGGCTGAAAAATTGGAGATAGTAAAGCCTGGGCAGATAAAAGTAACCTGGAATCCGAAAACCTATGGATTGGGTGGTTCCTTAGATGATCAGGTTCATATTTTATGTTATACAGCGAGTAGTGACCTATTTGATTCGCCAGACACCACGCCTTTGCGCTATCAAGCGGAAGCTACGGTTAGATACGAGGCATTAGAAGGCGAGTGTATTCATGTATGGTTATTTCTTAGCGATAGCCAAAAAAAACGAGTATCTCCTACCAAATATCTTTCTATAACCAATAACCAATAACTAACAACCAATAACTAATAGCCAATAACTAATAACCAATAATATTAGCTTATGGAATTTTTCTTTGATGCAAATATACCGAAAAAGGAAAAAGAACCTTATGGAAAGCTTGCCAGTCAACAGCGCATGAGATTGGCAATGGCCTTTTTGAACCCTTTACGGCCTGTTATCAACGAGGGTTGGAGCCAATATGGCAATGGTAAAAAGAGTAAAGCCTTTGGGCAAGCATTAAAAAAAGTAATACAGGAGGCGGTTGCAGGCACCTATCCTGATCAAATGATTGTTCCTGAAAGGGTAATGATCAGCATGGGAGCTTTACCCCCGCCTGCCATAGCCGATGTAGTGCGATCGCCCGGTATATTGGAAGTCTTTTTTACGAACGAACCACATCCAATGGCAAGAGATAGCGATGAACTGGTATTAATTGTAATCAGTCCCGAGCTCGGCATAGGCGCCAAGAGTGATCAGGTTTGGTATCGTAAAGACGGACGTATCGAAGTAGAACTTCCACCACAATTTGAAGAAGGCTCTTTTCATGCTTATACCTACTGTCATAACCGAAAAAAAACCAGCTATTCAAAAAGTTATTATTTAGGTTATTTTGAGGCGCTTCTTGATCAAAAGAGGGGCGACGGAAATATTCATGCTCAGATAAAACATTAAGATTTATTCATGATTTATTAATAAAGGGACTTTAGTTTTGATGATTGGAAATATTCTGTTGGTAATTCAACGCTATGACGACCTCCTTTTCAACTGTGCTTGCCGAGAAAAAGCTTATAGATCAAATGAAAGCCGGTGATCCGGTAGCTTTCGGAAAAATTTATGATCATTACAGCCAGGCGATTTATGGTAAATTGCGGAAATTTGTGAAGATCAGTGCTGTTGCCGATGAAATGCTTCAGGACGTCTTCTTAAAAGTTTGGGAAAATCGCCATACATTGGATTCAAATTATTCGCTTAAGCCTTGGTTGTATAGGGTTACTGAAAACGAAATTTATAAGTTCTATCGAAAGGTGGCATTGGATGTCAAACTACAAACGCATATTCTACAGACCTTTGATGAACTTTACACCCATACGGAAGAGGACTATTACCTCAAAGAAAGCCGCAAACTATTACAGGATGCAATGACCGATATGCCACCACGTTGTCGCGAGGTTTTTGAGTTATGCCGTTTGCAAGGAAAAAGCTATGAAGAAGCGGCATTACAATTAGATATATCGATATCAACCGTTAGCAATCATCTTGTTCGCGCAACCGCTATCGTTCGAAAAACCCTATTTCAGTCCACCGACATGGCAATGATCGTTGTAACCGCCTATATGGTTTATCGTTAGGTGATAAATTTAACAAGCTTCATCCCTAACTTTTTCCTCCATGAAAATCGAAATAAGACGATTGCATTTCGTTAAATCAGGAAAAAATAAAAAAAAATCAAAAGTGATTAGTGTGTTTTTCCTGCTCGCGCATATTGGTAATAAAAGAGCAAAAAGTGGATAAACAGCGACGCCCCATTACCCCCTTACTTAAAAAGTATATTGAAAATGCATGTACGCCGGAGGAACTACATGCTCTCTTCGCGTACTTTGGCACCGCTGACGAAGGAGAATTACGTTTACAGATCCGGGAATTGATCGATCAGGAGGATGTGACTATGAAGAGAGAGCCAGACCACCTTCAAACGATCAAATACCGATTGATGGAACAGATTAACACAGAAACGCCTAAAAACAGAAGTTACTATTCTTTCCGTTACATAAAGTATGCTGCTGCTGTATTTCTGTTCGCACTTATAGCAAGAGCGCTGGTTGGACACTTTTCAAAAGCCCCTGAAAAAAAGGAAACGTTGTTAACCGAAAATAAGCACCGGTCAAAGATTTTTCAACAACAGAATTTTTCGAAGGATGTGCGCGAGCTTAGACTCGTGGACGGATCGAAAGTAACGCTATACCCGCAAAGCGTTTTTCTGTATAACGAAGATTTTGGCAAAGACAATCGGAACATTGAGCTGGTGAAGGGGCATGCCCGCTTTGAGGTGGAGCCAAACCCAGGAATTCCGTTTATTGTGAAAAGTAAAAGTTTAATCACGAAGGTGCTGGGGACCGTATTTGATGTTAACCTCGAGCGCAAAAACGCTGCTGATGTTAAACTTCTCAAAGGTAAGGTAGTCGTTTATAGTGGCAAAGATTTCAAGAAAGAGACGTATTTAATACCTGGGAAAAAACTCAGTTTAAACTTGGAAACAGGTTTAGTGGAGGTTACTGCAATTAAACGGACACAATCACTTAAGAAAATACCATCTTTAAAAACCGAAGAATCGGCTGTTTCTCTTTCATTTCGAAATACCTCGATTTCAGAAACATTCAGAACCTTAGAAAAATACTATAAGGTATCAATTGATTATAAGGATCGGGATGTCAAGAATCTGTATTTTACCGGTAACCTCGAGGAAGATATGCCACTGTTAACTACACTTTCTATTATCTGTAATATGAATAATCTATTATTTGATCAACGTGGGGATACTATCCTGATTCATAGAAAACAATAAAATAATCAAAATACAAACAGCGATGAACTGCAAAAATTGCGGTATGGCTTCTTATTGTGTAAAAAATTAAAATAAGATAAACAGACAATTTATGAAGAAACAAACTTTTGAGTGTTGCTTTTGGCTACTGTTGCTGCTCGTGTTGGCAAAACCGGGACTTGCGCAGCAACAAGCAAGTATTAAAGGGGTAGTTGTTGATACTGCCGGTAGACAGCTGGAGGGGGTAACGGTAACCGTTCAATTGAGGGAAAATCAGCCTGTAAAAACCACAATTACAGACAAACAGGGGCTATTTCAGGTTAACGGCTTACAAAACAACGCTACCTATAGACTTAATTTTCGGTTGGTGGGGTATCGGCCATACAGCGAAGAGTTACCTACCAATCAGGGGTCTACCAGCTCCATATATATTAAATTAAAGCCTCAGGAAACGATGCTGGACGAAGTGGTGCTAATTGGGTATGGTACAAGCAAGAGGAAGGATCTGACGGGTTCGGTAAGTACCATTTCAACAGAAAAGTTAGCGGACTTACCTGCAACCAGAATTGATCAGATGTTGCAGGGGCGCGCAGCAGGCGTATATGTTAAATCAACAAACGGCGCCCCGGGAAGTCCTACTACCATTCGTGTGAGAGGTTCCAGATCCATAAGTGCTACCAACGAACCCATTTATGTAATTGATGGTATTGTTGATCCAAGTGGAACAAACCTGAACTCAATTAACCCAGCCGATATCGAAAGCATTGATATCCTTAAAGATGCTTCTACAACAGCTATTTACGGCTCCCGAGCCGCCAATGGGGTAGTACTGGTTACGACTAAAAAAGGGAAGGTGGGTAGAAATGATTTTCGTTTTTCTACGAATCAGGGGGTATCGCAACTAGCAAAGCGGCCGGAAATGATGAATGCGAGAGAGTTTGCTGAATTTATAAACGAAGCCCGTATATTCGGGAAGCAGCCGGCGCTATATCCGAATGTAGATTCAGTCATCAATATAGTCGGCGAAGAAGGTACAAATTGGATAGATGCGGTAACTCGTGACGCTCCGTTTTCAAGTTATGACTTATCAGCGTCGGGAGGAGCAGGAGGGGATCATGGTTATACTTATTATTTGTCCGGTAATGTATTAAACCAGCAGG
>Ga0079224_100005445_pt1 | contig 16713 bp, 15 predicted proteins | sample Stecom2015_FD_80414 | JGI IMG/M metagenome (GOLD analysis project Ga0079224, IMG submission 80414) | Agricultural soil microbial communities from Utah to study Nitrogen management - Steer compost 2015 | ecosystem: Environmental > Terrestrial > Soil > Agricultural land | place: USA: Utah... | reverse complement strand
TACTATATTGGATATTATTTCCATTAGCATTGGTGACATTGATTGTAATATTTCCCGAATTTGATGAATCACTACATAAAATATCTGTCGTTGTTACTGTAAAATCCGGTGCAGAAATAGATTCAACGGTAACTGTGGTATTGGCACTACAATTATTAGAATCCATAACTGTAATGTTATAAACACCGGCCGACGTTACAATAATTTCAGGCACGGTTTGGAAATCCGTAGAGCTATTCACAAAATAAAAATAAGGCGGTGTTCCTCCTATTGGATATACCATAATTTCTCCATCCGTACAGGACAACGGCGTGGTCAGTGCAGCAGTAACCGTCAACAATGGCGGATCTACAATAGTCAATTCTTCAGTAAACGTACACCCATCCTCTGTTTCTACCGTTGCCGTGTAAGTCCCTGGATTTAAATTTGCAAACGTATAATTGTTTTGCATGATTGGTCCTACACTATTCACTAATGTTGCTCCATTATAAAGCGAAAAGAAATATTGAGGATCTACATCATTTGCTGCCAAATGGATGCTTCCCAAATCACCGTGGCATAATGGTTGGTTCACAATCGAGGAAACTGTAAAATTCCTTTCCCTGATTTGAACGTCAGGAACCGTGAAAACACAAGGATTGGTTGGAATCCCAACTTGTCTGATATAAACGGTATATATGCCCGATGCTGAAACGGAAAAGATATTGCTTGATTGATAACTGACACCATCCAGACTATATTCATAACCAGAGGGCACGCCTCCGACTGTTATAGACCCAGGTGTCGAACATATAATATCAGTTGCGTTAACATAAGGATTTAAAACATTTTGATACACATTAAAATAAAACTGAACAAAACATCCTCCTGAATAATTGATCGTCAATCGAAACTGTCCAGCGGTATTGGCGATATAATCAGCTCCGACTCCTACTTGGTTCCAGCTACAAGATGCATTTTCATTCGCACAATCATCATTTGCCACCGGTGCACAACTTGATTCATCCAATTGTTCCCAAATAATGGAAGACGCACCGGAAATATTTGTTTGAATGTCTCTAAAATCATTGGCGCCACACAAAAATATCAAAGGCAACTCCTTTCCATCGTTGGGACAGATAACCACTTCGTCGGCAAATGGAATTACGGGATTGGTGATATTTCCTCCAAACAAAGTGACATTGAAAGTTTGAACAATGGATTGACAAGGAGCGATGGCAGTATTATGAACATAATAAGTTCCTGTTGCATTAACCGTGATAGTTTGTGTTGTCCCAATTACCGGCGTTCCTGTGGGACTAGTGGACCATGAGTAGGCATCGTAACCATTTGCCGCGGTCAGTTCGACAGTCGATCCGCAAAGCACAATATTTTCTTCAAAATTACAGTCATCCAAATCGGCCAAGAAATTCGTGGCCTGTGGCGTAATCAAACACCCTGTGTTACTATTAAAGCTTGGATCGTCCGTGATATGATAGTTAGGATTAAAAAAGCCGTTATAGCTCGCATAAGCCTGATTGTTAATGATATTTGAACATGAATCTGCCAATTGACTACATGTTTCAACGGTCATTACTTCAATCCGGATTTCATACACAGGATCATTTTCCTCCACTAAATAATCTTCAATGTTAAATATGATTTCCCGAGTGGTCGGATTGTAACTAGCAACAGTAACACCCGGTGGCAGGACCAAATCTTCTGGATAATTGAAGATAATATTGATGGGTAAGATATCCCTGATTTGGAAATTCGTCGCATGATCATTCCCTGTATTTTGAAACCCAATGACATAATTGAGAGGTTGTGACAATCCCACGGTTTGACCACCAATGTTGTTGCCCATATCATCTTCAACTATTTTGGTAAGGACGATATTGGGTTCAATGATTTCGACCGCAAATGCAAAAAGATATTGAAAATAAACATCCTGATCGCTTTCCAGACGCACCATTGCCGATGTGGCATCATTGGCAATTACGGTGTTTCCCGGATTTGGGACTACCATAACACCCGTATCAAATCCTAATGTGTTGGTACTGTTGGGTACTCTGGTGTTGACAGGTGTTGCGCTCAGTTGTGTCACCGAACTATTGAAAAAATTGTTTGCAGGTCTATCTGCAGCAGACATTGGTATACCATTAAGCACCAAACGATCATTTTGAATTGGTTTATCCCCTTCCAAAGTGGCAAAGGCAAAATTTGCTCTGACTGGCGCTGGCGCAGGAATGGTTCTAAATCCCGAAATAGGAATGTCCACATTGACAGAACTACTGATCGCGCTGAAACCATCAAAACTCGTAATGGATTTTCCCGGCAAGGTGGGATCTTCATAAACTACCAAAAGTGACCATCCGGCCGAAAATCCCGTGCCGTTATATGGATTAAACTCTCCCGTTTCACCTTCTGCCGAGGACACATTCCCAACAGTATAGGTTCCGAGATTATTGCTCAAACTCGTGACAATGGAAGTAACATCGGCATAACATGAATAGGGGAAACTATCTCCTGTAGCGGTGCCATTGGCATCATAAATAATGGTTCCTACTACATCATTATATCCGCCCGTGGGCCCTTTGAATTTTACATCGGTAATAGGTTCATCACCACTTGTGACGGCACCCCAATATAGGCCCGCATATTTTATTTGATAACAATTGGGATTTGCAATATCCAAATCGGCACTGGATGAACTAAAGGTGGAAGCATCACCATCAATGTCGATATATCTCATATCTACAGTGTGATTGTAAACATTATTATCGTTAAAGGCATTATTGTTTGGGCCTAAAATGTTGTTTCCAATTAAAATGATATCACCTCTGATATCTTGATTGTATCGAGGTGTAAAAGGAACATAGTTTTGTGCAATAGATTGCAGGCCCAATAATAGCAAAGTCACAAGAAGGGCGATTCTAGAAAAAGTAGGTTTTTTCATGGTAGTTGGTTTTTTTTAAATTTCCTTTTTTCCACGAGGGCATGGCAGAAAAATGGTTTAGAGCCTCATTTTATTGTTTTTAATTTTCTATTTTAACTATTGATAACTGACCATTATATGGTCTGTCACCTTTAGATTTTAATGCTTCGTTTGCTTGATCTACAGATTCAAATTTTTGATGGTATATATAATATTTACTGGTATTGACGTCATAGAAAAAATCGATATCTGTTCTTCCGGAAGCGACTGCCTTTTTCAAAAAATCATCTCTTTTTTCCACATCGTCATGGACCGCAAGAATCATATAGTACCCGTTGCCCACATTTCGGACATTCTTCAAGATCTGGATATTGTCGCTCTGTTCTTTCCCAAAATCAAAATCTTCGGCTTTAAGCGGAATGTCACTCAAAGGCGTGTTTTGTTTGATAATCTTTAATCTGGCCACATCTTGTACATATCTGTCTTGTTCGCTATCGTATGCCGCTCGCTTGATTCTTCGTTTTCTCTCAAATTCTGTGGCTTCATTAATATCCTTTAAAGTTGATGTCAAACTTGCTTTCGTTTGAATGGCCGTCAACTGTTCGGCTTTTAATCGTTTGATAGTCTTTTGATAATACAAATTCACCGTATCGTTTTCCATAGTGGCTATTCTCAATCGTTCTTCATATAAACTCTCAAGCTCTTTGATCTTTTCATTACGTGTTTGGATAATTTCATCAATCTCTAACTTTAGTGCTTCTATGGCATTATTTTCTTCCGTGACGCTCTTGAACGGTTTAGGCTCCATATAAATACCTTGGTCACCGAGATCATTTTCTTCCTTTAAATCCTTCAGGTCTTTATCCTTACTTGCTACGGCTTCACTAAAACGAGTCAACAAGTCTTCCTGTTCCTTTTTGGAATTTTCTGTAAGTTTTTCAATAGTCGTCATAGACTGTGAAATAGCATCAGTTGGCGCACCTATTTCATTTTCGTTACTGGTTAGGGCATTTTCGGCTTCCAGTTTCAATCTTGCTTCTTCGGCGGCCTCTGCTTCTTCTTTCGCTTTGTTTTCGGCTGCCAGTTTTGCTTGCGCCTCTTGTTGCGCTTTTGCTTCGGCTTCGGCAATCAATCGTGCTTCAGCTTCCACTATTGCTTTCGCCTCTGCTTCTTCTTTGGCCTTGTTTTCAGCTGCCAGTTTTGCTTGCGCCTCTCGTTGTGCTTTTGCTTCGGCTTCTGCCTCCAGTCTGAGAGTTTCTTCTGCTTTTTTCTGGGCTTCTGATTCTGCTTTGGCTTTATTCTCAGCGGCGATTTTTGCTTTTGCCTCGGCTACTTCTTTTGCTATGCGTTCTCGTTCTTGTCTTGCTAAGTCTTCTTCTGCTTTGATTTTAGCCTCAGCAGCCAATTTTGCCTCTGCTTCTTTCGCTATTCGAACCGCTTCTGCAGCAGCTTTCGCTTGCGCCTCTGCTTTCGCCTTGTTTTTGGCATCCATCTGGGCTTTGGCTTCTTCTTCAGCTTTCGATTTTGCTTCAGCAAGTAATTTTGCCTCTGCTTTGGCTTCAGCTGCCAATTTTCTATTCGCCTCTGCTTCTACTTTTGATACTTTGGAAACTGGTCTTCTTGGCTTATCACCAGAAATCAATCCACTAACATCATCTTCCCTGCTATAGTCATAATTTTCCCGATTGTTGAATTTGTAAGCCAAGGTGATTTCATGTGATGGACCAAAATCGGTCAGATCACCCAGTGCCTTTTCAAAATTGTACTCTATGGCAATCTGCTTTGTTATGTTCAACCCAAGTCCGCCAGAAGCTCCATAGAGATTATTATAGCCCACCTGCGCCCATATTCCTTTAGGCACCATCAACATTGCTACGGCTGAAAGCACGGTTTTATCATTTTTGAATTCAGATCTCACCAAACCAGAGAATCTGCTTTCGTCAAAAAAACCAGCACTTTCCATATAACCTGAGTACATCAAATGGGCCTGTACACTTTGTTTTTGATTGTCTTGCGAAATAAACTCTGATGCATTGGTAGCGTATAGCACTAGATTGTTTATGGAAACACCAAAATCCAAATAAGCCGTACCAAAATTGACCCCGGGATTTACAGTAAGGGAAAAAGTTGATGGATAGTTATCCATAGCTGGGTCTGGAAAATTTGTAACCACATTTCCTGTATTGAGGCTCGTATTATGAGCGCCAACATTTAAACCAAAAGTTAAATTATTGTCCCTACTGAGTCTAGCATTATAGGCAAAGTTTAGAATCCCACCAAAGGTTGTCAAAACACCATAATTTTGCTGGAAAAGACCCACACCAGCACCAATATTTTCCGCAAATCTGCCCGAATAACTAAACAAATATGTCTGAGGAGCATCTTCAAATTGAACCCATTCACGTTTATTCGTCAAACTGGCAAATTTATTCTGCTCCCTAACAAAACTGAATGTAGGATTGACCACATATCGATTGAATTTCAAAGAATTTCTTACTGGCAGTGCAAGTGAAGACACTCCATCTTCTTCTTGAGAATAGAACATCTGTGTTGAACAGACAAGTAACGCTATTATCAAAAAATAAACTTTCATGTCATTTCACTAGTGTTATTGAACCTTTCTTTGGTTTTTGATTAGGAGCTGAGATGATATAATAATATACTTGGTTGGCGTTTCTATAATCCAATTGGTTCTCAGGCCAATTATTTTGATAATCATTTGTTTGCAATACAATTTTCCCGTGATTTGTCATAATAATCACTTCGGAATTTGTGCCACTTACATATTGTGTGGGTATGACCCAGGTATCGTTGACACCATCTCCATTGGGGCTGATTAGATTCGGGATATTAGCGACATCGGGGAATTGCTCAGTGGGTTCGATGATTGTAAACAAAATTTCAGAAGAAACGATACAACCAGAAGTTTGATAAATAATCACCTTGTAATCACCAAATTCGCTCGCATCATACGAATCACCCGTCGCACTGATGATTAAGTTTTCATTTAAATACCATTCAAATGTTGGATTTGTTGCTGAGGTGGTCACGTTTACGGAGAGCGTTTCTCCTATGTCCATTGTGTTCTCTTCCGGAACATTGATGCTACTTGAGAAACTTTCACTGATCAAGTCTATAGATCCAGATGCTTGGCAGCTTCCCAAATCGACATTTACTGAAAAAATTCCGGACTCATCCGTTTGGTAAGTCTGTTCTGTGGCATTTGGTATCAATGTACCGTTTTTGTACCATTGATAGCTAATGCCTCCTATTGTGGCCAATGTGGTCAATCCTTGGTCTGGACAAAATGGATTGCCAAGACTTGAAACGATTGTGGCATTTGCTTCTCCAGAAGTCGCCTCAGTAATTGTCACACGGTTGGAAAATGAATTGGATGTACAAGTTCCATAGTTTGTTTCAACAAAATAGGTTCCTTGTTGATTGACCTCCAAAGTAGGTCCTTCGGCAACGAAAACTGAAGTTGTTGGGCCTGTTTCTCTGTACCAATTATAAGTAAGGGAAGGATAGTTTAGTGGGGAATCATTTTCATCCGAACCCGGATTGTCAATCGTCAATAAATAACTACCGCCGGTACAATAAGCTCCTGTCGATACTAAATTGTTGATGGTGAAAGGGCTATCTTGATGTTTATAGTAAGCCGCAAATGCGACAGAGTTTGAGCTTGTGGCCACTGGTGCAGTACTTTTCACTCTGAGTTTATACCCTTCTCCTGCAACGGATGTGGGCAATGAAAACCCCAATGTTGCTGGAGACGTGGTGACAGTGCCTTCGTTTGATGTAAAAACCACTAAGGGTTCTGAGAAACTACCATTGGCATCTGACATTTCTATCTTAAATTGATTGGATGCCCCAAGAGCAGAACCAGGAGAAAAAACAAATGTCACATTATAAGTGTTGAATGAAGCGCTCGCGCAGGCTTGGCTAAAACCTAAATTTGGCGTACCAATCACTATTTGGGCATGTATCTGTTTTGAAAGAAAGAGAACAAACACACCAAAGACAAACAAGGATTTTTTTAAAAGCGTAATTTTTTGCATTCAATTTAATTTTTAAACTGCTGTGGTACTCGCCAAGATTTTCTTATTAAAAACTATTGATTTCTAAAAAACTGTACTGTTTATCGGAGTCATCAAGGAAACCCGCTCGGAGTTGGTCGCACGGGCAAACAGAAAAAATCATCAATCCATTTCATCCAATAAACTAAAAAGAATCCGTCAATTAATCTTCCTCATAATCATTGGAAGCAATGATTTTATTGATTCTTAACCTAAAATCAGGAAGTTTGGAATTTTTGGCGTCTATGAAAGTTTCAGCGTCCGAACCTTTGGAATAGACATTGAAAAACGCTCGGTTTCCGTACCAATTTTCCAAATCCTCATTATTGGAGTTATGGGCAGTGAAAATATTTCCTTTGCAGTTGTTGAAATACATTTCACTGAATTTTATCTTATCTAAATTTTTACTGTTGATGATGATCTTATTGTCGAGAATTACCGCAGGATTAAACCCGGAAATCACACTTTTGTTGATATCCAGTGAGGCATTTTCGGCAATGTACAATGCTTCTTTTACCAATCCGACACTGATGTCTGAAGTCAAATTATCACTTATATTGATCAACGTCATGTTTTCGGCGTTTACCGAAGTTCCCTTCTTGGTAAAATCCACTTCTTCCTTGTTGTCATAAGAAGCTATATACATGCATCTAGACCCATCTGCCCCAGAAACATAGGGAGATCGTATCGCTAGGGAATTGGAGATTGCACATTGAGTTCCAAAATTAAACTTGTAATCATTGCTTTTGGTCCTGAATGATACCATCTTGGTCATAATTACCTCACCTCCCAATATATTGAAGGAATTTCCTTCACAGTAACTCACCATCACATTTTCAATGATTGTTTGGTTGCCAACACCGGCTAAGGTAAGACCATTGAAGTAACCAAAATCCTTGGTTCGCTTTCCTGCGTATTCAATCCTAACGTAACGCAAAATTCCAGAATTGCTGGTGGCGTTTGTTCCTCCATAACTAATATGCTCAAAAGACGTTGGGCGCAACCCATAATTTAAAGTGGATCCATTGCCATATTTATTTATGGGCGCATCGCCCAAAATGAATATTCCGCCCCAATCACCTTCCTTTTTCACACTTCTATTGGAAGTGAAAACAATAGGATCGGTCTCCATTCCATCTGCTATAATTTTAGAACCTTTGGTGATGGTAAGAGATGCGTTTGTTTTGAAATCTCCTATGATCACTGTGCCCGGTTCAATAGTGAGGGTAGTGCTGTCGGTTACAAAAACACTTCCCAACAAAAGATAGGTATTTCTTTTGGTGAGTTTGGTGTCCTTTGTGATGTTACCGGTCAATATCTGTGTAGGCTCACCATAATCAACCTGGCTGGGCCTGAATTCAGTCCAATTATTTAGCCAGTTGTTGGTGCCTATTATTCCCTTTTCCTGCTGAGCGAACATATTGCCCATTAAAAGAAATAAACATGCAACTTGAGTAAAGTTTTTCATAAGTATAGGTGTTAATTGTTTTTAGATTCTAGGGTCTATAAAATAATATAAATCAAACATAAGAACAAATCCTACGAAATACAAATAAAGTCGATGAAATGCGTAAATTAATTATTTTTGTAATCTATGACTTACAAATAATTGATATTAGACAGAATTCCCTTACATTTTCTATATTTTAAGGAAATAAAAAACCTGAAATTTTGATTCCAGGTTTTCCTTAATAAAGATCCACGAAAATAGTCTTACATGGATTTAATTGAATTCATTATAGGTATGAAGGGCTTTTAAGGTTTCTTCATAGAATAAAATGGCGGCTATCAGATTTAATTTGTCAGAGTAGGGCAATACTCTTTTTTGAAATTCAATTGTGCTATCAAAATACGTTTTTGATGCTTGTATGTTATCCTCTAATGCTTTTCTGTTTTCCTTTGTGTCGGGAATGCCCAGAGAAGTCATTGTAATTCCGGGTTTGGTGGCAAAGGCAATATTTGGCAATATTTTCACAATGACCTCGATGCGTTCATTGTATAAATCCAGCAATTGGCCTTTTTGCATTCTGTCCAGCTCGTCACGATCATGGTATTTTGAGATGGACACTTTTCCACTTATAATACTTTGAGGTTCATTCTTTTGCGCAAAACCCGTAGAGGTTATAAGCAAAAAAACAATACTAAGCAGCATAAATTTAGTTTTCATATTAGTGATTTAAGGGGTTCAATATCGCAAATTTATGTAATTAAACGAAAAAAACAAGCGTTTTGTCGATTTTTTATAAAAATTGTTGATTTTTAAAGCAATAGCTTTACAAAAATGAGGTTCACTATCCCCTTTCATGTTACGGCTAAGGGTTGTAATTAAAACGCATTTTATTAGATGCAGACATTATAAACAGAAGACGGTAGAAGTAATTAAAAAGTTGTAAATTTAGTTTGCAATAAAAAACGTTCAACAAATGGATCAACCCGTAAAAATTTTCAAGTTTGGTGTGTCCGATGCCGAAAAAGTTGCATCTTCCAGCAATGACCCCCACATTCACCATTTTGAAGAAATCCTTATTGGTATGGCGGGGTCTATTGAGCATTTCATTGATTTTGACACAACAACCGTCGATGCTCCCTATATATGTTTTGTAAGCAAAGGTAAGATCCATAGAGTAAAACCTATGTTGAAAGATGGCAAATGCAACGTGTGGGTGATCAGGTTCAACAGTGAATTTACGGCTGACATCATTTTTCAGCTATACTCCGCTTTTCATAATAACGCCAATATATTTTGGCCCGTCGATAGACTGACAGAACGTATTCCTGTTTTGACTGAAATGATGCATAAGGAATTAGCACAGGCAAATCCCGACTTTGCAGTGGTACGTCATTTACTGAATGCGGTAATTTCGATTGTACTTTCAGAAAAACAGAAGCAACATGCCACCGATATTTCCGTCAATCAAAATGAGACTTTTACCAATTTTCTCAACATTCTGGAGGAAAATTTTCGCCGGCCTGTGGGAGTGGGCTTTTATGCGGAAAAACTCTTTATGACTGCCCGAAACTTAAATTTAATCTGCCAAAACATTTTACAGCAAAGCGTCTCTGAGATCGTTGAGAACCGAAAGTTGATTGAAGCTAAAAACCTCTTGGTATCCACCGACAAAACCATCGCAGAAATAGCCTACGAATTGGGTTATAATGAAAACTCCTATTTTTCAAATGTTTTCAAAAAAAAATCCGGACAAACGCCCGGTGAGTTTAGAGAAGAAATGAAAACAATGTTACACATATAGGTCTTCTTTACTGCTCACAATACTTTACTTCGATTTCCTGAAACTACAATTGAATTTCCTAAAAGTGTAACACCCTACATGGATAATCTAAATACCTTTGTAATCAATCATTAAGAACAACTTAAATTTAAATAATAATGAAAAAAACAGTTTTAATTTTAGTAACTCTATTTATTTCCGCAGCGTCTTTTGCGCAAACGCAATGGAAGATAGACCCATTTCATTCCTCCTTGAATTTTAACATAGAACATTCAGGGATTAGTTTGGTGAACGGAAAATTCACAGATTATTTAGGAGAGCTAACGACCAATGGCGATGCCTTGGGAAACGCACAATTTGAATTTACCATAAATGTAAAAAGTATCAACACGAATGTAGATGCCAGAGACAAACATTTGAGAAGTGCCGATTTTTTTGACGTGGAAAAATATCCCAAAATCACGTTTAAAAGCACTAAAATTTTAGCCACGGGAAAACCCGACCAGTTTTTATTGTATGGCGACCTCACCATTAAAGATGTTACGAAACCTGTGATTTTTGATGTCTATTATGGTGGAACGGCCAAAAGTGACCAAGGTGAAAAATTAGGTATGAAAGCCAAAACCACGATCAACAGGTTTGATTATCATATTGATTATGACCCTACCGCTGCCGGAATTGGAAAAGAGGTGAACATTGTGGTGCACTTGCAATTTGCAAAGCAATAAGACAAAAAATCAACCCATTAAAATATAGAACCCATGAAAAAATTTAAAATCGAAAAAATAAGCAAAGAAGATGTTTATGTGAGATATTTAATTGCCGCTGTTCTTGTCATTATGGTTTTAAAAGAACAGTTGGTTGGATTGCCCTTTTACCTTTTACTGCTATTGGCCACATTATTGTTGCTAACCGGTATAATGGAAAGGAGTGTACTCAAACCAATGCTATACCCCAATAAATAATCGAAAATTCTTTATGAAGGAACCACTGAATATTTTTTAGCAAAAAAAGAATATTATGAATACTGATGAAAAAAAACCTATGATTTGTGATCCTGAAACGGGCGTCTGTGAAATACCTAGCATAGAACCGGCCATTCAAGATGTTGTCACGAGAGAAAAAAGCGACAAACCAATACGGATAGTTTATTATACCGATCCCATTTGCTCAAGCTGTTGGGGCATAGAGCCACAATTACGCAAACTGAAGCTGGAATATGGACACTTGTTTAATTTTGAATATAGAATGGGTGGATTATTACCCAACTGGAATTATAACAGCGGTGGCATTAACAAACCAGAGGATGTTGCGCATCACTGGGATGAGGCAAGCCACCATTACCAAATGCCCATTGATGGTGATATATGGTTAGAAGACCCTTTACATTCTTCCTACCCACCATCCATAGCATTTAAAGCCGCACAGATGCAAGATGGTGAAAAGGCCATCGGTTTTTTGAGACGTCTTAGGGAGCTATTGTTTGTTGAAAAGAAAAATATCACCAAATGGGAATATATTGCACAGGCGGGCACCGATGCCCAACTGGATATGGACCAATTAAAAAAAGATTACACGAATGGAAAAGCAGAAACATTGTTTCAGGAAGATTTAGCACTTGGGCGCGAGTTCGGCGTGCGGGGATTTCCTTCAATATTCTTTGTGGACAGGAAAGGAAATCAGGAATTTGTATATGGTTCAAAATCTTATAAAGATTATGAACTGGCATTAAAAAAGCTGCTGCCGATACATATGCAAAATCATTATTATAAATCGTGGGAAAATTTGTTTACGTATTATTCTTCATTTACAGTAAAAGAATTTTCGGTTTTATCTGAGGTAAGCTTAGACCAAGCCCAACAACTTCTTGATGGGCTGGCACAACAAGGAAAATTAAAATTGTCCGCAACCAAGAATGGTAATCTGTATCATGTGAAGCGGCTGTAAAACACTATGTCGAAGAATCGGTATTAGTCTTTGGCCGCATTGACGGATTATATAATAATGCAGATATTGAAGGCAAACAAGCATGACAGAGTATGACGCCAACGTTTTTGGTGATTGACATCAATCTGATGGGAGTTTATTATGGTATGTAATATGTTTTTCCTGTAATGCAAGAACAAAATTATGGACGTATTGTGAATGTCGCTTCCGGTGGTGGTATTCGAGGAGTGCTGAACCAGGTGCCTTATGTTGCCAGTAAACATGCTGTGCCTGGAATGACAAAAAATGCGGTGCTTGAATATGGTAGAGATGGCATCAACACCAATGCGATTGCACCTGGAGCAATCTTAACCCCTACGGTAGCGGAAGCATTTAGCCAAGTGAATCCCGATGACCCTAAGGCCGCAAAAACCGAATATGCACAACAAAACCCTATAAAAAGATTGGGACTACCCCGTGAAGTCGCTAAAGTAATCGTTTTTCTTATAAGTGAAGATGCATCATACGTGAACGGACAAACCATTGCCATTGACGGGGGAGAATCCAATATTTATGGAAATGTGTAATTTATTTTAAACTTATAAATGTACTTATGAAAAAACTTATTGACTTATTTGCGAGTAGTCAACATCAATTTATAAATCTTACCAGAATTTCAATTTTTATCGTAATGGTGTGGATTGGAGGGCTGAAGGCATTTCAATATGAAGCGGATGGCATTGTACCGTTTGTTGCAAATAGTCCGTTAATGAGTTTTTTTTACAATAAGGAGACCCCTGAATATAAATTGTACAAAAACCCTGAAGGCAAAACAGTTCAGAAAAATATTGATTGGCATAAAGAGAATGACACCTACATATTCTCTTATGCACTGGGCAGCGTTATTGTCACAATTGGGATTTTAACACTCTTTGGTATTTGGAACGCAAATATAGGCTTCATAGGTGGGTTGCTTACCTTTGGAATGTCATTGGTTACCTTAAGTTTTTTAATCACTACCCCCGAAGTGTATGTCCCTAACTTAGGTGGTGATTTCCCCACGCCCCAACACGGCTTTCCCTACTTATCGGGTGCCGGTCGTTTGGTGATAAAGGATGTCATTATGATGGCAGCGGGTTTGATAGTTGCATCAGAAAGTGCTAAATTTATAAAGAAATCAACTTAAAAGCTATTATCATGGATAAATATGAAAACTCCCCTACACTATCAGGGACGATGGCAAGACTAAAAGCCGAAGGATATACCGAAGATTTTAATCTCGGTTTTGACTGTATTCATTGTAACCGAAAACAAATAAAGGTGTTCCCTCCAGAATTTCATATTGATCAATTTTTCCGTTTTGAAGGAGAATCCGATCCTGCAGACAGCGCAATACTTTACGCCATTTCTTCAGACAAACATAAGGTAAAGGGGTTGCTCGTTAATGGGTATGGCATTTATTCAGAACCACTTGCTGATGAAATGCTTGATAAATTGAAAACCCATTGATTAAACTCCTACAAAATTTGTAGCAGCAATAAAATAATATCCCTTTTCTTAAATCTACAATTCAATTACCGATTAGTATAATACCAATACCCTAATTCGTAACTATCTTTGTATCAAACATTAAAATATAAAGATTATGAAAACAGCAACCTGGGTATTGGACCCAACACACAGCGAAATAACTTTTAAAGTGAAACATTTAATGATTTCCAATGTAAAGGGAGAGTTTAAAACATTCAATGCTTCTATTGATGGTGAAGATTTTACAAATGCCAACTTTTCGGTAACTATTGATACCAATTCGATTTCTACCAACAATGAAGATAGGGATACACACCTCAAAAGTCCTGATTTTTTTGAAGCTGAAAAGTTTCCAGAAATTACTTTTAAAAGTACGTCCCTTAAAAAAGTTGATGATGATGAATTTAAATTGATTGGTGACCTAACCATCAAGGGGACTACCAAAAAAATAGAATTAGATACCGAGTTTGGAGGTTTTATGAAAGACCCCTACGGCAACGAGAAAGCTGGTTTTTCCATTAATGGAAAACTTAACCGTAAAGATTTTGGATTAAACTGGAATGCCACCCTAGAAGCTGGAGGTGTGATGGTTGGAAATGAAATTAAGATGAATGCAGATGTTCAATTTATAAAACAATAATTAATAATTAAAATAAATAATTAACAATTAAAAACGAATCAAATGGAAAATAAGGTAATTATAATCACAGGTGCCGCTATGGGACTTGGGTATGCAGCAGCAAAAGAGCTAGCTTCAAAAGGCGCAAACCTTATATTGGTTGACTACAACGAAAAAGAATTAGCAAAAGTGAAAGCAGAAATTTCTAAAAAGTTTTCAGATATAAAAATTCTTACAGTTATAGCTGATGTATCAAAAGAAGAAGCCGTAAAGAATTATGTGGATGAAGCAGTAAAAACTTTCGGAAGAATAGACGGGCTTTACAACAATGCGGGCATAGAAGGAAAACAGGCCAGCATCACAGAGTATGACGTAAATGTTTTCAAAAAAGTGATAGATATTAACCTGATGGGCGTTTATTACGGAATGCGTTATGTAATTCCTGTAATGCAAAAGCAAAAATTTGGTCGTATTGTAAACGTAGCTTCGGTAGGTGGTATTCGTGGCGTGTTGAATCAAATGCCTTATGTTGCCAGCAAGCACGCAGTATCAGGAATGACAAAAAATGCTGCCTTGGAATATGGTAGAGACGGAATCTTAACCAATGCCATTGCTCCGGGAGCAATACTTACCCCAATGGTTGCGGAAGCATTTAAACAGGTTAATCCCGACAATCCCAAAGCTGCTGAAGCCGAATACGCACAGCGGAACCCAACTAAACGTTTGGGACAACCCCACGAAGTTGCTAAATTGGTCGCCTTCCTTTTAAGTGAAGATAATGGTTATGTAAGCGGGCAAACCATCGCAATTGACGGAGGCGAATCAAATATTTTCGGAAACTCATAAAAAAATGATGATTTCAGATGAAAAGAAGTAGCGTTGCTTTTCCTATTAATTTATACTGTTATTGCAATTGTTGGAGCGTTAAAATATTCAATCGATAAGTGGTTGGTAAAAAATTGCTTAACCAAGCTTTGTTTAACAAATGGATAGAAAACGATTTATAAAATCATTGGTCCTATTGCCACTAATAAGTAGAAGTATGAATTTAAAAGATTTGAATAAAATGACCTCAACATTGAGTAGTACAGGAAAAATGCCTGTACTATTCTTGGGTCATGGTAGCCCAATGAATGCTATTGAAGAAAACGAATTTGTTTCTGCTTTTAAGAAATTAGGACAGGAATTGATCAGGCCCAATGCCATACTCTGTATCTCCGCACATTGGGAGACCAATGGAACATTTGTGACTGCAATGCAACATCCAAGAACCATACATGATTTTGGCGGATTTCCTCAAGCCTTGTTTGATGTTCAATATCCTGCACCCGGAAGTCCAGAATTGGCACTACAAACCAAAAACATTATTACCACAACAGAAATAGGTTTAGACGACAAATGGGGCCTCGATCATGGCGCATGGAGTGTTATCAAACATCTTTATCCTGATGCTGACATTCCGGTAATACAAATGAGCATTGACTATACGAAACCAGCAAAATATCATTATGAATTGGCAAAAGAAATTAACAGCCTCCGCCATAAGGGTGTTTTGATTATTGGAAGTGGAAATATGGTCCATAATCTGCGTAAAGTGATGTGGAACAAACTTAATGAGGAATTTGCCTTTGACTGGGCCGTGGAAGCGAACGAAAAAATGAAAAGCTATATTTTAAATGACAATCACGAAAATCTAATCAATTTTAAATCCCAAGGGAAAGCCTTTGATTTAGCAATTCCAACTCCAGAACATTATATGCCGCTGTTATATACATTGGCGTTAAAAGAAGAAAACGAAACTATAGAATTATTTAACGATAAACCTGTTGGTGGGTCACTTACAATGACTTCAGTAAAAATAGGTTAAACAGAAAAACTGAATTATGAAAAATATAACGAATATTGATTATAGTAAAGATTCTGTAAGCATTTCACTTTTGATTTTAAGAGTGGGAGTTGCAGTCATGATGCTGGTACACGGCATCCCGAAACTTCAAATGCTATTTAGTGGTGACATCCAATTTCCAGGCGTTATGGGAATGAGCCCTACATTTTCATTAACCTTAGCCGTATTGGCAGAAGTGCTATGTTCTGTATTAATCCTTATAGGATTGTTTACAAAAGTTGCTGTAATTCCTTTAATAATAACTATGCTGACTGCTGTGTTTTTAATTCATGGTGGAGACCCTTTTGCAACACAAGAATTGGGAATTCTTTATTTGTTAGTTTATTCAGCTCTGTTGATGCTCGGTAGTGGAAAATTTTCTATCGATGCTATTTTGAGAACTTAAAGAATCAATGTCAAATATTAAAGGATTATCTCAACCCTTCAAAAATTAAACCTAAAGTGTGTTATGATTCAAAAGATTTAATTTAGTGATTTTTATATAGACCGGGTTTTTCTCTAATAAGGAG
>Ga0079224_100005444_pt1 | contig 16713 bp, 15 predicted proteins | sample Stecom2015_FD_80414 | JGI IMG/M metagenome (GOLD analysis project Ga0079224, IMG submission 80414) | Agricultural soil microbial communities from Utah to study Nitrogen management - Steer compost 2015 | ecosystem: Environmental > Terrestrial > Soil > Agricultural land | place: USA: Utah... | reverse complement strand
TGTCACAACACCGGTTTAAGAACCGAATTCTTTCCTGAGATTCTACTTAGCATAATTCGATTTCGTAACTTTTGTCGAATAAGTTTACTGTAGAATTGAAATTTGAAATTTCAGGAAAATAAAAGATTGTCATAAACCTTACAAACAAACATTGTATTATCATAAAATTACTCTACAAAACAGAACCATTTTGAAAATATTTTTCATTTTGAAAAAAGCATAAACTCAAAAAAATCAAAATAAATAAAGTTAATCATCTGGTTAAGAATTATTTAATAACAAGAAACGATCAATTGGTACACAAATTGATGGTAACTAACCCAATCAACCAATTTGTAAACAATGGAAAAAGAAAACTACAATTTAAGACCAATCGAATATGTCATCTTATCAGGAGCTCTTACAGTATTAGTTTGTTCTATCATTCAATCCTTTGATTATCAAGAATGTTTTGAGAAATTAAGAATGGAAAGAATGCAGTCTACAACTGGACAAATGTTGATTTATTTCGGACTGACGATCTTAATTTTAAAACTTTCATTTTTAGCTTATTTGCTAATCCTTCATTTGAAATACAAAGTAATCAAGACTGTTTCAGATGAAAAATTACCAACACTGACAGTCATAGTTCCTGCTTACAACGAAGGTGAATTAGTTTACCACACCCTTAAAAGTTTAGCCAACAGCAACTACCCTACTGAAAAATTGGAAATTTTAGCAATTGATGATGGAAGTAAAGACGATACATGGTCGTGGATGCAAAAAGCAAAATCAGACCTTGGGTCACGTGTTCAAATTTTTCAACAACCTGAAAACAAAGGAAAACGTCACGCATTGTATCGTGGTTTCAACATTGGAAAAGGTGAAATATTCGTTACTGTTGACAGCGACTCAGTTGTACTACCAGATACGCTGCGTTTAATGGCTAGTCCTTTCGTGACTAATGAAGATTGTGGCGCTGTAGCTGGAAATGTGAAAGTTTTGAATAGTAATAAGACTTCTATCATTCCCAAAATGTTGAACGTTAGTTTTGCTTTTAGCTTTGAATTTGTTCGATCAGCACAAAGTTCGCTAGGATCGGTTTTATGTACACCTGGAGCTTTGTCTGCCTATCGCAAAACAGCAGTAATGAACTGTTTGGAAGATTGGATCAATCAAACGTTCATGGGTGAACCTTCGGATATTGGTGAAGACCGCACTATGACAAACATGATATTAAAGCAAGGGTACAACGTGTTGTTTCAACGAAATGCGGTTGTTTATACAGATACTCCAGAGCGATTCAAAAACTTGTACAAAATGTTTATTCGCTGGGAACGAAGCAATGTTCGCGAAAATATCATGATGAGCAAATTTGCTTTCAAAAATTTTAGAAAAGGTCCCAAAATGGGGACAAGAATCTTGTTGTTAAATCAATGGTTTAGATTATTGCTTTCAATTCCCGCAACAATCTTGATGTTCACATTCATTGTAACGCACCCCCTACTCTTTTTAACTTCAACATTTTCTGCTATGCTTGTTTACGCAAGTATCCAAACTATATTCTATGCGAAGAGAAACTCAATTGTTGAAGCATTTTGGGCTTACCCTTATAGTATTTTTTATGCCTTTACTTTGTTTTGGATTACACCTTACGCCATCGCAACAGCAAACAAACGAGGTTGGTTAACACGAGAAATTAAATAACCACTACAATAAACACTGATTTTCTGGAAACTTCTCACGCGATGTTGTGAGAAGTTTTTTTGAAGTTTCATCCTTATTAATAGCTAGATAATTGAACTTTTGGCTACACTAAAAGAGAAAATTAATAAATCACTTCACCACTTTTAAAATAAAATTCATCAACCAAGCCGGACCTATCAAAAGAAACTGAAGATCCTTGAAAAAAGAAGGCTTCTTTCCTTCTATCCCATGTCCGATAAATTGGCCAATCCAAGCCAAAACAAAAATGGCAATTGAAATGATTAATAAATGTGTACTTCCATACAGCTTAAACAGCGCATCATTTCCAAAGCTCACAATCGAAGCCCAAACAATAAAACCTAAAAACAAGGGAATCGATAATGAAAAGTAATAGACTAGAACGAGTACGAGAATGGTGTTTGACCAATTTAAAAGTGGATTTATATGCTGAATAAACTCCGGAACTGGAATCGTTCGCAACATTCCAAAAATGGAAAAGAAAATAAGCGGAACACAAATCCAATGAATGAGTTTATTAGTGCTATTTTGGTGACTTTCACCATATTCACTTAAAAGCGCTTTAATTCGTGACATAATCCATTATTTTGAGATTCCAATTTACATATTTTTAACGCGATATTGAGTAATTTTACAGAAAATTCTAATTGATAATTATTCCCAAATGATTCCATACTCATTTTTAGACTTAGCAATCGTAAGTGAAGGAAGCTCTATTCCAGAAACGCTTCAAAACTCAGTTGAATTGGCTCAAACAGCTGAAAAACTAGGTTTCACAAGATATTGGTTTGCAGAACACCATAACATGCCAAGCGTTGCTAGTTCTGCAACTTCTGTTTTAATTGGACATATTGCATCTAAAACTGAAAAAATGCGTATCGGTTCTGGAGGAATCATGTTGCCAAACCACTCCCCTCTTGTAATTGCGGAGCATTTTGGCACGTTAGCATCGTTGTTCCCAAATCGAATCGACTTAGGATTAGGAAGGGCTCCTGGAACGGATCAATTAACTGCCGCTGCGTTAAACCCTAATTTTCACGACAATGTTCGTCGTTTCCCCGAAAATGTTATCAAATTACAACAGTATTTTTCTTCTCGAAATGCTAATGCACAAGTGAGAGCAATTCCGGGTGAAGGAACAGATATTCCGATTTGGATTTTAGGATCTAGTACCGACTCTGCTTATGTTGCATCTGAATTCGGACTCCCCTATGCTTTTGCTAGTCACTTTGCTCCTGCTCAAATGATTCCAGCATTTGATATTTATAAGCACAATTGCAAAGCAAAACAGGTTAAAAGTTACAATATGGCATGTGTCAACATGGTTTTGGCAGATACTGTTGAAGAAGCTGAATTTATTGCTTCATCAATCTATCTTAAGTTCTTAGGTTTAGTGCGTAACCAACGTTCTTATTTACCTCCTCCAGTTCATGAAATCGATTGGGAACCAATGGAAGAAGCGTATGTGAAAAACATGGCTTCGTGCACATTTGTTGGGACAAAAGAAACAGTAAAACCACAATTGAAGGAGTTTATCAATCGCTTGGGATTAGATGAAATCATGATAACTTCATCAATTTATAAGCATGCTGATAAATTAAAATCAATGCAATTATTTACAGATATGATGGTGGAATTAAACAATTAAATCGACTCATTAGCTTGCGTAGTAACCAATTCCTTTACTTCCTTTAAAATCTTTGATTTATTGCGAGGATTAACAAAGCTGTTGTTTTCCAAAATAGCTGGATTTTCTAGAATGTCTTTCACTAGAATACAATTCTTGGAAAGTAGATAGTCCTTTTCCTTTTTGCTGATTGATGTCAAACAAGTGATAGGATATAGTGCCAGACGATCTACAAGATGCTTGATGCTTGAACCAGCAGGATAATCCCATGAAAGCATTTTGATTCCATAATACTCACCAAACTGAATGGAATCTTGAGTCAAATAAGCATTGGTAATCAACCAACCTTCATCAAATTTGAATGAACCACCGCAAATGTTGTAGTGTTGCAACGAAATATCTTTGATTCGAGACAGTAGATACATCGGAGTTGTCACGCTAATTTTAGCGTCAACCGTATTTCTAAACTTACATTCGATCCAATACAATTTTCCATCCTTTAACGCAACAACATCCGCTTCATGTGTCACAGCTTCACCTTTAATTAATTGATTTTCTTCAGTGATGTACCCGTAGCTTTTCAAGAATTTTGACACCCATTTTTCGAAGTAATATCCCGCTGGACCTAAATCGCGAAGTGCTCTTTTGAGACTATATCTTGCAGCAAAACTTCCGGAAACTTTCTTTAGATGAGCAAATGCTATTTTATACAAACTTTTGGAAGTCATTCCGTTGTGAATAAAGGGCTTCATGGAAGTTAACACCTCCTCTACTTCAATCGGTGATGCTCCAGATTTTGCAAGTGAATTTTTTAATTTATCTAAATCAAATTCAATTAATTCACCTGATTGTTTTCGAATGTGTTTTATCATGCAAAGTTTCTTTAAATGCTAATTTTCAAGCTTAACCTGGTAATAATGCATCAATTTTGTTGATTGAATCAAATTATCCCACGATTTTTCTGTCCATGATTGAATTGCCTTGTTATAATCATGAATCAATTTAGCGCTTCTTTCATCTGGAGGAATGACATCATATTTGTTTTTTTCTTCCTGATTTGGACTAAAGTGTTTTAGCAAACGATCTGCATACAAAACAACTTCGTCGGTTAACTTCTTACTACGTTTATTAGTTGCAATAGCGTTCAATAGTTCATCTGATTTTTGAGTATTTGCCATCCAGAAAAGCGTAATAATTGATCGCTGAGATTCTGGGTTTAGCGTATCAAAAATGTGATCCATAAACAACATGTAATCATGTCTTTCGGCTGGTAGTAACATATATCCGAGTAACTTCCCCTGATTGAATTGCTCTCCAGTAATTTCATGTTTAATCTTTAATTTCGATTGATTTAAAAGTCCTGTGACTGCTGAAGAAACATCAATACCACTAGCAGAAAACGATCTCAATTTTTCGACATATTCCCAGGTCCTCATATCTTCCCATTTCACATGTGATAGCGCATTTTGAATATCGCTATGATCCTGTGGTGAAAAAATTGATAAGAAATTAGCCATGTCAAAATAGAAATAAGACGGATAATCAGATTGTGATAATTCCTTTTTGAGACTTGAAAATCCATTCGTAGAGTCATTTCGCAGTACATACCAAAACAAATCAATCTCATTTTGTTTTTTCAACATATCAGCGCCACTAATTTCACTTGCCTTAAAATCGTAAATCATCTTAATATCTTCTTTAGATAACTGACTGTAAGACATTGATTTTAAAAATATTAAGAACATCATTGAAATTAATGAGAAATACTTGACTTGCATGGTTTTTATTAATTATTTCTTTTAGAGACAATGCTAAAATAGCGATTTTTCTTAGGTTGATGTATGCTGACTTTGTTATTTATAACACTAGCGACTGTTAATATCTATTGATAATATTCGCTAATTGAGCACAAAGATTCATTAACTTTGACACAAATCAAATCACGATGAATAATTATAAACATCTAGTCGAAGAGAATTTTATTCGCTATGCGAAAATAGACACAACAGCAGACCCAAATTCAACAACATTTCCGTCAACAATGAAACAAAAGGACTTAGCGAAAGTCTTGGTTGAAGAAATGTTGGCAATGGGAATTAAAGATGCAGAAATGGACGAATGGGGCTATGTATTTGGAACAATTCCTGGTAATACAGATAAGAAAGTCCCTACAATCTGTTTTTGTTCACACATGGATACAGCTCCGGATGTAACAGGAACGAACGTTAAGCCGATTGTACATCGTAACTATACAGGAGATCCAATAGTATTACCAGACGATCCAACTCAAGTTATAACAGTTGAACATCACCCCTATTTAAAAGAAAAAATTGGTGACGATTTAATTACAGCTAGTGGTACAACTTTATTGGGTGCTGACGATAAAGCAGGTATTGCCATCATCATGGATTTTGCAAATTATTTATTGACACATCCTGAAGTAAAGCATGGTGATGTTCGCATCTTATTTACACCAGATGAGGAAGTTGGTCGAGGAGTTGACCATTTGGATATCACAAAATTGAAAGCTGATTATGGATATACTCTAGATGGTGGAATTCTCGGTTCTATCGAAGATGAAACTTTCTCAGCTGATTCAGTAAAAGTAACATTCAAAGGTGTTAGCGCACACCCTGGTTATGCAAAAGGAAAAATGATCAACGCTTTGAAATTAGTAGCTGATTTCGTTGCTGCATTACCAAAAGATCGTTGGTCACCTGAAACGACGGAAGGTCGTGAAGGATTTGTACACCCAGTTGCAATCAATGGAATTATGGAAGAGGCTTCTGTTAGCTTTATTATCCGTGATCATATTACTGAGAAGTTAGCCAAATTTGAAGATGAATTAAAATCACTAGCTCAAATGATTGTTGAACCACACAATGGCGCTTCAATGGTTTTTGAAGTTAAAGAACAATATCGAAACATGAAAGAAGTTCTTCAAAGTGTACCTTTCGTAACCGAATATGCAATTGAAGCAATGAAAAAAGCAGGAGTTGAACCAAAACCAACAATCATTCGTGGAGGTACAGATGGTTCTCGCTTATCTTTCATGGGATTACCTTGTCCTAACTTGTTTACAGGGGAAATGGCCATCCACTCAAAACATGAGTATGTCAGTGTGCAAGATATGGAAAAGGCTGTTAAAACAATGGTTGAACTTATCCAAATCTGGGAATCTCACGAAGAGTAATGGATCACAAACAAATCATTCAGCAGGTAAAAAATATGCAATTCGAGAAGATTTATTTTCTTCACGGAGAGGAACCATTTTTTATTGATGCAGTCTCTGATGCAATTATCGAGCATGCAATGGATGACAGTGAAAGAGATTTTAACCAAACAATCGTTTACGGAAAGGAGTGCGATGCTTCACTAATTATAGCTGATGCGAAGTCGTATCCTATGATGGGTGAAAGAAGATTGGTAGTTATTAAAGAGGCTCAAGAATTCAAGGACATTGATTTACTTGAGCCTTATTTTGAAAATCCAGTTGATACAACCATTTTTGTCGTTTGTTACAAACATAAAAAGTTTGATTCTCGTAAGAAATTATCCAAGCTTGCTGCAACAAATGGAATCGTATTTTTATCTGAAAAAGTTCGAGAAAACAAATTAGTTGATTGGATTTCAGTTTACGCTAAAGGAGCTGGTTATCCGATAACTCCTAAAGCTGCCATGTTGTTAGCCGAATTCTTAGGGGCTGACTTAGGACGTATCGTGAATGAGTTAGATAAATTATCAATTCTCGTTGAAAAAGGTACAACGATCAACGAAGTTCACATCGAAGAAAATATTGGTATTTCGAAAGATTACAACTTTTTTGAACTATCAAATGCTTTTTCGGAGCGAGATTACTTGAAAGCAAGTAAGATTGTCAACTATTTCGAGAAGAACCCTAAAATGGGACCGATAATTCCAATTATTGCAAATCTTTATTCATTTCACGTTAAATTAATGCGAATTCATTTCGCAAAAGATAAGTCGCAAGCATCTTTAGCTTCTGCCATTGGTGTTGCTCCATTTTTGGTACCACAACATATGCAGGCTGCGAAAATATACAATCCAAAGAAGTTAGCTGAAAATATTGCGATTTTGCAAGAATATGATCTAAAAACAAAAGGACTTGAAAACGCATCAGCTTCAGAAGGTGAACTACTCAAGGAAATGATGTTCCGATTGATGCATTAATGCCATATGAATTTATTTTACGTTTCAGATATTACCGAAAATGATGCTGTCTTTTCACTGAATGAAAGTGAATCAAAACATGCATGCAAAGTACTTCGTTTAAAAGAAAATGATAAAATTGGAATTTTAAACGGAAAAGGACTGTTTGCTGTTGCGGAAATCATCGAAGCAAATCCAAAACATTGTAAGGTACATATCATTGAAAAAAATGTTGAATCATCCCCTTCCTATTCTGTTCACATCGCAATCTGTCCAACAAAGATGAATGATCGCATGGAATGGTTTGTTGAAAAAGCTACAGAATTGGGAATTACTGAAATTACATTTTTGCTGAGTAAAAACTCTGAACGTAAAGCTATTAAATTAGAACGATTTGAAAGTATTGCTATTAGTGCAATGAAGCAATCCAAAAGAACTTTCTTGCCTAAAATCAATGATTTGACAAAGGTTGACACATTCATTAAAGCTCATCCTAATGGCTATATCGCACATTGTTACGAATCTGAAAAATCAGATTTGTTTCAAATTTTTGATGGTAATGCTCCAATTTTAATCGGTCCAGAAGGTGATTTTACGCTGGAGGAATGTAAATTAGCCGAAGCAAATGGTTATCAAACAATAACATTGGGTGAAAATCGTTTAAGAACTGAAACTGCAGGATTGTATGCCTGCATGAAAGCAATCATGAAAGTATGAAAAGACTTGTTTTGATATTCTTTTTAATTTGTTCAGCTGTCGCTTTTGGACAATATCCATATCAAGTTGCTGTTTTGAAATACAACGGAGGAGGTGATTATTATGCCAATCCTACTTCTGTTCCCAACTTGGTTAAATTTTGCAACGAAAATCTGAAAACAAATATCAATCCAGATGTGCCTTTTGTAGATGTTGGCAGTCCTGATTTGTTTTTATATCCTTTTGTACACATGACTGGACACGGAAACGTTGTCTTTTCAAAATCAGAAATTGAAAATTTAAGAAACTACCTTCTTGGAGGTGGCTTCCTCCATATTGATGACAATTATGGAATGGATCAATTTATCCGTCCAGAAATTAAAAAGTTGTTTCCGAATAAAGAATTGGTTGAATTACCTTTCAACCATCCAATTTTCAACCAGAAATATACGTTTAATGGATTACCAAAAATTCATGAACACGACAACAAAAGACCGCAAGCTTTTGCAATTATTGAAAATGGAAAAGTGATCTTACTATACACCTATGAAACAGATTTAGGTGATGGTTGGGAAGATGCTACCGTTCACAACAACTCTCCAGAAAAAAGAAAGTTAGCCCTCCAAATGGGAGCTAACATTCTAATGTATGCTTTTACGGAATAATTTAAAAAGTAACTGTATCTGGATTTAATCCTGAAAATCCTACTTCTTCCATTGAGCGAATCTGCTCAATTTCTTCACTCGTCAATTCAATATTTGTTGCCAAGTTAGCGACAATACGTTCTTTCGTTGCAGATTTTGGCAAAACACAAATTCCTTGCTGCAATGCAAATTGTAAACATACTGCACTAGTTGATGACTCATGTTTTTGAGCTATTTTTTCAAGAACTGGGTGATTCAAAACTCGCCCTCTTCCTAGTGGACTCCATGCTTGCACCAAAATCGCGTTTTGTTGACAAAAAGCAACGGTCTCTTTTTGGATATAACCTGGATGAAATTCAATTTGATTGACCATTGGCTTTACGGTACATGATTCAAATAAATCATTCAAATGATGCACAAGAAAATTACTTACACCTATCGCTTTAGCTTTACCAGATTTGTAAATTTCCTCCATTGCCTTCCAAGTACTAGCATTCAATTCTTTCGAATTTGAAAACTGCTGTGCATTTGCTGGCCAATGTACCAAATACAAATCGACATAATCAACATTCAATCTTTTAAGTGACTCTTCGAATGCTTTCATCGTATTTTCATACCCACGATCTGAATTCCAAACCTTTGTCGTCAAAAAGATTTCCTTGCGATCAATTCCGCTATCTACAATTGCCCTGCCAACGCTCACTTCGTTTTCGTACACAGCAGCAGTGTCGATGTGACGATATCCAATTGCTAGCGCGTTTTTTGTAGATTTATAACATTCCTCTCCTTCGGTCAATTTGTAAGTTCCGAATCCAACTTGGGGAATCAAAACTTCATTACTTAATTTAAATGTTTTCATTTTAACTTTCTCTCTGGATTATTTTTAATAAAACCTTCCCAACTACTACTTTTTGATTTACTATGCTCCCCAACACCTTTTGAAAAATGGTGACAAACAGCAACGGCTAATCCATCTGTTGCATCAAGAAACTTAGGCATTTCTTTGATTGCAAACATCTTCTCCAACATGGCTGCAACTTGTTCTTTGGAAGCGCTACCATTGCCCGTCACAGATTGTTTGATTCTTCGAGGTGTATATTCTTCGAAACTCATTCCATTTGCTAAACATGCTGCAATAACAACCCCTTGAGCTCTTCCAAGTTTCAACATTGATTGTACGTTTTTCCCAAAAAATGGTGCTTCAATAGCCAATTCTTGAGGTTTATATTCCTTAATCAATCCATCAATTCGCGAGTAAATACGTTCCAATTTCGCAGGATGATCTGGCAACTTCGACAATTGAACTATTCCAAAATTTAGTAACTTGAGATTCTTACCCCTCACATGAATAATTCCATACCCCAACACAGTTGTACCAGGGTCAATTCCAAGAATTATCTTATCTTCAACCATTCAATTCAAACTTTTGATTAAAACTACAAAAAATAGCAGGTACATTTTCACTTTTTTGAAAATTATACTAACATTCCTTGTTGGTTATTTTTCGTATTTGCAAATCAGAAAATTAGGAACAAACGGAATTCAAAAATTGACCATTACGTCACCTGTTTATTTGATTTTAGCAATTATTCTAGTTGTGCCAAATTACTTTTTCGAATATCGAAAATGGAATTTAATTATCAAAGTTTGCAACGTTGAATCAACCGTTCAACAAAAAATTCAGTCTTTTTTTGCAGGAATCATCACAGGAATGTTGACCCCAAATATGCAAGGAAATTTCTTAGGTAGAATCTTTTATTACCCAAGAGAACATCGCATTTCGTTGACACTATTCACACTAACATCTAATTTAGGACAATTCATTGCTACCATCTTATTGGGAATCATCTCACTTGTCATTATTAAACCTGAGAATTCCATCAATACATTCATTTTACTGATTAGTTTTTGTATAGCTGTCATTCTATTTTATGGTTTCTTTGAACGGATTCAATTATTCAAACACAAATTTCGCTGGTTTGAACGATTTTCAATCTTACTTTTAAAAAACAACGATTTTAGATTAAAAATTCTCTTGTATTCGTTGTTTCGAAACGGAGTCTTTTCATTACAGTATTTGTTAGTTCTAAAAGCACTAGGAGTTGAAATAAATCTTGAAATATATTGGAAAATTTGGGAACTCTATTTATGGACAACCCTCTCCCCGTCTTTGTTTCTTGGTAAATTATTTATCCGAGAATCAATTGCACTCTGGGTATTTGCTCCGATGCAAATAGATCCTTGGGTCATTGTTGCAAATTCAGTAATTGTTTGGATAATTAACTTGTTACTTCCTACTTTAGTCGGACTATTGATTGCAAAAAGAAGAAAAGAAGCTCTTTAAATGACTGGTTTTATACTATATTACTGTTTAATTTACTCCGTTTTAGTTGGAATCGGACTGCAATATATTGCAATTCAGAAAAAGAAAGTCAATCGACAAACTTCAAAACCGTATAATTTAAATGAGTTGACAGTAGTTATCCCATTTCGTGATGAAGAACAACGCATTGCACCTTTAATTCAGTCAATTAATCAAGCTGCTGTACAACCAGCACAATATATTTTTGTTGATGATCATTCGACAGACAATACCCAATCAATTATTCGAAATTCAATTCGAAACGACATACCTTATTTAGTTTTAGACAGTAAACAAGAAGGAAAAAAAAATGCGGTATTAAAAGGAGTTGAACAAGCACAAACAAAATTTATTTTAACCCTTGATGCAGATGTTTCATTTGAATCAAATTACTTTAAACAAATCAATAAGATTGCTGTTGCTGATATGACAATCCTTCCAGTAAAAATGAATTCCGTTTCATGGAAAAATCTTTTTGAAATGGATATATATTTAGTTGGATCATTGAATCAAATCACGACAGGAATTAAACGACCGATTGTGGCGAGTGGTGCAAATTTAATTTTCAGTAAAACTCAATTTTTGAATTACAATTCGATCGAAAAACATAAAAATTTGGCAAGTGGTGATGATCAATTTTTATTAGCTGATTTTAATCAAAACAAGCTGAGTGTTGAACTTATTATTGCAAACGAATTAGCCGTTACAACAGCTGCTCCGAGCAACTTATTGGAATTTTTCAATCAACGTATTCGTTGGTTTAGCAAAACGTCAAAAGTTGGAGACTCATTTGCCAATTTAATTGGTTTTGTTCAATTGATTTTAACTGGAGGATTTGCAACTGGACTAATCTTATGTTTGTTCAATGAAGCATATCTAACAAGTATTTTACTCTTAGCGATTAAATCATCTTTAGACGGTATTTTAGTTTGGAATTACCTTTATAACATCAATCGAACAGCTATTTTAAAGTGGATTCCAGTGTATGAACTACTCTATCCACTCTATTCCATTTTAATCTTAATCTTTTCTATTTTTTTTACCCCAAATTGGAAAGGTCGAACAATAAAAAAGCCATCACTAAAATTGTGATGGCTTTACTTTCAGATGAGAATTTATAAAATCAGTAGTTTCTTTTGATAGACATACTTGTTTGCAATAATTCTAACAGTATAAACTCCTGACTCAAAAATTGATGTAGACCATTCAGCCAATGTGTTATCTAATTCAACAATTCTTCCAGTCGCATCGATTAGTTGAATTGTTTCTATATCAGTCAACCCATTTATTTTAAACGTGTTGTTCGCAGGATTTGGATAGACATCCCAAACAGTATTGTTGTATTCAATTTCATCTAACCCAACAAGTAATAAAACTTCTTTTAATGCCGCCATCGCATTTAATTTTCCGTATCCCCAACGTGGATCTCCAGTACTTGGAAGAACACCTGTGTTATTGTCTTGACGGGCTGTATTGATGATGATTTCTTTCACTTGACGAGGGGTTAAATAAGGGTTCACCTCCCAAAGAAGCGCACACACACCAGTTACAACAGGTGAAGACATGGATGTTCCAGAAAATCTAGCAAAATGATAGGTTCTACCATTAAATTCAATACTTGTTTCACTTGTATAAGAATCGGTAGTGAAAGAAGAAATAGAACTCAATACATTTGATCCTGGAGCAGAAATTTCAGGTTTCATGAAACCGTCATTTCGTGGACCTATACTCGAGAAGCTAGACCTTGTTCCTCCTAATACATTAACACCATTTGAGTGAAGATAAGATGCTGAGTGCGAAGCGACCGAAATACAATCATCAGCACTTGTCGGTTCACCGATGCCATATTGATTGTTTCCTGCGATATAACCCGCACCTGCTGAATTAAACGGCTGTCCCCAATTACCTCCATTTGTTGTCAATTCAACTAAGTTCCAAAAATGAACTTTTCCTTCAACAGCCCGAACAACTAGATCGACCAAAATTGACGTTTGCTTATTTTTTACTCTGAATCGAACTGTTGGCTTCAAGTTTTGAGGATGAGCTTCCTGAGCTGTAATGTTATACCAAATTGTATCATTTCCATTATTAAACACCAAAAAACCTTCATCATAACCATTGAGCGTAGTCGAGTAATAATCTGTTTCACCTAAAAATGTCGCTCCTGTTTTAAACTGAAGTTTTACTTCAAAGTTCTTACCAATTTCTCCCCATCCATGCAAACTTTGTCCCCATAATGAGTCGTGATAGGCATAATCGTAAAACACAACTCTTGATTTGATTGAATCATTATTAAAGTTTCTTTCAAAGTGAAAGTTAACAGAACCGTTATTACCTGCAGAAGAAACAAACAAAACACCATTATCTGTTAACTCTTCAATCGCCTGACTAAGTAACGACGTTCCATCGCATGTACCAAAGTGATACAATCCCCAACTCATGTTAACAACAAGTCTTTTTTGATAACTTTGAGCCTTTTCATACATCCAATACCATGAATCAATTGCAGCAGCCTCGTCAACAAGAATTGTTGTAAACAAATAATTAGCTTCAAAAGCCATTCCTTTATACTGCGTTCCTGCCCCACTTCCTCCTGCAATTCCTGCAACGTGTGTTCCATGAGTTCCGTATCCTAGTTGATTAGACGTATCTCCTTGAATTGCCAATAATTGAGCAGCTGTTGTAAATTCTGAACCATAATTATAGCCTGCAGGACTCGATCCCGCATTTCTAAATTGATCCCAAGCAGCCAAAATACGTGTCTCTTGCAATGTCGTATCATAAAACATCGGAGAAGTGTAATCAACCCCCCAATCGTTTACTCCTATAATTACATTTTTTCCAGTATAACTTCTAGGTAATCCTAATCCCGCATGAACACTATCCACTCTTGTATCGAAGACAACTTTGTCCAACGACGGCTTAATCTTTCCTGCCAATTCAATGTATTCAAATTGAGTCAATTCATTGATACGATCCAATTCGGACAATTTAATTCGTAAACTACGAATTTTCCCTACTCCATTTCCAATGAAATAAAATGATGAAGTTAAATTTGTTGTACTTATATTTCTCAGTTTTCCGACGAACGAAACATAATATTCTCCATTTACTTTCATTACAGGAAGTTCATGTACAAAATCTTTGTCTTCTTTTAAAATCAACTGTTTACTTTTCTTGATAAAAGAAATATCGTACTGAGATTTCACCGAAATCTTCGGAGCTTGAGAAAATATCCAAAGAGGGATAAAAAATAGAATAATCGTTAAAGTTTTCATAAAAAGCTATTGATAATTATCGTGAGTTATACATTCAAAAGTAACTTAAAACCTGTAATTTACCATCCATTTTTATCAACAAGATACTAAAACACGTAAAATACTTATTGAAGTATGACTATATTTGTCGGAATTTAAAACCAATTATATCCACACATAATGGAAGTATTAATCATCGCATCCCAATTAATTTTGTCTTTAGCAATACTAGTAGTGTTACACGAATTTGGACACTTTATTCCTGCGAAATTGTTTAAAATCAGAGTTGAAAAGTTTTATTTATTCTTCGACCCTTGGTTTTCATTATTCAAAAGAAAAATTGGAGAAACAGAATGGGGAATTGGATGGTTGCCTTTAGGTGGATATGTTAAAATCGCTGGAATGGTTGACGAATCAATGGATAAAGAGCAATTGGCAAAACCTGCTCAACCATGGGAATTTCGTTCAAAACCAGCATGGCAACGTCTAATTGTGATGATTGGAGGTGTTACAGTTAACTTCTTCTTAGCCTTATTTATCTATGCAATGATTTTATTTGTTTGGGGAAAAGAATACTACACTGTTGATTCAGTTAAGCAATATGGAATGGCTGTTGCACATCCCGAATTAAAGCAATACGGCTTAGAAGATGGTGATATTCCTGTTCAAGTTGGTTCTAAAAAGATAGATAACATCCGTGATATTTTTAAATTAGTTGTAATTGAAGGGAACCGCAACTTGAAAGTTGAACGCAACGGACAATTAATAGACATCCAACTACCTAAAGATTTTGATCAAATCGCTTTAAAAAATGAGTACGTTGAATTATACACGATGCGTATTCCAACAGTGGTGCACAAAGTTTCTGACAAATCAAATGCTCAAAAAGGTGGTTTGATGGATGGAGATAGTATCGTTGGCATCAATGGAAAAGAATTGATTTATTTTAATGATATTCAAACAACTTTAAAGGAAAATAAAAAACAAACCGTTGAGTTAAGCGTTATACGTAAAGGTGAAGAAAAACACTTGCAGATCAATGTAGATTCAACTGGGATTATTGGGTTTCAACCTGAAGGAGCAATGTACTTCAATATTCCTTATTCTACAGAGCAGTATGGTTTTTTTGAATCATTCCCTGCAGGTGCTAAATTAGGTGTTGAAACATTATCTAGCTACGTCAAATCAATGGGATTGGTATTCACGAAAGAAGGAGCTAAACAAATTGGAGGTTTTGGTTCAATGAGTAAAATCTTCGCACCTGTTTGGGATTGGAGAGTTTTCTGGTCTGCAACTGCATTCCTTTCTATTATTTTAGCATTCATGAACATTCTACCTATTCCTGCATTAGACGGAGGTCATGTAGTTTTCTTACTTTACGAAATCATTACAGGAAGGGAAGCTCCGCAAAAGGTGTTAGAATATGCACAATACATTGGATTTATCCTTCTTATCTCGCTAATGCTTTATGCAAATGGCAATGATTTGTTTAGATTTTTGTTTAAATAGCTTTTATTTTAAATGTTCACATAAAAAGATGTTGAAAAAATAACATCTTTTTATGTGTTATGTATTTTTTACAACACATAGACAACTGAATATCATATAGTTCGTAAAAATATTGTTAGTTACAATTTTTGTTAATTACTTTACAATAACAATATCACTTTTATGAAAAATAGACTTTTAGTTTTGTTCTTATATAGAACCTTTTTAGCCACATTTTTAATTTCATGTTTGAATTTTGAAATAGCTTATTGTCAAATTCAATATAATGAATCTGAACTTTGGTCTAAGGAGTCTTTCTCATCATTTCAAATCAGTGATGAAGATATTTCGTTAAGAACAGAATACTCTAAACACTTTAGAAATAGCAATGGTAAAATTACTGCTGTAATTTCAGCTGGTCCTATTCATTACATGGAAGATGGTAAATGGAAAACTATTTACCACTCAATTATACCCAATGGGAATGGTTTCGAAAATACCTTTAATCGTTTCAAGACCTACTATCCAGGTAAAGCAAATGGCTCTTTAACAACAATTTTAGAAGATGGTAACACTATTCAAGAGATGCAAAATATGAAAATGTATTTTTTGAAAGACAATTTACCTATTTCAATTCAATCTATTTCTAATTCATCTGGTCAAGTTGACTTTAATAAATTGACCTACAAGCATGTTTATGGTAATGGTATAGATTTAAGATTGGAGCATAACACAATTAATAGAAAATTAGACTATATTATCAAC
>Ga0079224_100005442_pt1 | contig 16714 bp, 14 predicted proteins | sample Stecom2015_FD_80414 | JGI IMG/M metagenome (GOLD analysis project Ga0079224, IMG submission 80414) | Agricultural soil microbial communities from Utah to study Nitrogen management - Steer compost 2015 | ecosystem: Environmental > Terrestrial > Soil > Agricultural land | place: USA: Utah... | reverse complement strand
GCCTTTCAATAATTTTGCTTCCGCCCGAAGCGCATAAGCCCGACCTATGATCGAATTGGGAAACTACAATGTGTTGAAGGTACTCCGCAGTACCAGTGTGGGTCTTTTCCTTGGGGACGGGGAAGGCACTGAAATCCTATTGCCCAATAAATACGTGCCCGAAGATTTTGAGATCGACGGGGAGTTGGAGGTATTCTGTTATCTGGACAACAGTGAAAGACCGGTGGCCACAACCCTCAGGCCCCATGTCATAAGAAATGCATTTGCACATTTGAAGGTCGCGGAAACAGGACCCTACGGGGCCTTTATGGATTGGGGACTGGAGAAACACCTGCTGGTGCCTTTCCGGGAACAACCCCAAAAGATGGAGCAGGGGGAGCGGTACATCGTACACTGTTACCTGGACCCGGAGAGCATGAGATTGACCGGATCGGGCCGGGTGGAGCGATTTCTGTCCAAGGAAGGGGTCGACTACCAAGTGAACGACAGGGTAGATCTCTTGGTCTATCGCAAGACCCCCTTGGGGTGGGAGACCATCGTGGACAACCGCCATAAGGGCCTTCTTTTTGACAATGAGCTTTTCCAGGAAATCTCCGTAGGTGAAAAATTGGTGGGCTATATCAAAAAAGTCAGGTCGGACCATAAACTGGATCTGTCGTTACAGCCCTTGGGCGCCAAAATGTTGGAGCCCACCGCCAAATCGATCCACGACAAATTGGTGGAACATCAAGGTTTTCTTCCCCTTCACGACAAATCTTCCCCGGAAGAAATAAAGAAGGCACTGAACCTGAGCAAAAAGGCCTTCAAAAAGGGAATCGGGATCCTTTATAGGCAACGCAGGATCAAAATAGGGGAGGACGGGATCTATTTGTTGTAGATTTTACGGGATTCGCCCCCTATTTTAGGGTTCCAAATTTTTTTCTTTCCACAATTATCATAAATTTGTAGGAATTACGTTTAAGATATTGGGTATAATGCTTTTAGCATAGTTTAAATTTATAATTACTTTCACCATGCCTTTTATAGAAGAAAGCGATCTTTTGGACCTTCACAAGGACATAGACAAGGCCCAGATCATAAACGAGCGATTGCTCGACCAGATTAAATACAAGAACAAGGACCTCAAAAAATTGAAGGTACAGCGCAATGTGCTCTTGGGTTTTGTGGGCCTGTTCGTCATTGGGACTTTGGCCATCACTTCCTTTACCGCTGGGCTGAGCACCAAAAAATCCTTTGAGAACCAGAACAATCTATTGGTTTCCATCGATAGCCTGGACGCCATCAAGAACCGGATCGACAATCTTAAAAGCCAGAATGAGGAACTGAGCCTGGTCAAGGAATTCTATCTCGCAAAGGAATTCCTCAACAAGGAAACCATTTATTCGGTGCAGGTCAAATCCTTTGTGGACAACAATGTGGCCCTGGCCTCCGAGGCCCTTACCAACACCCTTTTCGTCAAGACCAATCCGTTCTACGCCTATTCCCTGGGGAATTTTGAAACCCTTTCCGAAGCACAGTCCTTTAGGAAGCAATTGGTGGATATGGGCTTTTCCGATGCCTTTGTGGCTTCTTACCAGGATGGAAAGCGCATCAGGATCGAGGAACCATTTTAAGGCGTATTGGGAACAAGCTTCATGGCCTGGGTACAGGCCGCCAGATTGAGGACCCTTCCGCTTTCCCTCTCGGGCATCATTACCGGAACCGCTTTGGCGAACTGCCAAGGCTTTTTTGATCCCTATATATTTGCACTTGCACTGTTGACCACCATAGCCTTTCAGGTCACTTCCAATTTTGCCAACGATTATGGCGATGGGGTGAAGGGTTTGGACGGAGAGGACAGGATCGGGCCCAAAAGGGCCTTGCAGAGCGGGGCCTTGGGACGATTTACCCTCAAACGGGGGATTGTGATCAGTGTGGTCCTCTCCCTAGTATTGGCCCTATGGCTCATCTATACCGCTTTTGGAAGCGACCAAATTTTGTACCTCATCCTATTTTTTATCCTTGGGATATTGAGCATCTGGGCTGCCATAAAATACACAGTGGGCCGATCTCCCTATGGTTATAGGGGCCTTGGCGATCTTTTTGTTTTTCTTTTTTTTGGCCTGCTCGGGGTCTTGGGCGGTATGTTCCTGCATACCAAAAACCTGGATTGGCCTTCCCTTTTGCCGGCAATCGGCATTGGACTGCTCTGTGTGGGAGTGCTCAATTTGAACAACCTTCGGGATATGGATTCAGATCGTCGCCACGGGAAGATCACCCTGGTCGTCCAAATGGGCTTTGGTCCTGGGAAAATTTACCATTCCCTATTGATTATCTTGTCCTTGCTCTGTTTTTTGGCCTACCTTTTTGTGGCTGAAATGGGCTGGGAAAGTTCCTTTTTTCTATTGGCCTTTGTCCCGATATTGGTCCATTTGGCCAAGGTCCTTCGAACCTCCGACCCGGGGAAATTGGATGGGGAACTTAAGAAATTGTCGCTCAGTACCTTTATACTCTCCATACTGTTCTACTTTGCTATGGAATTTTTTTGTAGTTTTGGGTGACAACCAAATAAACTTTAAGTACCTTGGAACATCCAATTAGAATTTTAATCGTTGAGGACAATGTCATCATAGCCGATGATATGCAGTCCATGCTGGAGGAAATTGGCTATGAGATCGTGGACAATGTGATTGTCTTCGAACAGGCCGTTGACGTATTGAAGAACAACCCAGTGGACCTGGTTTTGATCGACATCATCCTGGCATCGGACAAGACCGGAATCGATTTGGGGAAACACATCAGGGAACAATACAACATTCCCTTTATTTTTGTGACCTCCAACTCCGATAGGGCCACCGTGGAAAATGCAAAGACCGTAAAACCTGACGGCTACCTGGTAAAACCCTTTGAACAACAGGATCTCTATACTTCAATAGAGATTGCCCTTTCTAATTTCAATTACAACAAAAGGGAAATCAAGGATTTCGATGGGGATGGGGAGAGCTTCACTTCCAATTCCATATTGAAGGATTCCATTTTTGTAAAAAAGCAACATCTGTATTACAGAATACAGTTCTGTGATATCCAGTTCATCAAGGCGGACAACGTCTACCTGGAGGTGAACACGGCGGACAAGAAATTCCTGGTTCGCTCCCCCCTGAAGGATTATCTGGAAAAACTTCCCAAAAACAAATTCTACAGGGCACACAAATCATATATCGTGAACGTGGATCATATCGACGCCATCAATTCTAAGGATATCATGATCAACAATACACAGATTCCGATTTCAAAGGATTTCAAGGAATTCATCCTATCTGCCATGAACAGTTGATCGAATCCAGGAACAAATTCTATAAAAAAGTGCCTCCTTGGGGGCACTTTTTTATTTCAAAGGGATGGATTTCGCCGGTTGTGCCCGCCGTGGGAGAAACCCTTGGAAGGCTATTCGATCATCCCATTTTGGATCGAGTTGAATTGATGGAACTCGACATGGATTAAGACAATAACATTGAACCATTCATGGATCACCACAACTATTTGATGGTTCACAACAATGTTTTTGCCCATCAGGGTCTTGCACATACTTTAGCAGTATAAATAATCGGAAAGTAATTTTTTCATTTTCATATAGTGTTCTCGTAAAAGGGTCCTGGTTTTGAATCAGGGCCTTTTTTGATTCCGGGAACCGGCCCTTTCCTTCTTTTGGCCATGAAATGCACAAATCATCGACAAAAGGTAATTCACAACGCTCAAGGTGCATTTCACAACAGATTATGACGTTTTCACAACAATAGTGGCCAAGTCCTATGTATTGGATTTAATTTTGATAACAAACCAACGTTATTTATACACCTGAGGTCCGATTTTGCGTATTGTTGGTGAGATATGGGAACCGATCGGTCCAAAGGGGGTTAACAATTAATTAAAAGGGCACAAACTTAATGCGGACCGGGGCATTCCCACAGCCGTATTTGAAATAGCAATGGGACGTTACACTAGACTTTTATCCATCCTACTATATTTTGTCCTTCCAATCAATGCGCCGGCCCAGACGGTCAACGGGGACAAGGTCAGTGTATTGAAGGAATTCCAGGACATCAATGTACCCATTGAGAGGTTCAAGGTTTTCTTTGAGTCCGGAGATCGGTACCATATAAACTCTGCCTACGATTGGCTGGACACCATCAAGATCTATCTGGCCAATGCGGAAAAGACCCAGGATACTGCGGCCATGGGACTCTATAGGGTCATGGAGGCCCAAATATACAACGACCTGGGGGTCTACGACAAGAGTACGGCCTTGGCCAAGGAACTGCATGAACAAAAGGACAGTCTGGATCCGGCCCTCAGGAAAATAGTCCTGGACGTCTTGGACAATAACTACGCCAACCTGCAGATGTACGACAAACAAATCGAGATCAGAAAGGAGAAGCGTGAGCTCGGTATCACCGAGAATGTATCTTTTTACGATATCTACAGCAATCTGGGCCTGTACCGAAAGGCCAGGGACCAATTCATAATGGAGGTAAAACCAACCATAGCGGACAATGATTCCTATGGTTTGGCAAAGTACCACAGCAAGGTGGGGAACTACCTAAGATTGGACGATTCCGCCCCCACGGCCCTGAGGGAGCTGAACAAGGCCAAGGCCTATCTGAATGTTTACCTCAATGATATTTCGGTCCAGAAAAGCGAACATGATCTTTTTGACAGTGAACTCTTAAAGGCCGAGATCGAAGGGGACATCGCAAAATGCCATGTGCTCATGGGCAATTACGAAGAAGCCATTCCCCTTCTGAAGTCCAGCATCGAGTCCTTGGAGACATCCTCCAGGAACATCCATAAAAATGAGGTCATCGACAACATCCTTTACCTGGCCGACGCCAACCTGAAATTGGAGCGTTTTTCCGAGGCCAAAAAATACCTGGATGGGGAGCTCGAACCCATGAGCGTCATCCAGAACATCAAGCGGAACAGCCTTTTGGCCGCCTATTACGACAAGGTGGAAAACTTCAAGAACGCAACGATCTATTACAAGCGCAACGAGAGGATCAAGGATTCCATGGCCCAAAAGCAATCGGCCCTGATCAAGCAACAGTTGGTGACCATTGTGGCCAATGAGGACCTGGAAAACTCCCAAAGGCTGATCGATGAACAAAAACGGATCAATGAACTGGTGCGTTCCGATATGAAGGCCAAGGATGAGAGGATCCATCTGGTGTTCACCTCCCTGATATTTACCTTGTTGGGCTTTGCGGGACTGGTCTATGCCTATATGAAAAGTATCAAGAACCAACGCCTGATCGCGGAACAGAAATTCATCATTGAAAATGCCCTGACCGAGAAGGACTCCCTGTTGAAGGAAATCCACCACAGGGTGAAGAACAACCTGCAGATGGTATCCAGCCTGTTGAGCCTACAGACCAAGAACACCCGCAGCAAGGCCGCCATTGAAGCCCTGGAAGAGGGGAAGAGCAGGGTCAAGGCCATGGCGCTCATCCACCAGAAACTCTATCAAAACGACGATCTTTCCGTCATTGAAATGCAGGGTTATATCGAAAGTTTGATCAATAGCGTGCAGTCCGTATATAAAAAGGGGGGGCACAACATCAACATCACCATCGATGCCGAAGGGACCGAACTCGATATCGACCGGGCCATTCCCTTTGGCCTGATCTTGAACGAACTGGTCTCCAATTCCTTCAAATACGCCTTTCCGGGCAATGACGATGATGGCAAGATCTATATCCATCTGAGCAAGAACGGGGAACAGGGCTATTTTGAGTACAGCGACAACGGGGTGGGCCTTCCCGAGGATGCCGAGGAACGCGCCCATTCCTCCATGGGAATCCGGCTGATGAACCGATTGGTCAACCAACTGCAATCCAAATTGAACATCGATAGGGAGGGGGACGGGGTCCGCTTCTGGTTCAACTTCAGTTAAATTCAAGAACCCTTTTGGGAACCCATTTTTTGCGTGGTTCCAAACTTTTGCCCCCTACATCCAAAATATGGTTAATTTTGGAGGCATTTGATGAAAGCACGATACACCAAGTACAGTCTGGAATTCAAGCGTCCCAGTGGCACTTCCAGGGGAATCATGACCCAAAAGGAAAGTTGGTTCCTTTATCTCGAGGATGCCCATGGGTATGGGTTGGGCGAGTGTGGCCTTCTGCGGGGGCTGAGTCCCGATGACGTCCCAGATTATCAGCAAAAGCTGGGCTGGTGCTGTGACAACATCCATATGGGCAAAGAAACCCTGCTCGCCGAACTGCAACACTATCCCTCGATCCAATTTGGTCTGGAACAGGCCTTTATGTCCTTGGAGTCCAAGGACCCATTCGAGCTTTTTCCATCGGATTTCACCCGACGGGGAGCCCCTGTTCCGATAAACGGCCTGATTTGGATGGGGGACCTGGGTTTTATGCTCGAGCAGCTGGAACAGAAGCTGGAACAGGGGTTCGGCTGCATCAAAATGAAGATCGGTGCCCTGGATTTTGAGCAGGAACTGTCCCTTTTAAAATCCATACGAAAAAGATTCGGGCCCGACCAGATCGAACTCAGGGTGGATGCCAATGGGGCCTTTTCCCCCTCGGAGGCCATGGACAAGTTGAATCGACTGGCCGAATATGGGCTGCATTCCATAGAGCAGCCCATAAGGGCCGGACAGTGGGACCAAATGGCAAGACTCTGTGGGGACACCCCATTGCCCATTGCCCTGGACGAGGAACTTATCGGGCACTTTGAGGCAACAAAAAAGAAGGAACTGCTACAAACCATAAAACCCCACTTCATCATCCTTAAACCGAGTTTGGTGGGTGGTTTTGCCGGCAGCAAGCAGTGGATCGAATTGGCGGGGGAGCAGGACATCGGCTGGTGGATAACCAGTGCCCTGGAAAGCAATGTCGGCCTCAATGCCATCGCCCAATGGACCTATACCCTGGACCCTGACATGCCACAGGGACTGGGTACCGGCAGCCTGTACACCAATAATTTTGAAAGCCCTTTGGAGGTCATAGGGGGGGAACTCCGGTATCATCCATCAAAGGCTTGGAGCACAAATATAATTGAAGACCTATGTATATAGAACAAGGGTATAAGGGAAGCGGGGGATTGTGGAAGTATTTCGTCCTCCCATTGGGATTTATCGGATTGATGGCCTTCAATTATATTGCGACGGTCAATTCCGATATGAATGTGGAGGCTTCCATGCAGCAATTGATCGAGCAGTTGGGCTCCAATATGGTCTTTGTCATCCTGTTGATGCCCTTGGTCGTCGGATTCTTTGTGGTATTGGGATGGACCCTCCTGGTCCATGGACAGTCCATCAGGTCCCTGACCACCTCCAGGAAAAAAGTGGACTGGAAGCGCATCCTGTTTTCCTTTGGCCTATGGGCCTTGATCACCATCGCCTTCACGGCAGGGGACATATATTTCAATCCAGGGGATTTTGTATGGAACTTTGACCTTGAGAAGTTCCTCGCCCTGGCGGTTATCGCGATTCTCTTGGTGCCCCTTCAGACCAGTTTTGAAGAATATCTGTTTCGGGGACATATGATGCAGGGCATCGGACTGATGGCAGGGAACAGGTGGGTGCCACTAGTGGTGACCTCCGTTATTTTTGGTTTGATGCACATTGCCAACCCGGAGGTGGAGCGATTGGGGAACGGCATCTTTATTTACTATATAGGGACCGGCTTTTTCTTGGGGATCATGACCCTGATGGACCGGGGCCTGGAATTGGCCCTTGGCTTCCACGCCTCCAACAACTTGATAACGGCCCTTCTGGTAACGGCGGATTGGACCGCTTTTCAGACCAATTCCCTGTACAAGGATGTATCGGAGCCCAGTTTGGGTTGGGATTCCATTCTGTTTGTCTTTATTGTCTATCCCATACTGTTGTTGGTCTTTTCCAAAAAATATGGATGGAAGAACTGGAAGGGACGTCTGTTTGGGAAAGTGATGGGGAAAGAGGAATTTTTGATGCTGGAAGATGGAGAAAAATTGGCATAGGGTCCATCCTGATTTCCGACTGAACGGGATTCCCCTTGGTTTTGGGGAATTGGAATCCACGGCAAAAAGCTTGCTCCAAGGAAAGGATTTCGAGCATTCAATAGGGGAATTCCTTTTGTCCTGGGCCTCGGACAATCCCATGGTGGAGGTTTTGACCTCAGGTTCCACCGGTACGCCCAAAAGGATCGAGATCAAGAAGGAGCATATGATCAACTCTGCCATGGCCACCGGAGACAAATTTCAATTGGAGGCCAAACAAACGGCCCTCTTGTGCCTGTCCTGCACCGGGATTGCCGGGAAGATGATGTTGGTCCGTTCCCTGGTTCTCGGACTTGAACTTGATGCCGTGGAACCCTCCTCCGATCCCTTGCCCAATAATGGGAAACCTTATGATTTTGTGGCCATGGTCCCCTTGCAGCTCCAGAACTCCCTTGGCCAATTGGATCGGATCGGGACCCTGATCATCGGGGGTGCCCCTTTGGATGGGCCCTTGAAGGAGCGTTTGAAGTCCAAGGGCGGCACAATATATGAAACCTATGGAATGACGGAGACCGTCAGCCATATAGCCGTCAAGGAAGTTGCTCCAAGATCATGGGATTATTTTGAGTGCCTCCCCCAGGTGGAGGTGGGTGTGGATGAAAGGGGATGTCTGCTCATTGAGGCCCCGGGAATATCCGATATCCCTGTGATCACCAATGATCTGGTGGAACTTTTGGGAAAGACCAAATTCAAATGGTTGGGCCGCTTTGATTCCATCATCAATTCCGGGGGAATAAAACTGTTGCCGGAGAAAATCGAAGAAAAACTGGCCCCCCTTATGGAATCCAGGTTCTTTGTGTCCGGAATTCCAGATCGGCGCCTGGGCCAAAGGTTGGTGCTCATCGTGGAGGGCAGGGCAGGGGATGGACCTTTATTGATCGAAAGGATAAAGGAGTTGGACGGCCTGTCCAAATACGAAATTCCCAAATCGGTGCATTTTGTGGAAACCTTTGTGGAAACGGATAGCCGGAAGGTCCACCGAAAAAAGACCCTGGAAAAATTAATTCCCCTTTCCTGAATTGATCATTGGGCAACGAATATTGGATCACACCTGCAACACCCCCATATTAAATTTCCTTTCTATGGGGGCGTGGTCGGCTGCCTCGATTCCCATGGAAATCCATTTTCGGGTTTCCATGGGGTCTATGATGGCGTCGGTCCAAATCCTGGAGGCCGCATAGTAGGGGGAGGTTTGCTCCTTGTAGTTCTTTTTGATCTTTTCCAGCAGGGCCCGTTCCTTTTCCGGATCCAGGGGCTTTCCACTCTTTTTAAGCCTGGCCTTTTCTATTTGAAGCAGTACCTGGGCCGCGGAATTGCCGCCCATAACGGCCAGTTCCGCAGAAGGCCAGGCCACGATCAATCTGGGGTCGTAGGCCTTGCCGCACATGGCGTAGTTTCCCGCCCCATAGCTGTTGCCCACCACTATGGTGAACTTGGGCACCACTGAATTGCTGACCGCATTGACCATCTTTGCCCCGTCCTTGATGATGCCCCCCTGTTCGCTTTTGCTGCCCACCATAAAACCGGTGACGTCCTGGAGGAACACCAAAGGGATCTTTTTTTGATTGCAATTGGCGATGAACCGGGTGGCCTTGTCCGCGGAATCTGAATAGATGACCCCCCCAAACTGCATTTCCCCCTTTTTGGTCTTCACCACCTTGCGTTGGTTGGCCACGATGCCCACGGCCCATCCGTCTATTCGGGCATAGGCCGTTATGATGGTCTTCCCATAGCCTTCCTTGTACTGTTCGATCTGCGAATGGTCCACCAACCTCTTGATGATCTCCAACATATCGTAGGGTTCCCCCCTGGAAATGGGCAGGATTCCATAGATGTCCTCGGGCGGGTCCAATGGGGGTTTGGACTCCGATCGGTTGAACCCGGCCCGGTCAAAATCCCCGATCTTGTCCATGATGTTCCTTATCCGGTCCAGGGCGTCCCGATCGTCCTTGGCCTTATAGTCCGTCACCCCGGAGATCTCACTGTGGGTCGTGGCCCCACCCAGGCTTTCGTTGTCAATGCTTTCCCCTATGGCCGCCTTGACCAAATAACTTCCGGCCAAAAAGATGCTTCCCGTCTTGTCCACGATCAGGGCCTCATCGCTCATGATGGGCAAATAGGCCCCACCGGCCACACAGCTGCCCATGACCGCAGCGATCTGGGTAATCCCCATACTGCTCATCACGGCATTGTTCCTGAAAATCCGCCCAAAGTGCTCCTTGTCGGGGAAGATCCCTTCCTGCATGGGAAGATAGACCCCTGCACTGTCCACCAAATAAATGATGGGCAGACGGTTCTCCATGGCGATTTCCTGGGCCCTGAGGTTTTTCTTGCCGCTGATCGGAAACCATGCCCCTGCCTTGACCGTGGCATCATTGGCCACCACCACACACTGCCTTCCCTTGACATAACCGATCTTGACCACAACGCCCCCACCGGGACATCCCCCGTGATCGGCGTACATTCCATCCCCTGCAAAGGCCGCTATCTCGAGGGAAGGGGCCTTGGGGTCCAATAGATGGTCGATGCGCTCGCGGGCGGTCATCTTGCCCTTGGCATGTTGCTTTTCTATATTTTCCTTGCCGCCTCCCAGCTTGATTCGCGCCAGGCGTCTTTTGAGTTCGGAAAGCATCAGTTTGTTATGGTCCTCATTCTTGTTGAAGTTGATATCCATTGGGCGTACTATTCGTTTGGTCGGTTAAAGATAAGGAGTTAAAATCATTACATTTGGCCTTAATATGGATGCTAAGATACGATGGGGCCTTATAGGCCCGGGCAATATAGCCACAAAATTCATCGCGGACCTTAAATTGGTGGGGGATGCCCAGATCACGGCAGTTGCTTCCCGAAACCTCGAAAGGGCCAGGGCCTTTGCCGAACTTCATAAGATCGAACACAGCTTTGGAAGCTACGAAGCCTTGTTGGACTCGGGGACCGTCGATGTGGTCTATATCGCCACCCCCCACAGTTTTCACAAAAAATGGGCTTTGGCCGCCATGGAACGCGGAGTGGCGGTCCTCTGTGAAAAACCCTTGGGCACCGGCAGGGCGGAGGTGGAAGAACTGGTCAATACGGCCAGGCAGCGGAAAGTCTTTCTCATGGAGGCCCTATGGTCCCGTTTCAACCCGAGCATTGTGAAGGTAAAGGAATTGGTGGACGGGGGCCATATCGGGACCCTTGGGTACCTCCATGCCGATTTTGCCTTTTACGGGCTGGACCGGGACCTGGAATCCCGATTGCTGAATCCGGCCCTTGCTTCGGGCTCCCTTTTGGATATCGGGATATACCCCATTTTCCTGGCCTACCTCTTGTTGGGGATGCCGGAATCCATACAGGCCTCTTCCAATTTTCATGAGAATGGGACCGAATTGCAGACTTCCATGATTTTCCATTACCCAGGGGCACAGGCCCTGCTCTACAGCGGTCTGTTGGGCCATTCCAAAATGGAAGCGAAACTCTCCGGGACCCTTGGGGAACTATATATACGACCTCGATGGCATGTGGCCGACGGGTTTTCCGTGGTCAAGAACGGGGAATCCGAGGAGTTCGATCTGCCCTTGGTCGGCGGGGGCTACTATTACGAGATCCAGGAGGTACATTCCTGTCTTGGGGCCGGAAAAATTGAAAGCTCCCTTTGGTCCCACCAAAACAGCCTGGATTTAGTGGAATTGCTTGACAAGGTCCGTAAGGAATGTGGGATCGGCTTCCCCTTTGAAATATAATTAGAGGGCAGGCCATAGGGTTTAAGTACAATTTTTACGATATTTGGACTTCTTCATAAGCATGCAGAAATGGGAATGAACAAAAATACAGTGTTGGCATGGGCCACATGGATCATGATTTTTGTCGGAATGGGAATGATCGCCCTGGGCGCCTTCAAATACGATGAGGTCGCAGGCTATGGGTTTGCAGCGGTGGGCATTGGTTTTTTTGCCGTTGCCTGGGTATTCAATGCCTTGAAGGGCAGGGTATAGGCCTCTGAGGCTTCCATTAATTGTTTCACACTTAAGATCAACGCAAATGTCAGACGATAAAAAGGTCATTTTTTCAATGTCCGGTCTTACCAAGACCTATAAATCGGCCAATACCCCCGTACTGAAGAACATCTACCTGAGTTTTTTCTACGGGGCCAAGATCGGGATCCTGGGCCTGAACGGCTCCGGTAAATCCACCCTGCTCAGGATCATTGCAGGGGTGGACAAGAACTATCAGGGGGACGTGGTGTTTGCCCCCGGCCACACTGTGGGCCTTTTGGAGCAGGAGCCCCAATTGGACGGGGAAAAGACCGTACTGGAAGTGGTGCGGGAAGGCGTGGCCGAAACCGTGGCCGTCCTGGATGAATACAACAAGATCAACGAAATGTTCGGGCTGCCGGAAGTCTACGAGGATGCCGACAAGATGCAAAAGCTCATGGACCGACAGGCCGTGCTGCAGGACCAGATCGATGCCTCCAATGCATGGGAGCTGGACACCAAGCTGGAAATCGCAATGGATGCGTTGCGCACCCCGGAATCCGATAAAAAGATAGCGGTGCTCTCCGGAGGGGAAAAAAGGCGGGTGGCCCTTTGCAGGCTGTTGTTGCAGGAACCCGATGTGTTGTTGTTGGACGAGCCCACCAACCACTTGGATGCGGAGTCCGTCCACTGGCTGGAACATCATTTGGCCCAGTACAAGGGAACGGTGATCGCCGTGACCCACGACCGATACTTCCTGGACAATGTGGCGGGTTGGATCTTGGAACTGGACCGGGGAGAGGGCATTCCGTGGAAGGGAAACTATTCGAGCTGGTTGGACCAAAAGTCCAAACGCCTCGCCCAAGAGAGCAAACAGGCCTCCAAAAGACAAAAAACCCTGGAGCGGGAGCTGGAATGGGTCCGACAAGGGGCCAAGGGCCGACATGCCAAACAAAAGGCCCGATTGAACAATTACGACAAACTCCTCAGCCAGGACCAAAAGCAGATGGATGAGAAGTTGGAGATATACATCCCCAATGGACCCAGATTGGGCACCAAGGTGATCGAAGCCAAGAACGTGAGCAAGGGCTATGGCGACAAGCTGCTCTACGAGGATCTGAACTTTGAGCTGCCACAGGCCGGGATCGTGGGCATCATCGGGCCCAACGGCGCGGGAAAGACCACGATTTTCAGAATGATCATGGGGGAGGAAAGCCCGGACAAAGGGGAGTTCATCGTAGGGGAAACGGCAAAATTGGCCTATGTGGACCAGAGCCATTCCAATATTGATTTGGACAAATCGATTTGGGAAAATTTCAGCGACGGTCAGGAATTGATCATGATGGGGGGCAGGCAAGTGAATTCAAGGGCCTACCTCTCCAGGTTCAATTTCTCCGGCAGCGAACAGAACAAAAAGGTGGGCACCCTCTCCGGTGGGGAGCGCAACCGGCTGCATTTGGCCATGACCCTTAAGGAGGAGGGCAACGTACTGCTGCTCGATGAACCCACCAACGATCTGGACGTGAATACCCTAAGGGCCTTGGAGGAAGGTTTGGAGAATTTTGCGGGCTGTGCGGTGATCATTTCCCACGACCGTTGGTTTTTGGACCGGATCTGCACCCATATCCTGGCCTTTGAGGGGGACTCCCAAGTATATTTCTTTGAGGGATCCTTCTCGGATTATGAAGAGAACAAAAAGAAACGCTTGGGCGCCGATAGCATACCCAAGCGGATCAAGTATAAAAAATTGGTGCGTTAGGGCTATTGTGCCCCTAGGTCCCGCAACCCTTTTTCAAGGAGCTTCCTGGCTTTGTCCAAATAGGCTCTTTGATGTGCGGAAAGGCTGTTGGGGTCTCCGTCGTAGGGGGTGTTCCCTATGGTCTTGGAGAGTTCCACCAACTGTTGGATGGCCTGTTGGGCGCCCTGTAGCCTATCGCTGGAATGCTTTTCAAAAATCTTGACCATTTCCTGCTCCATACTGCCGACACCCTGATTTGCACCATCGGATGAAGGCCCCGGGGCCAGGTAAGTGTCCGCGGGGACTCCCTGGGTACATTGGTCGATACTGGTGATCAAGGCATTGATCTGTTCCAAGGCCTTTTTGGTAAAGAACCTGCCCGCTTCCCAATCAACGGGATCTATGGCCTTGTCCAAGGTCTCCATGGCGTCCCTGGTCTGGGTCTGGGCCTTTGCACAATTGCAGTCCGCCATATAGGTTTTGGAGTCCTCCAGGGCCTCATTGGCCCGTTCGGCATAATACATCTGATGTTCAAAATTGGTGGCGGTCATGGCTTTCTTGCCGTGGTTGAGCGCATAGGTCACCTTGGAATAGAAATTGTCACAGGGATTCGGAAATACAGCTTGTATGGCAAATAGAAAGGCCACAACAACTGGAACACGGGATTTGGGTACCATGGTCTGGTTTTGTTTTTTGGGTTAAGTTGTAATCTAAACGGTAAAATCCCCGGATTATTTCACGACATCAAAAATCGTCGTTCGGGTACCAATCCAACCGGACCACCCGGATATTGGGATCCCCTGCCCGTACCAATTCCTCGAACTTGGCCACATCGCTGACATCGGGATCGCCGCGGTAGTGGTAGGGATAGACTTCCACGGGCTTGAATTCGATCACCGCATCGGCTGCCCGCTCCACGGTCATGGTATAGGGTAGGTTCATGCAGACAAAGGCCTTGTCTATATTTTCCAGGGCCCGCATTTCTGGAATGTCCTCGGTATCCCCGGAAAAATAGACCCGTTGCCCTCCAAAGGTCAGTACATACCCATTGCCCCGGCCCTTTTCGTGGAACTTCAGGGCCTCTTCCCTGAGATTGTACATGGGAATGGCCTCCACAGGGATTCCCGAGATTTCCTTTTGGTCCCCGTTGTCCATGATTTCCAGATTGAAGCCAGAGCCCTCGGGGATCTGATCGGCCACGGCCTGGGGCAGCACGATGGTGGTCCCTTCCGTATCGAGCTCCTGTAAGGTCTCCAAACTGAAATGGTCCCAATGGATGTCGGTTATCAGTATGATATCGGGCTTTTTTTGGCCTTCAAGGGCGGCTTTCCCGCCCACAGGGTCCATGTAGAGGGTGAGATCCCCCCATTCCAGGATCGCCGTGGCGTGCTCTATGGGAGTGATCACCAGGTTGGGCTGCACCTCAAGCTCCAGGGGAGGATCGTTCCCAACGGTTTCCTCGGCTTGCTTTTTGTTTTCCTTGCATCCCAGGCAAACGGCCAGGGCCAGGATCGATGTAATGGCTGTGCTTTTCATATATATGATGGGATTGTAATTCCCTTAAAAATAAAAAAAATCGATCAAACCGCAACCGGAAGACATCTTCAAAGAGCATTCCCTTGCTTTGACCTCCCTTTGAAATCAATATTTTTGGATGGGTCCACCTATATTTCATTTGGTTGTCCCTTAAAAGTCAATGAACAATGATTTACATTTTTTTTACATCATGATCCAAATTTTCATTTAAAGCGTATATAATCGAAATACGATTGGACAATGATCGTTAAAAGAGAATCAATTAATTCTAATAATTATGACTGAAGCAAAGAGCAACAACGGATTGAAGGTAATCGCAGGATTGTTGGGCGTGGTCCTTTTGGGCACCATTATCTACACAGTTAGCCTTTATCAGGATAAGAAGAAGACGACCCAGGCCCTCTCCAATGAGAAGCAATTGGTCGTTGAGGATCTTAACAACTTGAAATCAGAGTACGACAAGGCCATCTTGGAAAGCAATGCCACCAATGAGGAATTGGTCGCCGCCAGGGACAATATTGCAAAATATATAGATTCCGTACAGGGGATGAAAGCCGATATCGCCACCCTTTCCCGTTACAGAAGGCAAGTGAACGTATTGAAGGAAGAAAGGGAGCAGCTGTTGAAGCAGGTGGATTCCTTGACACGATCTAACTCCCTGTTGGCCATGCAGCGGGACAGTACTTTCGTGGAACTTGAAAAACAGACCGTTTTCAATGATTCCCTGATCGTACAGAACACCCAATTGGCCGATGCGGTTGAAAGGGGGTCTTCCCTGAACCTGACCACCATCAGTGTGGATGCCGTTAGGGAGAGAAACAATGGAAAATTGGTTTCTACCTCCAGGGCCAAGGCCACAGACAAGTTCAAAGTGTGCTTTACCGTGGCTGACAACGTGATCGCCGAGGCCGGGGACCGGGAATTCTTTATCGAGGTATTGGATCCCCAGGGCAATGTTCTTGGTGACAGTTTCACCAAGACCACCGAAGAGGGAGCTTCCATTACCTACAGCAAGGGAACCAATTTCTATTACGAGAACAGCACCTTGGATGTATGTGATTACATCAACAAGCCCGCCGAGGAGTTTGCCAAAGGAAATTATATGGTGAACGTCTATGACAGCAACCTTAAGTTGTTGGGAACTTCCAAGTTCGAGCTTAAATAATATACACTATCCATAAACACCCAAAAAGGCCCGTTCCACCTGGAGCGGGCCTTTTTGCTTTTCAAGGAATGGACCGTTCTACTTCAAACTCCCCACCATATCCCCGGGCCGTACCCAAAGGTCGTATTCCTCGGGGCTTACATGGCCCAATCGAATGGCTTCCTCCCTTAGGGTGGTTCCGTTTTTGTGGGCCGTATTTGCAATTTCAGCGGCTTTGTAATAGCCTATCTTGGTGTTCAATGCGGTGACCAACATCAAGGAATTGTTTAAAAGGGTTTCGATTACTTC
>Ga0079224_100005441_pt1 | contig 16714 bp, 16 predicted proteins | sample Stecom2015_FD_80414 | JGI IMG/M metagenome (GOLD analysis project Ga0079224, IMG submission 80414) | Agricultural soil microbial communities from Utah to study Nitrogen management - Steer compost 2015 | ecosystem: Environmental > Terrestrial > Soil > Agricultural land | place: USA: Utah... | reverse complement strand
TGGGAGATGCCGATCCGGTACATCGAGAACTCGCCGCTCTTCTGGCTCGACAAGGTCAACACGCCGGTCTTGATCATGCACAACGACCGGGACGGCGCCGTCCCGTGGTATCAGGGGATCGAGCTCTACATGGGGCTCCGTCGCCTGAAGAAGCCGGTGTGGCTGATCAATTACAACGACGAGCCCCACTGGCCGACGACCGCTGCGAACAAGCGGGACTGGAACATCCGCATGCAGCAGTATTTCGACCACTTCCTGAAGGGCGCGCCCCCGCCCGTCTGGATCGTCGAGGGCGTGCCCGCGATCAAGAAGGGCCGGACGCTGGGGCTGGAGCTGGTCGAGACCCAGCCGCAGACGGCGACGGACGGTCTCCAGCCGTAGCGGACGGCGACGGCCGGGATCGGTGTCGGGCCCCGGGGCGTGCTGCAGCGGCAGCGCGCCCCGGGGTTCTTCATCGCAACGGGTTCATCGACCCCCCGGTCTTCGTTCCGGAGCGGGTCGCGGCGGGTCGCGGCTGGAACGGAACATGCAATGCCCGCGGCGATCGATAACCCGCCGCCCCCGCCGGGGGCCGGTCCGACCATCGAGACACAACGAGGAGGCTGATATGGCGCTGTTCCCGTTCCGCACCCAGACGTCGCCCTGGCAGGAGCTGCGCGAGATGCGCGAGCAGATGGACCGGCTGCTCGGGAGCTTCATGATGGGACGCGGGGGGATGGAGTGGGTCCCGGCCGTCGACATCACGGAGCGACCCAACGAACTCGTGCTCACAGCCGAGCTGCCGGGGATGCGCCGCGAGGACATCGAGATCGAGCTGGAGAACAACGTGCTCACGATCCGGGGCGAGAAGAAGGCGGAGCACGAGGAGAAGGGCGAGGAGCGGTACGTCTTCGAGCGGCAGTTCGGCTCCTTCGCTCGTTCGTTCACGCTCCCGAGGACGGTCGACCCGGACCGGATCCATGCCCGCTTCGAGAACGGCGTGCTCACCGTGAAGATGCCCAAGTCCGAGGCCGCGAAGGGTCGCAAGATCGACGTCGAGGGCGGCGAGATCCAGCACTGACGCGCGAGCGCCGGGGGCCGGGCAGGCGCTCGGTACGGGAGGGCCCGCATCATCCTCGTCGGAGGCGAGGTCATGACGTATCGGAGGGAGTACACCCGTGCAGGGTACGAGGCGGACTACACGCACAACCTGAGGTGGCGCTACGGGACCGTGTACGGCGAGGGGACCGATGACTCGCCGTACCGGGGCGGCGGCTCCGTCGGGCACGGCTACCGGCGAGCCGCCGATCTGGGGTTCCGCGATGCGGCGCCAGGCCCGGCGGAGCGGTACGATGAGGCGTACTACGGCCGGCGTCCGGGTCGGCGACGCTACGCCCCGCGTCCGACGCGGCGCGCCGGGACCGCCGCTCGGGACTACGGGGGCGGCTACCCGTACTTCGGCAGCGCGGCGCTGGTCGAAGCCTCCCAGGGATACCCGCCCGGGGACACGCTGACCCCGGAGCTCTATCCGCCGGGGCTGGGGTGGGGCGTCGGCGACTACGGTGAGGAGTACGGCCCACCGGAGCGTGCGACCGAACGCTGGAGGCGCGCGGCACGGAGCGAACGGGGTCGCCGGACCGGGCGCGGCAGGTGGCCCGACGAACGGGCCGGTCGAAGCGGTCGCCGGCGAGGCGAACGGCCGGGCGCGCGGTTGAGGGAAGGCCCGAGCGAGTCTGGGCGAAGGCGCTACCCGCACGGTCCGGGCGATCTTCCCGAGTGGTGACCGCCGGGACCGGGCGGGTCGCCTGACTCGTCTGGCGGGGCGCGCCGCCTGGTTCGTCGGTGCTGGGTGCCGGGCCGTCCGGGCGTCCGCCGCCGTCTCCCCGGGTCAGGGTGCGCCTTCCGCGGACCGCTCGGCTTGCTTCTGTAGATGTCCGGAGATGTAGCGCGGTGCGCGCCAGGGTGCGTGGGGCTGGCCCCGTAGCGCTTCGAGCAGGTCGCGGAGCGTTTCCTTTTCGCGTTCCGGGTCGCCGCCGGGTCGGAGCCCCGTCATCCCGCGCCAGAGCCCGACCTGGATCCAGCCCTGGTCGAAGACGACGCAGGTCGTCGGCGTGATCTCGTCGTCGGTCCGGAACTGGTCCACGAGGTCGGGGTGAAGGTCCGCGGGGAAGAGCCGCACATCGACGCCCCCCGCGACCCCTGCTTGATCGCACGCTTTGACGACCAGCGGCACGGTCGCCTCGGAGTCGGCGTTCGCGGGATCGAAGATGCAGAAGACGAAGCGCGGGGTCGGCACGTCCTGGAAGTCGGCGCGGAGTTCGCCGAGCGCGGCCTCATCGTATCGGATCTGCCACTCGGGGCCCCGGGTGCCCTGCATCTCGACCCAGTCGTCCCAGGTCATCCCCTCCGCGAAGCGGTCCCTCGGTATGGACATGTCGCGCCCCCTCGCTCGATCCCAGCGCCGGGGCCCGGCGTGCTGCAGCGGGCCCCGTGCATCGGGGCTGCAAGGAATGCACCTCTGAGGAATGCACTCCCGCAGAGGGCGGGGTGGGTGTGCGGGCCGGAACTCGCCTAGACGGTTCGGAGCAGCGCGTCGAGATCGCCGTAGATGGCGGGGTTCCCCGCGAGGACGCTGCCCCCGGTCCGGAAGTCGAGGGGCCCGTCGATCGCGCTGATCGTGCCGCCGGCCTCCCGGACGATGAGCGCGCCGGCCGCATAGTCCCAGGGCGCGAGATGCAGCTCCCAGAACCCGTCGAGGTACCCGGTGGCGACGTGACAGAGGTCGAGCGCGGCGGAGCCGCCGCGCCGCACACCGGCGGTCCGGCGGAGCACGGCCTGGAGCTGCTGCATGTATTCCGGGATCAAATCCTTCGTCTTGAAGGGGAACCCGGTCCCGATGAGCGCGCGGGTGAGTTCGTCGATCCCTGACACCCGGATCGGCTGTCCATCCTTGAACGCGCCGCCTCCGCGACGCGCGCTCCACTCTTCGTCGGTCGCGCTGGTGACGACGGCGGCCGCGACCGGTTCGCCGTGGTGGAGGAGCGCGACGGACGCGGCGTACATCGGGTAGCCGTGGAGGAAATTCGTCGTACCATCGAGCGGGTCGACGACCCATAGCCACTCCGCGCCCTCCCGGAACTCGGCCGCGGTCTCCTCGGCGAGGATGGTGTGCTGCGGGTGCCGGGAGCGGATCCGTGCGATGATCACCTCTTCCGCCTCCCGGTCCACGTGGGTCACGAAGTCGGCCACGCCCTTCTCCGACCAGTCTTCCATGCGCACGCGGCCGAGATGGCTGCGGTGCACCTCGGCCGCTGCACGAGCCGCGGCCAGTCCGGTCTCCAGGAATTCGTCGTATGCCTTCGGATCCTGCTGCATCGCTCCGGTCCGGGTCCAGTCTCCGTGCGCACCGCCCAGGGGAGGTGCTGCGTGCGCACGCTCACACCGTTGCTACGCCCCCTGCACCATCGTAGCTTCCCCGGGTAGAAACCGAAAGCGGACATGAATGACGCAGGACCGGTGCAGATGGCGGTACGGCGGATCTTCAGCGGGATGCAGCCGACGGGCGAGGCGCATCTGGGCAACTACCTGGGCGCGTTGCGCCAGTGGGTCGAGCTCCAGGACAGCGCGGAGTGCATCTACAGCATCGTGGACTACCACGCGATCACGATGGCGTACGACCCGGCGACGATGCAGGATCGCATCTTCGATCTCGCGGTCAGCTTCCTCGCCGCCGGGCTGGACCCGAACAAGTGCACGATCTACGTCCAGTCGGATGTGCCGGAGCATACCGAGCTCGCCTGGCTGCTGAACACGGTCACGCCGCTCGGCGAGCTCGAGAGGATGACGCAGTTCAAGGACAAGGCGGCAGGGTTGGAGTCGGTCCCTTCCGGGCTCCTGAACTACCCCGTCCTGCAGGCGGCAGACATCTTGCTCTACCGTGCCGATGCGGTGCCCGTCGGCGAAGATCAGCTCCAGCATCTGGAACTGACGCGGGAGATCGCACGGCGGTGGAACCGTCAGTTCGGCGAGTACCTCCCGGAGCCGCAGCCGATCATCGGCCGGGCCGGGCGGGTGCGGGGGCTGGACGGTGAGGCGAAGATGAGCAAGTCTCGCGGCAACACGGTCGGGATGCTTGACTCGCCGGACGAGGTCCTCGCCAAGGTCCGCACGGCCGTCACGGACCCGCAGCGGGTCCGGCGGACCGACCCTGGACGACCCGAGGTCTGCAACGTCTTCACGCTGCACGGGTTCTTCACGACCCCGGACGAAGTCGAGCGGATCGCGCGGGAGTGCCGGTCCGCCGAACTCGGGTGCGTCGAGTGCAAGCGGATCCTCGCCGAATCGATCGCCGAGACGTTCGCGCCGATGCGGGAGCGGGCGGCAGAGTACAGGGCCCGCCCCGAACGGGTCTACGAGATCCTCGGCGACGGCGCCGCGTACTGCAGGAGGATCGCACGGGAGACGATACGGGAGGTGAGGGACCGGATGGGACTCAACCGGAAGGAGGCGCCGGTCCCCGTCCACTCCTGAACCGGAGGTGCAGCATGGCGGAGCAGCGTCGTGGCCCGAGCAGGCGAACGCTCCCGAACGAGCTCAGGGGCGAGGAAAGGAGTCTGGAGGCGCTGCGCGCCAGGCAGCTCCGGGAGGATCCGGGGTACGAGGCCCGCGGACAGGTCGGGCGCCTCGCCGATGGCGTCCTCACCCAGGTCTGCCTCGAGTGCGGGAAGGAGTACAATTTCGACCGCGAGCCGCCGCCTCCGGACCTGACGTGCGAGAAGTGCGGGAACCAGGTGTTTCGCTCGTTCTTCACGGTCAAGGGGTACGACGAGACGGAAGCCGATTTCCTCCATTCGACCGAGCGCGACCTGGCTCCGAACGATGACGAGTCCGATGTGACGCGGTCGGATATCGTTGACCTGAATAATCTCTGATGGTATGACGGATCCTCGATTCGTCGGTTCCGGCGTGGCGCTGGTCACGCCCTTCGATGACACGGGTGTGAAGGAGTCGGTCCTCCGCGAGCTGGTCCGTTTCCACCATGCGGAGGGCACGGACGCGCTCGTCGTCTGCGGCTCGACGGGCGAGGCGGCGACGATGTCTCCCTCGGAGCAACGCCGTGCCATCGAGATCGTGGTCGACGAGAACGGCGGGCGGCTCCCCGTGATCGCGGGGTGCGGCGGGAGCGACACGGCGAGGGTCGTGGAACTGGCCGTCCAGGCGTCGGCCGCCGGGGCGGATGCGCTGCTGGTCAGCGCGCCGCCGTACAACAAGCCGACGCAGCGGGGTCTGGTCGTGCACTTCCGGGCCGTCCTGGACGCGGTGGACGTGCCGATCGTGATCTACAACGTCCCGGGCCGCGCGGCGGTCAACATCCGTCCGGAGACGATCGCGGAGCTCGCGGAGGACGATCGCGTCATCGCGGTCAAGGAGGCCTCGGGCGACATCGGCCAGATCGCGGATCTCGCGAGGCTGGTCGGGGACCGCGTCGCGATCTGGAGCGGGAACGACGACCAGATCGTCCCGATCCTCTCGCTCGGCGGGACCGGGGTGATCAGCGTGCTGGCGAACGTCGCTCCTGCGGACACGAGCCGCATGGTCCACGCGTTCCTCCACGGCGAGGTCCGCGAGTCCACGTCGCTTCAGCTCCGGTACCTGCCGCTGGTTCGCGCGCTCTTCACCGAGCCGAACCCGATCCCCGTCAAGACGGCGGTGCGGTGGCTGGGCTTCGACGTCGGACCGCTCCGCCTCCCGTTGACGGAGATGGAGCCGCCGGCGGTGGAACGTCTCGTCCAGGAGCTGACCGGGGTCGGGCTCCGGCCGCGGGAGTGAGGCGGGGTGGCGGTCCGGCTCGTCGTTTCGGGTGCGAGCGGCCGAATGGGCCGCCAGGTCGCGCTCCTTTCCCCGGAGATCGGAGGGGTGAGCCTGGTCGGCGGGATCGTCCGTGATGCGTCCGTTCCGGACGAGGTCCGTTCACTCTATCCACGACTTGTGGTCCCGGAGGCGTCGGGCGACCTCATCCGGGGTGCGGACGTGGTCCTCGACGTCTCGGCCCCGGCCTTTCTGGCGCGCCTACTCGAGCGGCAACGGGAAGCGCTGCAGGGGCGGGCGCTCGTGGTCGGGACGACGGGGCTGGGCGAGGACGTGCTCCGCGCGCTGGATGAGGCGGCGTCCTCCGCCGCGGTCCTCCTCGCGCCCAATTTCAGCATCGGCGTGAACGTGCTCCTCTCCCTCGTCGAGGAGGCCGCGTCGAGGCTCGCCGCCGAGCGCTACGATGTCGAGATCGTGGAGGCCCATCACCGCGGTAAGGTGGATGCACCGAGCGGCACCGCCCTCGCGCTGGGCGACGCGGTTTCCGCGGGTCGCGGCTCGGCCCTGGACCGCCGTGACGGACGCTCGGGGCAGACGGGGCCGAGGGCTGCGGGCGAGGTCGGGTTCCACGCGATCCGGGGCGGCGGTGTCGCGGGCGAGCATCGCGTCCTGTTCCTCGGCGACCGGGAGCGCGTGGAACTCGCGCACGTCGCGGCCGACCGCGCCCTCTTCGCGGAGGGTGCGCTCGTCGCCGCCCGCTGGATCGCCGGGCGGCCCGCCGGGCGCTACACGATGAGGGATGTTCTGGAGGATCCGGAGTAGTTGCCGGCCGGCCACGCCGCAGGTCGGCGGGTGGAGCCGGGACGTGGGGCGGGGTAGATGACGACGGGGCTGCACGTGGAGCACCTTCGGCTGGACGGCTGAGGGAGGAGCGGGGATGCCGGACGGGTCCGTGTGGGGCCTCGTGGGGCTGGGCTGGCTGCGTCTCGACCTGCTCCTGCGCCTGTTGCTGGCGGCGGTCCTCGGCGGCCTCGTCGGCGTGGAGCGGGAGATCAGCGGGAAGCCGGCCGGGTTCAGGACGAATCTCCTGATCTGTGTGGGCGCGACCCTGCTCACGGAACTCTCGATCGGCGTGGCCACGCTCGCGCCGCCGGGCCGGATCGCCGGGGACCCGGCCCGGATCGCGGCACAGATCGTGAGCGGGATCGGGTTCCTCGGCGCGGGCACGATCATCCAATCAAGGGGGAGCGTCGTCGGGTTGACGACGGCGGCGACGCTCTGGGTCGTCGCGGCGATCGGGATGGCGGTCGGCGCCCGCGCGTACATCGAGGCGGTCGGCACGACGGTTCTCGTCATCACCGCGCTCTTCCTGCTGGGACGGCTCGAGGACATCTTCGTGAGTCAGCGGCTCGAGCGGACCCTTCAGGTCACGATCGAGCCCCATCTGGAGCTGGTGGACAGGGTCTCGGCCGTACTTCGTGAGGCCGGCTACTCGGCGGCGTTGATCGAGATCGAGCGGGCCCCGGATCGTGTCACCGTCCTGTACGAGACGGTCGGCCCCCGCGCGCGCTGGGACCCGGTCGTGAACCGTTTGATTCGTACTCCCGGCGTGATCCGGGTCGGACGGGTCTGAACCCCTCGGAGGACCATGATCGAGATGCTGAAGGCCGCGGTGCAGCGGGGTGCGTCGGATGTGCACATCAAGGCGGGCGGGCATGTCCGTGCCCGCATCAACGGCGAGCTCGTACCGATCACGAAGCATCAGCTCACCCCCGACCAGACGCGTCAGATCGCACTGCAGCTCCTCCCGAAATGGGACCGTGACCGGATCGACGAGATCCGGGACTACGACTGCTCGTGGGGCGCACCGGGGATCGGTCGGTTCCGCGTCAACATCCTGCGCCAGCGCGGCACGCTCGGGATCATCATGCGGATCATCCCGATCGAGATCCCGACGCTGGAACAGCTCGGGCTGCCGCCGGTCCTGGAGCGGGTCGCGCTCTCGGAACGTGGCTTCGTGCTGGTCACGGGCGCGACCGGCTCCGGGAAGAGCACGACGCTGGCCGCGATGATGGGCCATGTGAATCGGACCAGCCACAAGCACATCGTGACGCTGGAGGATCCGATCGAGTTCCTGCACCGCGACCAGAAGAGTTCGGTCACGCAGCGCGAGGTCGGAACCGACACGGAGTCGTTCGCGACCGGGCTGCGCGCCGCGCTCCGTGAGGATCCCGATGTGATCCTGGTCGGCGAGACGCGCGACCGGGAGACGACGGACATCGCGATCCAGGCGGCCGAGACGGGGCACCTGGTCTTTTCGACGCTGCATACGCAGAACGCGGTGCAGACGATCTCCCGCATCGTCGGCATCTTCCCGCCCGAGGAGCAGGAGATGGCGAGGATCCGTCTCGCGGAATCGCTCGTCGCCGTGATCAGCCAGCGGCTGCTGCCGAGGAAGGACGGGGCCGGCCGCGTCGTCGCGTGTGAGATCATGATGGTGACGGCGACGATCCGGGATTGGATCCTCGACCCGGAGCGCTCGGGCGACATCCTCGAATTGATCGAGGAGGGACGGGACACGTACGGCTCGCAGACCTTCGATCAGCACTTGATGGAACTCGTCGCCGCGGATGTGGTCGAATTCGAGGTCGCGCGCGCGGCGGCGACGAACCCGTCCGACTTCGAGCTCAAGGTCCGGACCCTTGCCTGAGAACGAGTGGTACCGCGGGATCCTGATCCCGGTGACGACGCCGTTCGATCCGGTCACCGGCGACATCGCGCCGATCAGCTTCCGGGAGAACCTGCGCGGCTGGCTGGCGCGGCCGGTCGACGGGATCGTGCTCTTCGGCTCGACGGGGGAGGGCGCGCTCCTCGATCTGGAGGAGAAGCTGAAGCTGCTGGAGTTCGCGCGGGACCTGCTCCCGCCCCGGCTGCCACTGATCGCGGGCGTCAGCGCGGAGTCGACGCGGAGCGCGATCGCGCAGGCGACCCTCCTCGGTCGGGCGGGCGCGGACGCGCTCCTGGTCCACCCGCCGGCCTACTTCGGCGCGGTGCTCACGCCGGCGGCGCTGCGCGAGCACTTCCTCGCGCTCGCCGACGCGTCCCCGGTCCCGGTCATCGTCTACCACGTCCCGAAGTATACGCACGTCGTCCTGGAGCCCGGACTCATCAGGGAGCTGGCCCGTCACCCGAACATCGTCGCGGTCAAGGACTCGTCCGGGGACCTCAAGCGGCTCGCGGACTATACGCTGGCGTGCGGCGACGCATGCAAGGTCCTCGTGGGCAACGGCGCGCTCCTCTACAGCGCGCTCGAACTCGGCGCGGCCGGTGGGGTCGTCGCGCTCGGGCTCCTCGCGACGGAGGGCTGCGCGCGGATCTACAGCCTCTACCGTGCGGGACGGAGCCGCGAGGCGGGCGAGGTGCAGGAGCGGCTCGCGCCGGCCCACCGGGAGATCGTCGCCCGGTTCGGTCCGGCCGGGGTCAAGGCCGCGCTCGACCTCCTCGGCTACACGGGCGGCCCGACCCGGCCGCCCCTGCGGAACCTGAACGACAAGGAACGACGGCATCTGGCCCATGTTCTGCAACGTGCGGGGGTAGAGTGACCTCTCTGCACCGCAGGGGATGGGCCGCATGGAGACCGGAGTCGATGCGATCCGCGGTCGGGTTCGCCCGGCGAGCGAGGAGGAGCGGCGTGAGGCGCACCGGGCGCTGCGCTCCCTTTCACGGCCGCGGCTGACCGGCTCGGAGGGCGCGGGCGAGGTCGAGACCGAGATCCGACAGCGGTTCGAAGGGCTCGGATACCAGGTCGATACCGTGCCGTTCCGGTTCTCGACCTGGCCCGGGATGTACGGACTCGTCGCGGCCGGGGTCCTGGTCTCGATCGGCGCGGTGGTGGCGACGTCGCTCCTCCTCGCCCGCTCGCCCGGCGCGGCGGCGCTCGGGCTCGCCGCGATCGGCGGCGCGCTCGCCGTGGCCGGGACGAACGCCGGCCGGGCGATCGAGTCGCTCCCGTTCGGACGACGGGAGGCGAGGAACCTGCTCGCCCGCTGGCCCGGAGCCTCACCTCGTTACGTCATCGTCGCGCACCGGGACAGCAAGTCCCAGCCGCTCTCGACCTCGCTCCGCGTCGCGGCCCTCGTCCTGGCCGGCGTGGGCTGGTCGGCGCTCCTCGCGCTGTGCGGGCTCGCCGCCGTGGAGTGGACGCGGTTCTGGACGCCCCTTTCCGTGGGCGCGGGCACGCTCGCGCTCGCGGGCGGCGTCCTGCTGGCGCGCTGCCGCGCGGGGAACGGCTCGCCCGGCGCACTCGACAACGCGACCGGTCTCGCCGCGGCGCTCGGCATCGCGCGGAGGGAGCGCGGACGGGGGGATGTCGCATTCCTGATCACCGAGGCCGAGGAGCTCGGGATGGCCGGCGCGGCCGCCGCCGCGCGACGGTTGCCACCGGTCGACGGGATCATCAACCTGGATGGGCTGGACGACGATGGAGACTTCTACATCATCGAACGATACGGGTGGCTGCGTCGCCGCCGCGCGCTCTCGCCTCACCTGACCGCCGCGGTCCTCGCCGCTGCGGAAGCGCTGGGTTTCCGTGCGAACCGGCGCGATCTCCCACCCGGCGTGCTCACGGAGCACGCCACGTTCATCCGGTCCGGTTTCCCGGCGGTCACGGTCGTGCGCGGGACTGCGGCTTCGCTGCGGCGCGTGCACCGGCCCGAGGACGATGTCTCGATGCTGACGGGGCGCGGCGTCGCCGCGACGATCGCGCTCGTGGCCGGGATGCTCGAGGCGTTGCGAGGCCCGACGCAGCGGACGCGCCAGGGATGACCGGACGCGACCGGGCCGGCCGGGCCCGGGACCGCCATTGCGGCGCGCATCCGTTCCGGCTACCCTTCCTCCTCCGGTAGTGTGGATCACGAGAGGAGCAATGAACGGATACCATTGCCTTGTGGTCGTCGGCGCCCAGTGGGGCGACGAGGGCAAGGGCAAGATCGTGGATGTGCTGGCCGAGGAGGCCGATGTCGTCGCGCGGTACCAGGGCGGCGCGAACGCCGGGCACACGGTCTACGTCGACGGCGAGGAGTTCGTGCTGCACCAGATCCCGTCGGGGATCCTGCACCGCGGGAAGCGGTGCCTCATCGGGAACGGCGTCGTCCTGGACCTGGAGCAGTTCTTCCGAGAACTCGACGGGCTGAAGGATCGCGGGATCGATGCCGAGTCCCGGATCGGCGTGAGCGGCCGCGCCCACCTGCTGCTGGAGTACCACAAGCGCCTCGACGCGGCGAGCGAACGTGCGCGCGGCACCGCGAAGATCGGGACGACGGGGAAGGGGATCGGCCCGGCGTACGAGGACAAGGTCGCGCGGCGCGGGGTCCGCGTCACGGACCTTCGCGATGCGTCGCGCGCCCACGTGCGGATCCGCGAGGCGGCCGAGGCCGCGAACGAACGGCTGCTCGCCGCCGGCGAGGAGCCGATCGACGCGGAGCGCGTCGCCGACGAAGTCCTCTCCGGACGCGACCGTCTGCTCCCGCTGATCTGCGACACGGGGATCGAGATCACCCGCGCGCTGGCCGAGGGGCGACGCGTCCTCCTGGAAGGTGCGCAGGGCGCGCTCCTCGACATCGACCACGGTACGTACCCGTACGTGACCTCGTCGAACACGACGGCCGCCGGCGCCGCGACGGGGACGGGGATCGGACCGACCTCGATCGATTCGGTGCTCGGCGTCGTGAAGGCGTACACGACGCGCGTCGGGGCCGGCCCGCTCCCGACCGAGCTGACCGATGCGCTCGGCGATTCGCTCCGTGAACTCGGCGGCGAGTACGGCGCGACGACCGGGCGGCCCCGCCGGTGCGGGTGGTTCGACTCCGTCGTCGTTCGCTACGCCGCCCGGATCAACGGGCTGACGGGGCTGGCGCTGACGAAGCTGGATGTGCTGGACACCTTCGAAGAGATCCGAATCGCGACCGCGTACGAGATCGAGGGCGTCCAGCTCGAGGACTTCCCGGACGACCTCTCGCTGCTGGAACGGGCGAAGCCGATCTACGAGACGCTCCCGGGGTGGCGGTGCTCGACGAGCGACATCCGCTCCGTGGACGAGCTGCCGGACAACGCGCTCGCCTACATCCGCCGGATCGAGGAGCTCACGGGGACGCCGGCCTGGTACATATCGGTCGGGACGGGGCGGGAGCAGATCATCCGCGTCGAGCGCTAGGTGGGGCGGGCGGGTCCGTCGCGGCCCCATCCTTGCTCTTCAGCGGGATGGCGGCGGCCTGCCCGAGTGAACCTGCACGCCCGACGGGCGTATCGTATGAGTTGCGAATTCACGCTCGGCGTCGAAGAGGAGTACCAGTTGGTGGACGCCGAGTCCGGCGCGCTCGCGAGCCGCGCCCGGGACGTGCTGGCGACCGACTGGACGATGGAGCTCCGGCCCGAACTCCAGGAGACGACGCTGGAGATCGGGACCCCCGTCTGCGCTTCGGCCGCGGAGCTGGATCGTGAGCTGAGGCGCCTGCGCTTCCAGGTCGCGGCCACGGCCGCCGCGGTCGGGCTCGACATCGTCGCGGCCGGGATGCACCCGTTCAGCCGATGGGAGAGCCACCAGCTCGCCCGGGGCGACCGGTACCGGGAGATCGCGGCACGCTACGGCCGGGTCGCACGGGACGAGCACAACTTCGGGATGCACGTCCACGTCGCGGTCGCGCCGGGCCGGGACCGGATCCGTCTGCTCAATGTGGTCCGGCACTACCTCCCGCACCTGATCGCGCTGGCGTGCAGCTCGCCCTACTTCGAGGGCGAGGATACCGGGTACGCGTCGTTCCGGATGGTGCTCTGGCGCCGCTGGCCGACCGCGGGCGTGCCGCCGCGGCTCGCATCGGAGAAGGAGTATGAGCAGTTCACCGACCTGATGCTGAGGACGACGGCGATCGGCGACCCGCGAGGCCTCTACTGGGGCGTGCGGCCCCACGCGCTCTACCCGACGCTCGAGTTCCGGGTGACCGATGCGTGCCCCCGGGTCGAGGATGCGGTCGCGATCGCAGCGCTGGTCCGGGCGCTCGTCGCGGCCGCGGCCGAGGGACTGCTGCGCGAGCCCCGGCCGCGAGGCTTCTCTCGGGCCGTGCAGGACTCGATCCTGGCGGCGAACGAGTGGCGAGCGATGCGGTACGGACTCGCGGGCTCGCTCGTCGATCCCGAGATCGCGTCGGGGCAGGAACCGGTCGGCGCCGCGGTCCGCAGGCTCGTCGACCGGATCGCGCCGGTCGCCGAGGCGCTCGGCGATACGAAGGCACTCGAACACGTGGACGCACTGCTCGGACGCGGGAACGGCGCGGACCGGATGCGGGCGGCGCGAGACGAGCTGGGCGGCCTCCGCCCGCTGATCCGCTGGCTGACCGGCGAGACGCTCCTCGGGACCGGGCTGGACAGGCGCAGCGACCAGCGCTTCGAACCTCCCGCGTAGTCGATCGAAGAACGTGACATGAGCAGGATCCGCATCCCGGTGCCGCCCTCGCCGGCCGACTACGACGTGATCGTCGAAGCCGGCGCCCTCGCACAGCTGCCGGCGCTGGTCGCCGAGGCCGCGCCCGCCCACCGCTACGCGATCATCACGGACGCGACGGTCGCTGCGCTGCACGGGGAACGGCTCCTCGACGCGCTGCGAGACGCGGGCGCCCGGGCGAGCCTCCACACCTTCCCGGCCGGCGAGGCGTCCAAGGGGCGGGAGGAATGGGCCGCGCTGACCGATGCCCTCCTCGCGGAGGGGTTCGGGCGAGACGGTGCGATCATCGGCCTGGGCGGCGGCGTGGCCGGCGACCTGGCCGGGTTCGTTGCCGCCACCTTCATGCGAGGCGTGCCTTTCGTTCAGGTCCCGACCTCGCTCCTCGCGATGGTCGACGCGTCCGTCGGCGGGAAGACGGGCGTCGACACCGCGGCCGGGAAGAACCTCGTCGGGGCGTTCCACTTCCCGCGGCTCGTCGTCATCGACCCCGAGGTCCTCCGGACGCTCCCCCTCGTCGAGGTCAGGAACGGCCTTGCCGAAACCGTCAAGCACGGCGCGATCGCGGACGCGATGTACCTGGCGGAGATCGAGGCCCTCGCGCCCCGGCTCCTGGAGCGCGATCCGGATGCGCTGACCGGCCTGATCCGACGCTCGGTCGAGATCAAGGCCGGCTTCGTCGCGGCCGACCCCCGGGAGGCCGGCGCGAGGCAGGCCCTCAATTTCGGGCACACCATCGGCCACGCGATCGAGACGGCGACCGGCTACGCACTCCCGCACGGCTACGCGGTCGCGATCGGGATGGTCGTCGAGGCCGCGGCCGGCGAGGCGGCCGGCATCACGGAGGCGGGGACCGCGAGCGAACTCGCGCGCGTCCTCGAGCGCCTCGGACTCCCGACCGCGGTGCCCGCCGGGATCACGACGGCCGAAGTCCTCGACCTCGTCGTGCACGACAAGAAGGCGAGGGCCGGGCGGACACGGTACACGCTGCTGCGACGGCCCGGCGAAGTCGCCAGAACCGCCGCCGGGGCATGGACCCACACCCTGGACGACGGCGCGATCGACGCCGGACTCCGACACGATGTGCGCGAACGTGCGCGCGGCTCCGGGGTATCTTTAACGGACATCGAGGTTTGACGAGCGTCCGTCGCCACGCTATCTTGCGGGTTGGGCCGTGGGTCCGCCCGCTCGGCGCGGCCGTGGCGCTCCCATGAACATCCGACGGAGGCGGAATGGCGCTCGACGAGCGCTTCTATAGCGGAACGCTTGCGCAAGCGCTCGAGTTGCGCGCGGCGATGGAGCCGGATCGTACGTTCCTGATCTACGGCGACCGCCGGCTGAGCTACGGCCAGGTCAATGCCCGGGCCAACGCGCTCGCGGCGGCGCTCCACGGGATCGGGATCGAGGCCGGCGACCGGATGGCGCTGGATCTGCCCAACTGGCCCGAGTTCGTCATCTCGATGTTCGCGGCGGCCAAGTTGGGCGTGGTCATCGTGCCACTGAACCCGCGCTACACGGTGCCGGAGCTGCAGTACATGCTCCGGCACTCGGAGGCCGCGGTCGTCGTGATGGCCGAATCGTTCGGCGGTGTGGACTACCTCGAGCTGTACGAGGGGTTCCTGACCACGCTGCCCGAGTTGCAGTACCTGGTCACCGTCGGCGAGGAGGACCTCTGGTACGACGACCGGATCTTCCAGTACGAGGATCTCCTCTCGAGCGGCGAGGGACGCGAGCTGCCGGACGTCGAGATCGATCCGGCGGAGGACGTCTTCGCGATCCTCTACACCTCGGGCACGATGGGGAAGCCCAAGGGCGTAGAGCTGACGCACCGCAACCTGCTCACGACGGCGGGCCGCACCGTGGAAGCGATCGGGCTCAGGCCGGACGACGTGGTGTTCGGCGTGACCACGATCTTCCACGTCTTCGGGATCGGGCCCGGGATCCTCGGGACGGTGATGGCCGGCGCGTCGCTCGTGCTGCAGGAGCAGTTCCGGCCCGATGAGGCGCTGGAGCTGATCGAGCGGCACCGGGTCACGGTGCACTACGGCGTGCCGACCGTCTTCCTCACGGAGCTACAGGAGGCTGCGCATTCGAAGCGTGACCTCTCGTCGCTCCGCACCGGGATCGTCGCCGGCGCGCCGATCGGGGATGAGCAGCTCCGCCGTATCCGCGCGGAGCTGTGCCCGAACGTCCAGGTCGCCTATTCGCTGGTCGAGACCGGGTCGACCGTCTCGATCACGCGGCCGGAGGATCCGCCGGAGAAGCAGCTCTACACCGTCGGACGACTCGTGCCCGACACCGAGGTCCGGGTCCACGATTCGGATGGGAGCGTCCTCCCGGTCGAGAGCCTGGGCGAGATCGCGGTCCGGGGGCCCGGCGTCATGAAGGGCTACTACCGTCAGCCGGGCGAGACCGCGCAGGCCTTCGATGAGGAGGGCTTCTTCCTCACCGGCGATCTCGGGATGATCGACGAGGAGGGATACCTCCACATCATCGGCCGACGCAAGGAGCTGATCATCCGCGGGGGCTTCAACGTCTACCCGCGGGAGGTGGAGGACCGCCTCCACGCACACCCGGCGGTGCTGAACGCGGCCGTGGTGGGGCTCCCGCACGAAGTCCTCGGCGAGATGGTCTGCGCCTGCATCGTCCCGGTCGAGGGGGCGATCGTCACGGGCGACGAGATCAAGGACTGGTGCCGGAGCGCCCTGGCTGACTACAAGGTCCCGGACCTGGTCCGCTTCCTCGATGCGTTCCCGCTCACGGGGAGCGGGAAGGTTCGGCGGATCGAACTCGCGCGCATGATCAGCGCCGAGGAGGCGAGCCGCCGGACGTAACGTACGCGAGTCTCCTTCGTCTGTCTCGCGGCGCACACCACCCGTCCGTCCAGGCCGGGCGCAGCGGCCGGCGGTCGGACCGATCCGGTTCCGGCCCCCGCCCCCTGATCCCCGCTCGGGACGAAACGGGCTGGAATGGCCGACGCAGCAGAGAAGGGGCCTCGCAACCGTAGAGACGGAATTTCACAGGCGAGGCGCATGGCACAGTTTGCACGAGCGGCCCATCATCGGAGCCGCGGGGTGGGGCCGGCGGAGTCGGCTCCCAACGCTGCACTCCTCATCGACTTCGACAACGTGACGATGGGGATCCGCAGCGATCTCTCCAAGGAGCTCAAGAGTCTACTCAACAGCGACATCATCAAGGGCAAGGTCGCGGTCCAGCGGGCGTACGCGGACTGGCGACGCTACCAGCAGTACGTCGTCCCGCTCGCGGAGGCGTCGGTCGACCTGATCTTCGCGCCCGCGTACGGGAGCTCAAAGAAGAACGCGACCGACATCCGGCTCGCGATCGACGCGCTCGAACTGGTCTTCACTCGCCCGGAGATCGGGACCTTCATCCTGCTCTCGGGCGATTCTGATTTCAGCAGCCTGGTCCTGAAGC
>Ga0079224_100005440_pt1 | contig 16722 bp, 15 predicted proteins | sample Stecom2015_FD_80414 | JGI IMG/M metagenome (GOLD analysis project Ga0079224, IMG submission 80414) | Agricultural soil microbial communities from Utah to study Nitrogen management - Steer compost 2015 | ecosystem: Environmental > Terrestrial > Soil > Agricultural land | place: USA: Utah... | reverse complement strand
GCCAGGTCGAAGGCGACCGACAGGCCCTTCTGACCGGCCTGCAGGTTGCGGCGGTAGAAGGCGTTGGAGTCGGCGGCGGTGGAGAAGCCCGCGTACTGGCGGATGGTCCACGGCTGGTTGACGTACATGGTCGGGTAGGGGCCGCGCACGAACGGCGCCACACCCGGCACGCTGTCGAGCGGATAGCCCGCCTCGACGACGGCGTCGCGATCGGCCTTGGTGAACACCGGCGGCACGTCGATGCCTTCGGGGGTCGACCAGGTCAGCTGTTCGGGGGTGTAGTTGTTGGCCTCGGCGGCTTCGCGCACGAATTCCTCGACCTTCGCGGCGTCGACCGCGGCGGCCTCGGGTTCGTGTTCGGTCAGCGGCACGTCGGCGAAGCTGCCGACCGGGTCCGCCGTTCCGCCCGGCTGTTCGACATGACTGAGGGTCATCAGGCTCCCACCTTCTCCAGCAGCGCGGACAATTCGGCCACCGCGTCGATCCTGGCGGTGAGGTATCCGTCCGGGCGCTGCTCCTCGCCCAGTTCGGCCACGGCCTTCGCCGGGCCCGCGAGCAGTACCGTCTGCACTCCGGCCGCGCGCAGCGTCTCGACCGCCGGGCCCGCGTCGGTGCCGTAGCGGGCGTCGGAGCCGCAGAGCACCGCGATCGGCGCGCCCGCCTCCTTCGCGGCGGCGGTGATCGCCTCGTCGCCCGCCAGCGGTCCGGGGTTCACCGATTCGATGCCGCCGGAGGCGAGCAGGTTGGCGATGAACGTGACGCGGACGTTGTGCTCGGCGACCGTGCCCAGCGGCACCAGCAGGGCCTTGGGGCGGGCGCCGTTGGCCGCGAGATAGGCGTCGGAGCGGTCGCGCAGCGCCTCGAAGGCCGCGCCGTAGCGGGCGATCGTCTCGGGTCGGCGCGCCTGCTCGGACAGCGGTTGTTCGGCCAGGTTCGGGAATTCGTTGACGCCGGTGACGGCGGTCTTGCGGTGCGCGACGTCGCGATCGCGGGTGGCCTTGGTCTCGGCGATCGCGGCGGCGAGGCTGCCGGATTCGAGGGCCTGCTCGTAGCCGCCCGCACGCTCGAGCTCCTGCATGAACTCCCAGGCCTTGGCGGCGAGTTCGGCGGTGTAGGACTCGATGTACCAGGAGCCGGCGCCCGGGTCCTGCACGTGGCCGAGGTGGGATTCCTCGAGCAGCAGCAGCTGGGTGTTGCGGGCCATGCGGTCGGAGAACGACTTGGACACGCCGAGCTCGCCCGGGGGCAGCGCGGAGTCGAAGGGCAGCACGGTGAGGGTGTCGGCGCCGCCGACGCCCGCGCCGAAGGTGGCCAGCGTGGTGCGCAGCAGGTTCACCCAGGGGTCGCGCTTGCTCATCATGACCGCTGAGGTGACGGCGTGCTGCGGCGCGCCGCCGGCTTCCGGGGCGCCGGCGACCTGGGCGACGCGGGCCCAGAGGGTGCGCGCGGCACGGAATTTCGCGATGGTGGCGAACTGGTCGTCGGTCGCGGAGAGGCGGAACTCGAGCTGGCCGAGCGCGTCGGCGACCGGCACGCCCGCGGCGGTGAGCGCGCGCAGGTAGGCCAGGCCCGCGGCGACGGCGGCGCCGAGTTCCTGGGCGTCGGAGGCGCCCGCGTTGTGGAAGGCGGTGCCGTCCACGGTGATCGCGCGGACGGTCTCGGCGCGGGCGATCGCCTGCTCGGCCAGTTCGACGGCCTTCGCGAGGTCGATGTCGGGGGCGCCGGCGAAGGCGCTGGTGAGCGGAGCGGCGCCGAGGGAGATCTGGATGTCGGCGCGGTTCAGCTGTTCGGCGGTGTAGCCGTCGAGGACGCCGTAGAGCGTGGCGGCGGCCTCGGCGACATCGGCACCGGCACTCAGTGCCAGGGGGGCGAGTTCGAAGAGCAGGCCACGGACGGCGGCCGGGAGGTCGGCGACCGCCACGCCGTTCGCCCCGACGCCGAGGCGGACGGCACTGAGGCCGTTCTCCAGGCCGGCGAGGATCTCGCGGTTGACGGCCTCGGCGTCGGCGCCGGTGAAGTCGGCGCTGACGTTCCAGCCGCGGTGCACGTCGCGCTTGCCGTCACGGCCGCGCACGAAGGGGAACTCGCCGGGCAGCGGCGGTTCCGGCCGCTCGTCGCGGCGCGTGTAGAGCGGGTTGACGGTCAGACCGTCGTAGGTGGTCTGCGCGAGCAGCTGTTCCGGCTGCTCGGGCAGCTCGGACACGTCGACCTTGCGTGCCTTGGCGAGCACGCCCGCCACACCCTTACGCCACGCACCGTACTGCGGCACTGCCTCCGCACCCGGAGACGGATCTGAAGCGATCGGCATAGCTTCTTCCCTCTTCCACTCGACCACGGGGCGCGCACACCCCTGTGCACCCGAAACCCGCCGTGTCCGCCCAGCTCAGCGAGCACGTAGGTTAACGAGCATTCGTCCCGTTTCCCTTGATGCTAGCGGCAGCCCGCACGGTGGCTGACCTCGAGTGCCACTACCAACCGGTAACCTCTGCCCGGTGACGGCGTTGCTCAGGAATCCGCGTGTGCTCGCGCTGCTGGCTGTCCTCGGCGCGCTGTTCGCCGCCGCGCTGTTGGTCCCGCTGCCGACACCGCAGCAGATCCAGGACTGGGCCGGTTCGCTCGGCGCGTGGTTCCCGCCGCTGTTCCTGCTGTTCTATGCCCTGGTCGCGGTGGCGCCGTTCCCGCGCACGGTGCTGACGGTCAGTTGCGGGGTGCTGTTCGGGGCGGCGCTCGGCATCACCATCGCGCTGACGGCCACGGCGGTGGCGGCGGTGCTGGCGCTGCGGCTGGTGCGGGCGATGGACCGCGACCGGGTGGCGGCGCGGCTGACGCATCCGACGGTGCGGGCGGTGGACGACCGGCTGCGCAGGCGCGGCTGGCTGGCGGTCGGGTCGCTGCGGCTGATCTCGTTCGCGCCGTTCTCGGTGGTCAACTACTGCTGCGCGCTGACCTCGATCAGGGTGCGGCCGTATCTGGCGGCGACGGTGATCGGCTCGGCGCCTGGGACGATCGCGACGGTTGTCCTCGCCGACGCGTTGACCGGAGGCACCCATCCGGTCGCCCTCACGGTGTCGGTGATCTGCCTGTTGATCGGGCTGGCCGGGCTGGTCGTGGACGCCAGGTGGGAGCCGGCGGACGCGCAGCCCGCGCGCACGGACCCGGTGGGCGTGGCGGCGGAGAGCGCCGAGGCGACTTCCCGGAGCTGAGTTCGGGCGGTGCCGGTTCTACCGGGCGAGCGCGAACAGTTCTGCCGAGGCGTCGGCGTCGACAGCCGCGCCGTCGAGGAATTGGGATTCGGTGACGCCGAGCCTGCCGGTCACCAGTTCCAGAGCCAGGCGGAGGACTTCACGCTTGCTCGCGGCGACGACCTGGGACTGTTCCAGCCTGGTGTCGCGCTCGACTCGCACCCGGCAGCACCAGCCCGCGCGCCGCGGGAACGGCACGGGGCGGCCGATGCCGACCCAGACCGTGTCGCCGCGGTTCTCGAACTGCTTGGCCGCCAGTGATCCCGCGTCCGCAGGTCGCGGTGCGCCGGCGAAGATGGACTGGTCCGACATCACGCTCTCCCCGAGTTCCGGGCCCGGTGGCCCGTGCCAGTTGATCACGGTCACCGTAGCCCGGAATTCGGGTATCAGCAATTGTTCAGCAAACTTCTTCTTGTGGGTCGCGTCACCGGCCGGGCCGAGGTCACGGCCTGCCGTAACCCTCCGGCGGACGGCCGTAGTTCTGTTGCTGCGGGGGCGCGTAGCCGGGCGGCGGACCGCCGTGGGTCGGGCCGCCGGGGCGCGGCTGCTGCGCCTGCCCGGCCTGGGGCGGCTGGTGGTGCTGCGGGTGTGGCTGCTGCTCGGGCGACGGAGTGACCAGCCCCTGACCGGCCTGCCACTGTTGCTGCTCGAGCTGCGGCGGCGCGGACGGCGGGGCGGCGGGCTGCTGCGCGGGCGGCGCGGACCGACCGGCGGCGCTGCTGCGCGAGGCGGCGACCGGGTTGTCTACCGGCTTGCGGGCGTCGGCCTCGGCGGCGCGGACGGCACGTTCGATGGTGGGGTCGCTGGTCATGTCGAACCAGTCGGCGACATCGGCGTCGTCCTCCACCTTCGGCGGGGAGACGTCCTCGGTGGGCGGCTCGTAGCGGAAGACGCCGTCCTCGCCCTTGGTGCCGAAGTTGCGGGCGAAGCCCTCCAGCGCCTTGCCGAAGTCGCTGGGCACCATCCACACCTTGTTGGCGTCGCCGCGGGCCACCATCGGCAGGGTCTGCATGTACTGGTAGGCCAGCAGCTCGGGAGTCGGCTTGCCCGCCTTGATCGCGGCGAAGACCTTCTCGATGGCCTTGGCCTGGCCCTGCGCCTGCAGGTAGGCCGCGGCGCGCTCGCCCTGAGCGCGCAGGATGCGGCTCTGCCGCTCGCCCTCGGCGGACAGGATGGCCGACTGCTTGGCGCCCTCGGCGGCGAGGATCTGCGCCTGCTTGGCGCCCTCGGCGGTCTTGATCTGCGATTCACGGGTGCCCTCGGCGGTGAGGATCATGGCGCGCTTCTCGCGATCGGCCTTCATCTGCTTTTCCATCGACTCCTGGATCGACGGCGGCGGATCGATGGCCTTGAGCTCGACGCGCGCGACCCGCAGACCCCAGCGGCCGGTGGCCTCGTCGAGCACGCCGCGCAGCTGGCTGTTGATCTGGTCGCGGGAGGTCAGGGTGTCCTCGAGCGTCATGCCGCCGACCACGTTGCGCAGCGTGGTGACGGTCAGCTGCTCGACGGCGGCGATGTAGTTGCTGATCTCGTAGACCGCGGCCTTCGGATCGGTGACCTGGAAGTAGACGACCGAGTCGATCTGCAGGGTCAGGTTGTCCTGGGTGATGACCGGCTGCGGCGGGAAGGAGACGACGCGCTCGCGCAGGTCGACCTTGGCGCGGACACGGTCGGCGAAGGGGATCAGAAAGGTCAGCTGGCCGGACACGGTGCGCGAGTAGCGGCCGAGGCGCTCGATGACCGCGGCCTCGGCCTGCGGCACCAGCGCGATCGACTTGAACACGACCACCGCGATCAGGATCACGATGACCAGGGCGACTACGAGAAATTCCATACGGTTACGGTCCCTTCCACACGACGGCCGTCGCACCGTCGATCGCCATCACGGACACGGTCGCCCCCGGTTCGAAGACGTCCCCCACGTTCATCGCGCGTGCGCTCCACACCTCGCCGGCCAGCTTCACCAGCCCGGCGGAGTCGGAGACCTCTTCCAGCACGATCGCGGTCTTTCCCGGCAGCGCGTGCACATTGGTCAGGGTGGGCGGTTCGTTGCCGAACCTGCGGCGCAACACCGGCCGCACCCCGGCGAACAGCACCAGCGTGATGAGGCCGAAGACCAGCGCGTCGACCACCACCGGGAAGTCGGTGGCCGCGCTGAATCCCGCGGTGCCCAGCGCGGCCGCGCCGAGCATCAACAGGGTGAGTTCCCCGACCAGCACTTCCGCGGCGGCGAGCAACAGGCCCGCCACCAGCCATGCAATCGCTGCCACGGAACCCACTCTAGCCCGCGGTCACCGATCACGGGCCCGACCGAATCGTCCGATTCGGTCTCCATCGCGTCGCGGCGTCGAAAGCGGGTCGGCGGCGGGTACTTTCGATCGGGTGAGTACGCGGGACAGCCAACGGTACGGCGGCGACATCTTCGCCGGGCACGCGAGGAGGAGCAAGCGCGCGATCCCGGTCGTGCAGGCCGAGCGCGATCTGGTCGTCGAGGACGCGGCCACCGGATTCTGCGGCGCGGTCGTCGGATTCGACCGCAGCTACGACGGGGAGTTCGTCAAGCTCGAGGACCGGCGCGGCGCGGTGCGGCTGTTCGCCCTGCGGGAGGCGGCCTTCCTCATCGACGGACAGCCGGTCACGCTGGTGCGGCCGAAGCGGGCCGCCGCGGCGAAGCCGACCCGCTCGGCGTCCGGCTCGACCCGGGTGGAGGGGCTGCGCGCGCGGGTGGCCAGGGCAGGCCGGATCTGGGTGGAGGGCGTGCACGACGCCGCGCTGGTGGAGCGGGTGTGGGGCCACGATCTGCGGGTGGAGGGCGTGGTCGTGGAGCATCTGGATGGCCTGGACAATCTGGCCGGGCGGCTGGCCGAGTTCGCCCCCGGCCCCGGCAGGCGGGTCGGGGTGTTGGTCGACCACCTGGTGACCGGCTCGAAGGAAACCCACCTGACCACCGGGCTCGGCCCGCACGTGCTCGTCACCGGCCATCCGTTCGTCGACGTGTGGCAGGCGGTGCGGCCGGCCGCGCTGGGGATCGAGGCCTGGCCTCGGGTGCCGCGCGGCGAGGACTGGAAGAGCGGGGTGTGCGCACGGCTGGGCTGGGGGATGCCGCGGGACGGGTGGCGGCGCGTCTACTCCTCGGTCACCTCGTTCCGCGATCTGGAATCGCCGCTCATCGGGGCGGTCGAGCGGCTGATCGATTTCGTCACCGAACCGGCGGACACCACGCAGTAGCCACACTCTGCCGGTGCGAGAGCGCCGACGGCTTTATGCTCGATGATTATGTGCTCTCCTAGTGCCACGCTGACGGTGTGGGCCGGCTCCTGGCTGGCCGGGAACAGTGCGCCCGACGACGTGCTCGGGGCACTACACGCGTGGGCGCCGAGACACACCATCGCCGCCGGTGATCCCTTGACCGGCGGGCGATCCGACCTGCCGTGGTCCTATCGCGGCGAACCCACCGGAAGCGCGGTCATGCCGCTGCTCAAGGTGATTCGGGAGGCGATGGCGGGCGAGAGCGCGCAGGTGCGCCTGGTGCTTCCGGTCCCCGGCGACGTGCGCGGCCTGCCGGTCGGCACGGTGTTCGCCGCGGATGCGCTGGAGGCGGGCGAGGGCATCCTCGCCGGCACGCCGGGTAGTGACGGCACCGGTCTGATCCCGTTGTGGGTCGACGACGACACCTTGCAGTGGACGGTCTACACCGTGCCGCTGCCCGCCGCGCCGGGGACGGATCTGTCGCTGGGCGAGGCCGAGTACACCATGCGCGAGGCGGTGCGCGACGCCGCCGACGCGCTGATGAAACTGCACACCACCGGGGCGGGCGGCTCCGACGCCGATCCGCGCCAGCTCATCGAGGCCCAGCTGGCCGACTACTCGCGGCACGACTACCCGGACTCGATTCCGTTGCGCGCCAGGCGGATTCTCGACACCGCCGACCACGTGGCGGCCATCCTGACCGTCGCCCAGCGCGAGCCTGCGTCCTCCCCCACCTCGGCCAGCGCCATGAACGAGCACGAGAACCTGCTGCGGCCGCTGTGGGACGCGATCCGGGCCGCGCGACTGGTCGCGATCCACGCCTCCGCTCGCGGCTGAGCGTGCCCGGCCCGCTCCCGGCGCGGGGCGATGTCAGTTGCTCGCGGCGGGGCGGCGTTGCGGCGCACAGCATTTCACCGCGCACGGGGCGCCGTCGTCGGTGTCGCCGTAGCCGGGGACGTCGCTGAGCCGACGCGGGGCGAGGCCGTGGAGTTGCTCGCGGATCAGTTCCACGACCAGCCGCGCGAAGCGCGGGTCGGTGCCGGGGGTGGCGGCGCGGGCGAAGGACATGCCGAGTTCGGCGGCCTTGTCCTTCGCCTCGTTGTCCAGATCCCAGATGACCTCGAGATGGTCGGAGACGAACCCGACCGGGCACACCACCACCGCGTCGACGCCCTTGACGGACAGGTCCGTCAGGTGATCGACGATGTCGGGTTCGAGCCACGGCACCTGGGGCGGGCCGGAGCGGGACTGCCAGACCAGGTCGTACTCGTCGAAACCGGCCGCGGCGGCGGACAATCGGGCGGCCTCGGCGACCTGGCGGGTGTAGAGGTGGCCGCCGTCGGCGGGCGGGCCGGCGGCGGCGTCGGCGCTGAGAGGCACCGAGTGGGCGGTGAAGACCAGCCGCGCCCGCTCGCGCCGGTCGGCGGGCAGTCCGGCCACGGCCGCGGTGATGGCGTCGGCGAAGGACTCCACCAAGAGCGGGTGGTCGAAATACTGGCGCAGTTTGCGCAGGCGCGGCGCGCGCTCGCCGACCGCGGCCCTGGCCCTGGCGATGTCCTCGTGGTACTGCAGGCAGCCGGAATAGCCGCCCCACGCCGAGGTGGGGAAGACCAGCGCCGAGCGCACCCCGTCCTCGGCGAGCTTCGCGACGGTGTCCTCCACCATCGGGTGCCAGTTGCGGTTGCCGAAGTACACGGGCAGGTCGATGCCCGCGGCGGCGAGTTCGCGCTCGACCGCGGCGATGATGTCGCGGTTGAGCGCGTTGATCGGGGAGACGCCGCCGAAGTGCAGGTAGTGCTGGGCGACCTCCTCGAGGCGTTCGCGCGGCACCCCGCGCCCCCTGGTGACGTTCTCCAGGAACGGCATCACGTCCTCGGGCCGTTCGGGGCCGCCGAAGGACAGCAGGACGAGCGCGTCACAGGCGAACGAACCGGCTACATCGGCGGCCACGATCGAATCCTCTCCCGGATCAGTCGGCGACTTGCGGCGATCAGTTGGTGGCGGCGAACCCTTCCGGGAACCAGGTGTTGTGGCTGGCGCCGCCGTCGACGTAGATGATCGAGCCGGTGGTGGCGGGCAGCCAGTCCGAGAGCAGGGCGACGATGGACTTGCCGACGGCGGTCGGGTCGTCGACGTCCCAGCCGATCGGCGCCGCGCCGTCCCAGTAGAGGTTGAGCTGGTTGAGCTTGGCGGCGTCGTCGGTGGCGGTGCCCGCGATGGCCTTGGCGGCCAGGGTCTTGATCGGGCCCGCGGCGACCAGATTCGAGCGGATCTTCTTGGCCTCGCCCACCTCGCGGGCGACGTAGCGGTTCACCGACTCCAGCGCCGCCTTGGCCACACCCATCCAGTTGTAGTACGGCATCGCGGTGCGCGGATCGAAATCCATGCCAACGATCGAGCCGCGCTCGTTCATCACCGGCAGCACCGCCCGGGCCAGCGAGGCGTAGCTCCACGCCGAGATCTCGAAGGCCTTGGCCGCGTCGGGGCCGGGGCCCTCCAGGAACGGCTTGGCATCCGGGCCCATGAGGGTGCGCGGGGCGAACGCGATGGAGTGCAGCACGCCGTCGAGGCCCTCGGGGGCCAGCTCGCGCACCTTGTCGGCCAGCGAGGCCAGATCCTCCTCGTTGGTCACGTCGAGGCCGATCGCGGGCGGAACCTCCTTCGGCAGCCGCTTGGCGATGCGGTCGATGAGCCGCAGCCGCTCCGGGATACCGGTGATGAGCACCTTGGCGCCCTGCTCCTGCGCGATCGCGGCCGCACGGAACGCGATCGAGGCATCGGTGATGATGCCGGTGACGAGGATGGTCTTGCCTTCGAGCAGTCCGCCCATGAGTTCCTGGTTCTCCCTGATTTCTAGAGTGTGCCCACACCGGATGAGTGCGCTGCCGCCGGCCAGCGGAGCTACCCGCTGGCCAGCGGAATACTAGTGCCCCATGCCCATTCCGCCGTCGACCGGGATCACCGCGCCACTGACGTAGGCGGCGTCGTCGGAGGCGAGGAAGCTGATCACGGCGGCGACTTCCTCCGGCTTGCCGGTGCGGCCGAGCGGGATGGCCTGCTTGGCCATCTCGATGTACTTGTCCTCCATCTCCGCGGTCATGTCGGTGTCGATGAAACCGGGGGCGACGACATTGGCGGTGATGTTGCGGGTGCCGATCTCGCGGGCGATGGAGCGGGCCATGCCGATCAGGCCCGCCTTGGAGGCGGCGTAGTTGACCTGACCCGGCACGCCGGACATGGCGACCACCGAACCGAGGAAGATCATCCGGCCGAAGCGGGCGCGCTGCATGCCCTTGGTGGCGCGCTTGGCGCAGCGGAAGGCGCCGGTGAGGTTGGCGTCGAGCACCGAGGTGAACTGCTCCTCCGACAGCCGCATGAGCAGCATGTTGTCGGTGATGCCCGCGTTGGCCACCAGGACCTCCACCGGGCCATGGTGCGCTTCGACCTCGCTGAACGCCTGGTCGACGGAGGCGGAGTCGGTGACGTCGCACTTGACGCCGAAGAGCCCGTCAGGGGCGCCCGAACCGCGATGGGTGACGGCCACCTTGTGACCGTCGGCCGACAGCCGCCGGGCGACGGCGAGGCCGATGCCCCGGTTGCCGCCGGTCACCAGTACCGATCGAGGTGTGAGGTTGGTCATGGGGCTTAACCTATCTGCTCCCGCGGCGGGGCCGACGCCCGGGCGGACGAGCTTGTGTCCGACGACAACCGTCCGGCGGGCAACCAGGCCGTTCACCATCGCCCGCACAGTGCGGGCCGCCTCCGCACCGGCCCGCGCACCGGCTCACGGCAGACGCTGGCGCAGCAGCAGACCCGAGACGACACCGGCCGAGACGAACAGCATGCCGAGCAGCAACCAGGGCCTGCTGGCGTCGCCGCGGGTGGTCTCGTAGCCGATCTGCTCCTCGAGGGTGTCGTAGACGGCGGTCAGCTCCTCGAGGCTGGAGGCGGTGTAGAACTCCCCGCCCGACAGCTTGGCGATCTCGCGCAGCGACTCGTTGTCGACGGGCACCTTCACCCGCTGCACACCCCCGCCGCCGTCCTGGTCGGGGATCTCCACCGCACCCCACTCGGTGCCGAAGGAGATGGTCGAGACCGGGATGCCCTTGTTCTTGGCCAGCCGGGCCGCGGTGTAGGCGTGCCGGGGATTGTCGACGTCCTTGTCGTCGGGCACGGTCTGCTTGCCGTCGGACATCAGCACGATGCGCGCAGGCGGCGGGGTCTCCGCGCCGCCGAGCACCGTGGCCAGCGTCTCGATGGACTGGATGGCGGTCAGGATGCCCTCACCGGTGGCGGTGCGCTCGGAGAGCTTGATGTTGTCGATGGCGGCCTTGGCGGCCTCCCGGTTGGTGGTGGGCGGCTGCATGACCGAGGCGGTGCCGGCGAAGGTCACGAAACCCAGGTTGATCCCGGGGGTCAGGCCGTCGACGAACTCCTTGCCCGCCTGCTGGGCGACCGAGAGCCGGTTCGGCGGGACGTCCTGAGCCTCCATCGACAGCGAGACGTCCATGACGAGCACGACGGTCGCGCGGTTGCGCGGCACCTTCTGCACCGCCGTCGGGCCCGCCGCCGCGACGGTCAGGAAGACCAGGCCGACCAGCATCAGCGCCACCGGCACGTGCCGCACCGGCGACGGCCGCGACGGCGCGACCCGCTCCAGCAGCTCCATGTTGGAGAAGCGCAGCATGCGGCGGTGCCTGGCGCGCTGGACCAGCACGTAGCTGAGCGCGATCAGCGCGACCACCAGCAGGAAACCGAGCCACAGCGGCGCGGTGAAATGCGAAATACTCACTGACGAGGCACCCGCCCGGTCGAGGCGCCCAGTGCGTGGCGCCGGGTGGACACGAACCGGACCACATCAGCGATCCAGTCGCGATCGGTCTGCAAGCTCATCACCGGCGCGCCGCAGCTGCGCAACGCCTGCGCCACCTGCTCGCGGTGGTGCAGGGCGGCGGCACGGAAGTCGGCGCGCAGGGTGGGGGTGATGCTGAATTCCCTGGTGCGGCCGGTCTCGGGGTCGTGCAGCACCACATCACCCACGTCGGGCAGTTCCAGGTCGCGCGGGTCGAGCACCTCCACCGCGAGCAGGTCGTGGCGGCCGGAGATCGCGCGCAGCGAGCGCTGCCAGTCGATGTCGCCGAGGAAGTCGCTGATGACCACGGCGAGCCCGCGCTTGCGCTGCGGGCGGCGCAGCGACTCGATGGCGCCGCGCAGGTCGCCGCGCACGCCGTCGCGGGCGTGCGGGGTGGTGGCCACGGCGCGCAGCAGCGACTGGGCATGCACCCGCCCGCTGCGGGCCGGGATGCGCACCAGCTGGTCGCCGGTGGCGACGACGGCGCCGACGCGGTTGCCGCCACCGCTGGTGAGGTGGGTGACCGCGGCCGCGGCGGCGATCGCCAGATCGCGCTTCTGGCAGGCGGCGGTACCGAAGTCGAGGCTGGCCGACAGGTCGATCACCATCCACGTCTCCAGCTCGCGGTCGGCGATCATCTGCCGCACGTGCGGCTGGGTGGTGCGGGCGGTGACCGACCAGTCCATCTGGCGCACGTCGTCGCCCGGCTGGTAGAGCCGGGACTCCCCCGGCTCCGAGCCGGGGCCGGGGATGAGGCCGAGGTGGTCGCCGTGCAGGACGCCGTCGAGACGGCGGCGCACGGTCAGCTCGAGTGTCTTCAGCGCGGCGGCCAGGCGTGCGTCGGAGAGTTCACCCGCCCGGAATGACGGCGGCGCATGCGATGACATGGTCACGCCGGGATCACTTGGACTGGTCGGCGCCGGCCGGGGCGGGGGCGCCCGGGACCTGCGGAACCTGCCCCTGCGCCGGCGGCTGCGGGATCTGCTGCTGCGGCGCGCCGGAGGGCACCGCCTGCGGGGCCACCTGTGGCAGGCCGACGGTCTGCAGGACCCGCTTGATGACGTCCTCCGGGGTGACCTCGTCGGCCAGCGCGTCGTAGGACAGCACCAGGCGGTGGCGCAGCACGTCCGGGATGACCTCGACGACGTCCTGGGGCACCACGTAGTCGCGACCGCGGATGAGCGCGACGGCGCGGGCGGCGGAGATGATGCCGAGGCTGGCGCGCGGCGAGGCGCCGTAGGCGATCCAGTTGGCGACATCGGTCATGCCGAAGTCCAGCGGGTTGCGGGTCGCGGCGATCACCCGGACCACGTAGTCGACCAGGGCGTGGTGCACGAAGGTGTTGGCGGCGACCTTCTGCAGGCGGATCAGCTCCTCGGGGTCGAGCACCCGCTGGGCCTGCGGCGGGGTGACGCCCATCCGGTAGATGATCTCGCGTTCCTCCTCGACGGAAGGGTAGTCCACGACGACCTTGAACAGGAAGCGGTCGCGCTGCGCCTCGGGCAGCGGGTACACGCCTTCGCTCTCGATCGGGTTCTGGGTCGCCATGACCAGGAACGGATCGGGCATCGGATAGGTCTTGCCGCCGATGGAGACGTGCCGCTCGGCCATCACCTCGAGCAGCGCGGACTGCACCTTGGCGGGCGCGCGGTTGATCTCGTCGGCGAGCACGAAGTTGGCCACCACCGGGCCGAGTTCGGTGTCGAATTCCTCGCGGCCCTGGCGGTAGATGCGGGTGCCGATCAGGTCGGTGGGCACCAGGTCGGGGGTGAACTGCACGCGGGAGAAGGTGCCGCCGACGACCTTGGCGAAGGTCTCCACGGCCAGCGTCTTGGCGATGCCCGGCACGCCTTCGAGCAGCACGTGGCCGCGGGCGAGCACGCCGACCAGCAGCCGCTCGACGAGCCGGTCCTGCCCCACGATGACCCGCTTGACCTCGTAGATCGCCTTCTCGAGAGTCTGGACGTCACGCTCGAGGGCGCCCTCAGCAACGTTCGCTGCCTCCGGCTTCTCCTTCGCCAGATTCGCCCCGCTCACGCTGTCCGTCGAAGTCACCAATCTCCCCGCTTTCGCCTCGGTCTAGTGCGTGCGGCACCAACTATTCCAGGTATCGGCCCACTCTGCCGCAACCGGCTGCCGCGGGCACGGTGATTCGCGGGCGCGACCACGAATCGGATGCGGCCCGCACACAGCGTTCGAGCCCGGCGCGACGGCCGGACTCGAACGGAGAACACCTGGTGGAGCACGGTTTCAGGTGATGATGCGGACGGCATAGGGCATGATGCCGTCCTCGCGCACCGGGGACACCTTGACGACGTCGCCGGATTGCGGCGCCTCCACCATCTTTCCGTTGCCCAGGTAGAGGGCCACGTGCTGGCTGCCGCCGGGGCCCCAGAAGAGCATGTCGCCGCGGGCCTTCTGGGCCAGCGGGACCCTGGTGCCCGCGTTGTACTGGTAGCCGCTGTAGTGCGGCAGCGAGACACCGATGCCGGCGAAGGCGTAGACCATCAGGCCCGAGCAGTCGAAACCGACCTTGTTGTAATCGCCGTAGCTGTCGGCCACGCCGCCGTCGCGGATGCCGAGCGTGGGGCCGTCCTCGTCGCCACCGCCCCAGGCGTAGGTGACGCCGAGCTGCGACAGCGCCCGGTCGACCACGATCTCCACCGCCTGGGCGCCGGTCACCGCGGGTTTGGTCGGCGAAGGCGTGGACTTCTTCTTCGGCGCCGGACTGTTCTCCAGTTCGGTGTGCGGGCGCTTGCCCTCGCCGAGTTGCGCGGCACGTTCCCTGGCGGCCAGGTCGGCGGCGGCGCGGGCGGCGGCCTGGGCGGCGGCGACCAGCAGGGCTTCGGCCTCCTCGGCCAGGCGCTGCTGGTTCCAGTCCTGGTAGACCTCGCGCTGGTCGTACAGCCCCTGCACGTTCGCGCGGGCGGCGTCTAGTCGGGACTGGGCGGCGTCGCGTTCGCGTTGCAGGCTCGCGCGGCGCGCGGATTCGCTGTCGAGTGCGGACTTGGCGGCGGCGACGGCGTTCTCGGCGGCGAGCTTGAGCGCCTCGGCCTCGGCGGCGGCCGCGTCGGCGCGCGATTTGGCCTCGCGCGCTTCGGCGTTGCGGTTGCCCAGTTCGATCTGCGCGCGGCGCAGGGTGTCGAGCACCTGCTGCTGGTTCTTCGACACCAGGCCGATGACCTCGGCGCGGTCGATGGCCCCGGTCGGGGTGGCCGCGGCCAGGTGGGTGATGAGCGAGCCGGAGGTCGGTCGTGTGTAGGCGACGGTGGCGAACTCGTCGAAGCCGTCGCGGGCCCTGGCGACCTCCTCGCCCGCCACGGTCAGATCGGCCTGGGTGGTCTCGACCTGCTCGGCCGCGGCATCGGCGGCTTCGCGCGCCAGTTGCAGGTTGACCAGCGCCTTGTTGACCTCTTCGCGGCGGGCGGCCACCTCGTCGTCGAGCCTGCGCAGTTCCTGGTCGACGGCGGCGACCTCGTTGATCAGCGCGCCGAGCGTGCTCACCTCGGCGTCGACCTGTGCCCCGGCCGCGGCGATCTCCCCGTCGCCGGGGTTCGGCGGCGGTGGCGGCACCGCCACGCCTGTCCCAGCGGTCAACACCAACGCCGCGCACACCAGCAATCCGAGAGCGATCGTTCGTTTCGATCGCTGACCGGCCCCATGGTTCCTGTGCATCGCACCTCCAAGGACTCGAGTCGGGCATCGCCACACGAGCCCCACCGGGGACCACCCTGCTCATCCGTCGGCGGACAACTCTTCTACCTCTAGTTCCCCATCGGCGACCACTCGAACCGTACGACACTTTATGGCCCCCGCGAAACTCCTGTCACAGAATCGCAAGCGCGTAATTCGCTGATAGCCATGAATTCGCCACTCATCGAGTTCGATTTGCTGGAGATAAACAGACCGGACGTCATGAAAACGCCGTTGACGGCGTATGGGTGTCGAGCGGAGCTCGGTGCGCGGCGTGCCTGCTCGGACGTCACAACTCGGTCTCGACCGCGCCCGGAGGACTTCGAGGGCTTCCACGACACCGGACGAGAGCGTTCCCCGGAGACGACGACGGGCCGCCCCCGAAGAGGGACGGCCCGGTGAGGGCGCCGACGCGCGGGCTCCGATCCGGCCGGATCGGGCGCGCCGTGCGGCTACCCGCGGCTCACGCCGCCCTCCCGCTCCGCGGCGGACCGGCGCGCCTTGACGTAGGCCAGCCCCGCGACCGCGGCGGCGGTGCCCCCGAGCACGACGCAGGTGAAGGCGGTCCAGGAGACGGCCTCGGGCTCGTTGATCCGGTCGACGAAGATCGTGGCGGCGGTGACCGAGTCGCCCTGTTTGCTCTTGGCCGCGTCCTCGGCCCATTCCAGGCGCACCCGGCTGATGGTGTCGCTGTAGGTGCCGACCCAGTCGTCGCTGAAGACGACGACCGTGCCGTGCTCGGTCTTGGCCACCTCGGTTGCCAGGTCCCGTAGATTGGAGTCGTGGCCTGGATTTCCGGGGATGACCACGATGCTCAGCGGGATGCCGTCGGCTCGCGCTTCGGCCACGATCGCCGCGAGTTCGGACTGGTCACGCCCCTCGGGCGTCGCCACGTGGTTGTCGGCGACGTCGGCCTTGATCGCCGCCAGCGCATCATCGTCGATGGTGGGCGGCAGTCCCGCGGCCAGCGGGGAGAAAACCGAGGTGTACCAGGGGGCCATCTTCCATCCGGTCTGTGCAGCCGCGCCGCCGGGTACGACGACGGGCATCCAACACTGCAAGGCGATCGAGAGCACAGTACGCCACCCGGTCGCGAGCTGTTCGCTCGTGCCACGCCGAGCCGACCCCGGAGGTTTTGCAGGACAAGCGTACTGTTAGAGTTGTGTCGCGAGGAACCGGTGCTCCCAGTGGCCGGAGAACCTCCACGGACTCGAGTCACCGGCACAGCCCCGCCGGTGGCCAACACCCTCACCGACGAGCGGAGCTGACGTGACGACAAGTATCGATACTTTCGGCGCCAAGGGCACCCTCGAGGTCGGAAGCAACTCCTACGAGATCTTCCGCCTCTCCGCCGTGCCCGGCACCGAGAAACTCCCCTACGCACTGAAGGTCCTCGCGGAGAACCTGCTCCGCACCGAGGACGGCGCGAACATCACCGCCGACCACATCCGTGCCATCGCGGGCTGGGATCCGTCCGCCGAGCCGGACACCGAGATCCAGTTCACCCCGGCCCGCGTGATCATGCACGACTTCACCGGCGTCCCCTGTGTCGTCGACCTCGCCACCATGCGTGAGGCCGTCACCACCCTCGGCGGCGCCCCGAACAAGGTCAACCCGCTCTCCCCCGCCGACATGGTCATCGACCACTCCGTCATCCTCGACGTCTTCGGCCGCGCCGACGCCCTC
>Ga0079224_100005438_pt1 | contig 16724 bp, 20 predicted proteins | sample Stecom2015_FD_80414 | JGI IMG/M metagenome (GOLD analysis project Ga0079224, IMG submission 80414) | Agricultural soil microbial communities from Utah to study Nitrogen management - Steer compost 2015 | ecosystem: Environmental > Terrestrial > Soil > Agricultural land | place: USA: Utah... | reverse complement strand
CTCTCCGACACCGCAGGGTGGGCCAAGGCCCACCCTTCTCTTGTTCGGCTTCAACTGACGCAAGTCGCCGCGGTAGAAGAGGCGCAGCCATACACGAGGCGGGTCAGGAGCTCAGCGGTTGCTAGTCGACGGAGCCGGGCTTGTTCGGCACGCTCAGCAGCGAGCCGGCGGTCCTTCTCGGTCGTCCAGTCGGTGAACTCCGAGTCGAACCACACCTCCACCCGTTCGACGAACTCGTCGAAGGACTCGCCGAAGGCCTTCTCGAAAGCGGACATCCATGAGCCTCGTCGCTGCTCACCCAGATACTCGAAGTATGCGGTGCGGCCATGCACCTTCTCCAATAGGTCGAACACCACCATGCAGAACGTGTAGATGGCATCGTCGTTCGTGGCGACGTACGACTTCCACTGGTCCGTCGTGACCAGGCCGGTCCAAGGGGGCGGGTCAGAACGGAACCGACGACCTTCGTGCGCCACGAAGTGATCCCAGTCGATGGTCCCGTGGTGGTAACGCCACTCGTACCACGCGGCAGCCCCTTCTTCAATGCACGCGTGGCCGAGATTGCCGGAGCCAGCTATGTGGTACTGCACGACGTGGAAAGCCTCGTGAGCCACCAAAGCCTTGCTCAATCCGTACTCTCCTTCGAGCACATGGGCTCTGCCCACGTAGGCGATCCCCCCGAAGGTGTCCCAGTCGGAGAACCCGCTGGCAGCAGCGGCATCCGACGGCGAGGAGTGCACATACAGGTCGAAAGCGGGGAGAGCCTCCAAACCGTGCACAGGTTCGAAGTCGCGGATGCCCCGCCACACCGCCATCAGCGGGCCTTCCACATGGCGTCGGTACGAGTCGGGGTGGACCCGCACCGCCGCCAGGGGATTCGATTCGTCGTCTTGGGCGGCCACTGGCCGTCCGGCGGCGAAGACGAGCAGCGAGACGACGAGCACAGCCAGGACGCGAGGCAGGAAATCGTGTGTGATGCGCATTCTCTACGAGGGTGTTCGGCAGCTCCGTCTGGATCAGGCGGCGAGAAGTACCGGGCGTTAAAGACCCAGCTCGCCTCGTGAACCTGATTCGGCTCGCCCCGCCGGGCTCGGAGGGCGGCGAGGCTGCACTCCTTCCGGGGACAGCCGATCGCCAGTGATAGGGTGAGCCGATGCCAATCGACACGGCCCAGAGGGACGAGGGGACCGTGGTGGCGGTCCGGGGGAGCGTGATCGACGTGCGGTTTCCGTCGGTGCTCCCGGAAGTGCGAGATGTCCTCTACCTGGGCGAGAGCGTGGTGGCGGAGGTGTTCTCCCACCTCGACGACACCACGGTTCGTGCGTTGGCGCTGACTCCCACCCAAGGCCTGGCGAGAGGCGCCGTGGCCCGACCCGGTGACGGCCCGATCCAGGTGCCCGTAGGAGCCGGCCTGTTGGGCCGGGCGGTCGACGTCTTCGGGGAGCCGATCGACGGCCGGGGGGAAGTGGAAGCAGAGCACCGGCAGGCCATCTACCGGCCGGCGGCGCCGCTCGTGCGCCGCTCCACCCGCTCGGAGATCTTCGAGACCGGCATCAAGGCGATCGACCTGCTGACCCCTCTCGAACGGGGAGACAAAGCCGGTCTCTTCGGCGGGGCGGGGGTCGGAAAGACCGTCCTGATAATGGAGATGATCCACAACATGGTCGGCCGCCACGAAGGCGTGAGCATCTTCTGCGGCATCGGGGAGCGGAGCCGGGAGGCCGAGGACCTCTACCGCGACCTGCAGGAGAGCGGGGTGCTCGACGAAACGGTCCTCGTCTTCGGCCAGATGAAAGAACAGCCCGGCGCTCGATTGCGGGTGGGGCACACCGCCCTCACCATCGCCGAGTACTTCCGGGATGTGCGTCACCAGGACGTCCTGTTGCTGATCGACAACATCTTCCGGTTCGTCCAGGCCGGCTCGGAGGTGTCGGGGCTCATGGGCCGTATACCCTCCGAGCTCGGATACCAGCCCACTCTCGCCACCGAACTGGCCGAGCTCGAGGAACGGATCTCCAGCACGCCCGATGGGGCGATCACCTCGATCCAGGCGGTTTACGTGCCGGCGGACGACTTCACCGACCCCGCCGCCGTTCACATCTTCGGCCACCTGTCGGCGTCGGTGGTCCTGTCGCGAGACCGGGCGAGTGAAGGGCTGTATCCCGCCATCGACCCGCTCCAGTCGGACTCGAAGATGCTCACTCCACAGGTGGTCGGTGAGCGCCACTACCGGATCGCCCGGGAGGTGCGACGAACCCTGGCCGCCTACGAGGACCTGAAGGACGTCATCTCCATGCTCGGCATGGAGGAGCTCTCCGAGGACGATCGTCGGGTGGTCGAGAGAGCTCGGCGGCTGGAGCGCTTCTTGACGCAACCGTTCTTCGTCACCCAGCACTTCACCGGCCTGGAAGGCCGCCAACTCGAGCTGGAAGAGACGCTCGAGGGCTGCGAACGAATCCTCGCCGACGAGTACGCCCACTACGACGAGAGCGACCTCTTCATGATCGGCACGATCGAGGAAGCCGACGACAAGCGGAAGCGACGGGAACGGATGAGCGCGTGAGACTTTCGGTGTTCCTTCCCAATCGCGTCCTGGTAGACGAGCAGGTGACGAAGGTGAGCGCCGAGGGTCTCCACGGAGCATTCACGCTGTTGCCGCGGCACCTCGACTTCGCGGTAGTCCTCGTGCCGGGGCTCCTCATCTACGCCGACGCCGGGGGCGGCGAAAGCTACGTCGCGGTCGATGGCGGAGTGATGACCAAGGTCGGCGACGAGGTCCGCGTCTCGACCCTGGCTGCCGTCCGGAGCGACCGGCTCGAAGACCTCGAGCGGACCGTCCGAGAGGAGTTCCGCCGGCTGACCGAGCGGGAACGCTCGGCCCGCCTCGCCCAAGCCCGGATCGAAAGCCGTGTCATGCAGGAGATGTTCGAGTTCGAGGAGGCGCTGTGACCGACCGGTTCGGCGACACCGTGGGGCGAAAGGCGCTCCGCAGGCTCCGAGCACGCCACGAGCGGGACAGCGTCTGGTACTGGCTGGGAATGCTGGGCCTCATCGGGTGGTCGGTGGCGGTGCCGACCGTGGTGGGCGTGCTCCTCGGTCTCTGGCTGGACCGGGAAGCCCCGGCGAGCTTCTCCTGGGTCCTGAGTCTCTTGGTGGCCGGTCTGGCCTTGGGGGTCTTCAACGCCTGGTACTGGGTCAGGCAAGAATCAGGTGACGAGTCGGACGACGCCGACACGGAGCACGCGTCCAGATCGGAGGAGGTGGGAGGCACGTGATTGGTGATCTCCTGGTCGGAGTCGGAGCAGGCGCATTGGCCGGCCTGGTCTTCTTCGGCGGCCTGCGGTGGACATTGGATCGGCTCGTCGACGTCCGCCGACCCGAGCTCATGGCGATGGCCAGCTTCTTCGTTCGCCTCGCCCTGATGGCGGCGATCTTCATCGTGATGGCCCAAGGGCGGACGACGCGGATGCTCGCCGGACTCGTCGGCCTGGTGGCCGTCAGGACCGTGATGGTTTGGTCGACGCGCCGGGGCCTGCGAGCGACGGGGGATTAGCGGTGGACGTCAGCCAACTCACGCCCGACGAAGTCGTCTACTGGCAGTGGGGCTTCCTCCAGTTCAACGCCACGATCGTCTTCACCTGGGTGGTGATGGTGGTGATGATCGTCATCGCCTGGCTGATCTCCCGACGGCTGACGGATGCGACGGAAGTACCGAGAGGCCAGAACGCCCTGGAGATGATCCTCGAGTACATGAGAGACGAGATCTCCGAGATCAGCGGCGGTGACCGCCCCGATCGCTACCTTCCGTTCGTCGGGACGATCTTCCTCTTCATCGCCGTCGCCAACCTTCTCGCCATCGTCCCCGGCTACATACCGCCCACCGCGTCCTTGTCCACCACGGCGGCACTGGCCGGAGCGTCGTTCCTGGCGGTCCCCGTCTTCGCAGTCTCCCGGGACGGTCTGCGCGCCTACCTTCGCAACTACGTGGAGCCGACACCGATCATGCTGCCGTTCAACCTGATGTCGGACCTTTCCCGAACGGTGGCGCTGGCGGTCCGGCTCTTCGGCAACGCCATGAGCGGGGCCAAGATCGTCGGGATCCTGATCGCTGTGATCCCGTTCATCTTCCCGGTGCTCTTCAAGGCCCTCGGACTGCTCACGGGCCTCGTCCAGGCATACATCTTCGCCGTCCTGGCGATGGTCTACATCGCCTCCGGGATGAGCGTCGCGGAAAGGCCCAGACGTCGGGCACACGATCGTTCGGAAAGGAGCAACGCTTGATGGAAGCAGAGACCGTCGTGGCCATCGCCTCGGTGATAACCGCCGGGTTGACGACCGCCATCGGCTGCGTGGGGGCGGCAATCGGGGAGGCGCGAGGGCTCGACCGGGCGCTCGCCTCGATCGCCCAGCAACCCGACGAGGCGGCGCGTCTCACCCGCACCGCCTTCGTCGGCTTGGCATTCGTCGAGTCGTCGGGCATCTACTGCTTCGTGATCGGCCTCATCCTGATCTTCGCCAACCCGTTCTGGAACCATCTGGCCGGAGGCTGATAGGTGGAATCAGCGCAGCACCTCCGCGCTCGGCCGTCATGCTGATCGACTGGTTCACCGTCGTCGCCCAGATCGTCAACTTCACGATCCTGGTCCTGGCGCTGAAGTTCCTGCTCTACGACCGCGTCGTCGACGTCATGGAGAGGCGCCGCACCGCGATCGCCGAGCGGGAGCGGGAAGCCGAGGAGCGGATCGAGGCAGCCGAGGCGCAGTTGGAACAGCTGCGGCGCGACCGCCAGGAGCTGGACGAGCTGCGGGAGGAGATGCTGGCCGAGGCGCGCCGGGAGGCGGGAGAGCGCCGTCGCGAGTTGCTTCGTCAGGCTCGGGAAGAAGTCGAAGAGCAGGCGGAGCTGTGGCGGGAATCGTTGCGCCGGCAGCACGACCGGCTCCTGAGCGACATCCAGCGCCTGACTGGTGAGAAGGTCGTCGCCGTCAGCCGTCGGATGCTGGCCGACATGGCGGGCATGTCGCTCGAGGAGGCGATGCTGACGGCATTCATCGACAGGATCGGCCGGCTGCCGGAAGAGGAGCGGGACGCGATCGCAGCCGAGGTGCAGCAAGACGACGGTCCGATCGTCGTCCGCACGAGCTTCGAGCCACCGGACGAGCTCCGCCAGAGCGTCGACAAGGCGCTGAGCGACCTCGTCGACGCCGAACGCCCCATTCGCTGGGAACGCGACGAAGAGCTCATCTGCGGAGTTTCCGTGCAGACCGGGGCGAGGACCCTGGGGTGGTCGGTAGCGACCTATCTGACGGAGCTGGAGAACGACTTCGCCGAGCTCGTCTCGAAGAGGATCTCAGCAGGAGGGGCTCAGAGCTAGTGGACAGGCAGGCCGAACTGGACCTCCTCGGGGACTGGCGATCGGCTCTTCGCGACCGGATCGACGAGCTGGACGAGGCGCTCGAGTCGCGGGACGCCCGCATCTCGATGGACGAGATCGGGGAGGTGCTTCGGGTCGACGGGGGGATCGCCGAGGTGGCGGGACTCCCGGGCGTCACATCCGAAGAGCTGGTGCGGTTTCCTGGCGGACGGCTGGGGATGGCCTACGACCTCAGGCCGGAGCGTCTCGGCGTGATCCTCCGCGACGAGATGGCCGGTCTCTCCGCCGGCGACCCGGTCTATCGGACCGGCCAAGTGATGAACGCCCCGGTCGGGGAGCCGCTGCTGGGCCGGGTGGTCGACCCCACCGGGAGGCCACTGGACGGCAAAGGCCCCTTGAGGAGCAGGGATCGCTGGCCGATCGAACGGCCGGCCGCTCCGATCATGGACCGATCCCCCGTCACCACCCCACTGCAGACCGGTCTCAAAGTGATCGACGCCCTCCTGCCGATCGGGAGGGGGCAGCGGCAGTTGATCCTGGGGGACCGCCAGACCGGGAAGACCTCCATCGCCGTCGACACGATCATCAACCAGCGCGACCACGACGTCGTCTGCGTCTACTGCGCAGTCGGGGTCCGCAGCTCGGCGGTGGCGAAGGTAGTCGCTGACCTGCGCGATCACGGTGCTCTCGAGTACAGCGTTGTGGTCGTAGCCACTGGCGACGACCCTCCCGGACGCCAGTACATCGCGCCGTATGCGGCGACGACGATGGCCGAGTACTTCATGGAGTCGGGTTCGGACGTGCTGATCGTGTACGACGACCTCACCCGGCACGCCCGTGCCTATCGGGAGATCTCGCTCTTGCTGCGGCGCCCGCCGGGCCGGGAGGCGTACCCCGGGGACATCTTCTACGTCCATTCCCGCCTGCTCGAGCGGCCCACCAACTTGCGTGACGGCGGCTCGTTGACCGCCCTACCGATCGTCGAGACCGAAGCTCAGAACATCTCCGCCTACATCCCCACCAACCTCATATCGATCACGGACGGCCAGGTCTACCTGTCGCCCCGCCTGTTCCAGCAAGGCGTGCTTCCGGCCATCGACATCGGACGTTCCGTGTCCCGGGTCGGGGGTCGCGCCCAGCTCCCCGCCTACCACGCCGTGGCCGGCGACCTACGCCTGTCGTACGCCCAGTTCGAGGAGTTGGAGCGCTTCGCCCGTTACGGTGCGAGGCTGGAGCTGCAGCGGGAACGCCAGTTGGAACGCGGTCGGAGGGTGCGTGAGGTCCTCAAACAGCCCCTGTATGCGCCGCTTCCAGTCGATCGCCAGATCGCCGTTCTCGCCGCGGTCATCGGCGGCGCGTTCGACGACGTGGCTGTGGTCGACACCTCCGCCGTAGCCGAAGATGTCGCAGCCGATCTGGTGAGACGAATGCCCGATCTCTTCGAGAGATTCGAGCGCGGCGACCGACTCACAGACGACGAACTCGCCGCGATCCATACAGCAGCGCGCCAGTTGGTGGCGGACCGGGACTGACGATGGTCACAGCCGCGTCGCTGGAGCGCCGACTGAGAGTGGGAACAGAGCTCCTCTCGATCGTGAGCACCATGAAAGGGCTGGCGGCAGTCGCCATCCACGAGTTCGAAGAAGCGGTGGGGGCACTCAGGGAGTACACCCGCACGGTGGAGCAGGGCCTGCAGATCGTCTTGACGAGACAGCCGCAGCTCATCCCTGCACGCACGGAGGCGGGGGAGCGCGTCCTGGCGGTGGTGATCGGGACCGATCAGGGCCTGTGCGGGCCGATCAACCGAGAGATCGCCCGGCAGGCTTCGAGGTGGCTGACCCAGCCCGCGCTGCACCTCACCGACATCGACGTCATCGCCCTCGGAGCCCGAGTGGTCCGGGAACTCGACGCGCTCGGGACCCCCGTCGACGAAGAGGTCCAGCTCGCCAGTTCCGTCGAAGGCATCGGCCCGCTGGTGCAGGAGCTGATCTTCCGGATCGAGCGTTGGAGCCGCGACGGCGCCGGACGAGTCGTCCTCTTCTACCACCAACCCCTCCAACGGACCCGCCACCGGCCGTGGATCCGACAAGTCGTGCCGCCCGACCCGGGCCGGCTGCGCGCCATCGCCTCCCGGCCCTGGCCGACACGCACGCTCCCGGCCACTCCTCACAGCTGGGAAGAGCTGTTCACAGGGCTCCTGCGTCAAGACCTCCTGATCGCCCTGTACCGAGCGGTGGCCGAAGCGAAAGCCGCCGAGCATGGAGCGAGGCTGGCGGCGATGCAGGCTGCAGAACAGAACATCGAGGAACGTCTGGAGCGGCTCCAGAACCAGTACCACCGGGTTCGGCAGGCCCAGATCACCGCCGAATTGCTCGACGTCATCTCGGGATTCGAGGCTCTGGAAGAGGATTGATTCGCCGAATTCGCTCACGACCCGGACGAGTGACGCCGATACCACAACCAAGGCCGAAGGCGCTCCCGGCCCGGGCGCCCAGCTCACGACGATCGGGGTCGAACCAAATGGACTCAGAGGCAAGGCTCATCCGGCTCCGCCGCTACAGCACCTGCGCGCGCTGTCGTCGCAGGATGCCCACTGGGTGGAGAGCCCACTACCTCCCCGCCCGGCGAGAAGTCCGATGCCTCACATGCGGCCCCGGTCCTCGACACGGCGAGTCCCTCGAGGGGAGGTCGAGATGCCGCGGCTGTGACAGGACCTTCTGGCTGATGGAGGGCGCGGTCACAGGCCCGGACGACGCTGCGATCCAATGCGCGGAATGTGCCGCCATCGACGCGCATCACGTCCTGAGATCCCCCGGAAGGGGAGTCGAACTGCCACATCGAGGCGACAGGGCTGCCCGTGACGAACGGATTCGGCGGTCACGCCGAGGCGCCCAAAGAGAGGCAAGATTCGGAAGGCGGCTCGACGCGATCGCAAGTCCGGACCGGGTCGTGCTCCACGACCGGAGACTGCCGCACCGCCGAGCCAACATCGACCACATCGTGGTCACGCCGCGATGCGTGTGGGTGATCGCCACCCAGCCCCACACGGGCCCGGCCAGGCCGAGACCCCAGACCACCAGGCTGCGGCGAGAGACCCCGGGGCTGCTCGTGGCGGGACGCGACAGGCAACACCTGGTCGAAGGTGTGGCCCAACAGGCGGAAGCCGTGCGCTCGGTCATCGCGCCTCTGTGCGAGGAGCTCGACGTGCCGCTCTTGGTGCGCCCGGCGTTGGTGCTCGTCGACAGGGGTATCTCGTGGCGAAAGCCTCACGTCGATGGCGTGTGGATCGGCGCCGGCCGCCGCTTGAGGCGACAGCTGAGATCGGAGACGCCGGGGCCCCTCCCGGTCGACGTAGTCGCCAAACGTCTCGCCCGCGAACTGCCCGCCGGATGACAGCCACCGGGAGGCTCCTCTCGTCCTCCACGACCCAGGGTGCCGGCCGGGGGCGGGAATCCGCCCACCGGCCGGCACCCTGGCTGGACTGTGTGACTGGTTGCTCGCTCAGGCGGCGCGCAGGTCTTCGACGTCGGCGAGGATCGTCGACAGTCGCTTGAGAGCCCGGTTGATCAACTCGCGGACACGGTGCTCCGGCAAGTCGAGCTCCTCGGAGATCACCCGCATGACCGCAGGCTCGTTGTCGCCCAGGCCGAAGCGCATCTCGACGGCCCGGCGCTCCTTCTCAGGCAGGTGCTCGAGGGCGCGTTCGACCGCTTCGCTCAAGACGAGCGACTCGACCTGTTCGGAGACGTCGTCGTCTTCGTTGGCGACGAAGTCTCCCAGCACGGCGCCGTCTTCGCCCACCGGGGCGTCGAGGGCGACCGTCGGCGAGACCTGGAGAGCGCGCTCGACCTGTGCCTCGGCGAGGCCGGTCTCTTCGGCGATCTCGTCGGACGTGGGCGCCCGCCCCAACTCCTGCCGCAGGGCCTCGGCCGCGGCGCGAACCACCGGCACCTTCTCGAACAAGTCGATGGGGATGCGAACCGAATCGGTCAAATCCACTCGGGCCCGCTGCATCGCCTGGCGGATCCACCAGGTGGCATAGGTCGAGAACTTGAAGCCCTTCCGCCAGTCGAACTTCTCGACGGCGGTGATCAGCCCGATGTTCCCTTCCTGGATCAGGTCGAGCATGGAGATCCCGTCGCCGGCGTACCGGCGGGCATTGGACACCACCAGCCGCAGGTTGGACTCGATGAACACCCGGCGGGCATGCTCACCCTTCCGGACGGCCCGCTGCAGGGCGACCCGCTCCTTCGGCGTCAGATCCTCGTCCGACTCCAGGCGCGCCTCAGCCTCACGGCCCTCCTCGATCGCCTGGGCGAGCCGCACCTCGTCTTCAGCTGTGAGCAGACGGCGACGACCGACGCCCGCCAGGTACAAGGCGAGCAGATCGCTGGTCACGCGATCGCGGGCGTCGATTGGGCGCGTCTCGTTCTGAATCATCATCCGGAAAGGGTCACCTCCACATGACACAACAACCGTTCGAGCGCGGAGATTCCCGCCAACGGCCTCAATTCATCGCCATTCGTCGCAGGACCGTAGACCTGTCGGCGATGGATTGGGAATCGAAATAGCGGGTAGGGATGTGCCTCGAAGCACAACGTCGAGGACCACCTGACCACGCCCGAACGAACCCCAGGCATCGAACCGCTCGCCGCCCATGCCCAATGAGTCGTCGCTCCGCGATCTCCTGTGGAGCAGGATCCGAGACCACGACCGGACAGGGGCGGTGTCGGCGTCGATGGAAGCCCTCGACGCCGGCACGACTATCACCGACCTCTACGGAACCCTCTCCGAGCTGCTGGTCGAGGTCGGCTCGATGTGGCAGAGAGGCGCAGCCGAGGTCTGGCAGGAGCACCTCGCCACCGGGATTGTCCGCACCATCGTCGAAGCACTCGCGTTCCGAGTCCGGGAAGCCGCCCCCGGCGAGCTCCGATCGGTCGTTCTTCTCGCCGCTCCGGAAGACGAGTACCACGACCTGGGCCTGCGCATGCTCGCCGACCGCTTCACCCTCGCCGGATGGAAGGCTCACTTCCTCGGTCCGGACCTACCCGCTTCGGAAGCGATCGCTGCTGTCCACGAACTGGACGCCGACGCCCTTGCGCTGTCCGCATCAACCCACTTCCACCGGCTGGCGCTGCGGATCTACGTCGAGGCCGTCGGGCGGGCGTGTCCGAACGTCCGCATCTGGGTGGGTGGCCCCGCCTTCGCTCACGGACAGGATGGGTGGCCGGACGACATGGTGCTCGACCCTCTGGCGGTTCCTGCCCCGGAGGAGTTGTGATGCTCTCGCTGTCCATCGCCGGCCGATTCCTCCGCTCCGCACCGGGTCAGACCGCACTGATCATCGCCGGGATCGGCGTGGGGATCGCCGTCCAGATCTTCGTCGGCTCGCTCATCTCGAGCCTCCAGGACGATCTGGTCCAATCCACCGTTGGCTCCAGTCCACACATCACGCTCCTCCCCGACGACGCCGAGCAGTTGTCCGCCTCGCTCGTCGATGACGCTTCGGGCCAACCCGAAGTCACGACAGCCATCCCCGTCCGTCGCATGTCGGGCCTGTTCGTCGATGGGGACGAAAGCACACCGCTCAGCGTCACCGGAGGGGAGGCCGACGACATCGACTTGGTGTACGGGATCAGTGAGCGGATCGTCGAGGGCGAATTCGCCCTCGACGACGGTCAGATACTCGTCGGCTCGAGCTTCGCCGACGACGCCGGCGTCGCGGTGGGCGACGATCTCGAGCTGGTTTTGCCCAACGGCGCTGTCGCCGCCTACACGGTCGCCGGCACCTTCGATCTCGGGGCGGCGGCCGCCAACGACCGGCTCGCCTTCCTCGACCCAAATGCCGTAGCCGAGGCGTTGGGCCTCTCCGATGACGAGTACTCGGCGATAGAGATCCAGGTCGCCGACGTCTTCACGTCCACCGAGGTGGGGGAGCGGCTCCGAAGCCCGGGAGTCGAGGTCGTCGACTGGCAGGCGGAGAACGAGGAGCTGCTCAGCGGGCTCGCCGCTCAATCCGGTTCCTCGCTGATGATCCAGGCGTTCGTCCTGGTGGCGGTGGCACTCGGAATCGCCAGCACCCTCGCGATCAGCGCAGTCCAGAAGACCCGTCAGATCGGGATCCTGAAGGCCATGGGGATGACGGACGCCGCCGCCGGCCGCATCTTCCTCCTCCAGGCGCTGATCCTCGGAGTAGCGGGCGTGGCGGCAGGCATCGGCCTCGGGTACCTCCTGATCTGGGGGTTCTCTTTCGCTCCGGTCGACTTCAGTGTCCGCCCGAGCCCGGCCTTGATCGCCGTGTCCGCGGCAATCGGTGTGGCTGTCGCCCTGGCCTCGTCGGTGATCCCATCCCGATCAACGTCCCGTGTCGACCCCATAGAGGTGATCCAAGGTGGCTGACGTCCTCGTAGCCGAATCCGTCGAGAAGATCTACGGCGAAGGAGACACTGCCACTCGGGCTCTCGAGTCCGTCTCGTTCCGGGTCACCGAAGGGGAGTTCGCCAGCATCGTCGGGCAGTCGGGCTCGGGGAAGTCGACGCTCCTCAACCTCCTCGGTCTCCTCGACACTCCGACCAACGGAAAGGTGGTCCTCGCCGCCCAGGACACGTCCGAGCTGAATCGGCGCCAACGGGCCCGGCTTCGCAGCGACCAGATCGGCTTCGTCTTCCAGTTCCATCACTTGTTGCCGGAGTTCACGGTCTTCGAGAACATGACGATGCCGCTTCGCATCTCCGGTCAGCGAATCGGTGATGCCGAGCGGAAGCGGGTAGGGGAGTTGCTCGACCTGATGGGGATCGCCGGGCTGGAGAAGAAGAACGCCAACCAGCTCTCGGGCGGCCAGAAACAACGAGTCGCCATCGGACGAGCCCTGATGAAGCGCCCCCAGGTGGTCCTCGCCGACGAGCCGACCGGAAATCTCGACACTAGCAACACCGACGCCGTGTACCGGTTGTTCCGGGACATCAACGAGGAGTTCGGCACGGGCTTCCTCATCGTCACCCACGACCGGGCCGTGGCCGAGATGACGGACCGCATCCTCGAGGTCAGCGACGGCAAGCTAGTCCAGGACGTCCGCAACGACTACGCCTGACGATCGGAGACCGGAGGGCGCCCGAGTCGTCGCCCCACCCGCTGGGCTGACGCGGTGCGAACGGGGTGGAATCGCTTCGGCCGCCCCGCGGTCCCGGGTCGGGCCGCAGTTTCCCTCGACATCCTGAGCGGCGGGGGCTTCGAACTCGGCGGGGCGCAGCCCGAGCGATGTCCGTCGCCTGCTCACGTCATGAACGTGTCGATCGTCCTCACCAGCCGGGGAGTCCTGAACGGGCCTCCCTCGCAGTGGATCGACCAGCTAGCCGATCTCGCCCTCGGTCACGGCATCTCGGCGGTGCTCATCGGACGCGACGACCACGATCTCACGCGGCAGTTCGCTTCCGAGATCGTCCCTACGGTGCGGGAGTTGGTCGAGCGGGAGCGCTCGACGACCGGCGCCCAGCCCCGGTGATGGTCTCCTGATCGGGAGCGAGGCTACGGCCTCTGCCAGATCTACGCCAACGAGCCTTGGCACTTCGAGCTCCGACCCGAGGCCGTCATCGATGGCTGCCCGGCCAGGTATTCCGACCCGACGGAGGACCCGCGGATGCGGAGGTGACTCCACGATACGCACTGGACTCCATGTGGCGAGCACTGGCGGACGCCAACCGCAGGGCGATCCTGAAGGTGATCCGCGAGCAGCCGCGCCCGGTGGGTGAGGTGGCTGAGGCTGTTGGCTTGTCCCAGCAGACCGCATCTCACCATCGGCGTGTCCCACCCGATGCGGGTTTGGCGGTGAGCAGGCAGGAAGGAACACGCCACCTGTACAGCGTGAACACGGACGGACTGGCCGCGGTGCGTTCTCACCTCGACGATCCCGAGTGCGTCCGTTTCGGACCGCAGCGGTGACCGCGATCGTCGCCACAATCCTCCCTCGACCCTTCCCCTGACACCGGCGGCCCAGGAGAAGCCCGGGCTGGACGAGGACTTCACCAATGGCGCCGGAGGGGTCTTCGATTCCGGGTTCGGGACTGGGGGTCTTCGCTCCACTGGAACACCCAGTCTTCATCTCGGTTACGAGCCCGAGGAGATGTGGTTGCGCTACTACGTGATTTCCCCGGAGGGGTTCCGCGTGGCGATGGCAACCGAGGAAGATCCCCGGCTTCGCCGGCCTCTACTCGGGCAAATGATCGCTCAAGGAAGACCTTTCCCGCGTCGATAGGCATGGCTGCGGGCGGCACCTGGCGCTCGGATGCCTCCCGACCACGTACTGGTCCCCAACCATGTCAAGGCGACGCTCCTCATGACGGCAGCTCTGATCGGCCTGGTGCTGAGCATCACCACGGCGGTCACCCCCGACATCTCCCTACCGTCCGACATCACCCACTCGCCAGTCGTCGACCCGTTTCTGCGAGTGACGAGCGAAACCGCCGACACCGACACCGAATTGCCCCTCGTGGTGACCGAATGGGGAGCGATGAACTGCCCCGTGGCCGGTGACCACTACTTCATCGATTCCTGGGGCTACGCCCGGTCGGGCGGTCGCCGGCACCAGGGCACCGACATCATGGCCGACCGCCACACCCCGGTCGTGGCCGTCACCAATGGGACGATCACCAAGGTCGACCGGACCGACCGCAAGGGCGAGCTCGGCGGGCGAACCCTGTGGCTGGAGACCGACGACGGCGTGCGGTTCTACTACGCCCATCTCCAATCGATAGTCGACGACTTGAGGGCGGGCGATCGAGTGGCGGCGGGAGACGTCCTCGCCAGCGTCGGGAACTCAGGGAACGCCCGCAAGACCGCTCCGCACCTCCACTTCGAGATCCGTCCCGGCAAGAAGCCGGTGAATCCGTATCCGACCCTGGTTCAGGTCTGCCGAGGAGCCAGATGATCTCGCCGCTCGCGGTCAGGCGCCTCCTGGCGTCGGTCACGCTGGCGATCTTCGGGGCAGGGATCGGTGCCGCCGGGGCGGCAGGATCCGAGCCCCCGGAGGCGCCCTCGTCAGTGCCGGCGACCGACAGCTCGATCACCACGACCACCCTCCTCACCACCACGACTACCACGGGCCCGACGACAACGACCATCGATCGGGGAGCGCAGCGCCGTTGGAGCGAAGCACTCCGGGACGACGTCGCCGCGCTGGTGGCGGCCGTCAGCTCCGTCGCCGCCGCCTCTGACGTCGCCGAGGCCGCGACGGTCCGAGAGATGTTCGACAGAGCCGCTGAGGAATCTCTGCGTCTCCACGAACGGCTCGACGTCGTGGCGAGCGCCGCCCAACGACTCGAGAGGCACCTTCCTCGGGCGGCCCGGCTCGGCCTCGACACCGCCGAACATCGCAAGGTCGCGAGCGCGGCGCGCATCTGGGAGCAGGCGCAGCGTCGGGCCGCCGAGCCGTATCCGTGCCGCGGCGTGCTGCCCCCGGGGGCGGGGGAGTGGGCACCCCGGAGGCTGGGCGACTTCCAGCCCTATGTCGACTGCTTGGCGTCGGAGGTGGCGCCGCTCGCCGAGGAAGTGGCCGCAGCCGGCCAGCAGCTCACCGAAGCGGTAGCCGCACTCGACTGAACCTCCTAGACGTTGAATCCCGTCAGGGCGAAGAACTCGCTCCTCGTGCGGGGATCGTCGCGGAGCCTCCCCAGCAGAGCCGACGTCATCGTGGACGAGCCCGTGGCGGCGACACCCCGCAGCGACATGCACATGTGCTCGGCGTCGAGCACCACACCCACCCCCTTGGGTTTCAACTGGTTCTGCAGCCATTCGGCGATCTGGCTGGTGAGACGCTCCTGCACCTGCAGGCGTCGGCTGAACAATTCGACGACCCGGGCGAGCTTCGAGAGCCCGAGGATCCGTTCGCCGGGAAGGTACGCCACATGGGCGCGTCCGGTGAAGGGCAGGAGATGGTGCTCACACAACGAGTGGAAGGGGATGTCTCGAGCCACTACCAACTCGTCGTACCCCTCGTCGTTGGGGAATGTCGTCAGCTGGAACGGCCGAGCCGTCAACATCTCGGAGAGCGCCGCCGCCACCCGGCGCGGCGTGTCGCGGAGATGGTCGCTCTCCGGGTCGTGTCCCAAAGCGACGAGCAGGTCGTGTATCGCCGCCTCCGCCGCCGCCGAATCGACCTTGGATTCGACCGGCTCGACCAGATGGAGCAGCCGCTCCGCCGCCGGGGGGACGCCATTGGCCGATGGCGTCGCGGTCATACGGTCACGCTCCCGGAGACGTGGAAGAGCGCTTCGAGAGCCGCCTCGTCGCCCCGGGCCAAAGCGTCTTCGGCGCGGAGGCTGTCGAGGTCCCGGCCAATCGTGGCGACGGCCCGGATGTGGTCGCCAGCGCGGAACCCGACCAGAACGCGGCCCCGGTCGGGATCGCCGACGACCACTTCCTCGTCCCAGCCCCCGAGGAAACCGGTGACCCGGATGGACACGTCGTAGTGGCGGCTCCAGAAGAACGGCGGGTCGGTGAACGGCTCTTCGTGGCCGAGGATGCTGCGCGCCGCGGCCTGCCCTTGGCGCTGGGCCGCCACCCAGTGCTCCACACGCACGCGAGATCCGTCCGGCGCCGGGTACGAGGCTGCGTCGCCGGCCGCCCAGATGTGGGGATCGGACGTGCGCAGCCGGCCGTCCACCACGATGCCGTTGTCGACGGCGAGACCGGCCTGCTCCGCCAGGGCGGTGGCAGGAACCACGCCGATGCCGACTACGACCAGGTCGGCGGGGACTTCGCTGCCGTCGTCCAGGGCGACCGAATCGGAGCCGATCGAGTCGACACCTCGCCCGAGACGCAGGTCCACGCCATGGGACCGATGGAGCTCTGCGACGAATCGACCCAGTCTCGGCCCGACGATCGTCGCCAACGGCACGTCCTCGGGAGCCACCACCGTGACCGGTATGTCACGGTGACGGAGCGAGGCGGCGACTTCCAACCCGATGAAGCCCGCACCGACGACGAGGGCCCGCGAATCCGGTCGCAGGCGGGCGATCAGCGCTTCGGTGTCCGCCCGGGTCCGCAAGTAGCGGACGTGGTCGGCGTCGGCGCCGGCGACGGGCAACTGCCGGGGAATGGCGCCGGGAGCGAGGAGCAGTGCCTCGTACTCGTATCGACCGCCGTCGCTCGTGCGCACCACCCGAGAGGCGCGGTCGATGGCGGTGACGTCGGTTCCGCTGATCAGCTCGATGCCGGCGTCGGCGTAGAAGTCGGGGGACCGGAGCGGCAACCAGTCTTCGGGTGCGGTGCCGGCCAGGTAGTCCTTGGAGAGGTTGGGCCGGTCGACGGGAGGCTCCTTGCCGATCATCCGGATCGGCCCCTCGTAGCCCTCGCGACG
>Ga0079224_100005437_pt1 | contig 16726 bp, 13 predicted proteins | sample Stecom2015_FD_80414 | JGI IMG/M metagenome (GOLD analysis project Ga0079224, IMG submission 80414) | Agricultural soil microbial communities from Utah to study Nitrogen management - Steer compost 2015 | ecosystem: Environmental > Terrestrial > Soil > Agricultural land | place: USA: Utah... | reverse complement strand
CCCGGCGTAGGGGTAAAGAATGCCGATCCGGAAATGCAGGTCGTGATGGGCGGGCTGGCCGAAGGGGATCCGGCTTACATCAGCCGGATGATCGAGTGGTGCAAGGAGAACCGGGGGCTGAAGCCCGACGGAACGATCAACCTGTGTTTCGACGTGATAAACTATCATCACTATTCGTTTTCGGATGATGGGCTATTTGGCGAGAATGCACGAGGTGTCGCGCCTGAAAAATCAACAGCCGCCCGGACGGCCCAGCGGATTGTGCGGCTGGCGGAGGATAAGGCACCCGGATTGGACGTGTGGGTCACCGAACTTGGCTACGATGTAAATCAGGAAAGCCCCTTGCGTGCCATACCAATTAAAGGAAAGTCTCCGCTTATCACCCAAGCCGATTGGTTATTACGGTCGAGTTTGCTTTACGCCAGAAACGGTGTCAAGCGATTGTTCTTTTACATGCTCAACGATGCTAATTACCACAGTGAAACGCAGTTTGCCTCTTCTGGCTTCATCCACGGCGACGAGCGTCGGCCAGCCGCGGATTTTTTCCTCCAGGCAAAGCGTTTGATGGGCGGGTATTATTATCTCGAGACGGTTGATGAAGACCCTGTTGTGGACGTGTATGAGCGAGACGGGAAGCGGATTTACGTGCTTTTAGTGCCTGATGAAAAGGGGCGGGAGGTGGACTATGGTTTAGAGATTCCACACGGTGATCGGGTACGTATCCATCACCTTCAACCGGGGGAAGACGCCATGTCATCGACGGAATCGATGGTTGTTGACGGAACGTTGCCGATACGGGTTACCGAGACGCCGGTATTCGTTGAGGTGCTTTAAGGTGGTGCGGCTATCCTAGTTGGTATTTACGATTACCTTCCGGAGGCGTTTCCAGGTCCCTTTCCATAAGCCACCGTCTATAAGCAGGCGTCTGTCGGTTGTCCAGACGATATGGTCGATATCGGTGACCCAATGCAACCTGCCGAAATTCCGGTCCCTCAATTTCACCGCTAACCAACCGTCTTCGTTGGTCCCCGCAGGGTGGTCAAAGCCGTCGACCGTTAGGCATTGGCTCCGTCGGCATGCCGAATTGAAACCGTACACGTTCAGGGCCTCCTCGCGGAACCGTTTGTTGATAGCCCTGTTAAAGTCCGCTAGGTATTCGAAAAGGAAGTACAGCGGCCGTGGAGTGCCTTCGAGCGGGATGAAGGAAAAGCGGCCATACGTCAACGCAATCCGTTCGTCCGATGCCAGCGGGTCGACCATGCCATCGATCCAGCCCGCCGGATAGATGGTATCGGCGTCTGCATTAACGATGTATTTCCCGCGGGCGATGGATAGTCCGGCATTCCGGGCGTTAGTTATTCCCTGCTTCGTTTCCGTGATGCAGATAACGCCCGCTGCCTTGGCAAGCGATTCGGTTCGGTCTATAGAGTTGTTGTTCACCACGATGACCTCGACCGTCTTCCGCGTCGTGGTATGTGCCAGTGAACAGAGTGTCTTCAAGATATTATCCTCCTCGTTATAGGCTGGTATAATGATGGATACGTCAGGCCGATCCGATTTCAACGTGTTGAATTTCGCAGCAACTGATGTAAGATCGGCTGTCAGCGTGCCTGTGCTCTTGTTGAATCGTTTAACGGAAGAAGGAATTCCAATTGGCCTCATTTCATTTATTTTTAACCGTTGCAAATGTATACGATTTATAGGGATGGGCTGCGGTAAATCGGGAAAAAACTGCGTTTTATAGTAAAACAACTACAAAGAATATAGAGACGGTGTCTGTATATTTGCCTGGTTGCCGAAAGGATGTCAAAAAGGCGGTAGATGATGAAAGAACGAATGATATGAGTCTTAAAATCAAAGCGATAAACAGTGGTAAGTGGTTGACTGTTTCCACCGTTTTCCAAACGTTGATCCAGTTCGCGCAGATTGCTGTGCTCGCCAGGCTGTTGGACCCTGTGGTTTTTGGTATTATCGCCATCAGCAATCTGATTATTGCATTCTTCGGCATATTTGCCAACCTAGGCTTCACCAACTCCATCATCCATAAGCAGGAAAACGATCGGAATGTACTCTCCACGGTATACTTTCTGAATATCTTACTGGGGATTGCATTATTCCTTATTGTCCAGGTTGCGTCGCCTTTTATCGTGGCGTTTTACGATGAGCCGCGTCTGGATACGGTCATCGGATATTCATCACTGGTTTTTCTATTCGTTTACTTTGGGTCGATACATACCATTTTGTTAAAAAAAGAACTTCAATTTAAGTTCATTGCCTTTATCGATATTATCGGTAATCTACTAGGTTCTTCCGTTACGATCTATCTGGCCTATCAGGGATACGAAGAGCTATCACTGGTGTACGGCGGGCTTGTTATGCACCTTTTCCGTACCGTGTTGGAAATTTATTTCGGCCGTCGTTTATTCCGTCCGACGTGGTATTTCAATATCCGGGAAGTAGGCGACCACCTCAAGTTCGGGTTATATAACTTCGGTGAGAATTTTGTCAATTACATACAGAGCAATTGGGACAACATTATCATCGGTAAGGTCGTGGGGCCGAAATATCTGGGGATTTATTCACTGGCCATGCAGCTCGCCGTGTATCCGATAGTGAAGCTCAATCCGCTGATTTTGCAGGTCGTTTACCCGGTAATTGCCAAAATAAAGGAAGATGAATCACGATTTAAACGCGCCTATTTAAAGGTTGTGGAATTGTTGAGCTATCTCAACTTTCCATTGCTGGCGGGATTATTCATTACCGTGGAAAGCGTGGTCCCTTTGTTTTATGGCGATGGTTGGGAAGAGACGTTCCCCCTTGTGCGGATATTCGTGTTTGTAAGTGCAATCGGTTGTCTTACACATCCTTTATTCACTTTGGCCTACTCAAAGGGCAAGCCTAAATACATGTTCTATCTGAATCTGGTTAATTTCTTGGTGAAAGTTCCGTTGGTGTATTTCTTCGGCGACAAATGGGGTGTGATCGGTGTCGCGTATGCGCTGCTGCTTGCCAGCACGATACATCTGCTCCTGAATCTAGGTATTACCCAACTCCTGATAAAGGACTATTTCGGCACGTGGCTGAAGGAGCTGGTGAAGCCTGTGCTTTTTTGTTCCATCATGGTTTTGGGTGTGTATTTGTATAAAAGCCAGTTCGGATACCAGGGATGGGCAAACACCTTGGCGGAAATCGTCATCGGGGCCCTGATTTACCTTTCGCTGACTTTTACCTTTAAATACTCCCTTTCGGACCTGAAAGAATTGCGCGGTGGGCTATAGTTTATAGCCCACCCACTCGTTATCCATCTTAAAGCGTTCGGTAAGGCGGATAACCAGCGGCGGCTTGACCTCGTCTGTACCGCTTTTGGGAGGGAGGAAGCGTGAGTCCGACCGGACAATAGCCTTGGCATGTTCGTCGCCTTCGAGGTCCTGCTCTACGTAGGGGATCTTATGGTCCTGGAATCGGATTCGATTACTTTGCGCTTTTCTGAATTCAACCGTAATGACTTCGCCTGAGGCTTTCAATTGTGCGAGTTGATAGTCGATGTGGCTGGTGATCAAAATATTCCATATTATTCCGGTACCTGTGAAGCTGATGTTCACCAACACGAGCATATACATTGCATATTTCAGCACTTTCCGTTTGTGTGGCAGCAAGTGCTCCAGGGCAAACAGCATAACGAGCGGAACCAACCAAAGCTGGGGTACATAGCGGGCCCACCACGCCTCGGGAATTACCGCTACCGAGACGGCAAGAACCAGTAAAAGGAAGGCCGGGTGCTTGAACGCCGGGTATGCTCTGAACCGTATACATAATGCTATGAACAGCCCCAGGGCAAGAACAAGGATCCCGCTGAACAACGGCCCAAACCCTGCTATCCTGGTGTCGACCTTCCCTGCGCTGTTGATATCGGTCTTTTTGACCGTAAAAGGTATTTTAAGGTCGGGCTTTCCTCCGGTCACGGCCATGGCATTGTCTGTGTGCGAAAAAAGGGAAACCGCGAATCTTTTGATCTTCGACATACCTTCGAACGTTCCGGGCAAGTTGTGCGTCATGATATCAACCTTGTCGGGGCCGAGCAGTGGATACAGCGGGTTTCCGTGCCTGATGGTGTTGGTGACATAGGGATTGAAGCCGATAATGAACGCGAGGATTACGGCCGCCGCACCCGTGGCAATCAACTGTTTTAATGGCCGGACCCGGCGGTGCCACATTGACCAGATGGCGGCACTGCCGGTAAATAGTGCGACGAAGACGATGGCGGTGAATTTTACATTGATGGCCAGGATAATGGCAAAAACCAGCAAAAGTTGATAGGGAAGCTGCCTCTCCAGAATGACGAACAGTATGGCGCAAATCAGCATAACGAGGAACGACGCCAGAACGCCGTCCACATAAAAAGTAAGCAATTGGTTTACCGTTACGGGGTTCAATGATAACAGCACGGCGATAATCCGCGACTTCGCCAGCGGCAGTCCGAAAGATAGCATGGCACTGACCGAGAGGAAATAGCCGGCAATCAATGCAATGAAATTGGTCGCTTTGCCCGCTTCTATATTGCCCGTAGCATGGTATATTGCCGATTGGATGATTTCCATCCCTTTGGCGTAGTGGTTTATCCAAATCGCTTGGTTGGCTGTTTGCGGCAGTGCGGTAAAATACGGGTTCCAGCCATTATGTAATTGCAGGATGGCTTCTTGATGGTACTCCTGGCCGTCCGGGGAAACGTCGTAAAAGTATCCGGCAACGATCAAAGACACGGCTATTGCCGATAGGGGCACGAGATATAGGTAAACCTTTTCAGTCATTGGTGAGTGAGCAAACCAGCGTTCGCGGAATAACAGTCGGGCGTGGATGCCTGCTCCGATTAATGTAGCCAGTGGGAATTGCCAATAACTAACGGAAAAACCCAGTAGGAGGGAGAACGCGGTGATGGCGAGTGTCAGCCCCAATACCCCTGCCAGGAAAAACCCGTACAGGAAATTCTGTTTGCGTGATACGTCAATTTTTTTCATGCCTGTGAAATTGTTTTCAAAGATAAAACATGTCGGTCGATATGGCGTCGTTTGCCCGCCGATTATGGGGGGTGGTGTGATTGAAAATTCTCATTTGTAGCGGAAAAGCGACACCGTTCCGCATCATATTTTAAAGAGCGATTAATTTTTTAGTTAGCTTTGACCACGTAAATTACTTGTTCGGTGAATAGGAAAAAATTCATTCAAGACACAGCCTTTTTCGGAGGACTGTCTCTGCTGGCCTTCCTTGTAAGCAGAAAATTCGGCTTTACGGTCCGGGTCCAACCCAGCGAGCTTGGTGAAAAGAAACGGCTCATCGAAGAGCTGGTCGAAACCATCATCCCACATACCGATACCCCGGGGGCAAAGGAGGCAGGCGTTGCTGATTTTGTGATCGACATCATCCAACATTGCACCGTTCCGCAAGAACAAAAAACATTCATAAACGGTCTGCGCGAGTTGGAAGAATATTCTTATGAACGGTATGGTCAGTCTTTTATGGCTTGTTCGGCATTGGATAGAATCGCGGTATTGACCCATTTCGAAAATCAGGCCGTATATCTCAATCCGATCGTAAACAAAGTAAAGCGGCGGCTTTTTGGTCAGTCGTTCATTCTGAAGTTAAAGATGCTGGCGGCAGAAGGGTACTGTACATCAGAGAAGGGCGCTACGCAAGGCCTTGTTTATGACTTTGTACCGATTACCTATGAGCCTTGCATGACATTGGCACCGGGCCAGCGCGCTTGGGCACTTAAATAGCGACGATGGCAAATCTGATTGGCAAAGCACAGGAAACAATGACTTATGACGCAATCGTCGTAGGGTCGGGCATCAGTGGGGGGTGGGCGGCTATGGAGCTATGTAAAGCGGGACTGAAAACGTTGCTGCTGGAGCGGGGCCGAAATGTCGAACATATAACGGATTATACAACTGCCTTCAAACATACGTGGGATTTCAGGCACCGGCAGCATTTCAGCACGTCATATCGCGACAAAAACCCCATTCAATGCAGTATCGCCGACGAATCGACGAGTATGTTTTTTGCCAATGACGAGGACCATCCCTATATTCAGGAAACGCCGTTTGCCTGGTACCGTGGTTACCAGGTCGGCGGGCGCTCGTTGACCTGGGGGAGACAATGCTACCGTCTGAGCGATCTCGACTTTGAAGCCAATCTCAAGGACGGTATTGCTGTGGATTGGCCTATCAGGTACCGTGAGATTGCTCCCTGGTATGATTACGTGGAATCGTTTGTGGGCATCAGCGGCCGTGCCGAAGGATTGGCCCAACTGCCCGACGGAAAGTTTCTGCCACCGATGGAGCTCAATTGTATCGAAAAGCATTTGGCACAAACCATAAAGCAAAACTATGATAACCGGATCCTGACCATCGCACGTGTGGCCAATCTCACCCAAGGGTGGGAGGGACGTGGCCCGTGCCGGTATCGAAACCTGTGCATGCGGGGATGCCCCTATGGGGGCTATTTCAGCAGCAATAGCGCCACGATACCTGCTGCTGCGGCCACGGGCAATTTGGTGTTGCGCCCATTTTCGATCGTGGCAGAAGTGGTTTACGACGGGGAGTCTGGAAGAGCAACCGGCGTACGCGTTGTCGATGCCCTTACCAAAGAAGAGGTAGTGTTTTACGCAAAAGTCATATTCCTCAATGCATCGACAATCAACACGGCGGCCATACTGCTCCAATCTCGTTCAGCCCGATTCCCCGACGGCCTGGGAAATGATAGTGGACAGGTGGGCCATAACCTGATGGACCATCATTCATTTGCCGGTGCTTACGGTATACACGAAGGTTTTGCCGACCAATATTACAAGGGCCGCCGTCCGTGTGGTTTTCTTATACCCAGGTTCAGGAATCTTCTCCCTGATGAAAGGCACAATTTTATCAGAGGTTACAATTTCCAGGGCGTGGGCGAACGTCAGAACTGGATGGATGCCAGTGCATCGCAGAAGGGATTCGGCGAGGACTTCAAACAACGGTTGACCGCGCCAGGCCCATGGGGTGTGTGGATGGCGGGCTGGGGCGAATGCCTGCCTTACCACAGTAACCGGATTTCGTTGAGTGAAGACCAGCGGGACCAATGGGGAATGCCTCTAGTTAAAATCAATTTCCACTTTAGGGAAAATGAACACCGGATGATGGCGGATATCGAGACCACTGCACAGGAGATGCTAGCCGGTGCGGGGTTTCGGTTTGTAGAGCCTTTCCGCCGAGAGGCACCAGGTGGGTCGACCATTCACGAGATGGGTACCGCGCGCATGGGAAGGGACCCCAAAACATCGGTGTTGAATGGATTCAACCAAATGCATGCGGTACCCAATGTGTTCGTAACGGACGGAAGTTGCATGACTTCGTCATCGTCACAGAATCCGTCTTTGACCTACATGGCGTTGACGGCGCGGGCCTGCAATTATGCTGTTGCACTGTTAAAACAAGGAAAACTTTAAACTTACCCAATCGTTAATGGAAACCAATCGCTATATGCACCAAAGCATCAAGCACGTTGTAAACGGACAGGTGTTCCGGTTCCTCCTGGTGGGGCTGGCTTGCGCCACCGTCGAGTTTGGATTGTTCAGCCTGCTATATGCACCGTTTGGAATGGATTACCTAGTGGCCAATGCCATCGCCGTGGTGATCGCTATCCTGATGAATTATTTTTTATCCCGCGAATTTGTGTTTCAGCGGAGCAAATATGCGATCGCCACTGAAATCGTGTCTTTTGTTTCCTTTTCTGTTTTGGCGATTATTCTTAATCAGCTGGTCCTTTGGTTACTGGTAGACCAGCTGGATATTCCCCAAGTACTTTGGTGCAAGGTGGTTGCTATTGTAATCGTGTCGGTTTTTAATTTTTTAACAAAGAAGTATATCGTATTCCGCAGATAGTATCGTTTATCAAGCAATACCGGATGTACTTTTTAAATAAACAAATACCTTAATGAAGATTCGCTATTATGTCCAGCTCATGCGGCCCAATCAATGGGTGAAAAATACGTTCATTTTTCTTCCCGCCTTTTTTGCCCTGAAAATTGACGACCCGGGGGTTGTCATCCACTTGCTCTTGGCCTTTCTGGGGTTCTCATTGCTAGCCAGTGCGGTATATATATTCAACGACATGTTGGATGTTGAAGAGGACCGCCTCCATCCCACCAAGCGAAACAGGCCCTTCGCCAGTAATCGAGTAACGAAAGCGGAAGGGATTACGTTGATTGCCGTTTTACTGGCTGTCGGGCTGGGTACCTTTTATGTGTTTATCGGCAATATCTACGTTTTTTTGATTGTATGCTTTTACTTGGTGCAGAATATACTTTATACGGTCAAGTTGAAGCATATCGCCATTCTGGATGTTTTTATTATTGCTGTTGGCTTCGTCATCCGCCTGCTCATCGGGGGTATTGTGTCGGGGACAGAGCTGTCGCATTGGATTGTGTTGATGACCTTCGTGCTGGCATTGTTTCTGGCTTTTGCGAAACGCCGGGATGACGTATTCAATTATGTTCGGACGGGTGTCAGTGCACGGAAGAACCTGGATGGATACAATCTCGAATTTTTGAATATCGTTATCACAAGTCTCGCCACCGTCGTGGTGGTGTGTTATATTATGTACTGTGTATCTGATGAGGTTATCGGCCGGTTCGGTGAACATGTATATATTACTTCCTTTTTTGTGATTCTGGGTGTTTTGCGCTACCTCCAGCTGACCTTCGTTTGGCTGATCAGCGGTAGCCCCACGACCGTATTGCTGAAGAACCGATTTTTACAGGTCATTATCTTGGGCTGGATCCTCTCATTTATCGGCATCATCTATTTGTTGTAAACCGGAAAACATTTAACGACGAGCTATGGATCACCAACATCCCAGAAAAACAATTGCCGCCTTTGATTTTGATGGTACCCTTACAACAAAAGATAGCCTGCTGCATTTCTTGCTATTCAAAAGCAGCCCGCTGAAATTATTGCTCCGTGCGGTGCCGTCGCTGTATTACGTGTTGATGTATTCGTTGAAGTTAATGCCGAATTTTGTTGCAAAACAAGCGCTTTTTTCGCTGTTTTTCAGGGGGATGGCTATAACGGATTTTGACAGGCGATGCCATTTGTTCCTGACCAGACTGAACGGTATGGTGCGGCCGGAAGCCAAGGAAAAGATCCAATGGCACCAATCGATGGGGCATGAGGTGGTGATTATCAGCGCGTCGATCGAGAATTGGATCATCCCATTTGCCCAGCAGATGGGGGTGGACACGGTGCTTGCCACAACCATCGAAGTCAATTCAGGAGTTGTCACGGGCAAATTCCTGTCGAAGAACTGCTTCGGGCCGGAAAAAGCCGTACGGCTGTTAGAGCGATTCCCGGATCGCGAAAATTACATTCTCTACGCATACGGCGACTCCAATGGTGATCGCGAGTTGCTCGGGATGGCGGACCATCCGTTCTACCGGTCATTCTAGGGCGAAAAAACTTTGAACCGGATTACCGGGGCTTGTGCGATCGATAGAATTGCCTGGGGAAGGTTTTCAGCAACAGTAAGTCAGCGATGGTCCTCGACGGTTGGCAGATGAGCAACCGCAGGATAGCCCTATAATGTGCACTTTTCGCACAGGCGCGCAGTGTCATTTCCGCCTGCTCGTAGTTTACGGAAAAATACACCGCGTGGCAGGCGATGACGTGATAAGTCAGATAGATATAACGTTGATATGCAAGCCGTAACTTTGACGTCGTTAGCTTTGATGTGAAGAAGGCACTCATCGATTCAAAGGTCGTAATGATCCGCGCCAGCTCGGGGTTGTAACTTTTGGTTATCGAGCCCTCACGTTGCATATAATTGTACAAGATATCATCAATGAAATAAATGGTACGAGCCTTGTCAACAATATAAGGCAACGTGAGCACATCTTCATAGATCACGCCCACTGGGAACTGAACGCCTTGATATAGGTGTTTGGATATTAACAGCTTACATAGGTGTGTCGGAACGATTCCTTTAAATAACGCCAGTAAGACCTGGTCCCGTTCCCACCGGCCTGCGGGTAAACTAGGTAACGTTTCCCTGCGTTCGGATAGTTCGTAAACGTTGCGCGCCCGGCAGAAGACCATATCTGCACCGTCGTTGACGGCCGTTTCGGCCAGGCGGGCCAGCATGGTCGGTTCCATCCAATCGTCACTGTCTATGAAAAGGATGAAGTCGCCCATCGCTTCGGCAAGTCCGATATTGCGGACAGCAGAAATTCCACTGTTTTGCTGCATCCTGATAATCCGGTAGGGGATTTCCGTCTGTGATGCTAGCAGCGCCTCTGCCAGGGTCACCGATCGGTCGGGCGTGCAGTCGTCTACCAACACGACCTCGAACTGGCGGTACGACTGTGCCAGAACCGACCGTATGCATTTTTCGATGTGCTTTTCTACTTTGTAGACCGGTATAATCAGGCTAATCAGGGTCATTTGATGCGAAGTTTAAGACAGTGAAGAAATTGCACAAAAATAGGTTTTTTTACTGTTCATTCACGAAATTCTTATATATTTGGCATATATATATTTAACGCGGTGCTGAATATCGCCTAAAGCTTAATGTTAAATCTTTAACATGCTATCCATCAGATTATTATACTTGGTTAATGAATAAGGATGCTATCAGTATCGTTTTGGTATGCGATGATTTTTACGCTATATTGCTCACAGCCTTTTTGAAATCGATCGAAGTGAACCACCGCCGAGACGAACCGGTAGACGTTTACATCATTGACGACAATATTTCGACGCAGAATCGTTCCAAGATCATCGAATCGCTTGATGCTAACGGTAAACTTACGCTCCGTTGGATAAAAATGACGGAGGCGATTCCGAAGGACACCAAGTTGCCCTTGGTCCATAACGCCTATCCGCTGAATATTTTGGTAAGGTTGTTTATTCCGCACTTCATCCCGGATCATATCCAGAAAATCATCTATTTTGATGTGGATATGATTATGCTTGCCGATATCAGTGAATTATGGCACATCGATATTGGCGACTGCGTCATCGGAGCGGTAAGCGATACGATAGGGCCGATTGAAAAGACAATCGGCAACGGTATCGAAAACTATCGCGAACTCGGCCTCGATCCGAATCTTCCTTATTTCAATTCCGGGCTTCTCGTCATAGACGTGGAAAAGTGGAAGCGGGCGGCGATCACCCAGCGCACGCTGGAGATCATTGCTAACAACCGAAAGTACGCGGTATTGAGTGATCAATACGGCCTGAATGTGGCTTTGGCCGGGCGATGGTTCGCGTTGGACCCGCTCTGGAGTTGTTTTTCGGTAAATACGGCGCCCGCTCCCAAGCTCATACACTACTTTTATATCAAGCCGATATTCCGCGCTTATACATACAACTACCGGAATGAATTCTACCACTATCTGAATTTAACCCAATGGAAAGGTTTTAGACCGATCAGCGAGACATCGCGGTATATCAAGAAAGTTCGCAATTTCGTACAGAAGCTCAAATTCAAATTCCAATAATGAATAACAAGATCTCCGTCATCGTTGCAAGCGACAATCATTACGCTATATTGATTGCGGCATTGTTAAAGTCGATAGACGTTAACCACAAAACCGGTGAACACATTGACTTTTACATCATCGACGACAATATTTCAAGATCCGTTAAGCAGCGGCTCAATAGCATAGCGGATCCTTCGCGTATTACACTTAAGTGGATTGATAAGCGTAAGGCGTATCCAACGGACGTAAACCTTCCCTTGGATAACTCGGGTTTCCCGCCAACCGTTTATCTGCGGGTATTCTCGCCCTATGTTGTAGATGAGCAGCTCGATAAACTGCTGTACCTGGATGTGGATACCATTGTGCAGGATGATATCTCGAAGCTATGGCATACGCCGTTGGGCGACTACACTGTAGCTGCCGCCCAGGATGTGGGCAAAACGGTAAGTTGTGAGTGGGGTGGGATCCCAAATTATAAGGAGCTGGGTTTGGACGCCGATACCATGTACTTTAATTCGGGGGTATTGCTGATCAACCCAAAGAAATGGCGGGCCGAGGGAATTTCCGCGAAAGTGATCCAGGCGCTGAGCGATCATAAAAAGCACGTGAGGTTGGCCGACCAATACGGTTTGAATGTGGTGCTGGCCAATCGGTGGATGCAGTTGGACCCAAGGTGGAATTGGTTCGCGTTTGCCAAGCATGAACATCCCTTTATTGTCCATTTCCTGGATATCAAGCCGATTTTCAAGTCGTACAATTCCCAGCCCGAGTATAAAGATGAGTTTTACCGTTATTTATCGATGACGCCCTGGAAGGACTTCAAGCCGATTAGCGGAAACATGCGTAACGTTCGGAAAGCCGTCAATAAATTAAAGAAAGCGTTCAGGAAAGCATTCTCTTAACGAATCACTTAGCGATACTGTCCTATGCATGCAAACAGTTTTTCTAGCCGTTCGGCGATTTTTTTTTCCATAGGCTTTTTTTCTATCGGTGTAGTCGCGATTGCCCTCTTCATCGCTTCGACCGTACTTTTTCTGGGTAAAACAATTGCCCCATGGCAATTTCCGCTTGCGGTAGTAGCATCATTGGGTTTGAATTACGTGGTGTTCGGTAGGCGTACCGGTCTGTCACGCCGTTCGCAGTTCGGCCTGTTCCTAGGTATTCCGCTGGCCCTGGTCCTTTGTTCTATATGGATTTCGGGTTGCTTCTACGATATTACCTTTGATGGCCAGGCCTATCACCAGGAAGCGATTATCCAACTGGAGGCGGGCTGGAACCCCTATCGGCAATACCTGCCGGACACGGTGAATCAAGCGATATGGGTAAATCACTACGCGAAGGGTATGGAGATGGTGCAGTCCATGATTTACGCTACCTTTCAGGACATCGAGATGGGCAAATCGGTCAATTTGTTGCTATGGATTGCCAGTGTGTCTATCGTACTCGTGTTGTTGCAGCATTTGAGTCCGACTCTGTTAAGAAGGAATATATTCTTGAGCATTCTGATTTCTTCCAGTCCGGTTGTTTTCAATCAGCTGCTTACTTATTATGTTGATGGTGCGTTGTCATCGTGCTTACTTATTTTAATCGCGACGCTGATCCTGGTCCATCGGCAGCCGCATCTTTGCAACTGGTTGTTGCTTGCATTTGTAATCGTCATATTGGCGAATATTAAGTTCACGGGTGTCGTGTACATTGTGCTGTTTGTTGGCGCATTTTCGGCATGGTACCTTACGCGGCGGCGGCAAAAAACCTTTTACAGGTTGTTGGCGGTGGCTGTGCCCGCCGGACTATTGGCTATCTTAATAGGGTATAATCCCTATATCACCAATTTCATTGATTACGGCCATCCGCTACACCCGTTGATGGGTGCGCATAAAGTCGACATCATGGACATCAATACGCCGTATGGGTTTAAAGGTAAGTCTGAGGTCGAACGTTTTTTCATCTCGTTGTTTGCCCATACCGAGAACCTATATCCCTGGAACCGATATGATATCGCGTTAAAGATACCTTTCACGTTTAACACAACGGATTTAGCGAATGCTCCTAAGGTGGATACACGGTTAGCCGGGTTCGGTCCTTTTTTTAGTGGAATTGTCGTTTTGACTATTATTATTGGTTTCATAATTGCCAAGCATGTAAAAAAGAGCAAACGGTATGCTGGCATTGCCGGGTTGGTCGCTATAATCGTATTGTCGGTTGTTATTATGCCTGAATCGTGGTGGGCGCGTTACGTTCCGCAGCTTTGGTTCCTGCCTTTTGTTCTGCTTATTGGTGCGGAGATTTTACTGAAACGTAAGCCGAGGACGCTGCTTAAGGTGATTTATATTGCGTATGTCTTGAATTTTATGTTCTACTTACCCAACATTTTGATGATCGGTATACTCACGGGGCAGACTAACTACCAGATGCGCGTATTTCAGGCTGCTGAGAAGCCTGTTATCGTGGACTGGGGCGCTTCCCAGAGCAATCGCATCCGGTTTATCGAATGGGAAATCCCTTATCGCGAGGTGGATGATTTGGCATCGTACCTCCAGCCCGACACCCGTATTGCTTATTTGCCCGGCTCACAGGCGCGCTTTATCAAATCGCCCGCCGACGATGAGGCAGTGGAAAAGGCACTTTGGCTGAGAGTCGCCGAACGCTGGATGCCGAATACATGGAAACATTATTAATCCTCGAGCGGGGCTGTTTTCATGCCGATCGCTTCAGGCCAAGTCCTTTCCGAGCGGTAATCGTTTCCTCGACACCGCGAACATGAAACCCAGGATGATGACTGCGGCAAAGAACAGGTAGGATTGCAGGAAATTGAAATAGGTATCATGTACCCAGTAATTCAAAACGCTCAGAAATTGGGATGCTATCGCGAATGAAACGCCAAACAACACGAGCTTGGCGGGAACTCGCCTATAGTGGTAACATACGTGTGGGATGAGCAAGACAAAGATCGGTATTAGGATAGCATAGTGGTGTTCCCACGCTATCGGCGAAGCCATCGTGGTGCACAGTAACATGATAGACAGGTCAATTTCGCTTGGTCGCTTACTTTTCCATCTCCAAAACAGACCCAATAGGATCAGCGCAATGGATGAAATCAATGTGGTGATGTAAACCGGATATAAAAGATCAGGGAATCCATGCTGCTCCCATTCTAGGTTGTTGCCATTGAAAAGCAATCGGTTCATTAAACCATTGATGGATTGGTTGGGGTAGTACGACTCGCCATGACGCGACAGAAAAGAAAGTGCAGATAGATAATCCAAGTGATTATCGAAACCGAAAACCGCGATCGATATACACAATGCCGATGCCGTGGTGATTGCGCCGGCAATGACCATATTCCATTGGCGGCGGATCATGGCCCATACAAATACTAACGCAAGCTGGGGCTTTACCAAACAGAACAAACCCAGCATTATTCCCGAAAGCGCTTTTTGGTCTTTTAGCCAAAAAAACAGGGATAAGGTGGCTAGTAACGTCAAAATCGTCTGGATTTGCCCGACATGGTACGACCAAACCAGCGGATAAAAAAGGATGGTAAGTAAGACAATCAGCATGTGCTGCTGCAATTGATTCGACGAATATGCCGTCCCCAATTCCCTGAAATTGTTTTGGGTAAGGACCAAGGTAAGTATCTTGGACGAAAAAATGGCTACAAGGAAAACGCTGACGCGCGACAGCATATCCAATATCATAATCACGTGATGGTGACCGATTCCCATTTTCATCGGCAAATCCAAGATGAGTAAGCTGGTGGGCGGATACTGGAATTTTATGCCCTCGCCAAAGAGAAGCGTTTGATAAATCAGTTCTTCGGGGAAATTCCTGACATGCGTAAGGGCTAATCCCATCGGCCACCATGAATCGTAATCAATCACGTCGTCATACATCAACCATTTGAAATGGCTAATTGAATTGGGAAAGCTGCCAATTACGCAAAGCACTAGGGTAAATGCGAGCTGGAGCAGGATAACGAAAGCGATGAACTGCGTGATGTTATCAAGCTTTACGGGTTTGGGGCGCCATTTCATACCTGCGTTAGTCATAGTTTAAGCGGTCACTGTACCGGGACCGATGCAATGTTATAACTTAATTTTGAGCTACGGTTTCGGCGCTCCGGAAATAAAAATATTTTGTAACGTTTCAACTACGCGACCGGCCAAAGCGCTATTCTACAGCGGTGCCGATTCCTGCATGCTTGGAAGCGAAAGAAAAGACGTCCGTAACGGCATCAGACGGGTCGTCGAAATACTTATTATTGTTATGAACGGTGATTTTTGTATCGCCCATGTTGTTAATCATGTCGCCGATAGCGCTGAAACGGTTACTGGTATACAACTCAAAGCCCAAATTGTCATGGTATTCGAGTTCACCGCTAAGGTGGTAGAGGTCTAGGAGTTGTCCTTCCCAGTCTTTTGACGTATTCATCTTGCCCACGGTATTGTTGTAAACCTGAGCATTCACAAAAGTGGACTTGCCGGGAACCAGATTCCTTTCGAATTGCTGCAACTCAAAAGCGCTGTATTTCCGGCTGTTGTAGCAGATGTTATTGAATATTTTTACCGTAGCAGGTTCATTTCCCCGCGAGTAGACCCAAGCCCGCAAAGCATTTCCTTGGTAGTTCACCAGCTTGTTGTCGTGAAATGTGCCGTTCCCCTGCATGAAAAATATGCCGTTGTGGTTATTGTTGGATCCATTTACGTCGGTTATCGAGTTATGGTGGATATGGTAATCTTGGACATTGTTAAAAGAAACCAAGGTACCCCAATCGGTGTCTGAAAACTCGTTATGCGCTATTTCGACGTCTTTTATAAATCCCGAGTCGTCGTTGTGATCACCATTCAGACTACCCCCGAAAATAATCGGTCCGGTATTTTCGAATTTACAACTGAGTATTTTTAACCGTTCGTCACGGGTGCGGGGTGTGCCGTCGTAATAGCGCTCATTATCCGCATCGGTCCGGGAAATAACATAATCGTTCACGTTTCGGAAGCTCATGTGACTGAGCCTTACGCCATCCATCGTACCCTCCATGACGATTGCCCTATATGCGATGTCATGGAATTTAAATCCATAGGTAACATCGGCATCACCATTTCCGGCAATTATTACATTCTCGATATTTTTAGTGAACATCGCCTCCGAAATCGATACTTCGCCGTCATTGGTGATGCGGAGCGGTTTCCCCTCCTCATATTTGATATGCTGGATGGT
>Ga0079224_100005436_pt1 | contig 16726 bp, 23 predicted proteins | sample Stecom2015_FD_80414 | JGI IMG/M metagenome (GOLD analysis project Ga0079224, IMG submission 80414) | Agricultural soil microbial communities from Utah to study Nitrogen management - Steer compost 2015 | ecosystem: Environmental > Terrestrial > Soil > Agricultural land | place: USA: Utah... | reverse complement strand
GGACGTCAGTTCGATCCTGCTCCCCGCTACTAAAATAAAAGCTTCGCATCTGCGAGGCTTTTTTAGTTTATGAAGTATACAGTTTACATATTATACTCTGTAAATTCCAATAAGCATTATACCCAGTTAATTATACTGGTTTTTCAATTTAGCAACAACCCGAATTGGGTGTACAGCAAGCCCTGTTCAACTCAGATAATTTTACCTTTTGCTTTTCAGCAGGAATACCGCAGGCATCGTTTGCTAAGCAAGCGGTTTGTTTATTCTTCAAAACAAAATGGTTTCCGTTGAATTCCAAATCATATTTGCCAATCGTTTCACTTTGATATTCCACTTCTATCTCAGCATCCTCTATGCCTAATTTTTCTTCGGATAGATTAATGATGTTCAATAGTTTGGTCGGTTTTAATCGATGTTCAAAATCGTTAGCATTCCATAATTGGAAATTGACGACCTTTTCATTTCTGACAGTTCCTCCACAATCAATAAAGTGTTTGACAATAACACCTATTTCCGTAACGTGGAAATGTTCAGGTACAAGTGTTCCATTCTCTAACTGAAATTCTACATTATCCAATGTTGGTAGGATTTCTTTGATGTTTGATAGTTTCATTGTTTTTTAAATTTTAGATGATTTACTGAATAAAACATCGTAATATTACGATGTTAAATAATAAAAAAATAGAGCTAACAACATTTGTTAACCTTTACTTCCTGATTGAAGAATATATTAAAATCTGATTGAATTTTTTTCCAGACCTTTTCATCAATGCAGTAACAAACTGATTTTCCCTCAATCGTTCCTTGAATTATACCAATACTTTTCAATTCTTTTAAGTGCTGTGAAATGGTTGCCTGTGCCAATCCAAGTTCCTCTACTAAATCATTGCAGATACAGGACCTTTGGCCTATGATATATTGAAGTATGGCAATTCTTGCCGGATGCGCCAAAATCTTAAACAGTGTTGCTAGCTTGTTTTGCTCCTCCGTGAATATTTCTGATTTAGTAAGTCCCATTCTATAATTTTATATATCGCAATATTACGATAATAATTTTATTTATCAAAATTGATACTATACTATGGTGGATAACCTAATGAATTAGTGAAAATTGTGGCGTAAAGAAAAAACAGTTAGATATGTTGGATTAGCCTATTATTCCAATAAGTTTTTTGCATCTAATGTCGTTTTATAATCTCTGATAAAGTTCGGCTTTACATAATCCCATGCTATAACACCCTTTCTTCGGAACTTTCAATCGATGGGAGAAATTAAAAGTAAACCCCATGCTACCTCATATAGAGAATCCTTAGTGAACATTTCATTGAACACTAATAATAGAAGTGATCAATTCTTCGTTGCCTAACATCTGTTAGCGGTTTACTTTTTATAACTTTACTATCTGTGTTAACAGTTCTATTTAGCACATATAGGGTAGTAAACCATTGCTTGTAAAGCAATGAAAAACACATTGATCGGAGAAATGGAACGCATCGGTCATTATATTTTCTAAAGGAGGGCCAATAATGAAAAAGATATTAATTGCCGGAGGAACAGGTTTTGTCGGAAAAGCATTGATAGAACATCTTATAAATTGTGGATATCCTGTACATGTTTTAACACGGAGCAGAAAAACCAATAACACAAAAGATCTTCAATATTATATATGGAATATCAAAGATGGTTTTATTGATGAGAAAGCCTTTGATGGCGTTACAACGATCATTAATCTAACAGGTGCGAACATTACGGAAAAGCGTTGGACAGACAAAAGAAAAGTTGAGATTATTGAAAGTCGGACAAAGGCAATAGACCTACTTTTCAGGTACGTTAAGACAATAGGGTTGAACATCGATACTTTTATTTCCTCGTCCGCAGTTGGTTATTACGGAACAATCACTTCCAATGAGATATTTGCGGAAGAGGATGCTAGTGGAAATGGTTTTTTAGCCTCTGTTTGTGAAAAGTGGGAAAAATCAGCTATGCAATTTGAGAGCTTGGCCCGAAGAACAGTTATTTTAAGAAAGGGCGTTATCCTTGGAAAGAAGGGAGGTATGTACCAGCAGTTAGCACCTTTGGCTAAGTGGGGAATCAATGTATCTTTGGGAAGCGGTAAGCAGTATATACCGTGGATGGATATCCGGGATCTAATGTGTTTATATCAATTTATTTTAGAGACCAATGAAATAGGAGGCATCTTCAATGCTGTTTCTACTGAACATGTTACAATGAATGATTTTTCTAATGCCTTGCTCCGGTCATTTGGCAAAACAAGTTTCCTGCCCAATGCACCAAAGTTTCTGATAAAATTATTGTTTGGAGAAATGTCGGTGATGCTGTTAGAAGGCTCAAGGATTAATAATGAAAAAATAAAACAGGCCGGCTTTCATTTTGACTACGACACGATCGAAAAATCACTTTCTCTTTAATGCAAAAGCAGGAGATAAGAACAAAGATTATCTATTGTTTTTAAGACCATAGCTGCTATGACTAAGTCGGAGTCTGTGCTTTTTCATAAATAAGACCTTCTGATTTCAGCTCTTTCCAAAAATCAGCCGGTATTTCCGCTTTCCATGCTTTTACATTGCTATGAATCTGTTCTGTAGAACTTGCACCCGGAATTATCGCGACAAACTCATCAGCTGCCAATACAAATTGCATCGCTGCAGTAATGATGTCCGTATTGTATTTTTTGGCAATCTCTGCGATTTTATCCCGTTTTTCGGTCATTCCCTTTGGGATAACATCCTTGTAATTATAGCGATCCCTACCTGCAATAAATCCCGAATTATAGCCCGCTCCCGAAACCAATTTCACACCCGCTTTTTTGACGGCAGGGAGCAATCGGTCCACAGCGTCCTCATGCTCTAATATGGAATATTGTGTAGCCGAAAGGCAAATGTCCGGATCGGCCGCTTCTATACAATCTAAGATTGGCTCAATCTTATTCACGCCCATTCCCCAAGCTTTGATTACCCCCTCATCACGAAGTTTGGATAACACTTTAAAAGCTCCTTCTTTCGCTTGTTTCATAAAATCACCGTATCGGTCACCCACCTGATCTTCTGATAAATCATGAATATAGACAACGTCGATATGATCAAGTCCTGTTCGTTCCAAACTGTCTTCAATGGACTTTTTCACCCCATCGGCGGTGTAAATATGTTTGAAATCGAAGTCCAAGGGTTTTTTCCACATCGTTACCGGCACTTCCGATTCCGGAACAGGTGTAAATAAACGGCCTACTTTGGTCGAAAAGACAAAATCTTCCCGATTTTTACTTTTTAGAAATTCGCCAAATCTCCTTTCACTTTTTGTAAGTCCGTACCACGGAGAAGTATCATAATGTCGGATACCCAAATCCCAAGCTTCCTGTAAAATTTTCTGTGCCTGATCGTCGGTAATATTTTCAAAAGCTGTTCCAATTGCCACCCCTCCAAGCCCCAGTTCATGTTCCTTTTTTAGAATTGTATCGCTCATTTTTTATGTTTTAAATCTGATATTTATATGCTTTTGTTTATCAGAATAACAACAGATAGGTAGAAGTGTTTAAATTTATTAGACTTTTAAGACATCGCCATCTTCCTATTGTCTGTAGTTATAAAAAAGTAGCAGGTGAATGAGTAATTAGGTTTTTTGCACCCTTCTTATATACATCATCGATTATATGGATATTCCTGTATCCAGTTAAATTCACGTTTCATTAATTCAAACTCCTGTGGGTTCTGTTTAATCAATTTGATTTCTTGCGTTCGATCATCCAATGTTTTCTTGAGAATAATATCCCCATTATCCAGGATGGAATAATCGAAGGTATAGTTGTTCAACGATACTGTCTGCGCGTTGACATTGATCACAGGAGTCAGTTTTTTCTTGTTGTAATATCGGTCTCTGGCAGTCGCATACCCCTCATATTCAAAAACGATAGAGGCCCAATCTTTTGGGATGGTTATGTGCGTGTCATCTTTGTTTTCGATAAGGTATATCCCATATAAAGGTGACTTTTTTAAATAATGATCGATGAACTTCTGTCTATTGAGAAATCCAAAAATTTGTTGTATTACGAAAACACTTATAACAACTATTTTTATTGCAATAAGCATTTTGTTTATCCAAGGTTTACCAAACTTGGGTCTGGTAACGACGCGCAGTTGAGCAGGCCTACCCAATATGAGGAGGTTAAATAATGGTTTAATATGCGGTAAAAGCAAAAACAAAGATAATATCAGCAGTGCCGTAGACATCATTTTGACAGGAACATCGAAGAAATAATTTACTGTCATGATGTTAATACTAACTGCTATCGTTAGCATGGTTCCCAATACCACCGTTTTCCGGAATAGAAGAAACCCCGCTAATATTTCAGCCACCCCTATAAAAATGCTGTATCCCTTCGAATATCCAAAGTAAGTCCAAGCTAGTCCCATGGGGGAAAATTCACCTAGAGGTTGCATCAATCTTTCTAGACCTGGAGGAGGCATCTGCGCATGAATAAGCTTAGCGACCCCATAGTTTATCAACATGAAAGCAACGTAATATCGGATAAACGTTGTTAGCCAATAATAGCATGTATAATAACTCTTTCGTTTGCTGTCTAGAATAGACCAAATTATAGTACCGATAATAGCATATAGGAAAAAGATAAGCAAAGTTATCCAATCGTAAGAAGTGTCACCGCTACCGTTTGTAAAGATCGAATAGTCATAATCATAATGTAATATATTCTTCGAGAACCAAGGCGTAAACTGATACGTCAAGAGCACCAAAGGTTTATTGATATAATTAAAGAAGGGAAAGGCGCCATTATTCTTTATAACGATAAAGGAGAGAATAAAAATAAAAGAGAAGCGAAAAGCTATTTTCGTTGACAGACTCCAGTAATGTTCATTTTTCATTTGTTACTCTTCATCAGTTTATGTTATCGTCAGCCCAGAGCGCACGTACGCTTTCTGTCATATTTGCTACTATCCTTGAGCCTAAAGTAGCAAACGGTTCTGTGAAAAACAAAACACATTCGCGCTGGCGATAATAAACCTGGACCTAGCCAGCACAATGGCCGTAATTTGACTCACTTGATTCCTGATTCAAGAAAGAACACACAGTATTAACTTTTTCGCCATGACGTGTTTTATGTTGACTATTTCTTAGGATATCACATTTTGTGATATCTTATTTCTTCCCTCCAACATCAAATCCCTTTACCACCGTTACACCTTTAGAGGCAGGTAGTTTAGTGTTTTCTTGCAGTCTGTCGATGTACTCAAAGAGTAATTCTATATTTTGATCGTGGCCTTTCTGCTTCTTGGCGATTTGTTCTACATTGTATTTGATTTCAGCTATCTCCAGTTTTACTTCTGTATTATCTGAAAGCAGTTGTCTCATGCGGGTGAATATTCGCATAATTTGAATGTTGACAGCTATAGCCCTATCACTGTTCAATATGCTCGATAGCATGGCTACGCCCTGTTCTGTAAACGCAAAAGGTGTGGCAGGGCTATATTTAACCCCCTCGGGCAGGTTATCACAGATTGTGATAAGTTCACGCCACTCATCCTTTGTGAGTTGAAACATGAAGTCTTCTGGAAATCGTTGTAGCTTTCTTTTTACGGCTTGCTTAAGCGCTCGATTTTCCACTTGGTAAAGACTTGCAAGATGAAAATCCAACATAACTTTGACTCCGCGAATGTTGAATATTTGGTTCATCACCGCCTCTGTTGCTATAGCTACTTCGTGTTGACTTTTACTCATAATTTCCCCGTGCTTATAATCGATATTTGGAGGTCACAATTTGTGACCTCCACGTTATTACTTCCAAATATAATAAACATTTGAAATAAACTAAAAATATTAGCTTGTTTCATTGGCGATATTTACGAACTGAGCACTAGCTATGAAGGAAGACATCTATAATAGATGCTTATGGTGGAGATTGGCGGTGCAGAGCTGGAACTACCCCATACCTCTGGCCTTGATGTTAGACTCCCTGCTTGTCAAGCCCGCACAACATGGAGACGATAGTGGAAGGGGGTATATAGTAGTCTGAGGCTACTTTTATATTTATTCCTTAGTGACCGCTGTGCTAAACACTAAGGATAGGAGGGGTATTTAGTGCCGTCACATCGGCAAGATGATCATTTATCCGTCCTGTAACGCCATTTCCTTCCTTCTCCAATGCCGTGATGATACCCTCCATCTGTTTTGACAATTGGAGTATATATTGTGCGACGACCAGCCGATCTTCGTAGATAGAGGTGACAGCCGTACTGATCTGCGTAGCGATCCGCTGCTCACGAATGTTGGTCAGCATTACCAAACCAATCACAGTGAATAGCAGTATCGCTGCCGTCATTTTCTGTTTTATAGCAAATGCCCAAATAATCCTTATTTTAATCAAGTAACGCGATGCGTTAAGTTTATAATTCAGACAAATTAATGAATTATTTTAAGAAAGTACTCGTCTTTGAAGGGATATTTTTTACATCATCATTACAATTTTATTTGTACCTATGTAGGTATTTAGAGCACTTCTTAATTAGCTGGCAAGCTAATTTATTTGGAGTTCGATAAGGAAGCATGTCTGCATTTTTAAGATGCAGGTTAAATACCCATTGGCAATGATCAATTTGATACGTATTCATTAAGAAAATGAGCAAAATAGAGTTATTCGAGCATGAAAGGGCATTGGCTTACAATCAATTTGTAGCCACTTGGATACCTAATTATTATAGTTTTTTAGATGCTGTACCCAAGATACTGCGTGAAGTAACCCCGAAAAAAATACTGGTTGCAGGATGTGGTACCGGAAATGAAATAGTACGGTTTCTACAGCAGGATGAACAGTGGGAGGTGACAGGGGTAGATCCTTCTCCTGAAATGATCGTTCAGGCCAAGGAGCAGTTGAAGGATTTTCCCAATGTGCGATTAATTGAGGGAGTGGTTGCAGATCTGGATACAGACCAAAAATATCAGGCCGCTACGCTGCTATTGGTGCTCCATTTTCTGGAAGACAACGGCGACAAATTACGCACGTTGCAAGATATTGCCGAGCGATTGGTTCCCGGAGCTCCATTTGTGATGCTGGATATCACGGGAGATCGTATACAGCTCGCGGATAACCTGAAAATCTTGAAATACCTGCTGCCGGAAGGTATAGACGCGGCACAAATCGAGGAGCGTTTGCAACGGATCCAAAATGATCTTTTTGCAGTTTCAGAGCATCGAATTGCTGCATTATTTGAAGAGTCCGGTTTTGAAGCTCCTGTACGCTTCTTTCAATCGTCCATTTATATGGGCTGGATAAGCAAGAAAAAATAACGGACAATTTATAAACGGGGATAATGTTGCATATCAAGATAATATAAAATATCTTTGCACCCGAAATGAAATTTTTGAACGACATATTGCGTGTTCCTTTTTTTAGCACTTATTATTATCAGGTAATATCTGCTCGGAAAGGCTATGTAATTTTGTCAAGGTGTAAAAACAGGTAAAATATTTTTATAACATATCCAAAGCCCGAGCGTAAGTTCGGGCTTTTTTATTTTCAGAAAATGGAAACAATCAACAATTTAAAAGAAAACGTAGAAATTATTCTTCCCGAAAACGGATTGGAAGAAAAACTGGAGCAGTCAAAACGGGAAAACCGTAAATTGATTATTAAGCTTGGCTTTGACCCGACTGCACCTGATTTACATCTGGGACACGCAGTGGTGTTGAAAAAATTGAAACAGTTTCAGGATTTAGGACATCAAATTGTGATCGTTGTGGGGAGTTTCACAGCAAGAATAGGCGATCCGACCGGTAAAAGCAAGAGTAGAAAGCCACTATCGACAGCTGATGTTCAGCATAATGCTGAAACTTACCTTAATCAATTGTCGCAAATTATAGATGTTGCAAAAGCAAAGATTGTTTTCAATTCGGAATGGCTGGACGAACTTTCATTCTCAGACGTTATTCAGGTGCTCTCTAAAGTTACCGTTGCGCAATTGATGCACCGGAACGACTTTAATAAGCGTTTTACTGAAAACACGCCTATTGCTATGCACGAGTTGGTTTACCCGATACTACAGGCATTTGACTCTGTCAAGATCAAAGCGGATATTGAAATGGGTGGAACCGACCAGCTTTTCAACTGCACAATGGGACGGCAGTTGCAGGAGACTTTTGATATGTGTCCACAAATTGTCATGTGTATGCCGCTCCTGAAAGGGCTTGACGGCAAAGAGAAAATGAGCAAATCACTCCATAATATCATCGGACTGACGGACCTTCCCAATGAGATGTTTGGGAAAACAATGTCTCTCCCTGATAGCCTTATTGAGGAATTTTTGAATTTGACAACTGATTTTTCAATAACAGAAAAGTTAACGATACAAGAACGATTGAACGGTGGGGAAAATCCGATGAATATCAAAAAAATGATTGCCAAAAACATCATTACCCAATACCATAATGCAGATGAAGCCCAAAAAGCAGAAGATTTTTTCATTAACCAATTTCAAAATAGAAACTTTGAAGACAAGGTTTTTGAACCTGTTCCGCTTTCTTTGGTTTCGGCAAAGAATGGAATAATCAGTTTATTAGACCTGTGTCTGGAGCTGAAAAAAGGACAAACAAAATCAGCTGTCAGACGACTTATCGAATATGGCGCTGTCCAAATCGACAATGAAAAAATTGTAGATCCCCACACCAATATAGCATTGAAAGCAGGTGCAAAAATCAAGATTGGGAAAAGAGGTTTTTATGAACTGCACTAATCTGTGCCCGCAAAGTCCGGGGTAAGCTTATAGTCGTGGTATGGAGAAAATATGCAATATAGCGGACGATCAACTACGGGGCCGTAATGTGAATGTTGCCCCGTAGATAGCTACTATAGGTGAAAAAGCACTCAACGATTATACGGATATTCCTGTATCCAATTAAATTCCCGCTTCATTAATTCAAATGCTTGCGGGGCCTGTTTGATGAATTTGATTTCTTCTGTTCGGCCCATGGAGGTTTTCCTTAGGATAATATCCCCATTCTGTAGGACGGAATAATCGAAAGTATAATTATTCAGCGATATAGTCTGCTTTTTGGTGTTGATTACAGGGGTTAGTTTTTTCTTTTTGTAATACCTGTCCCTGACGGTCGCATTCCCCTCATATTCAAAAACAATCGTGGCCCAGTCCAGTTGCTGCTGGCCAGAACTTGAACCTAAGGTAGCAAAGGTTCTGTGAAATAGAAAACCCTTTATACCTGTTATCATGAATCTACTTCACTGTTCCCTTTTTTCATCACTATCGTTTCGCGCAGAAGCTGTCCAATTCCCTCAAATCCTTTTTCCGTTTTCTCGTAAAGTCTATCAGCAATTTCAGATTCGTCTAAGATTGCTCCATTTTTTAAATGTAGTGTCGTCAAGTATTAGAAATCGGTCATGCGATGAGTTGAATTTAATCACCTCTATTTCCCCGTATTGTTCGCTATATTTCTTTAGATCGAGTGATAGTTCTCTGCTGATGGACTTGGTGTAAATAGTGGCTTTGACGTTCTTCTTCCGTTTTGAGAGTAATCTCAAGACAGAGTCATCTATATAATTGTCAATGATTGTGATGCTTTGTTTTGCTTTCCGGATTAGCTCCGACACAAATGCATAAGCATCAAAAATCTGCCCATCGAAGAAGATACCCTTGTCGGGTTCTATATTTTTATCTTCTAAGGCATCAAAGATAACCTCGATCTGCTTTTCTGTTTCCAATTGCCTACGCTCCACACGGCTCAGCCGATCATGGATCAGCGAATTGTGGGAGATGATTTTTCGCATATATACGAAACTATCTATTATCTGTATGCTGATATTGACTGCAGTCTTACTTCTCAGTACAGAGGCCAGCATCGCTACACCTTGCTCGGTAAAGGCATAAGGATTGGTCGACGAATACTTCAAGCTATTGAACCGGTCGCAAATTGCGACCAGTTCATTCTTTTCGTTGTTTGTCAATTGGAAGCAGAACCTTTCTGGAAAGCGATTTATGTTTCGCTTTACCTGTTCGTTCAGTCGTTTGGTCTCTACACCATAGAGTTCGGCCAAGTCCCTGTCCATCATGACCTGTGCATCTCTAAAGGTGAAAATCCTTTGTTGTATGGCTTCCGGTTTCAATAAGTCCTTTTCCATCGCTTTACATATATTGTACTAATCGAAGTCACAAGAAGTCATAGTCTGTGACTTCTAAGGTACTATTTTCAAATATAACTAATATTCTAATAAAGCTAAAAATATTAGTTTATTTAGTTGATGGTATTTACGAACTGAGCATTAGCTATGAGGCAAGGCGCGATAATAGATGCTTATGGTGGAAATTGGGGGTATAAAGTCTGAATTACCAAATACTCTTAGCTTGATCTTAGATTCCCTGCTTGACAAGCCCACACAACATGGGTTCGATAGTGGAAGTAGATATATAGTAGTCTCAAACTATCTTTTATTATAAAATCCTTAGTGACCGCTGTGCTACACACGAAGGATAGCTATATGTCCCTACGTTAACAAGCTGCAGAACGGGTTCGATAGTCGATATGAAAAAGATTTTTACGTTGCGAAACATTAAAAAATACAAATAGATACCTGTTTACCCAATCTATCTATATGTAAATAAATATAATTTACTTTATTTAAATATTTTTATATGTATTTACATATAATTTCTTAAATTTACTTAAATTCGTTGCAAAAGCATATAATAATGATGATACTTGCAGATTTTGTAAAACAAAAAAGAAAGGAAGTAAATCTTACACAGGAAGAGTTTGCTGAACGAGCAGGGGTTGCACTTACAGTTATCCGAAAAATAGAACAGGGAAAAGAAAACCTAAATCTCGAAAAAGTAAATCAAGTACTTAAAATGTTTGGTCACACCTTGGCTCCCGTGAATATAAGGGAGCTATTAACCACAAAGGATTAAAGATGAGGGTATTATAAAGATCATTTGGCAGGAGTCCTTACTGAGACAGACGATGGTGAATATGTTTTTCAGTATGATGATGCCTACGTCAAAGCCCATCCCACAGAATTCATAACTTTCACCATGCCCGTGAATCCTAACCCGTACATGGACAAACGGCTATTTCCCTTTTTTGAAGGGTTAATACCAGAAGGGTGGTTATTGGACATTGCTTCCAAGAATTGGAAAATCAATCCAAACGACCGTATGGGTTTACTGTTGGCATGCTGCCAAAACTGTATTGGTGCCGTAAGTGTTCAACCTATACCCCAGGAAGATGAGTAATAAAAAATGTTTACATTGTTATAGAGAATTGTCTAAAAATACGTTAGGCGATTTTCACGAGCAATGCAGTCTAGATTTTTTTGGAACAAAGCAGCAGCCGGTGTTCGAACATTCATTGGCACAAATAGCTGAATTGGCTAAAAATGTCGTAGAGCGGAGTATAGCTGTTCCCGGAGTACAGCCCAAACTTTCTTTATCATTAGTAAAAAACACGATTCAAGACGGAGACAAAGGTCGTCTAACTGTGGTAGGTGCGTTGGGTGGAAATTATATATTCAAACCACCTTCCGATCACTTTCCTGAAATGCCGGAAAACGAACACCTCACTATGCGTATCGCTGAAGCTTTCGGTATCAATGTTGTTAAGTCTAGTCTCATCAGGTTGAAATCTGGTGAACTTTCGTATATTACAAAACGTATAGACCGAACAGATACTGGAGAAAAAATACATATGCTCGATATGTTTCAGATTACAGAGGCATTTGACAAATACAAAGGTTCGATGGAAAAAATCGGAAAAGCACTGAATGAGTACTCGGACAATACTTTACTTGATAAGTTTTATTTCTTAGAGTTAGCAGTCTTCTGTTTCCTGACTGGAAACAACGATATGCACTTGAAAAACTTCTCCATGATTTTTCAAAACAATAATTGGACACTATCTCCAGCATACGACCTATTAAACGTTGCGATTGCTAACCCCGAAGATACGGAGGAACTTGCGCTAACGTTAGAGGGGAAAAAAAGAAAACTTGATTGGGAGCATTTTCAAAGATTAGGTCTGCTGTTAGGCTTAAACACCAAACAGATCAATGGTATGGCTAACCGTTTTCAAAAAGGAAAATCAGTTGCTTTACAATGGATTGATCGTTCATTTCTTTCGGACGAATACAAAGAGAAATATAGAAACCTATTAGAAGAACGATATCAAAGAATTGAGGGGCGATGATTAAAACAAAAAAACTTCTTCCAAAAACGTTACAAATACGTTGGGGTGAAAATTCTGGAGTTTCAAATTTGTTCATATATTGCTTCTGTAAAGCAGAAATGGCATTTTTGCCCCATTTCCAAGATATATCACCATCAGATTCATAATCTTCTACTCCTTTAAATTGTAGCTTAGATACTTTGAAACTTGTAACCTAAAAATAGAATTGTAACCGTGAGCATTGCTTAATATGGATTTATAATCCAGCTCTATCTAGTGGAGGATTGCAAATCCTTTTTATTGTATCTCCGGAATATCATTACATTAACATTCCGAAGAGCAGAGGGAAAACCATAATTGGTTGTCCAGCACGTACCTTATTCGTGATATGGGATTGCTTTTTATAAGGTTTTCTACCAATTGGAGAAATAAAAGTAGTCACCAGACTACCTTATATAGAAAATCCTTAGTGACCACTTCGTTAAACACTAAGGATAGGGGGGCTTTGTATTTGTGCAACTGTCGGTTGCCCAATTGTTTTTTCAGATTTTGAAATTTCTTCATACATAAAATCAGGATAGGCATCTGCGAATGCTCGCATATACTTTAAGTTACGAACAGAGAACCCCTTATTATCTGGGAACTCACTTTTTAGGTTTTTAAAAAGTTGATCAATAACCTTTGCTCCCCATCCAGCTTCCTTGATCTTCATGGAAATATCATTTCTGTATTTACAGATGATATTGTACGTTGTTGAGTCTGCTGTATTTTCAGCTTTAGTTCTGACAATAATTCTATATAGATGTTGTTTGCCTCCATTTATTGTCTGCTTTTATTCTCCAGTTTCTTTTGTTCGTCTATTAGAGAATTATCATTCAGTTTCTTCACGGCCTTAACAAAATCTGTATCGTTCAATACTATCAGTTGATATTTTGCTATATCACATAGTTTGACAAATCTCTCCCGTTTGTCTATGTTTTCCTTAATCATTTCAGCATTGATTGTTTGTATATTAGACAGGACCGCAAGTTCATTTATACTGGCGTAGTCGCGAATGTTTTTACTTTCCTGAGCAAGTTCAGGGTTTGCATCGCGCCATTGCTTAGCGGTACATCCGAATAGAACCACGTTTAAAAGATCTGCTTCTTCAGCATACACTAACCACTCTAAATTGGAACGGAGAGTTGATTGTGGGATGATATGCTTTCTACCCATTGTCCAGGGCTTAATACGAAGCTAGCTAAGCCAGCTTCCATTTTAAAGTGGTCGAATTCGACCACTTTAAAATTTGGATTATTCATTTGCTCTCATACCCCAAGAAACTCAAGTGTAGAGCGATTTCTTATCCAATTTTTAATAACGTCTGCTGCGCGGCTATCGTCTCCCTTGGCTTTGGCCATGTCGGTTAACGATATATAATCAGATTGGTTTATCTGTGTTATCGAAACATCAATGTTCTGAACCTGTAGAATCTTACTTTTACTCATAATTCCTCCGTGTTTATAATCGATACGTTAAATTCACAATCTGTGACCTCCACGTTACTACTTCCAAATATACTATTTTTTTAATTTAACTAAAAATATTAGCTTAACTTTAATGAAGTTATGTGTACTATAAGACCTAGTTATACCATAGTTAATACTATCTTTGGATGGCTCTATATTGAAGTGGCTACGCGCGAAGCTGGTGCCGTATGATTGAAGTAACTCCATCAGCTTTTCCGCTTTGTACGTAGAATTTTTCAGTAGATCGGGTAGGATTTTTTGTTCTAATTCGATCATTCCTTTCACCCCGTTGGATCGTGGACGGACAGCTTGCCATTTATCGCCGTAGAAGGTTTTGTCCAGATGGATATGCATATCCTTAAATGAGGGTAGCATCAGCCAGCCCGATGCATCTGTGCCTACTTGATTTTTATCATATGGTGAGATGCTTCTGATCCTGCCATTTTCAATCCAAATGGTGAATAGATCAGTCTGTGTAGCAACAACCTGTTCATTATCGTATATAAAGCCTGTCTCTAGCCGCACATTCTTTAGAACTTGGTCGTGTCAGCAGTGGTCATTGCAGAAGCTTCTCGTTGTCTGTTGGCGGCTGCGTTCGGCGTAGACTGACCGATGTTGGGCGATAAGAATGCTCCAGCTAGCCCTATAGATGATCTTTTTAAAAAATCTTTTCTTGATACTCTTCCTGTTTCCACTGTCATATGCTTTTTTAAGAATAGCAAAGATACGGGAATCAGCAGTTTTATCTTTAAAAGATTCCAGCTAATTTCTATCCCAGAGCATTCTTTTGCTATTAGTTATTCCGTCCAAACAGCGAGTTCGTAGCCGTCTATATCCGTGAATTGAAAACGTTTCCCTCCGGGAAAATCGAAAATATCCTTAACAATAGTGCCCCCTGCGCTTATTACTTTATCTTTAGTCGCTTCAATATCATGCGTATAGAGAATGACCAAGATTGTGTCAATACGCTATCTGTTTTTAAATTATCCTGTTGGATTGAGAAGCAGATCAACGTTGACTAATTCAGTTATAGATGAAGACTTCGTCACAAGGCTCAAAAGTGACTTTTTGATTGTGCCTTGAAAAGATTATTCGGAACCCTTTATCGTCATTATAACACCACTATAATTGTCATGATCGTTTCCGATGTATAGTATATCATAGCGCTTTTTATTCTCTTCCTGAAGTTGGTCCTTTAGCAGACCGTAATTCATTTTTTCCACTTTCGCGGTCCAATCACTATCTTGTTTGGGTTTTATGGATTCTAGATCATTCATGTCGAAAAGAGCCGATTTTGTGTAAGTCTGTACAGAACGTCTGACAAATAGTGTATCACCTTCAATTTTTTCCACGCGAATCCATCCTGCAGGCAGTCCATCAAGATTATTGCCGTTTTCATCTGTAAAGAATGATACGCCATAAAGTTGCCCCACTTGTATCTGTTTCAGAGAATTGGTCATCTTCTGTATCGCATCGTTATACTTACTATTATCGTTATTCATTTTTATGCCGTAGATTATAGAACCTATCAGAGCAATACCAATAATAATTAAATAGCCCATCCACAGTTTCAGGTATGGTATTTTAGTCGTCTTCTTCAGCGCTTTAACTTCCTGCTTAATTTCTGGCGAATAATACCTAGCGTGAATAAGTTCCCCATTTTGTCGATAAAGCCTAGACATTTTTACCAGGCCCCCACCGATAGGCAGTCCCAGAAATTTTACAGCTGGTGTGATAATGTATAAATCAAAGACTTCAGATTTTTCATTGTTTTTTAATGTTGAATTGAAGCTTTTTTGCCCTAGAACGTACTCGTAACGAGTGTAGAAAAAAATCATTTTTTTAATTTAATGTGTTTTACCCTTATAAATTCTATTACTATCCTTAACAAAAACTTTTTGTTTTCATTGTATTGGCAACTTGATCGAGATTACATTTTTGAAGGGGCAAATGTACATTTTTTACCGTTAATGACTATTACTTGAGCTTCGATTTTTTTGTTTTAATTTTAGGTACAGGCTACTGTTTTATGAGGCATGCTTCCATTAAATTATTATCGTCTAAACATACGTACTGAACATGTTACAATGAATGATTTTTCTAATGCCCTGCTCTGGTCATTTGGCAAAACAAGTTTTCTGCCCAATCTTACTGTGGTAGAAAAAACGAAGAGGTTGTTTTTGGTTAAAAAGCACATTTATTTTTAAATTTGCGTTGCAAATCCAACGTTTTCGGGATGTAGCGTAGCCCGGTATCGCGCCAGCATGGGGTGCTGGAGGTCGTCGGTTCAAATCCGGCCATCCCGACGATTAAAAAAAAAGCCTGTCTTTTAGTTAGATAGGCTTTTTTTGAGATATGGGCAATTTCGAAAGCCAGTTTCAGCCCAGTTACAATTGGATATCATGACCTGATTTATTTTTTCTCTAGCTGAATATCCTTCCGTCACCCGGCATTTAATTTCGAAATGATGACGAAAAATATTGCCAATAATGCAGGAAGCGCCTGTACGAAAAATATCTTTTTGGAGGCCGTCAAAGCACCGAATATCCCGGCTATGGCAACGCATCCTAAGAAAAACAATCGAACATTTTCGCGCCAAGCTTCATCTCCAATAAAGAACGACCATAATAGCCCCACGGCTAAAAAGCCGTTGTACAATCCTTGATTGGCTGCCAGCCCCTTCGTAGGTTTGAATAATTCATGGGGTAACGACTTCCCGAAAACTTTTTTGCCGGTCGTTTCCCAGGCAAACATTTCCATCCATAGGATGTAAATATGCTCTATGGCGACGATTGCAGTTAGAATAGATGCGATGATGTTCATACTATCAATTATGAGGGTTATATGTGGATGGCCACAATGCAAATGTATCGTAAAGATGTGATTTCAAACAGTATAATTTTTAAAAACTTTGTCTACAATACCGTTGTCATGCTTTCACTTCTATCTCTATGTAACAGACAAGCAAAGAGTAACCGACAAAGTGCAGTTTTGTAATTGTAAAATCTCGGCTATCTATGGATTCT
>Ga0079224_100005435_pt1 | contig 16728 bp, 14 predicted proteins | sample Stecom2015_FD_80414 | JGI IMG/M metagenome (GOLD analysis project Ga0079224, IMG submission 80414) | Agricultural soil microbial communities from Utah to study Nitrogen management - Steer compost 2015 | ecosystem: Environmental > Terrestrial > Soil > Agricultural land | place: USA: Utah... | reverse complement strand
TCGGCGGCTTCGGCAGCGGCCTGGCCGTGGTCGGCGCCTACCTGCTGGCCGGCGAGCTCACCGCCGCGGCCGGGGACCACCGCGCCGCCTTCGCCGGCTACGACCGGCGGATGCACGCCTACGCCAAGGTCGCCCGGAGCGGCAACGCCGGCCGGTTCCTCGCACCGCGCACCCGCGCCGGCATCCGGGCGCGCGACGCCCTGTTCCGGCTGGGGCCGCTGCGCCGCGCGCTGATGAGCACCACCGACGGGTTCGCCGACGGCATCGCGCTGCCCGACTACGCCCCGCCGGCCCGCCGCTGACGCCCGCGGCACCGGGCCACTACGACTTTCGTCCGGGGTCGGTGCGGACGAACCGCAGATCCCCCGCCGGGCGCGGTTCCCTAGCTTCTCAAGGGTCCGGAACGACCCGAGGAGCACACCGTGAGAACCAGGTTCACCACCGCCGTGGCGGCAGCGGGCATCGCCGCGTCGACCGTGTCCGCCGCCCCCGCAGCGGCCGCCGGGGCCGGCGCCGCACCGCTCACCCCCGCCGCCGTCGACGCCTACCTGGAGGAGGCCCTGGACGACACCGGCCTGCCCGGGGTCTCGGTCGCGGTGGTCCGCGACGGGCGGGTGGTGCACACCGCCGGGTACGGGCGCGGCTCCGACGGGGAGCCGGTCACCGAGGACACCCCGATGCGCATCGCCTCGCTCAGCAAGTCCTTCACCGCGATGGCCGTCATGACCCTGGTCGAGGAGGGCGCCGTCGACCTGGACGGGGCCGTCGCCGAGCAGCTGCCCGGGTTCTCCCCCGGCGACCCGCGGGCCGACCGGATCACCGTGCGCCACCTGCTCGACCAGACCTCCGGGCTGTCCGACACCACCGTCGACATCGCGGACCTGGAGGACGCCTCCTCATTGGAGGAGTACGTGTCCCGGCTGGACGGGGCGGAGCTCGCCGCCGCCCCCGGCACCCGGATGGAGTACTGCAACGCCAACTACAACGTCGCCGCCCGGCTGGTGGAGGCCGCCTCCGGCGAGCGGTTCGGCGACTACGTCCGCGAGGCGGTGTTCGAACCGCTCGGCATGGAGCACAGCGCGCTGAGCGACGCCGACGTGCCCGTCCCCGACGGACACAACTCGCTGTACGGGTTCTGGCTCCCCCGGGCCGAGCGGCCCGGCTTCCTCGACGACAGCGGGTCCGGCGGCGTCATCTCCACCGCCGCCGACATGGGCCGCTGGCTCACCGCGCACACCGGCGGCGACGCCCCCGTCGGAGCGGAGTCGCTGCAGGCCATGTACGCCCCCTCCGCCGCCGACGACTACGCGATGGGCTGGTCGCCCGAGACCGCGCCGGGCGGCGCGGAGCTGATGGTGCACAGCGGCAACCTGTTCACCTACAACGCCGCCCAGGGCTTCGACCCGGAGACCGGCTACGGGTTCGCAGTGCTGAGCAACGGCGCCCCGCTCGCCGACGAGACCTACCCGATCATGCTCGGCCTGGCCGCGCTGAGCCGCGGCGAGCGGCCGGACGGGCCGGGCACCGCCCGGAAGGCCGCCGACGCCGCCCTGGCCGCGGCCGGCGCGCTCGCCCTCGGCCTGGGCGCGGCCGGGGCGGCACGCTCCCGCCGCTGGGCGGCCCGGCGCACCGGCCGACCGGTGTGGCGGACCGCGCTGCGCACCGCCCCGCTGCTGCTGCCCGCCGCCCTCTTCGCCGGCTACCCGGCCGCGGTCTCGCTGCTGTCCAACGGCCGCGAGATCACCTGGGACCAGATGTTCTACTTCCCGCTGCCGCTCACCCTCACCCTGGCCGCCGCGGCGCTAGCCGGCCTGGGCACCGCCGCCGCCCGGCTGCTCCGGCTGCGCGCGGCGGCCCGGAGCACCGGAACGGTAGGGTCCCCTTCGTGATCAACGGCCTGCTGCTGGCCGCCGTCACCGCGGTCGCCGTGGCCAACGGCTTCGACACGGTCGCCCTGCCGCTGTGGCGCCAGCTCCTCTACCTGCCCCTGGTCGCTGCGTCGTACCTGTCCGGGCGCGCTCTGCCGACCCCGTGGGAGCGGTGGGTGCTCGGCGCCGGCGCGCTGGCCGGCGCCGGCACCGCGCTCGCCGACCGGGGCACCGGGCTGGCCGTGCTCTTCTCGGTGGGGCTCGGGGTCGCACTGCCCTGGCTGGCCGGCCGCTACCTCCGCCAGCAGGCCCAGCTGGTGGAGGCCGGCCGGGACCGGGTCGCCCGGCTGGAACGCGAGCAGGCCCACGTGGCCGAGCGGGCCCGGCTGCGCGAGCGGACCCGGATCGCCGAGGACGTGCACGACTCCCTCGGCCACGCGCTCGCCCTGATGGCGCTGCGCGCCGGCGCCCTGGAGCTCGCCCCCGGCTCCGACCCCGCGGCCCGCGCCGCGGCGGCCGAGCTGCGCGCCCTCGCGGTGCAGGCGACCGACCGGCTCCGCGCCACCCTGGCCGTGCTGCGCACCGGGGAGGACCCCGGCACCGCGGTGCCCGACGAGCCCGTCACCGAGCTGGTCCGCCGCGCCGCCGAGGCGGGCATGCGGGTGCGGACCGACCCGGAGGAGGGCCCCGGTCCGCTGCCGCCGCTGGCCGAGCGGGCCGTGCAGCGGGTGGTGCGCGAGGCGCTCACCAACGCCGCCCGGTACGCCCCCGGAGCCCCGGTGCGGGTCGGCTTCGCCCGCTCGGCGGGGCGGATATCGGTGTCGGTGGCCAACGGGGCGCCGAACGGCCCGGCGGCCCCCGCCGGGGGCGGCACCGGGCTGGCCGCGCTGCGCGCCCGGGTCGAACTGCTCGGCGGGGAGCTGAGCGCCGGCCCTGAGGACGAGGGCTTCGCCGTCCGCGCCGGCATCCCGCTGGACGCGACCGGCCCCGGGGAACGGGGACCGCGGTGAGTCCGCCGGGCCGGTGGCACCGGCGCCCGATCCGGCGGCGGCCGGGCCCGCGTGCGACCGGTCGCCCAGAGTGTCCGATCGCAGACCGCCCTGCGCCCGCCTGCCGCAGACCGCCCCCGTTGATGTATCGACCGGTCTGGCACCGCTCACCGGTACGGGTCCGCGGGCGGGACCGGTCGGTACATCGACGGCCCTGCGCCTCCCGCGGTGGCCGCACCGAGGGAGGCGCAGGGCCGGCGTCGACCGGAGACACTGGGCGATCGACCGCATACCCGACAGTCACTGAGGAGCCGGTACCCCCGGCTTCGGACCGCCGCACCGGCTCCAGGCGCGGTCAGGGGCCCGGCCTGCGCGTGCACGGAGGTCTTCCGGGGAGGCCGCGCGCGGCGGGGCGCCGCAGCGGCCTCCGGGGGCGCCCGGCCGGGACCGGCACGGGAGGTGCGGAGCCGCCGCTCCGTCGGGACGGCGACCCGCACTCTTCCGTCCGCCCCGGCACCGCCCGGCCCGCGTCGGTCCGCCGGCCGCTCGGGGCCGCGCCGGCGGGCGGCCGGCGGACCGACGGCACAGCGGGACCGCCTCCGGCCGCACCCGGAACTCCGGGCCCGCCGCCGGGAACGCGCACCCATGAGAGAACCGAGGAAAGAAGGTACGGGCCGATGATCCGGGTCCTGCTCGCCGACGACGAACCGCTGGTGCGCGCCGGGGTCGCCACCATCCTGCGCACCGACCCCGGGATCGAGGTCGTCGCGGAGGCCGGCGACGGGCGCAGCGCGGTGGAGCTGGCCCTGTCGCACCGCCCCGACGTCGCCCTGCTGGACGTCCGGATGCCGGTGCTGGACGGCCTGGGCGCCGCGGCGGAGCTGCGCCGGGCCGCCCCCGGCATCGCGGTCGCCATGCTCACCACCTTCGACGAGGACGCCTACGTGGCCCGCGCCCTGGAGGAGGGGGCCTCCGGTTTCCTGCTGAAGGCGGCCGACCCCCGCGAGCTGGTACTGGGCGTGCGCGCCGCCGCCGAGGGCGCCGCCTACCTGTCTCCCCGGGTGGCCCGCCGGGTCATCGGCGAGCTGCGCGGCGGCCGGATGTCCCGCGGCGACGCCGCCCGCGAGCGGGTCGCCGCGCTGACCCCGCGCGAGCGCGAGGTGCTGGCCCTGGTCGGCGAAGGGCTGTCCAACCAGGCCGTCGCCGAGCGGCTGTTCCTCGCCGAGGGCACGGTCAAGGCGCACGTCAGCTCGGTCCTGCAGGCCCTGGGCGCGGCCAACCGGGTGCAGGCCGCCATCGTCGCCTACGAGGCCGGCCTGGTCGGCGACTGACCCGGCCCCGCCGCACGACCGCCGCAGCGCCGAGATCATCGGTCCAGGACTGCGCGTCCGCCGGCGGCGCGGGCGGGCGCTGGAGGCGGGACAATGGCCCCGCCCCAGCGGCTCCGCGCACCGGCGGCACCGACCACGACCCAGGAGGCCCCTGTTGGACACCGGAACCGAGCAGACCGCCGCGGCGGAGGTCGCCGAGCACCACCGCTTCATCGAGGCGTGGCTGCGCGGCACCGCCGACCCCGGGCGGCTCGCGGAGTTCGTCGAGATGCACACCCCGGACTTCACGCTGTGCGGCCCGGACGGCGGGGCGGTCGGCCGGGACGCGATCGCCTCCGGCTTCGGCGCCGGGCACGGCACCGCACCCGGGATCAGCGTGGAGATCCGCGGGGCCCGGCTGGTGGCCGCGGAGGGGGATCTCGTCGTCGCCGCCTACGAGGAGCACCAGGAGGCGCCGCCCAGCATCCGCCGCAGCACCGTCGTCTTCACCCGCGATCCCGGGGCCCGCAACGGGCTGCGCTGGAAGCACCTGCACGAGACCTGGATCATGCCGCCGGCGGGGTGACCGGCGCCCGGCCGGGCGGCGCGGCGGCCCCGGACGCCGGGTGCCACCGCGTTCCCGGGGCCGCCGACGGGGTTTCCCGCTGTCTCCGCGCCCTGGCCTTCCCCGCCCTCCGGCCCTGCCCGATCCCGCGCCCGCCTTTCCGCTGACCCCGCCCCACGGAGTGCCCCGCCACGGCCACGGCGAGGCGGGCGCTGGGTCCTGCCGGCACCGCCCTGCTCGGCCGCTCGGCCCTGCTTCCGGCGGCCTGTCCCCGCCCTCCGTTCTGGATTCACCGACCGGTCTCCGATCGCGGTCCCGTACCGGTGAGCGGTCCTGGACCGGTCGATGAGTCCAAGGCCGACGGGGAGGTCCCGCGCGTCGGACCCCGCGGAGCGGCCGCCGTAGGGCACCGAATCGGACGCCTCTCGACCGGCGTCGACGTGCGGCTCGCGGTCGCGGCCGGGACGAGGAGCCGCACCGCGCCACCTGGACGACGCGGGGAGCGGGGCCCGGACCGGAGGCGCTCAGCCGTCACCGGGCAGGGCCGCGGACGGCAGGGCGGCGACCCCGCCACCGGAGAGGTCGAAGCCCCACTCCGGGTCCCCGGTCCGCTGCCGTCCGCGGTCGAGAAGGGCCTTGACCAGGAGTTCGTCGTCGCCGTCGCCGTCCACGTCGGCCATGAACGGCAGGCCCCGGGAGGAGTCGTAGTCGAGCGGGCCGAGGAGGCCCGGGTCGGACTCGCCCTTCTCCGGGAACGGGACGGCTCCGGCGCTCTCCGGGCACAGCAGCACCGCCCCCTCGCCGGTCAGCCCTTCAGGGCCGCCGTGCAGCAGGATCAGGTCGCCCATGCCGCGCGGCAGGCGCCCCTCCCATACCGGTCGGTTCACACCCGCCGCGACCTCGTCGCGGCCGTCCCCGTCCACGTCGCCAGCGGCGAGCACCCTGCCGAACCGGTCCCCTTCGGCGGAGTCCCGGGGGACCCCCGGCGAGTCCAGGGTCAGCTCGCCGACGGGTCCCCTTTCCAGGCCGCCCGGGCCGCCGAAGAAGACCGTGAGCCTGCCCGGCTCCCGCCCGGAGTCCTCCACGGAGGGGCCGGTCCGGTTGGCCACCAGGTCGCCGTAGCCGTCGCCGTCGATGTCGGCGACCACGCCGGAGTCGGCGATGACCGGGTTGAGGCTCTGCACCGCCTCCTCCCCCTCGGCCCCGGAGAGCCGCACCTCCCCCGGGTCCATCATGTCCTCCATCACGGGGAAGACCACGAGATCGTCCTCGCCGTCGCCGTTCAGGTCCCCGGTGACGCCCTCTTCCTCCGGCCCGAGGCCGGCCGGCTCCTCCTCCGCGGGGGCGGCTGCGGCCCAGGGCCGGGTGTACCCGCCGGCGGGCGGACTCGCGGCGGGCGCCGCCGCCCCGCACCCGGTCGAGGCGGCGTCGATCGGGCCGTTGCAGAACGTGCACAGGACGAGCAGGGCGGCGGAGGCGGACCCGGCCGCGATGAGCGTCCGCTGGCGGAGGGGCATCAGGAGCCTTTCCAGAGGGGCACGGGGGTAGAGGACGCGCAACGTTCGCCGCGCGTTGTCCCGGCCGGGGTTGTGCGCGACATGCCGTTCACCCCCTGGACCGTCGCCGGAGGATGGCATAGCGTCACCGGAAGTCGACCCCGCCCCCGGGCGGGATCCCCCCGGGCGCCCGGCGACGGGCGCGGACGCGAGCGAGGTGCCATGGGCGTGGATCCGGACGACATCAGCTCGAACCCCTCGGCGAACCGGCCCTTCCACGAGGTGGTCGCGGCCAGGCTGAGCCGCAGGAGCGTGCTGCGCGGCGGGGCGGCCGCGGTGGCGGGGTTCGTCGGGGCGGGCGTCCTCGGCGGGACCGCGTCCGCCGACGGGGCCGGCGGGGGCGAGCGCAAGCTCCTCGGGTTCCCCCCGGTCCCGGCGACCGATGAGGACGCGCTGGCCGTGCCGGACGGCTACACCGCGCAGGTGCTCATCCCCTGGGGAACGCCGCTGCTCAGCGACGGCCCCGAGTGGCGCAAGGACGCCTCCAACAGCGCCGCCGACGCCGAGCGTCAGGTCGGCTCGCACCACGACGGCATGCACTACTTCCCGCTCGGCAAGGGCAAGGACGGGAGCCGGCGCGGGGTGCTCGTGCTCAACCACGAGTACATGGACCGCACCCTGTCCTACCCCGACGGCGACGAGGAGATGACCCGGGAGAAGGCGGACAAGGGCGCCGCCATGCACGGGGTCTCGATCGTCCAGGTGGAGAAGGGCCGCAAAGGGTGGCGGCGGGTCGACTCCGAGCTGAACCGGCGGATCACCGCGACCACGCCGATGACCGTCTCCGGCCCGGTCGGCCCGGACCATCCCGAGATGCAGGCCGACGACCCGCAGATCCGCGGCACCATCAACAACTGCTCGCACGGGGTGACCCCGTGGGGCACCTACCTCGCCTGCGAGGAGAACTGGAACTTCTACTTCGGCACCACCGACGCCTCCTGGCGGCCCACCCCCGCACAGGAGCGGTACGGGGTCGTCGCGGACAGCGACTACCGGTGGTTCGAGGTCGACCCGCGCTGGGACGCCGCGGTCAACCCCAAGGAGATGAACCGCTTCGGCTGGGTGGTGGAGATCGACCCGTTCCGGCCGGACTCCACCCCGGTCAAGCGCTCCCGGCTGGGCCGGATCAAGCACGAGGGGTGCGTCACCACCGAGGCGCGCGGCCGCATCGTCGCCTACACCGGCGACGACCAGGACGGCGACTACATCTACAAGTTCGTCGGCGCCGAACCGTGGCGGAAGACCCGGGCCCGCGGGGAGAGCCCGCTGGACCACGGCGTCCTCTACGTGGCCCGGTTCGACGACGACGGCACCGGCCGGTGGCTGCCGCTGGAGTTCGGCGAGGGGCCGCTGACCGAGGAGAACGGCTGGAAGGACCAGGCCGACGTGCTGCTCCGCACCCGCGAGGCGGCCGACGCGGCGGGCGCCACCCCGCTGGACCGGCCCGAGTGGATCGCGGTGCAGCCGGGTCGGCAGGACGTCTACGCCAGCCTCACCAACGGCTCGGGCTGGGACAACGCCGTCACCCCGCGCAAGCCCAACCCCTACGGCCACATCATCAAGTGGACCGAGGAGGGCGGCGACAACACCGCGACCTCCTTCGCCTGGGACATCTTCCTGCTCGCCGGGGACCCCGCCCACGACGACCGGGTGGAGCTGGACGAGGAGGACCTCTTCGGCTCCCCCGATGGGCTGTGGTTCGACGCCGACGGCCGGCTGTGGATCCAGACCGACGTCTCCAACTCCTCGCAGAACGACCCGGAGAAGGGCTACGACCGGATCGGCAACAACGCCATGCTCGCCTGCGACCCCTCCACCGGGGAGCTGCGCCGCTTCCTCACCGGGCCGCGCGGCGCGGAGATCACCGGGGTCGTCACCACCCCCGACCGGCGGACCATGTTCGTCAACGTGCAGCACCCCGGGGAGGACACCCCGTTCTGGGGCGAGAACAGCCCGGAGGACCCGCGCGCGGTGAGCAACTGGCCCGACTTCGACCCCGAGGGCAGGCCGCGCTCGGCCACCGTGGTGATCACCAAGGACGACGGAGGGGTCATCGGCACCTGAGGCCGCCGACGGAGGGGAGCCCTCCCGCGGTGGCCGCGGCCGCGATGCGGGTGGAGCCGCCTGAGCGCTCTGCGCGCCCGCGCGGCACGGCGATCACCGCGGGAGCGGGCGGCACCGCATCCGTACCGGTCCGCGGGGTCGCCGGGCGGTGGGGCCGCCCCGGGCGCAGGCTCAGCGCTTCATCGAGATCTCCAGGCCGCCCTGCCCCGGCACCGTCACCGACAGGAACGGCCCGGCCGGGTCGCGGACGTACTCCAGGTAGTCGGCGTACTCGCGCCGCCCGCTCACCACGTTGTCGCAGACCACCAGGGCCCCGGCCGGAGCCGGGGCGCCACCGCCTCCAGCGCGGGCAGCGCCATCGGAATCCAGATGTCCACCAGCATGAAGTCGACGGGTCCGTCCAGTTCGCGCAGCGTCTCCCGGAGGTCGCCCTCGCGGATCTCCGCGTAGCCGTCCAGGCCCGCGCCGGCGAGGTTCCGGCGGGCCGCGTCACAGGTGCTCGACGACGAAGCCGGTCTCCGTGACGTGCACCTTCGCCTCCTGCGTGCCGTAGCCGTCCTCTTCGACGAACTCGCAGGTGCCCGGCTCCGAATCGACCTCGGCCCTGGTGACCTCCGGGAGGTCGCACAGCACGTACTCGGTCTTGTTCGACCAGCGCAGGTGGTCCTCGACGACGTCGCGCACCACCGGTCCGGCGGGCAGCTCCGCGGTGTACTCGATCCAGGTCTGGTCGATCAGCTCGGGCATGAGGTCCCAGGAGTCCTCGATGGTGACGATGTAGTCGTAGTCCTCGCCGAGGAACGTCACCGTGCAGCCGACCTCCCTCTCCTGGCCGGTGATCGCGGGGCAGGCGTAGGCGGCGTCGGAGTCGGTGGTGCCGGCGAACTCCGAAACCTTCGCCAGGGCCTCCCAGGCGATGCTCTCCTCGAAGGGGGCGTCGGATCCGGGCTCGGGCGGCAGGTCGAGCTGGAACGGCCCGGTGGCGCTGTAGGCGGTGGGGTCGTTCTCCGGGATCGCGCCGCGGCGGAACCCGGAGGTGTCCACGGCGCACCCGGCGAGTGCGACGGCGGAGGCGAGGACCGCCGCCGCGGCGGCCCGCTTGTTCGTCACGCTGTCTCCAGAGAAGAGGGGGGTATCGGAGAGGACGAGCAAGGTGATATTGGCCTACCGGCCGCGCGGCGGCAAGCAGTCCTGGCGGTCCACGGCCGGAGCCTGCGGCGGTGCGCGGCCCGGGCGGGGTCAGGCTCCGGGCAGCTCCTTGGCCAGTTCGATGAACTCCAGGTCGTCGCGGCGGGGGACGCCGAAGCGCTCGTCGCCGTAGGGGAAGGGCGAGGTGGCGCCGGTGCGGGTGTAGCCGCGCCGCTCGTACCAGGCGATCAGCTCCTCGCGCTGGCGGATCACCAGCATCCGCATCCGGCGGGCGCCCCACACCCGGGCGGCGTACCCCTCGGCCTCGGCCATCATCGCCCCGCCCAGCCCCCGGCCCTGGGCGGAGGGGCTGACCGAGAACATGCCGAAGTAGGCGTCGCCGTCGCCGGAGCGCTTGAGCTCGCAGCAGACGGTGAGCCGGCCGCCGGCCTCGGCGACCAGGACGGTGGTGCCGGGGGCCCGCAGCAGCGCGGTGACGCCCTCGGCGTCGATCCGCTGCCCTCCGAGCAGGTCCGCCTCGGTGGTCCAGCCCTCCTTGGAGCCCTCGCCCCGGTAGGCGGAGTTGACCAGTTCGACCAGGGCCGCCACGTCCTCCGGGCCCGCCGGCCGCGCCGCCCCGCTCCTGGTCTCCTCGTCCGCGTGCATCCGCCGCGCCCCCGTTCCCGTCGCCGCCCGTTCGCTGCGCGGATCAGGCTATACCTCGCGGATCAGGGCGGGGACCGCGGCCCGCGCCGCGACCGGGGGCGGAGCGGGCGGGGCCGTCCTACGCGGCCCGCCTCTCCTCCGGGTGCGGCCGGTTCAGGCCCCGGTGGGCACGGCCTCGGCGAGGAATCCGCCGATCAGCTCGTTGACCTGGTCCGGCTCGTCCAGCGGGGCGAGGTGGCCGGCGCGTTCGATGTCGGCGTAGCGGCCGCCGGGGGCGATCGACGCGGCGCGGCGGACCGCCTGCTCGTCGATGGCGTTGTCGTGCACGCCGTGCAGCCACAGCGAGGGCGCCTGGATCCGGTGCAGCCCCGGGGTGAGGTAGGTGCGCATCCGGCGGGGCCCGTAGGAATGGATCTGGAAGTCGTCCAGGACCAGTTCGCGGTGCGCGGTCCGCTTCCGCCCCTCCTCCAGCACCAGCGGCATCAGCCACTCGTCGTAGCCGGGGGTCTCCGCCCCCTGCGTCAGGTGCATCTTCATGAACCGGTGCAGCACGGAGGGGCGGAACACCCACGGGGACGCCTTGCGCATCAGCCGTTCCGACTGCAGGAAGCACCAGGTGAGGAACTGGGCCGGGCGGATCTCCTCCAGGCCGCCGGCGCCGAGCGTGGCCACGGCGGTGACCCGCTCCGGGCGGGAGGCGGCGTAGCCGGCGGCGATCGACCCGCCCATGGAGAGCCCTACCAGGGCGGCCCGCTCGATGCCGAGCCGGTCCAGCAGCTCGTCGACGAGGGTTTCCAGGGCCGCCTGGTCGAGTCGGCCGGTCCAGGGGCGCGACCCCCCGTGCCGTGGCATGTCGATCGCGATGACATCGCGGTCGCGGGCCAGGTGCGGCATGAGCGCGTGCCAGATGAGCGGGGCGGTGTCCAGCATGGCCCCGTGCAGCAGCAGGACCGGCGGGCCGTCGGCCGGGCCCGCCCGGTACATCCGCAGCGGGCCGCCGGAGAACTGCAGGACGGCGGGGTCGGCGAAGGTGCCGGCAGGGGTCATCGGTCTGCTCCGATCTGGGCGTCGAGGCGGTCGAGCAGGGCTGCGTGGGCGCGGCGGGCGGCCTCCGGGTCGGTGCGGGAGGCGGGCTCCTCCCAGCCGGCGGTGATCAGGTCGGCCATCAGCGAGACCGCCTCGGCCAGCCGCTCCGGCGGCAGCCCGCCCAGGGAGGCGGCGGCGTTGGCCAGGCCGACCCCGAACACCGACATCAGCAGCGAGGCTGCGCCGGGGTCGAGGTCGCCGCGGAGCAGCCCGGCGCGCTGCAGGTCGACGAGGTAGTCGCCGAGCCAGTCCATCCGGGCGCGGTAGCGCTCGGGGCCCTTGGTCCGGACGTAGTCGCCGAGCACGTCCTCGTCGGAGAGGTGGAGGGCGAGCAGGAGCCGGTCGCCGAGCAGGGCCTCCAGGCCGAACCGGAAGGCCGCGGAGAGGGTGACCGGCTCCGCGGAGGCGGCCGCCCGGTCCCGGACCTCGCGGGCGAGGTCGCGCATGGAGCGGGCGAGCAGCGCGTCGAGCAGTTCCTCCTTGGAGGCGAAGTCCAGGTAGACGGCTCCCTTGCCGACCCCGGCGCGGGCCGCGATGTCGGCGATGGTGGCGCGGCGGTAGCCCTTCTCCAGGATCACGTCGCGCGCGCGGTCCAGCACGGTGCCGGCGCGATCGGGGATGGTCGGGCGGGGCACGGGCGCCTCCTCGGGGTCGCTGCGGCAAGATAGTGACCAGACTACATGCTCTGGTCACTACCTTGCCGGCGCCCTCGCGGCCCGCCTCCCGCCCGGCGGAGGAACGACGGTGCGGTGCGGGCCGGCGGCGCGCTGGCCGGCTCCGGTCGGCACCGGGGACGCCCGACCCCCTGACCGCCCCGGACGGAGCGGTGTCCGCCCGCCGTCCGTGCACGGCGGGCGGACCCCTGGGCGGGTCAGGACCGAGGACGGCCCTCCTTCCCGCGGCCTCGGGGACGGAGGCCACGCACACCGCAGACCCCCAGCGCCAGCACCCCGGCGAGCAGCACGATGTTGTGGCCGAGCTGGGCGGCCGCCGACACATCGCCCAGCGGCTCAGTGAAGAACCCGGTGATGCCCCGGGCGGCCAGCACCCCCGTGCCCAGGGCCGCGACGTGCGACGGCCGCCACCCGGGGCGCCGGGCCGCGTAGCGGACCCCGGCGCAGACCGCGGTGAGCAGGACCGCCTGGAACGCCACGCCCGTCCAGCTCGGCGGCTGGAAGTCGAAGGCGAGCCCGCCGACCAGCGCCGCCGCGCAGAGCAGCGGCGGCGCGGGGGCCCGCCCCTCCCCCGCCGGGGCCCGGCGCCGGCCGGCGGTGGCCGCGAAGAGCACCAGCAGGGCCACCGCGGTGAGCGCCCCGGCGAGCTGGGCGGGCGAGGCGTGGTCGCTCTCCTCCTTCAGGTGGAAGAAGAGGATGACGCCGGCGGCGGCCAGGTAGAGCAGCACGGCGGCCACCGTGCCGGGAAGCCGCAGCCAGGGGCGGCGGGCCAGGTCGGGGCGGATCCCCTCCATCACCGCGATCGGCGCGCAGAAGCTCCACACCGCGTGTCCCCCGATGAAGGCGACGGCGTTGGCGGCGCTGAGGCCGAGCGGCGCGATGAGCGTCGGCTCGGTCATCGCCGACCAGTAGTCGATGTTCCGGTACGACAGGCTGAACAGCGACTGGTCGATCACGCCCGCCTGCATGATCCCGGCCGCGGTCGCCAGCGCGGCGATGCCCGGCCAGCCGATGCCGAACCGCCGCGCGGCCTCCCTGATCAGCAGCGCCGGGGCGCCGTACAGCGGGACGAAGATGATCAGCGCGCCCAGCAGCGCCGCGGGGTTGCCGGTGGAGTCGTCGTAGGCGCTCAGGTACTCCGCGCACACCGGGGAGAGCACCATGAGCCCGAGCAGGAGCGCGATCCGCGCACCGCCCCGGGCGGCCTCCGACCGGGGCGCCGGACGGGAAGAGGTCGTCGAGGTCATGGCCCGACGCTAGGGAGCGGGGCCGGCCCTGCTCGTCGGCCTCCGGCCTGCTCCGCCGCGACTTCGGTCCCCGATCGGCGCCCCGGGCTCCGACCGAAGTCCGACCCCTCCGGACCGAAGGAAGGCCCGGGCCCCGCGCGTTCCCGGTCCGCTCCTCTCCCGGGGCATGCACGGCCGGGATCCCGGCCGGCTCCGCATCCGCCACGGGAACGGGCGTCGGGCGCCCGGCAGGACCGCGTGCCCTGCCGGGAATCGGGGTGGCCCGCCGGATCACGCGGGGCGCCGCAGCGCCCGGGAAGCGCCGGCCGTACCCGGCGCCGCGCGTCTCGGGCAGGGGCGCCAGGTCGCCGACGTACATGTACCGGCCCCAGGCCGGGGAGCGGCCGACCCGGAAACCGGCGACCGCGGCGGCGTCGCCGACCCCGGGTTCCGCGGACACCCCGGACGGCCGGCAGCCCCGGGGGCGCGGCTCGGCGTCGACCAGGGCGCCGATGCCCGGGCGCAGCGCCGGCATCGCCCGGTGGGCGCGGTGCGACTCCCGGCCTTGATCCCGGTCACCGCAGGCTCGTTCGGCATGCCCCGAACCCGGCCCGGGCCGGGTGGGCCCGCCCCCTTCTGCCGGGATCGGGTGGATCTCCGCCAACTTTCATCGATTTTCGACAAAAGGGGGATTGACGGTCGCCAGAACCAGGCATAGCTTCGTGGCTCAGATCACACACAGGGGTGTGCGGCCGTCCGCGGACCGCGCACCCGCGCTCTCCACCCAGCCTTCGGGAGGCCGCGGTGAACTCTCCGGGCGACGTCCTGGACCTCATCAGCCGGGGCGATGCCGGCACCCGGGCCGAGCTGGCCCGGATCACCGGGCTGGCCCGGTCGACCATCGCCCAGCGGGTGGAGGCCCTGATCGCCCACGGCCTGGTGGAGGAGCGCGAGACCGGCGCCTCCACCGGCGGGCGGCCGCCCCGGGTGCTGCGGCTCAACACCGACCGCAACTGCGTGGTCGGGGTGGACCTCGGCGCCACGCACTGCCGGGTGGCGCTGATGGACATCGGCGGCGCCCTGCTCGCCGACCGGGAGGACCCGCTGCTCATCACCGAGGGCCCGGTCCCGGTGATGCGGCACATCGAGAAGCGCATGCGGGAGCTGCTCACCGAGGCGGGCCGCCCCCTGGAATCGGTCAAGGCGGTCGGCATCGGCGTGCCCGGGCCCGTCGAGTTCGCCACCGGGCGGCCGGTCAACCCGCCGATCATGCCGGGCTGGCACGAGTACCCCGTCCCCGGCTACTTCGCCGACCGCTACGACTTCGACGTCCTGGTCGACAACGACGTCAACACCCTGGCGCTGGGCGAGCTCCGGCACGGCCGCACCGCCGCGGAGAACCTGCTCTTCGTCAAGGTCGGCACCGGCATCGGCTGCGGCATCATCGCCGGCGGGCGGCTGCACCGCGGGGCCCAGGGCGCCGCCGGCGACATCGGGCACATCCGGGTGCCCGGCGCCGACGACGTCCCGTGCCGCTGCGGCAACACCGGCTGCCTGGAGGCGGTCGCCGGCGGCGGCGCACTGGCCGCCCGGCTCACCGAGGCCGGCGTGCCGGCCGCCGACGGCCGCGCGGTGGCCGCCCTGGTCGCCGCCGGGGACCCGCTCGCGGTCCGGATGGTCCGCGAGGCCGGACGCGGCATCGGCGACGTCCTCGCCGGCCTGGTCAACTTCTTCAACCCGGAGGCCATCGTCGTCGGCGGCGCGCTGGCCGCCGTGTACGAGCCGCTGCTCGCCGGGGTCCGGGAGGTCATCTACCAGCGGTCGCTGCCGCTGGCCACCACCCGGCTCACCGTGGCGCCCAGCGGAGCCGGCGAGAAGGGCGGCGCGCTCGGCGCCGGCCGGCTCGCCATCGACCACGTCCTCGCACCCGAGCAGATCGACCGGGCCCTGGCCGGGCGCGCGGCCGGCCCGACGCACGCGGCGCGGTGACCCGCCGCCCGCACCACTGCATCCCCCGAACATCCAGCACATGGAGGCCCACGATGGGTTCGAAACCGCTTCGGCGCACCCCCGGCCGGTACGCGCTCGGCGCGCTGGCCGCCACCGGCGCCGTGCTCGCGGCCACCGCCTGCAGCACGCCGGAGGGCGGCGGGGGCGACGGCGACGCCGCCGAGGGCCCGTTCACCATCGGCGTCAGCAACGGCTTCATCGGCAGCGAGTGGCGCGAGCAGATGCTGTCCACCCTGGAGGACGCCTTCGCCGAGTACCAGGAGGAGGGGGTCGTCGACGAACTGGTCGTGGAGAGCGCCGACGTCGACGTCAACGGCCAGATCCAGCAGATCCGCAACCTGATCCGGTCCGACGTGGACGCGATCATCGTCAACCCCAACTCCCCCACCGCCCTGGACCAGGTCTTCGCCGAGGCCGCAGAGCAGGGCATCCAGATCGTCGCCATCGACCAGGCGGTGGAGTCCGAGCACGTCACCAACGTCGTCATCGACCAGGCCGAGTGGGCGTCGATCTCCGCGGAGTGGCTGGCCGAGGAGGTCGGCGACGGCGGCGAGATCATCGCGGTCAACGGCATCGACGGACACCCCGCCAACGAGGACCGCTGGGAGGGCGCCCAGGCCGTCTTCGACGAGGCCGGGGTGGAGGTCGTCGCCAACGACTTCGCCGAGTGGGACCAGAGCAAGGGGCAGACCGTCACCCGCGACCTGCTCTCCAGCAACCCCGACGTGGACGGGATCTTCGTGCAGGACGGCATGGCGCTCGGCGCGTTCCAGGCTCTGCAGGCCGAGGACAAGGTCGGCGAGATCGCGATGACCGGCGAGGCGCGGGTCGGCTACATGAAGCAGTGGGCCGAGCAGCGCGAGGAGAACGACGACTACACCAGCATCGGCGTGCCCAACCCGCCGTCGGTGTCGGTGTCGGCGCTGCACGTCGTGGTCCGGATGCTGCAGGGCGAGGAGATCGCCTCCGACGCCCTGGACGGCAACTCGCTGTTCCTGCCCATCCCCGACCCGGTCACCGACGACGACTTCGACGAGCGCTTCGACGAGGTCGCCGACGAGCCCGACGCCTACGCCGTCGACCACGCCATCACCCGCGAAGAGGCCGACGCCTACTTCGAGTAGGCGCCGCCGCGGACAGGGAGAGGCCTGTGGACACAACGCCGTTCCTCCGGATGAGCGGGGTGCGCAAGCGCTACGGCGGGGTCACCGCGCTGGCCGGCGCCGACTTCGCCGCCGACGCCGGAACCGTGCACGCCGTGCTCGGCCCCAACGGCTCCGGCAAGTCGACCCTGCTGAAGGTGCTCACCGGCGTGGTCGCACCGGACGCCGGGGAGGTGCTGCTGGACGGCCGGCCGCTGCGCCCCCGCGGCCCGCGGGACACCCTGGCCGCCGGGGTGAGCGCGGTCTACCAGGAGCTGTCGCTGATCGACGACTTCACCGTGCTGGACAACCTGGTGCTCGGCGTGGAGCCGGCCCGCTTCGGCCTGCGCGACCTGCGCGCGGCCCGGTCCCGGGCGCTGCCCTGGCTGGAGCGGTTCGCCCCGGCCTTCGGCGGCCGGGTGCCCGCCGGCGAGCGCACCGGCG
>Ga0079224_100005433_pt1 | contig 16731 bp, 12 predicted proteins | sample Stecom2015_FD_80414 | JGI IMG/M metagenome (GOLD analysis project Ga0079224, IMG submission 80414) | Agricultural soil microbial communities from Utah to study Nitrogen management - Steer compost 2015 | ecosystem: Environmental > Terrestrial > Soil > Agricultural land | place: USA: Utah... | reverse complement strand
CCCATGCGCTCCTGCGATTCGTTGCTGATGATTTCCTTGTCCGACAGCGTCGGGTCGCCTACCGGAAGTTTGTCAACTTCTATGGTTCCGCCGGTCTCTTCGAGCAACTCCGACAAACAGTTCAGGTGGCCGCCGGCCCCGTGATCGTGTATAGTGATAATCGGATTTTCGCCGGCTTCAACCATCGCCCTGATCGCATTCATTACACGCTTCTGCATTTCAGGATTAGAGCGCTGAATAGCGTTGAGCTCAATGGCATTGCCGAATTCACCGGTGGCAACCGATGAAACCGCTCCACCGCCCATACCGATGCGGTAGTTGTCGCCGCCGAGGACGACAATCTTGTCGCCCGACTGCAGGTGTCCTTTCTGACTATCTTTTTCTTTTCCGAAGCCAATGCCTCCCGCGAGCATAATTACTTTGTCGAAGCCGTACTGTTTGTCGCCTTCAAAATGCTCGAACGTCAGAACGCTTCCGCTGATGAGGGGTTGCCCGAATTTGTTACCGAAGTCGGATGCTCCGTCGGAAGCCTTTAAGAGGATTTCTTCGGGTGATTGATAGAGCCATTTCCTTGCGGGAAACTTTTTCTCCCATGCTCTTCCGCCTTCCAGCCGGGGATAGGAGGTAATATAGACAGCCGTGCCAGCAAGTGGGAGGGATCCTTTCCCGCCGGCGAGCCGGTCGCGGATTTCCCCTCCTGAACCAGTAGCCGCGCCGTTGAAAGGTTCAACGGTGGTTGGAAAGTTATGCGTTTCGGCCTTCAGCGAAATCACGGAATCGAATTCCTCTACACGGAAGAAGTCGGGCACGTCTTGCCGCGCGGGAGCAAACTGCTGCAGGCGCGGACCTTTTACAAAGGCAACGTTGTCTTTGTACGCCGATACCAGGAAGTTGGGGTGTTGCTTCGATGTTTCACGAATCAGCTGGAAAAGCGTTTTAGGCTTCTCTTGCCCGTCAATGACGAATGTCCCGTTGAAGATTTTATGGCGACAGTGTTCGGAGTTGACTTGTGAGAACCCGAAAACTTCGCTGTCGGTGAGTTTCCGTCCGAGTTGTTTGGCTACATCGTTGAGGTAGTCAATTTCCTCGGCACTGAGAGCCAGACCTTCTTTTTCGTTGTAAGCGGCGATGTCGTCAATCTCGACGACGGGTTCGGGGGTGTGGTGGATGGTGAACAGGTCCTGGTCCAGTCCCTGGTAGAGCATCTCCAGCATGCGATCATAGGCAGCATGGCCGTCAACAATGCGGAATTCTTCTATGCGGCTTATTCCGCTAATGCCCATGGTCTGGGTAATCTCTACGGCGTTCGTGCTCCAGGGAGTGATCATCTCCTTCCGCGGTCCGACAAACCAGCCCGTCAGTGCCGTGTCCCGGAGGGGTTCGGCATTGCCGAAGAGCCACTTGAGCTTTTCAACGTCATCGGCGGATAAAGGCTGTTCAGTGCCAACGCTGTAGATCGTGGCGGTGCTTTTGCGGAAGAATAAGATCATCTCAGGATTACAGTGGATTGCGCCGCAAAAATACGAGCATTTTGCAGTATTCGGCGATGAAAACGCGGAAATAGTCGAAGGTTTTCGCTTTGTTTCCAGCCGTCTTTAGAGGTCTTTCGGTTCTGGATTCCGAAGGCTTGCGAATGGCGCGGTTTGATTACAGTCGGGCCGTCGGACTGTCTCTTCACTTAGGCTCAGCGCGGAAATGCTTTTCGGTTGGCGGCCGCGGCGGCCACCGTCTCCGCGATACGCCGGGCACGGGTCTCCGGTCGCCGGGCGCCGGCGATCCATTCCAGGAGCAGTCGTCGGGCGGATGGTGAAAACTGCTCAAAATGGGCAAAGGCCTTCTTATTTCTGCGCAGCGCCTTCAACAAGTCGTCAGGGATGACCGCATCGTCGATGTCGTTCAAGGCATCCCAGCTACCGTTACGCCTGGCTTCTTCAATTACTTTCAGCCCCGCCGGTGTCATGAGACCCTGGGCGATCATGCGGTCAACGCGCTCTTTATTACTTCGTGCCCATCGACTGCGCGGTCGACGGGGAGAGAAATACTGATAGCGACTGTGCGCGTCGCGTTTCTTGGTGGTAGCGTCAATCCATCCAAAGCACAACGCCTCCTCTACGGCCTCGGTATAGGCTACCGACGGCGTGTCGCTGTCTTTGTTAAAAAGAATGAGATAGACTCCTTTACTGGTTTCAAGGTGTCGACTAAGCCATTGACGCCACGCCGTGCGCGTTCGCGCCTGAAAAACGGGGATTCCTTCTTTGAGTTCCATAGGCAGCTGTGAAAATAGTTATCGTCGGACGGTTATGCGCGCGGAGTCACCATCCTCAACGCTTCCCTCACCAATCCGCTATGCCCCGCGTCGAGAATTTCGAATTCATATGTTTTTACATGTCGGAGCAGCGCGTTCATGCTCTCGGGACGGATGACGTGATCGTGCCGGCCCGTTATAACCGTCAGGCGGATGCTATGTTGATTGATGAGTTTTCCGATTGTTTTCAGGTTGAAAGTAAGGTGTCTGAAAACTACCCACGAATAGTACACACGTTTGCGCTTCTCTTCCGTGCCCATTTGATAGTCGGCGAATCTTATAACGCTCTTGTCGATAATGTCGAGGCGATCGATTTTTCCGGCGATCTTCTGGAAGCGGTTCTGATTGGAAATCATCCCGCGAAAAAAACGGCGGAAGAGCTGCGAGGAGGTCGCGAGTGAATACCAAATGTTTTTATGAATGCCGTCGGGAGCGACAAGAAACATCTCTTTTACCTGGTTGGGGAAGCCTTCGAGGGTTGCCAGAGCGAATTTCCCACCAAGGCTATAGGCAAGAATGGAAAACGACGATATTCCTTCATCCTGAAATATCGTTTGCAGAATATTGTTCCAGGTTTCTTTGGAGAGAGGGCGTTCCCCATCTCCCCAGGTGCTTTTGCCGTGAAAGAAGAGATCGACGATATATAAAGTGTAGTCCCCCGAAAGTTGTTTCAGCAAGGGAATATAGAGTGTGTGATCTTGTCCAAAGCCGTGGAAAACCAGAAGCGGCTTTTTTCCGTTACCTGCTTTGACGTAGTGCAGTAGATGCTGGCGATAGTGTACGAAGCTTTCCCGGATCATGTGTCAGCGAGCTGGCCGGTGAAGTCAACAATACATAAAATTTCAAATTTTCTAAAATATAGTTCGTTCTCAAGCGTCACTAAAGGAAAAGCAAGGGCGATGGATCTGGCCATGCAGATAAAGGAAGAAACATTTCTCCGGGAAAAAGATCGGTTACTGCACTTTATCCGCAGCCGGGTCTCGACTATAGAGGAGGCGGAAGATATTATGCAGGACGTCTTCTTTCAGTTTGTCGCGGGCTATGAAACGATTGATTCTCTGGATCGAGTTACGTCATGGCTATTTTCCGTCGCACGGAACAAGATTATCGACCGGTATCGCCGCGATGCGGTGAGACCCCAACGCACGGACCTCGGTGCTGCGGTCACCACGGAAGATGAAATGCCGCTCTCGCTTGACGACATCCTTCCCGACCTCGGCAATACGCCGGAAGATAGCCTGCTGCGCGATGTGATATGGGACGCGATCATCGACGCCCTTGACGAGCTGCCGGCCGACCAACGGGAAATCTTTGTTCTCAACGAACTCGAGGATCGCAGCTTCCGTGAAGTAGCTGCTGAGACCGGGGTGTCAATCAATACTTTACTATCGCGCAAGCGTTATGCAATTCTCGCTTTGCGCAAGAAACTACAACAAGTGTACGATGAGCTATGATTTCCATTTATCTCAAAGCTGAGTCATGTCAAAGACCAGGTGGATATTGAAAGGTGCGGCAGCGGTGCTGTTCTTCCTGCTCGTTGCAGGTACGGCAACGCTGCTGTTGTGGAACTGGCTGATGCCCGACCTGTTCGGCGTTCCGCAGATCGATTTCTGGCAGGCGCTCGGCCTGTTGGTGTTGTCGAAGATCCTGTTCGGCTGGAAAGGCGGACCCGGGAAACCCTCCTGGAAAGAACACTGGCGGAGCCGGCTGGCAGCAATGACCCCTGAAGAACGCGAGCGCTGCAAGGCGCGTATGCGCCAGCGCTTTTGCAGTCATACCTCGGGAAATTCCTGAAAATATTTCCGTAGAAAGACAACCTGAGTGCGGCCGCAGCCGTTAAAGGAAACGTTGGAAACTTTTTAGATGCAAAAAGTTTCCGTAGTTTTGCCGCCATGGAAGAGATTCGCGAGAAAATAAGAAAGGGAGCCGAAGAGCTTTTTAAGCGCTACGGTGTCCGAAGCATTTCCATGGATGACATTGCGCGGCATCTTGCTGTGTCGAAGAAGACACTGTATCAGCATTTTGTCGATAAGGAGGAGATTGTTCGCTCGGCTTGCGCCGGCTACCTCCAGCGGCTAAGCGCTGAAATCGCGGCGAGCAAAAAGGAAGCGCGTAACGCGATCGAGGAGTTGGTATTGCTGTCGGGATGCCTGAAGCGGAATGTCCAGGATATGAATCCGTCGCTGTTGTTTGATCTGCAAAAATATCATCCAACGGCTTGGCAGGAGTGGTTGAATCACCGCGACAAAACTGTTCGACAGACGGTCGAACGGAACCTGCGGCAAGGAATTGCCGAAGGTTTTTTCCGGCCGGAGATAAACACGGAGATCATTGCGAGTATGCGTCTGGAGCTGGTGCAGCTCGCCTTCAACGAAGAAGTGTTTCCGCGTGAGCGATTTCGCCTGGCCGATGTACAAATGCAGATTTTCGAGCACTTTGTGTTCGGGCTGCTCACCGAGAAGGGACGGAAGACCTACTTGAAGTGCCGACAAGGAAACAAATTGGAAACCCTCAAAACCCCAGTATAAAGATGAGATTGTTAGTACCCTTGCTGTTGTTCGGACTGGCTGTTCCGGCGATAGCGCAGCATCAGACAGCCGAGCCGACCCGGTTTACTCTGGACGAATGTATACAATACGCGCTTGAGAACGCGGTTTCGATAAAAAACGCTTCGATCGACGAAGAAATTGCTGATGCCCGCGTGAAGGAAACGCGGGGTATTGGTCTCCCGCAGATCGATGGTGCGGTATCGCTACAGCACAACCACCAGCTGTCGCCTTTCTTCGCTCGCGCGGAGGTTGCTGAACAACTTGGTGGCGTTGCGCTCAACGGATTGGATCCTTCGGATGTGATCGCCGCGCCGAACTTCTTCCAGTTGCCCTCAAGTGGCAATGCGTCGATCTCGGTGAATCAACTGCTTTTCAACGGCTCGTACCTGGTCGGTCTGAAAGCTGCCAACGCATACCGGGAACTTTCAAGGCGAAGCAGTCGACAAACCCGCGAAGAGGTGATTCAGCAAGTGTCGAAAGCATATTATACTGTCTTGATTAACAACGACAGGCTAACACTACTGGATAATAACATCTCGCGTGTCGACTCCCTTCTCAAGACTACGGAGGCGATGTATCGCAATGGATTTGCTGAAAGCATCGACGTCGATCGCGTACGGGTTGCCTTCAATAATTTGACTACCGAGCGTGATAAATTTCACAACCTGCAGGAACTCTCGCTTCAGTTGCTGAAGTTCCAGATGAACTATCCGATGAACGCGCCGCTGGAAGTCGAAGGAGATATCGCGTCTCTTGAAGTAGATGAGCGTGTTTTGCAGGAATACGCCGTGAGCTGGGATTATACTCAACGGAGTGACTATCAGCTCCTGGAGGCGAACCGGAATCTGCAGCAACTTGATGTTCGCAACAAGATCGCGGCCGGAATGCCCAGTCTTTCCGCTTTTGCGACCGCGGGTTACCTGACGCAATCCCCCAATATCGGCGGGCTCTTCGTGACGAATACAAACCTCGAGGAAACAGACATGATCGGCCCCGACAAGTGGTACGACTATTCGTTGTTTGGCGTAAGCCTGAATGTCCCGATTTTCAGCGGATTGCAGCGCTCCTATCGCCTGCAGCAGTCCAAACTCAACCTGATGAAGATTGAGAACAGTTTTACCACACTACGCCAGGCAATTGATCTGGAGGTAAAGCAGGCGGCTACTAATTACCTCAATGCAATCAAGACCCTTGAATCGCAAAGGGAAAACACGGCTCTTGCCGAACGTGTTGCCCGCGTGACCAAGATAAAATTTGAACAAGGTGTTGGATCGAACCTCGAGGTAATTGACGCAGAGTCGGCACTCAAGGAAGCACAAACGAACTATTACAGCGCACTTTACGATGCCCTTGTCGCGCGCGTAGACCTCGATAAGGCGTATGGAAAGCTAGTACCCGCAGAAACAGAATAGAACTATGACCCAAGCTATAACACCCCATCTGACTATGAATTCAAGATTGTTTACCCGCATAGGCCTGACAGTGCTGTCGGCAGCTTTGCTGTTTGCCTGCAGCGCGACATCCTCTGACGACAAGGCTGAGCGGTTGGCCAAGTTGAAGGAGCAACGTGAAGCATTAACTGCCGAGATCGAAAAACTCGAGAAGGAAGTCGCCGGAGCGACACCGCAAGAAGAGAACGTTCGCGTTAAAGCCGTTACCGTACAACAAGTCACCACCGAGAAATTCGATCATTATGTTCAGACGCAGGGATACATCGAGTCTGAAAACAGTGTGGTCGTTAGTGCCGAAGCGATGGGTTCCGTAACCCGTGTGCTTGTCACAGAAGGTGCAACGGTATCTAAAGGACAGGTGCTCGCGCAAATCGACAATTCAGTGATCCAACGGAACATCGAGTCGATGCAGGCTCAGTTGGAGCTGGCTACTTCGGTGTATGAGCGTCAGAAGAATCTTTGGGATCAGAACATCGGTACCGAAGTTCAATTCCTTCAGGCAAAGACTAACAAGGAAGCGCTTGAGAAGCAACTGGCCTCTCTGAAGGAGCAAAGCGATAAGACAAGAATCAAGTCGCCGATTTCAGGAACGGTTGACCAGATGATTATCAAGGCCGGCGAGAATATCGCCCCCGGTATGCCCGCGGTGCGTATCGTGAACACCGATGATCTCAAAATTCAGGCCCAGGTCTCGGAAGCTTACGTTACGCGTGTCAAGAAAGGCAATAAGGCTATCGTGACAATCGCGGAACTTAAGAAAGACGTCGAGGCTAAAGTAACCTTTGTGGGAAAGACCATCGATCGTCTTTCGCGTACGTTCACGGTAGAGATCGACCTCCCCCGCGATCCCGACCTGCGTCCGAATATGACGGCAACGGTGAAGGTGATCTTTGAGACCAACCCTGAGGCCCTGGTCGTACCCGTTAACCTGATTCAGCAGATCAACGACGAGAAGATAGTTTACACCGCTGAGAAGAAAGGAGACCGATACGTTGCCCGTCGCAACGTTGTCTCGGTGAAAGGTGTGTATGGATATCGCGCCGAAGTTGAAGGACTCAAATCCGGTGATTCGATAATTACCGTAGGATTCCAGGGACTCAACGACGGCGATTTGCTCGAAATCTGAAACTAAGGTTAAAACTCCGGCGTCCTTACCCGGACGCCGGTCAAACCCCTAACTATGCAAGACGTAGAAAAAGAATTTAAACCGACGAGTTGGGCGATTGATAACAAGGTGAGCATCTATGTAGCTACCTTGATCATTTGCGTCGCCGGTATAATAACCTACTTCCAGCTTCCAAAGGAAAACTTCCCGGAAGTAGTGTTCCCGCAAATTATCGTTGCGACGGTTCATGAAGGAGCGGCGCCTTCCGATGTTGAAAACCTCATCACCAAGCACATAGAGAAAGAGGTTAAGGCTATCAACGGTGTTAAAAAGGTTACGAGTAACTCTATTCAGAACTTCTCGAATGTTATCGTTGAATTTAATACGGATGTTGATGTAACGGAGGCAAAGCGCGATGTTGCGGATGCCGTGGACCGTGCGAAACAGGAGCTGCCGCCGTTGCGTGATGATCCGATGGTCATGGAGATCGACATCTCTGAAGTACCGATCATGTCTGTAAACCTCTCAGGGGATTACGATCTCGAGACCTTGAAGCACTACGCCGAGATGATGCAGGACAGGTTCGAGGCCCTTTCAGAAATCCGTCGTGTCGATATCATCGGTGCTCTTGATCGCGAGATCCAGATCAATGTTGACATCTACAAGGCAGCGCTTGCCGGTGTTGACCTGTTGGATATTGCTCAGGCGGTCAGCGGTGAAAACGTACTCATGCCGGGTGGTCAGTTGTCGGCCGATGGCATGAAGCGATCACTCACGGTAAATGGAGAGTACGCCGATGCAACCGAGCTGGCCAATACGGTGGTGGGCTCCATTCAGGGGGGCAAAGTTTATTTGAAGGATGTGGCCGAAGTTGTAGACAGTTATGAGGAACAGGAGAGTTTTGCCCGCCTTGACAAAAAGAACGTGATTACGCTGAACGTCATTAAGCGTTCAGGCGAAAACCTCATCAATGCTGCTGACAAGATCAACGCCAGTATAGACGAGTACGAGGAGAGCATTCTTCCTCCCGGATTAAAAGTTACCGTGACCGGCGATCAATCGGACTATACCCGTACGACGCTTCACGATCTTATCAACACGATCATTATCGGGTTTATCCTGGTAACGCTCATCCTCATGTTCTTCATGGGAGTAACAAATGCGATGTTTGTCGGACTTTCCGTTCCGATTTCAACGTTCGTGGCGTTTCTGGTGTTTCCTTCGATCGACTTCCGGTTGAATATGATGACCTTGTTCTCATTTCTGCTGGCGCTCGGTATCGTCGTTGACGATGCGATCGTGGTGATCGAAAACACGCACAGGATTTTTGCAAACGGTAAGGTGCCGATTCGCAAGGCGGCCAAGATTGCTGCCGGCGAAGTGTTTCTTCCGGTTCTTTCCGGAACGCTCGTGGTGCTGGCTCCGTTTATTCCACTCGCTTTCTGGCCGGGTGTGGTGGGGGAATTCATGTTCTACCTGCCGGTCACTCTTATTATTGCGCTGCTGGCGTCGTTGATGGTCGCTTATATTATTAACCCCGTGTTCGCGGCGGATTTCATGAAACCGCATAAAGAGGTGGATCCTAACCAATCGGCTTTTTCGAAGGGGTTTAAAGTGACTACCGTAATATTTGCAGCCATCGCGTTGGTGTTTTACATGATCAATGTGGGGCTCGGTAACTTCACGGTATTTATCTACCTGCTTTATGTCATTCACCACTTCTGGCTGCGTCGCACGATTGAAGTCTTCCAGAAACGTACGTGGCCCTGGGTGCAGGATGGATACAAGCGCGTTCTCACCGCGTGTCTTCGCGGCTACCGCCCGGTGGGTATCGCCGTGGGAGCTTTCGTTCTGCTGATTTTCTCGTTTGTGTTCTTTGGCATACGCCAACCTCCGGTGGTGTTCTTTCCAACGTCGGATCCCAACTTTATCTATGCCTTCATTCGGATGCCGATAGGCACGGATCAAAAGGTGACTGATTCGATTACGGCAGTTGTGGAAGATCGTATTTTGGCAACGTTGGGTGAGGACAATCCGGTTGTTGAGTCGGTTATCTCCAACGTGGCTATTGGTGCCAGCGAAGATCCGTTTGACTTCAGCGGTCAGGCATCGCCTCACCTTGGTAAGGTAACTGTTGCTTTTGTCAAGTTCCAGGAGCGCGGAGGACAGTCGACGCTGGCTTATTTGGACGACGTGCGCAAAGCGGTCCAGGGTATTCGCGGAGCGGAAATATCGGTAGCTGCGGAGCAGAACGGACCTCCTACGGGTAAGCCGATTAACATCGAAGTGGCTGGTGATGATTTTGGAGTTCTCGTCAAGGCCGCTAATGACTTACACCAATTCCTGGTAAACCAACAGATTCCGGGCGTAGAGGAACTCAAGTCCGACTTCCAGAGCGATAAACCTGAGATCGTTATCAATATCGATCGGGAAAAGGCGAATCGGGAAGGTATTTCTACCCGTCAGATAGGACAGGCGTTGGGGATGGCTGTTTACGGCGCTGAGGTTTCGCGTTTCCGTGACGAGAACGATGACTATCCGATTCAGATGCGCTTGAAGAAAGATCAGCGTAACGATGTGAATACATTGCTTAACATGCCCATTACCTATCGCGATATGGGAATGGGGGGCGTTGTTCGCCAGATTCCGCTTTCGGCCGTGGCATCCGTCGAGTATTCAAACTCATATGCCGGTATTCGCCGTATCGATCAGAAGCGTGTGATCTCGTTGTCATCAAATGTGTTGGCAAGCCATAACGAGAACGAAGTGGTGGCCGATATCCGTCAACGTCTCGCGGATTACCCCGTGCCTGATGGTGTTACGGTTGCGATGACGGGCGCCCAGGAAGAACAGGCGGAAACAGCTTCGTTCCTTTCCATCGCTTTCGGGTTGGCTTTTGCACTGATGTTCATGATTCTCGTGCTTCAGTTTAACTCGATCAGCAAGCCGTTGATCATTCTCTCCGAGATACTGTTAAGCCTTATTGGTGTCCTTCTTGGATTCTCAATTTTCAAAATGGAAATGTCAATTGTAATGACAGGGGTGGGGCTGCTGGCGTTAACCGGGCTTGTTGTTCGTAACGGTATCCTCCTGGTGGAATTTACCGACCTGCTGCGTGAGCAGGGCAACGGACTTTACGAGTCGATTATCGAGGCAGCGCGTACGCGGATGACACCCGTTATGCTGACCACATTGGCGGCGTGTTTGGGACTTGTCCCGCTCGCGATTGGTGTGAACCTCGACTTCGTTTCTTTGTTCACCGACCTGAACCCGCATCTCTGGATTGGTGGCGATAATGCCGCTTTCTGGGGACCGCTGTCGTGGACAATGATTTTCGGTCTGATCTTCGGAACCATTCTGACCCTCGTTGTTGTACCGGTACTTTACCTGCTTGTGGCAAAAGTGGAGGAGAAAGTAGCCGCCTGGCGTCGCAGGTCGGAGCCCGGAACAGAAGGAGCCGTGGCATTGAATTGATCTGTATTAATTTTTGTTCAGATGTGCAGGGCGGGTAAACCGCTCCTGCACATTTTGTTTATGCGTGCCCGATATATGACCTTTTTGTTTTTTGTTGTCTTTTTCCTGCTGGTTGACGTATATCTTTTTCAGGCTGTATTGTCGGTAAGTCGGGACTGGCAGTCGCCCTGGCAGAAAGTAGCAAGAATAGGATACTGGATACCGACGGTCGTTTGTATCACAATACTGGTTTGGAGGACTGTAGCGGATCCCGGAAGAGTTTCCGCACAGGCGCGTAACTGGATGGCTACGGCGCTTTTTGCTACCTACTTCTCCAAGCTGTTCGGGATTGTCTTTGTTGTGGCCGACGATCTCCAGCGGGGCGTGCGCTGGGTCGCTGATTATTTCGGACGTGGCAGTTCGGAACCTCTTCCGGGAAAAGCGATAAGCCGTTCCGAGTTCCTGACGCGCGCGGCACTTGTCGCAACCACGATTCCGTTCGGGACGATGGCGTTTGGAATTATCTCAGGTGCGCACGACTACCGAGTCAGGCGGGTGAAGGTCAATCTTCCGCATTTGCCCCGTGCTTTTGATGGAGTAAGGATCGCGCAGGTTTCGGACATTCACGCAGGAAGCTTTTTTAACAAAACAGCCGTAAAAGGCGGGGTGGAAATGGTTTTGAAGCAACGCCCTGATATCATATTCTTCACCGGTGACCTCGTAAACAATCAGGCATCGGAGATGAAGGAGTATGCGGACGTATTCAACAAGCTGCACGCCCCCCTGGGGGTTTATTCGGTAATGGGAAACCACGATTACGGCGACTATCACTCATGGCGCTCGGCGGACGAGAAGCGACGTAATTTTAAAGATCTGATGGAAGTGCACCGCTATATGGGATACCGCTTGCTGATGAACGAACATGTGATGCTGGAGGAGGGAGGAGATCGTATCGCCGTCATCGGAAACGAGAACTGGGGTATGCGGGGCTTTACCAAGTACGGAAAGCTTCATGATGCTTATAAAGGAACGGAGGAAGCAGCGGTAAAGCTGTTGTTGTCTCACGATCCAAGTCATTGGGATGCACAAGTCACACCCGAGTTCCCCTCGATCGATATTACCTTCTCGGGGCATACCCACGGCTTTCAGTTTGGTGTAGAGCTTGGCGACATAAAGTGGAGCCCTTCCCAGTATGCCTACAAACAGTGGTCGGGGTTATATCAGGAGGGGAAACAGTATTTGTACGTTAATCGCGGGTTCGGATATTTGGGTTATCCGGGTCGTATAGGCATGCCTCCGGAAATTACGATCATGGAGCTTAAACGGGCGTAGTTTCAACGCCGGGAATTGTCTATGCTGCGAGAGAACGTATTACTTCAACTTTTGCTTCTGCTAATTATCGACGTGTATATCTACACTTCGATTTACAGAACCACGCGAAGCTTCAGGCCCTGGCTCCGAAAAACGGTACGCAGCGGCATCTGGATTACCACTGCGCTTGCCGTAGCTGCGGTGATTTGGTATCATATTTCCGAGCCGTGGTATCGTTCCATTAATATGCAGCAGTGGGCTGTTACCATCGTCACGATCATCTATGGCTCCAAGTTGCTTACCCTTCTCGTTATTCTTGTTGATGATATTCAGATCAACACGCGGAGGTTAGTCCGGTATCTTCGTCAGCGGAAACGGCCCCAACTGCCCGGAAAGCCGATAACGCGTTCGGCGTTCTTCGACAAGCTGGCGATTGTTGCCGGCGCCGTGCCCCTCGCATCGATGGCAACGGGGATCCTGTCGGGGGCCACCGATTATCGTGTCATCCGAAAAACGATCTACCTCCCCAACTTGCCCAAATCGTTTGACGGAATCCGCATTGGACATTTTTCCGATACCCACGCGGGGACATTTTTTCATCGGATTGGAGTGCGGGGTGGCGTCGAGATGTTACTTGCCGAGAAGCCCGACGTCATATTCTTTACAGGGGACCTGGTGAATTATCAGACAGATGAAGTCGATGAATACATTCCCATCTTCAGTCGTGTTCGTGCCCCTCTTGGCGTTTTTTCGACAACGGGAAATCACGACTATGGCAACTACAGAAAGTGGTCGACACCAGAGGCGAAGGAAAAGAATTTTCGGGATATGCTGCAGGCGCACAAACTTCTGGGATACGATCTATTGATGAATGAGCACCGCTTTCTGGAACAAGGCGGCGACCGTTTGGCTATCATCGGCGTTGAGAATTGGGGGGTAGGACCAGCGCATCGTTTCCCGAAGTACGGCAAATTGGCTGAGGCGTATAAAGGTGCCGATGAAGCCGCCGTCCGGTTGTTGTTATCGCATGACCCGAGTCATTGGGATGCGCAGATTCGCCCGGAGTTTCCTGATATCGATGTTACCTTCTCGGGCCATACCCATGGTTTCCAGATGGGCATTGAAGTGGGTGATTTCCGCTGGAGCCCATCGCAGTATATTTACAAGCAATGGGCGGGGTTGTATCAGGAGGGCAGTCAGTATCTGTACGTAAACCGCGGATACGGTTGTATCGGTTATCCGGGCAGGGTGGGAATGCCTCCCGAGTTGACGATCATTGAATTGAAGCGTGCCTGATCTCGTGTTATTTCTTCGTCTTTTCGACGGCATGTCCTCCGAACTCATTGCGAAGCGCAGCGACAATTTTTCCGGAGAACGTATCCTCTTCGAGTGATCGGTATCGCATAAGTACCGAAAGAGCTATGACGGGTGTGGCGATCTGTTTTTCCAACGCCGTTTCGAGTGTCCACTTTCCTTCCCCGGATGAATGCATGACGCCCCGAATGCTTTCCAGCTTCGGATCTTTAGCAAGGGCGTTTTCTGTGAGCTCCATCAACCAGCTGCGTACAACTGAGCCGTGATTCCAGACGCCGGCAACCGCTTTCAGGTCGAGGTTGAATTCACTTTTGTTCATTACCTCAAACCCTTCGGCAATGGCCTGCATCATTCCGTACTCAATTCCGTTGTGAATCATTTTGACGAAGTGCCCGGCACCCGAAGGGCCGCAGTGCAGGTAACCTCCCGGGACAGCGATGTCTTTGAAGAGCGGCTCACAAAAGGCAAAAGCTTCTGAAGTTCCACCGATCATGGCGCACACACCCCGGCGGGCGCCGTCAACTCCACCACTGGTACCGCAGTCCAGGAATTCAATCCCTTTTACAGCGAGGGTCTGTGCCCGACGCACGGAATCTTTGTAGTTCGAGTTGCCACCGTCAATGATAATGTCTCCTGATTTTAGAAAAGGGACCAGACTTTCAATTGTCATGTCTACGGCACTCCCCGCGGGAATCATAAGCCACAATACTTTTCGTGCCCCCGACTTTGCTACCAAATCAGACAGATCTGTAGCGACTCCGATTCCTTTGTCGTGAGCTTCTTTCATGCTGGTGGCGTTCAGATCAAACGCGGTAACGGCATGGCCGTGATCAAGCATATTGAGGCAGAGGTTGAACCCCATCTTTCCCAGTCCGATTACTCCAATTTCCATGGTTGTCGTTTTAGTATTGTTATATCACACCATCAGGTGACGCGTCGCCTTGTAAATATCTCTGTAGCGCAAGAACAATTCGCGGTACGCTGACATATATGTGGGGTCGGGGGAGAACGATCGTTCTTCGCCGGGATGCAGTTCGTCAAAATCGGCGATGGCCCCTGTCTTTCTTAAAGCCAGCATACCCGCGCCATAGGCCGACGCGTCGGAGGTGCCTACCAGCGATATTCTTTTTCCAAAGAGATCCGCCAGCAGTTGCAGCCATTCGGCTGAGTGAATAAAGCCACCACTTACATTCACTTTTGTGATCTCCAGCCCCGCTTCCATCATATGACTGGCAATATCATAAAGCGCAGTCGATATTCCTTCTACAACGGCGCGGGTGAAGTCGGCGGGACGATGATGCGCACGCATTCCGAAGAATACGCCGCATGCCTCGCTGTTCCAAACCGGTGCGCGTTCGCCCAATACATAGGGAAGAAAGACGAGACCGTTGGAAGCCGGAGTGCTTTGGTTGATCTCATTTAACAGCGATTGATAGTCAGCCATACTTTCCAACTTCATTCCGCGAAGGGTTTCAGCATACCATTTCAATGCATGCCCGCCGTTGTTGGAAGGACCACCGCATACATAGGTCTTTTCGTCGAGCAGGTAGTTGAAGATCATCGCGCTGAAGTTGAGAACCGGTCTGGGGCGTATCACACGAATGGCGCTGCTTGTGCCGATGGTTAGCGCCACCGATCCGGGTTCGTTGACAAAGCTTCCAATGGATGCGAGACATCCATCGCTGCTGCCGATCATAAACAGTGTTGAGGTACTTACACCCAGTTGCACACGGAGGTCGTCGTTTGAAATTGTGCGACTGTGTGTCGGGGCTTTCAGAGTAGAAAGTTGTTGGGATCGGATATGAGCGAGCTCCAGCGCTTTATTATGCCATTGGATCTTTTGGATATCCATGAGCCCCGAAGCCGATGCGATTGAGTAGTCAACTTCATAAGTTTGGAACAGTTGAAACCACAGGTATTCTTTAATCGATACGAATTTCGCAGCGCGTTCGAATATGTCGCGTTTGTTTTCATGCAGCCATTGTAGTTTGCACAGCGGCGACATCGGGTGGAGCGGAGTGCCCGTTTGTTCATATAACGACTGTCCTATGGGAGAGTCGTGTAGTTCCCGGGCGATGACGGCGCTTCGATTGTCAGCCCAAATGATGGCGTGCGAAAGAGGCGTATGATTGGCGTCGAGAGGTATGAGACTGTGCATGGCACTGCTCAAGGCAATTGCTTCAGGGGGATAACCCAGGCGTTGCGTTAAGGTGGAGATGCAGTAAATGAAAGCGTTCTCAATGTCTCTGACATCCTGCTCCTGGTGGCCGGGCGCGGGTTGAAGGGTAGGATAACTTTGTTGCGCTGAATCGACAACACTTCCCTCTGTCGAAATAGCAAGAGCCTTTGCGCTTCCTGTCCCCAGGTCGATACCGATTACATAGGGCTTCATAGAGACCCCAATATAAAAAAGAAAGGGCACCCGCAGAGTCTGCCGGTGCCCGGGGGTTTGGTAAAAGAAGTCTTAATGGGCAGTTTGTATGTCTTTTCGTCTTCGTGCATCAAGGGAATACCGTCCTGCACCGAAGACGACACAGACGATGAGTCCGAGAAGTACTATGACTGACAGCCATAACTCCATATAGTTTCCCAGCGATAGATGTCCGGCGGGTGCGTTAACGAGGAACACCGCACCGATAAGAATTGGGATTTGGATAAGACTTGCAAAGCGTGTGAACAATCCGGCGACGATGAGGGGTCCGCCAAGAATGTGCGCGAAAACAATGTAATGTGCCAATACGGCACCTGCGAACCACGTCGTAATACCTGCGGTAGTGTTCTGCAATTCGTCCATGTTCGTGACAAATTGCAGGCCCTTATAGGTGATGAAGATACCCAACGCAATTCTGAAGAAGTCGAGGAATCCGGGCCGATGATGGTTGCCCCATGACTCTACATTCGTGATCAGACTCATGACCGTTGCGTTTTGTTGACATACAAAGATTACGAAAATAGAAGGGGAAGGACAATTCATTTCGTCTTTATTATAAAGCGGGCATTCCTGCCTGCAAGCCACGTTAGGGTGGGGCGGTGAGGGAGAAGTGAGACCGGCGGGGGGTGGAGTCTTGATCGCGGGCCAAGCGGTTGCCTGCTTTGCATGTACCTCGACGGCTTTTCTACACCCGGGGCGGGCGACCGGCGGATTGAGTGCACGCACACACAGGGAGAACGAGGGGTCTAGGTGTTGACGGGCGGGGGATGAAATAGAAGTCGGATAGGGCCTGCGTGGGCGTCCGTGTATTT
>Ga0079224_100005432_pt1 | contig 16732 bp, 17 predicted proteins | sample Stecom2015_FD_80414 | JGI IMG/M metagenome (GOLD analysis project Ga0079224, IMG submission 80414) | Agricultural soil microbial communities from Utah to study Nitrogen management - Steer compost 2015 | ecosystem: Environmental > Terrestrial > Soil > Agricultural land | place: USA: Utah... | reverse complement strand
GGGGACGCTGTTAGGGGCTCGCGTGGCGAAATATGGTGCTCCAGCTGTACTGGCTTACATGGCGCTGCGCTACCCCAGCGTACTCAATTCATTGCTGGCGGACCTTGCGGGCAAACTGGGGGTTCCCGCGCCGGTGGCGCTGTGGGCGGGCTGGACCCTGATTCTGCTGCCGATCTTCATGGTGCTGCGCATCTTGCTGCGTCCGCTCGGCTGGGTGCTGGTGAGCCTGGGGCGAGTGATGCAGGCTGGGCGGCCGCGGGCACGGGTCTATTGAGGTGGCTGCCGCCTTGAAGCGGCAGCTGCGGCCCCGCGCCCACAGTGTTCCCCGAGGGTAAATGAGACTGTGCGCCAAGCCGGAAAGCAGCTACTCTTGAGCCAGTTTCAACCTGTGCCTTTACCGGTACGCCATTACTAACAAGCTGAATCATGTTGCCCACCAACTCCTTCAAGAAAGCCATGAAAGCAGGCCAGTCCCAAATCGGTATCTGGTCGACCATTCCATCTCCCACCGTGGCCGAACTCCTCGGCGGGGCGGGTTACGACTGGGTATTGCTGGATACCGAACACACGCCCAATGACGTGGCCATCATGCTCACGCAGCTGCAGGCTCTGGCAGCCGCCCAGCCTGCCCCCGGCAGGCAGGCCACGCAGGCGGTGGTGCGGCCTGCCTGGAATGACATGGTGCTGATCAAACGCTATCTGGATCTGGGTGTGCAGACCCTGCTTCTGCCGTTCGTGCAGAACGCCGAGGAGGCTGCTGCCGCCGTCAGCTCCATGCGATATGCGCCCGAAGGTGTGCGCGGGATGGGTGGCTCCGTTCGTGCGGCCAACTATGGGCGCACACAGGATTACATCCAGCGGGCGCATGAGGAACTCTGCCTGCTGGTACAGGTGGAGACTGCAGAAGCGCTTGCCAATCTTGATGAGATCGCCGCAGTGGACGGTGTCGACGGCATCTTCATTGGCCCGGCTGACCTTTCCGCCAGCCTGGGTTACCCCGGCCAGCCTTTCCACCCTGAAGTGACACGCATCATCAATGATGCGATCCGTCGCATACGGGCGGCCGGCAAAGCGCCCGGAATACTCATGGTGAACGAGGAGCGCGCCCGCGAATGTCTGGAATTGGGCGCCCAGTTCGTCGCAGTGGCAGTGGACACAATTGTCCTGCGTGACGGTGTGGATCGCATCGCTGCCAAGTTCAATGGTCAGCAGGCGGCCGTCGCCACCAGCCCCTATTGATCCTCTCAGCCGGGGGCGGACGCATGTCCGCCCGAAGTGAGCTTCGGCGCTTCGCGCCCATGCCTGTCTGAACCTCCCCTCCTTGGCATGCAGCTTGCCGCTGTCTGCCCCAGCGCCGGCCTGCCGGCAGCACGTCAAGGAGGAGTTCCGATGGCTGTCATCGTTCAGTACAGATATTCAGAAGCAATACATCCCCTACACGCCGTATTGCTCTCCGGCTCATTCGCCCTATACCTAGGGGCGCTGCTCAGCGATATCGCCTATGCCAAGACCTTTCACATCCAATGGAGCAATTTTGCTTCGTGGCTGATTGTGGGCGGGCTGATTTTTTCCAGTATTGCCCTGGTGTTTGCCATCGCTGACCTGTGTCGTGCCCACCGCCGTGTTTCGGGCGTGGCCGCCTATGTGGTGCTGCTCGTAGCCAGCTGGGCGGTTGGTCTGTTCAATGCCCTGATGCATGCCCGGGATGCCTGGGCCATGATGCCCGGCGGACTGATACTTTCTATAGCAGGCACGATACTCATCGCCCTGGCAACTTGGCTGGGCTTTCGCACCCCACATTTTGTCGGGAGTGCACAATGAGATATGCCATATTCATGTCTGCGCTGGGAATTTCCGCAGTGCTTGCCGCGTGCGGTGCGGAACCTCAGGAACCACAGTTTGGAGCGAACCCTCAGTTGCCCAAACCAAGTCGGGGGCTTCTACCGACAATGAATATCCCCGAGCCCACTGGTTGGGACGGCCAGATGCCGACCGTGCCAGACGGGTTCACCATCAGTGCCATTGCCACGGATCTGAAGATTCCGCGTCAGACCCTCATTCTGCCCAATGGTGACATCCTGGTGGCGGAAGGTCGAGGAGGCAATGCGCCGGCGCTCAAGCCCAAGGACGTCATCGCAGCCTATATCAAAGGCAAGGGAACGACGAATGTGGAAAGCGGCAACCGCATCACACTGTTGCGCGATGCTGATGGTGATGGCGAATACGAGTTCCGCTCCGTTTTTGCAGAAGATCTGAATGCGCCCTATGGGCTCGCCTTCGTCAATGGACGCATTTATGTTGCTAATCAGGATGCAGTTGTCTGGTTCGATTATGAGGAGGGGCAGACCGAGGCAGCTGCAAAGCCCACCCAGTTGACCGAACTTCCCTCTGAAATCAATCACCACTGGACCAAGGCCATGACGGCCAGTGCAGACGGGCGCCACTTGTATGTGGGCATCGGGTCGAACAGCAACATCACGGAGCGGGGCTGGACGGCCGAAGCCGATCGGGCGGTGGTGTGGGAGATTGACGCAGAATCGGGGGCACGGCGCACCTATGCAACCGGATTGCGCAACCCGACTGCCCTGACCATTCAGCCGGGTACCGGCCAGTTATGGGCGGTGGTGAATGAGCGCGATGAGATTGGCCCCGACTTGGTGCCCGATTATTTGACAAGTGTGAAGGAGGGGGCCTTTTATGGGTGGCCTTACGCCTTCTGGGGCCCGAATCCGGACGAGCGTGTGCGACCTCAAGACCCGCAGAAGGTAGCCGCCACCATCGCCCCGGATTATGCCCTCGGCTCCCACGTGGCCGCGCTGGGTGTCGCGTTTTCAAATGAGGCCATGGGTGAGTCCTTTGCAGAAGGGGTTTTTGTGGGAATGCACGGGAGTTGGAACCGGTCTAGTCCGGTAGGTTACAAAGTCGTTTTTGTCCCCTTCAGTGATGGTGTGCCTGCGGGCGAACCGGTGGAGTTCGTCGCCGGGTTTCTGGAGTCCGGGAACAACAAGACGCGGGGGCGGCCTGTGGGCGTTACGGTTGACCCGCGCGGTGCACTGATTGTGGCTGATGATCTGTCCAATGCAGTGTGGCGGATCGTGCGGGCTGACGTGGCTCAGAACCTGGATGCGGCAGCGAACGAGAGTTCAGGGCGGTGATTCGGCGAATTTCGCGGCAAGGAAATCGATCATGGCCCTGACCTTGGCGGGCTGGCGCCGGCCCGGGGGTAAAGCACATAGATGCCGTCCAGATGCGTGGGCGGGCGGTCGAGTTCCAGCTCGATCAGTTCGCTTCACTTCGGGGTGCCGGCGACTGAATTCCGGCATGAGCGGTGCAACAATGTAGCGGCTGCCTATTTCCGTTAAGACCAAACGCCGGGTGCTGCGGTGGAACAGGCTTACCCCAGGTGCTCTTCCAGGCGATTCACGTGTTTGGTGGCCATCGCAGGGGAAATGCCCATCTGACGCACGGCAGCAGACAAGCTTCCTGCTTGAGCAGCGCGCACGAATACCTTCATGCTGGTGATGCGGTCCATATTTATTTCCTACTGTCAGTACGAACTGTAGGCCTTGTTCTGCCGGTTCTCTAACTTACAGAGTTGGACCATACTGCATATATCGAAGAACCAGTAAGGATTTGCCATGAATGCCAATCATGCATCGTCGGCCCGCATGCCGACTTATTTCGTTCCGCACGGCGCCGGCCCATGCTTCTTCATGGACTGGAAACCGGCCAATACCTGGAACAATATGGCTGCCTTTCTGAAGGGGATTCGGAACGAATTGCCTGCCCTGCCGGAAGCGATCGTCCTGGTTTCGGGGCACTGGTTGGAGATTGATTTCCGTTTGACGGGAAACGCCCGCCCACCCCTGATTTATGACTACTACGGCTTTCCCCCGCATACCTACGAGCTTGAGTATCCGGCGCCGGGCAAACCGGAACTGGCAGCCAGCCTGGCGGAAACCTTGTCCGCAGCCGGGCTTTCGGCTTCCGTCGATGTTGAGCGGGGGTATGACCACGGGGTATTCATACCCCTGAAGCTGATGTTCCCCGAGGCGGACATTCCAGTTATCCAGCTTTCATTGCGTCAGGATCTGAACCCTGAAGCTCACCTGAATGCGGGTCGCGCATTGGCCCCGCTGCGTGATCAGGGGATTCTTATCGTGGGCAGCGGAATGAGCTTCCACAATATGCGCGGCTATGGTGACCCACGCTTCACACCTGTGTCGCACGCTTTTGACGAGTGGCTGAGTGCGGCGATATCAGCCGTGCCGGCCCAGCGCGATGCCTTGTTGCGAGATTGGGAACAGGCGCCTCACGCGCGTCTGTGCCACCCGCCTCGGGCTGAGGAACACCTGCTCCCGTTGATGGTGGCAGCCGGGGCGGCCGCGGAAGGCAGGGGCCGCAGGGTGTATTCCGAAATAATCCTCGAAACCGCGATATCGGCATTTCGCTTCGACTGAGTTCATATAGAGAATTCAAATCAAGCCGGGTGCCGGGGTTAATTCAGTGAAGTAAGCTTGGCATCGGCATTAATGTAGGCCAACAGATCAAACCTGACGCCGGCAGGGCATTCAATTGTTTGCCGGCGCGATATGAAGTGTGTTTTGAGGAGTATGACAATGAATGATTCGGCCGAACGCTATGGTGGAATATCGCGTTTTTTTCACTGGGTGATGGCTGTTCTGATCGTCTGGCAGGGCATGAAATTTTTCGACCGCATCAATGACGGCGAACATTGGATCGGGGAGACCCTGGTGCCCTGGCATACCCGCATAGGTTCGGTGCTGCTGGTGCTGATCGTGTTGCGCATCGTCTGGGCAATCGTCCAGCGGGGCAATCGTCCGGTCCAGGGTCCTGCTACTGCAACGCTTGTGAAACTGGGCCATTTCCTGCTGTATGCCGTCATGTTCCTGATGCCTGTAAGCGGCATCACGTATCTGGTGGGGCGCGGGTTTGGCTGGCGGCCGTTTGGCATGGAGATCATCGCCCGCGGCCCAGAAATCCCCTGGATGGCCTCGCTTGGCGGGGCAGTGCATTCACCGCTGGCCTGGCTGCTGCTGGTTCTTGTGGTTGGGCACGTGGGTGTGGCGCTGTTCCATCACTTCGTGAAGAAGGACGGAGTGCTGCGCCGCATGCTCTGATCAGCTTGCGTCACCTATCCAGGTTGCGGGCCACGCACCGCTTCCCACCATGTCCCGGATAACCTCCGGGACGAGCTGTAATACTGCAGCACAGGCCGTGGTTGCGGGGCGTGTAGTGTGGGTGGCGCACACCACTCTGCGCAACATGCGCGGGTTGTCGATCTCGGTCGTGCGCAGTCGGTCCGCTGCCACTTCCTCGGCCACTGAACCAAGCGGGAGGATGGTGTGCCCAATTCCCGCTTCCGTAGCCCGTTTCACGCTGTTCAGCGATTCAATTTCCGCCACCAGATTCAGCTCCACACCCAAAAGTGCGCAGGAATCATCGATGATCCGGCGCAGACCATGTTCACGACCGGGTAAGACAAGTGGAAGGCGAGCCAGTTCCTCCAGGGAGATCTCTGCCGGCATGTCCAGCCCGGCCTGGCTCACCAGTACCAGTTGGTCATCAAGCAGGGGTTGCCGGGTGAGGTTGGCCTCCATGACATCGTCATAGAGCAGGGCGAGGTCCAGCCGCCCCGACTGCAGTCGTTCGCGCAGGAACCCGCTGTACGCTTCAACGATCTTGAGCCTGACCTGCGGAAGCCGCTCCCTGCATGCGCTCAGTATGGGCATGGTTGCCGCAAGCGCGACGGTGGTGGTCAGGCCCAGTGCCACTTCGCCCGTCGGCACATCTGCAGCCCCTCGTACAGCAAGCCGGGCTTTTTCGGCATCAGCCAGCACCACCCGCGCGTGTTCCAGAAAGATTCTGCCCGCTTCCGTGGGTACGACACCACGGCTGGAGCGGTCCAGCAGGCGTGCGCCCAGTTCATGTTCCAGCGCCGTAATCTGCTGCCCCAATGCCGGCTGTGCCACGTGCAGGCGTCCGGAGGCCTTGAGCAGGCTACCGGCCTCGCAGGCGACAACGAAATAACGAAGTTGGCGAAGTTCCATTGGTATACGTATTGTGTATAGCAGATAGGTTGAATAAGTATTTCACAGATATCGCTTGCGAGGGCAAAATGTCGTCATTGAGGAGAAATTTCATGTACAACGAAGCAGACGAATTTCAGGATATCCGTGACGCCGTACGCCAGCTCTGCCGGCAGTTTCCGGATGAATACTTCCGCAAGATCGATGAACAGAGGGCTTACCCCGAAGAGTTCGTGAACGCTCTCATGGAAGCAGGCTGGCTGGCAGCCATGATTCCGGAAGAATACGGTGGCACGGGCCTGGGCCTGACTGCCGCTTCCGTCATCATGGAAGAAATCAACCGCTCTGGCGGCAATGCCGGTGCCGTGCACGGCCAGATGTACAACATGGGCACCCTGTTGCGCAGCGGCAGCAAGGAACAGAAGGAAAAATACCTGCCGGCCATCGCCGCGGGCAAGCTGCGTATCCAATCCATGGCCGTGACCGAGCCCACTACCGGCACCGACACCACCAAGTTGAAGACGACGGCGGTGAAAAAGGGCGACCGCTATGTGGTCAACGGCCAGAAAGTTTGGATTTCGCGTGTCCAGCACTCCGATCTCATGATTCTGCTGGCTCGAACGACACCGCTTTCCGAAGTGAAGAAAAAATCGGAAGGCATGTCCATCTTCATCGTGGATCTGCATGACGCAATCGGCAAGGGCCTTACTGTTCGCCCCATCCCGAACATGGTGAATCACGAAACCAACGAGCTGTTCTTCGAGAACCTTGAAATTCCCGAAGAGAACCTGATTGGCGAAGAAGGCAAGGGTTTCAAGTACATCCTGGAAGGCCTGAACGCCGAACGCACCCTGATTGCCGCCGAGTGTATCGGTGATGGCTACTGGTTCATCGACCGAGCAACCAAATACGCCAATGAGCGAATTGTGTTCGATCGGCCGATCGGCAAGAACCAGGGTGTTCAGTTCCCCATTGCCGAGGCATTCATTGAGGTCGAGGCAGCCAGCCTGATGCGTTTCGAGGCGTCACGCCGGTTTGACGAACACAAGCCCTGCGGTGCACAGGCCAATATGGCGAAGTATCTGGCTGCCAAGGCCAGCTGGGAAGCTGCAAACGTCTGTCTGCAGACGCATGGCGGTTTCGGCTTTGCCAACGAGTATGATGTTGAACGCAAGTTCCGTGAGACACGCCTCTATCAAGTGGCGCCCATCTCCACAAACCTCATTTACTCATTCATCGCCGAGCACGTGCTTGGCCTGCCACGTTCGTTCTGAGAATCGCCATGTCACGACCGTTGGACGGAATCACCGTCGTAACTCTGGAACACGCCATTGCGGCGCCTTTCTGTACGCGCCAGCTTGCCGACCTCGGCGCCCGCGTCATCAAGGTGGAGCGCCCCGGCAGCGGGGACTTTGCACGCGGCTACGATGAGCGCGTCAAGGGTCTCTCTTCGCACTTTGTCTGGACCAACCGCTCCAAGGAAAGCCTGACGCTGGACGTCAAGCATGCCGAGGCTCGCAAGGTGCTGGACAAGCTCCTGCAGGAAGCCGATGTGCTGGTGCAGAACCTTGCCCCGGGCGCAGCAGCCCGCCTGGGTTTGTCGTTTGATGAGCTGCACCCCAAGTACCCGGGGCTCATCGTCTGCGACATTTCCGGTTATGGTAACGACGGCCCCTACCGCGACAAGAAAGCCTACGACCTTCTCATTCAGAGCGAATCGGGCTTTCTTTCGGTGACTGGCACCAAGGACGAGCCCGCCAAGGCCGGTTGTTCAATTGCCGACATTGCTGCGGGCATGTATGCCTACAGCAATATCCTGGCTGCCCTGGTGCAACGCGGCAAGACCGGCAAGGGTGCGCGCATCGACGTCTCCATGCTGGAAAGTATGGTGGAATGGATGGGCTTTCCCATGTATTACGCCTACGACGGCGCATCGCCTCCACCCCGTGCGGGCGCAGCACATGCCACCATCTTCCCGTACGGGCCCTTCCTGGCCGGCGATGGCTCCTCCGTCATGCTGGGCCTGCAGAACGAGCGCGAATGGGCCGTTTTCTGCAAGGTCGTGCTTCAGCAGCCCGAACTTGCCGAAGATGCCCGCTTCTCCAGCAACTCGCAGCGTGTGGCGCACCGTGAGGAGCTGCGCACCATCATCACGCAGGCTTTCTCCACCCTGACTGCAGAGCAGGTCGTGGCACGTCTGGACGAGGCCAAGATTGCCAACGCTCGTGTGAACAATATGCACGACGTCTGGAATCACCCGCAGTTGAAGGCCCGCCAGCGCTGGACGGAAGTCGGCACTCCCGAAGGCCCCGTACCTGCACTGCTGCCGCCAGGCACACAAAGCAGCTTTTCCCCGCGCATGGATCCCATCCCCGCGCTGGGGCAGCATACCGATGCCATCCTGAAGGAACTGGGATGGTCGGAAGCGGAGATTGCCACGCTGCGCGCCGAAGGGGCCATCTGAGCAGAATTGCCTTCTGACTGAAGGCTTCAAAATACCCGGCAGCTTCGCATCCCACGGGAGTGAGCTGCCGGGTTTCTTTGTTTTCAGTTGCTGTGCTTGACCTTCCCATCATGGGAAGGTTTATGCTGTCGGTAATCTGTAATCCTCCCAGGGAGCCGACCATGACGTCCGGGCCGAGTAACCCAACAGCGGGCAGCATAGACATTTCCCTTCCCATTGAAGGCATGACCTGTGCCTCCTGCGTGGGCCGCGTTGAAGCGGCCCTGCGCAAAGTGCAGGGCGTTGAGCAGGTCGCGGTGAATCTGGCGACCGAGCGCGCCGATGTGAAGGCGGCTGCGGGGACCAGCCGCCAGTCACTTGTGCAAGCCATAGAGAAGGTCGGTTTCGATGTGCCCGCCACTACCGTGGAGCTTTCCATAGGGGGCATGAGCTGTGCATCCTGTGTGAGCAGGGTGGAAGCTGCACTGCGCAAAGTGGACGGCGTTCAGGAAGTCAGCGTCAATCTGGCGACGGAAAGGGCCCACATACGAGGGGTGGCGGATACAGCTGCTTTGGCTGCCGCGGTGGAAGCGGCCGGTTATGACGTTCGGCCCGTGGGCGCAGCGTCTGCAGCAGATATGCAGGAAACTGATGCGCGCAAGGACGCTGAGCGCGAAGAGCTGAAACGCGACTTGCTGCTGGCCGTGGTGCTCGCACTGCCGGTATTCGTGCTGGAAATGGGTTCACACCTGGTGCCCGGTATGCACGAACTGGTGGATCGCACGATAGGCATGCAGGCCAGTTGGTACATACAGTTTATATTGACCACGCTGGTGCTGATCTTCCCAGGCAGGCGGTTTTACCAGAAGGGGCTGCCGCTGTTGTTGGGCCTGGCTCCCGACATGAACTCCCTGGTGGCCGTGGGAACTCTGGCGGCCTATGGCTATTCCGTGGTGGCCACTTTTATTCCCAGCCTGTTGCCTTCGGGCACGGTCAATGTCTACTACGAAGCGGCTGCCGTCATCGTGGCCCTCATACTGCTTGGGCGTTTCCTCGAGGCCCGTGCCAAAGGCCGTACCTCGGCTGCCATCCGCAGACTGGTAGGCCTGCAGCCCCGTACTGCCCGGGTGCGGCGTCCGCAAGGAGTTGAGGAAGTGCCGCTGGCGGAAGTCAGGGCGGGTGACGTGGTTGAAGTGCGTCCGGGAGAGCGTATCCCGGTGGATGGGGAAGTACTGGAAGGCTCGAGCTATGTGGATGAATCCATGATCTCGGGTGAGCCGGTGCCCGTGGTGAAGGCAGCCGGCGCTCAAGTGGTCGGCGGCACCGTCAACCAAAGAGGCTCCTTCAGTTTCAGGGCCACGGCGGTTGGCTCCGATACGGTGTTGTCCCAGATCATCCGGATGGTGGAGCAGGCCCAAGGTTCCAAGCTGCCGATACAGGCACTCGTGGATCAGGTCACGCGCTGGTTTGTCCCGGCGGTCATGGCGGCAGCCCTGGTGACCTTCCTCATCTGGCTGGTGTGGGGGCCATCTCCCGCGCTCACCTATGCTCTGGTCAATGCGGTGGCCGTCCTCATCATCGCATGCCCTTGTGCCATGGGGCTGGCAACACCCACTTCCATCATGGTCGGCACAGGCCGGGCGGCGGAAATGGGGGTGCTGTTTCGCAAGGGTGATGCATTGCAGCGCTTACGTGACGCCAGAGTGGTTGCCGTGGACAAGACGGGCACACTGACGGAAGGGCGTCCGGTACTGACGGATCTGGAAGTCACCCAGGGATTTGAACGGGACGATGTGCTGGCCCTGCTTGCTGCCGTTGAATCACGTTCGGAGCATCCCATTGCCCAGGCGCTGGTGCGGGCGGCGCAAGAGAAAGGGCTACCGCTGTCTGAAGCCTCCGATTTTGAATCCATCACGGGTTACGGAGTTCGTGCACGAGTGCAAGACAGACGTGTGGACGTGGGAGCCGATCGATACATGCAGCGCCTGGGGCAGGATGTGTCTGGCCTGGCTTCTGTTGCGCGGCGCCTGGCGCAGGAAGGAAAATCCCCGCTGTACGCTGCCATTGATGGGCGTCTTGCGTGTATTGTGGCGGTGGCCGACCCCATCAAGAGTACGACTCCACAGGCCATCAAGGCCCTTCACGCCCTGGGGCTCAAGGTGGCGATGGTATCCGGGGACAACCAACGCACGGCCCAGGCCATCGCACGGCAACTTGGCATTGATGAAGTGTTCGCGGAAGTCCTGCCCGACGGCAAGGTAGGCATCGTCCGTCAGTTGCGCCAGGAACACGGCGTCGTCGCCTTTGTGGGCGATGGCATCAACGATGCACCTGCCCTGGCAGAGAGCGATGTGGGCATCGCCATCGGGACGGGTACCGACATAGCGATCGAAGCAGCTGATGTCGTGCTCATGTCAGGTAGCCTCCAGGGTGTGCCGACTGCTGTTGCGTTGTCACGGGCCACCATCGGGAATATCCGTCAGAACCTGTTCTGGGCCTTCGTCTACAACACCGCTCTCATTCCCGTTGCAGCGGGAGCTCTGTATCCAGTCTGGGGAACTTTGTTGTCACCCATCTTCGCGGCTGGAGCCATGGCCATGTCGAGCGTATTCGTGCTGGGCAACGCTTTGCGACTGCGCGGGTTTCAGCCGCCCCATGCTCCGACTCAATGACGTCGCCCGCCAAGGAGCTTGAGCCATGAATATCGGTGAGGCAGCGGAGGCGTCCGGCGTTTCGGCCAAGATGATCCGCTATTACGAGGATATTGGCCTGATACCGCCAGCAGCTCGCACTGAATCGGGATATCGCAACTATTCTGAGTCGGATATTCACCGGCTCAGCTTTGTGAGGCGGGCACGCGAACTCGGTTTTTCTGTAAAGGAAATTGCCGAGTTGCTCAGCCTGTGGAGTGACCGTTCACGCCAGAGCGCGGAAGTGAAACGTATTGCGCAGGCGCATATCGCTGATCTGCGGCGCAAGGTTGCCCAGCTCGAGAGCATGGTGGGTACCTTACAGACGCTGGTAGATTGCTGTGCGGGTGACGACCGCCCGGAATGTCCCATTCTGGAGCAGCTGGAGGGCCCGGCAGCCCGCCAATCGCGGGCCTGAACCCAGAGTACGTGTGCGCCTGAACTGGCCCTATCAGAGTTTGTTGCTGTGTTTGTTTCTAGGGGAGTTGCCGCCGCTTGCGGGTGACGGCAGCCCCGGGTATTCCTGAAACGGGTGGAGCTCAGACCGCCTTGGGCGGGAAGCCGGCTTCTTCCAGCGCTGCCTCCACTTGCTCCTGTGTGGCAGTGGTAATCACTTCAAGCTTGCGGCTGGGTGGGTCCGCCTTAATCTCGGCATTCGGGTCAATGGCCTGAATTGCGCGGGTCACGCCCCGGACGCAGCCGCCACATGTCATGTTTTCAATGTGAAATTGCATGGTGTTCTCCTGGAAACAGCTTGGGTTGCAGTGCCTTCATTGCTGTGGCACGGGCGCCAGGCGGCCGGATCGGGCAATCAGCGCCGTGACGACAATGGCGAAGGCGAGGCGGGCCCAGATGATGGCGGACGGGTGTGCGCCCATCAGCAGGATGAGCAGGGTGTCCTCAATGATGCTGTGGCATAACCCCAGGAAGGCCATCACCAGGAAGATGTCACGCCGGGACAACTTGCCGGACTGCGCTTCGCGTATTAACAGCCCGGCACCAATGCTCAGCCCCAGTGTGAAACCAATGATGGTCACATTGGTCGCCTCGCGCCCGATGCCGATTACGCGCAGCAGTGGCGCGAGCACTTTGTGCATCAGCCGTTCAATGCCCACTGCCTTCAGCACACGCAGCAGCAGCATCAGGCCGAGGATGATCACAAACACCATGACCAGCATCTTGAGTTGGCTCAATGCCCATGCCAGCAGGGAAGGGTCGGAAAATTCGGGCTGCCAGAGTGTGACCGCAGGTTCCTGCAAGCTGTTGGTGGCAGAATAGTAAACGTTGAGAATGGCGCCCAGCACCAATGCACCGCCCAGCCGGATGACAAGAGTTGCCCTCCAGGCAACCCCAGTTGCGCGGGCCACTGCCCCTTCTACCGGCAGGGAGTGGGCAAGCAGAATGAGTGTGCCCAACACGCTTACCTGTGCGATGGTCAGGGGTATGTGGGGGCTCAGGTCGGCGAACACCACCAGGGCGGTGTAAATGCTCGTCAGCATGGCGGCCGCCCAAACGATTCCAACTTCCGCAGGCAAGCCCACCAGCCCCATGATGGGCCCAAGAAGCGTTGCGAGAAATTCTGTCCCGCCAAGCATGTCCAGCACCTTGACGATAATCAGCGCGGGCACCATGAGCCGGATCAATACCAGCCAGGATGAAAAGGCATCATGAAATAGCCGCTTTACGGGGGCGGCAACTGCAGCGAACCGGGACATTCAGAAAGTGCGGAAAGAATCTGCAAAAAAACCGGCCGCGCGGGCGACCGACTGAGGTATGCCGCAGAATGCGGGCTTAACTGGAAGTATAGCTGCGATCACCAAATATAGCTGAGCCAATGCGTACTTCCGTCGAGCCTTCGGCAATGGCCAGATCGTAATCGCCGCTCATGCCCATTGAGAGTCTTTCAAGCGAAATGTTGGGAATATTTTTCCGCTGCATGGTGTCGCGCAGTTCCCTCAAACGGCGGAAACATGCACGTACCGCTTCGCGGTCAGGGTCATTTACCGCCATGGTCATCAGCCCCTGCACACGCAGGCTTGGCGCCTGGGAGCTCAAATAAGCGAGGAAATCCTCCAGTTCCGCCGGGTCCAGCCCGAATTTGCTGGGCTCGCTGGATGTCTTGACCTGCACCAGCGCGTCCATGACCCTGCCTTCCAGTTGGAGCCGACGTTCCAGTACTTCGGCCAGTTCGATACGGTCCAGTGACTGAATCTCATGCGCATGGCGCGCGACGTCACGCGCCTTGTTCGTCTGAAGGTGGCCGATCATCACCCAGCGGACGTCGGTGTCTGCAAGCTCCTGGGATTTATCGCGAATTTCCTGAGCCTTGTTCTCGCCAAAGCGCCGCAAACCCGCGGCCATGGCTTCCCTGATTGCATCCGTGCCAAAGGTCTTGCTCACTGCCAGCAGGCTTACACTGCCGGCGGGCCGACCCGCTGCCACCGTCAGGGCTTCGATACGGTTTCTTACTGCATTGATTCGGTCGGCGATGTTTGAAACTTGGTTCATCGTTCAACAGTCAAGATTCCGGCTGCAACTGATCGCGCAGGCCGGCGACAATTTCATAAGATCGCAGACGAGCCTGATGATCGAACATGTTCGATGTGATGATCAGCTCGTCGGCACCTGTGCGGGCAATGAATTGGCGCATGGTGTGCGCAACCGTGCTGGGGCTGCCAATGGCGGTGCAGGAAAGCACATTGTCCAGCAGTGCCCGCTCATGCAGGGCCAGCGTGTCCGTGTAGCCCGCCACCGGAGGTGGTAGCTGAATGGGGCGGCCATTACGCAAGCTCACAAATGATTGCTGCCAGGAAGAAGCCAGGAAGTGGGCGTCGTCATCGCTATCTGCTGCGAATATGTTGTAGCCCAGCATGACGTACGGTTCAGACAAGAACTTGGACGGCCGGAAGTTCGCTCGGTAGGTGTGGATGGCCTGCATCAGCATTTGAGGCGCGAAATGGGAGGCGAAGGAATACGGCAGGCCAAGATAGGCGGCCAGCTGCGCGCCAAACAGGCTGGACCCGAGTATCCAAAACTGGGGGGACAGCCCCTTCCCGGGTACCGCGGTCACCGGCAGACGTGAGTCTTCGGAAAAATATTCCATCAGTTCAAGGACGTCCTGCGGAAACGCTTCCGGGTCGGTGTCCAGGTTGCGCCGCAAGGCACGTGCGACCACTTGGTCGGACCCGGGTGCTCGCCCGAGACCGAGATCGATGCGACCAGGGTAAAGGGATTCCAGTGTGCCAAATTGTTCCGCGATCACCAGGGGCGAATGGTTGGGCAGCATGATGCCGCCGGCACCCACCCGGATGGTGGAGGTTCCCCCGGCAATGTGGCCGATCAGTACGGAAGTCGCGGCGCTGGCAATGCCTGGCATGCCATGATGCTCCGCGAGCCAGAAACGGTGGAAGCCAAGCGCCTCGGCACGGCGGGCCAGCGACAGGCTGTTGCGAAAGGAAGTGGCTGCATCGCTGCCTTGGGCGATGGGAGCTAGGTCGAGTACGGATAGTTTCGTCATGTCGAGAATAGTACAACGGCGCCCAGGCCTTGCGTCAGCTCGTGCCGTCCGACACGGGAGATGAACTCGTCACGCGATGCAGCGTGGAGTTCAGGCAATGCGTGGAGATTTTCCCACCCGAGCGCCCACCACCATTTCCGTAATCCAGTTGACCAGAATGGAGGTATAGGCCTGTTGCGCGGTTTTGTCCGTCAAGGCGTGATCCGCATTGTCAATGACTCTGTGAGTCATTGAGTGTGCATGCTGAAAAGCCGCTCGGTAACTCATGATGGTGGAGCGTGGAACCAGGTGGTCATGTTCGGATTCCACCAGCAGTACATCGCCCCGAAACTCCAGGCAGGCCCGCAGGGCGCGGTTTTCCGTTGCCGGAATGAAGCTGCTACGGTATTTTGCCAGGTCGTCACGGTCGAGCTTGCGCTTTGGTGTATCCCATTGTTCGTCGCGGTAGATGGACGGAACGCGCAGGGACAGCCATTGCACCGGACGCAAGGTGGTAAGTATGGTGGAAAGGTACGCGCCGTAGCTGGTGCCCACGACTGCGATGGAGCGCGTGTCGATAGAGGGATGACGGTGCAGGCAGTCATAAGCGCAGACCAGGTCTCGCAGATTCTCCTCCCGCGTGACGTTCATCTGCCGTTCGGAATGTTTGATGTGGCCACGCAGGTCGAAAGTCAAGCACACACATCCTAGGCCCGCTATGCCCCGTGCCCGTTCCAGGTCGCGTTCCTGGCTGCCACCCCAGCCGTGCACGAACAACACGCCGGGAACCTTGTGGCCAGGGGCGAGGAAGGTCCCCGCCATGCGTTCGTCGTCCACGAGTATTTCAACCCGGTCGCTGCTTGTTCCCATGGGCTTCCACCATCACGTATTTTCGAATCAGCCCAAGATCCGGGTCTTGGCCGGAGAAAGTTTCAATGGCGCCTGCTGGCGCGGGTTGCTCAGCTCCGAACAGTTCCAGCGTTTCCGCCCACACGCGGTCGCAGTCTGGGTTGGCAGCAAACACTTCCATGGCCGCAATTTCGGCTCGGCTGGCACCACCTATGCGCCAGGATTGTTCCAGCACTCCTGCCCGACGTTGTCCTTGAGCATCAAGGCCCGCCGCAACATCGTAGTTGCGCCTGGACGCAAAAAAATTCGGGTAGCAGGCATCGGCGGCAGCGTCATAGTGCGCAGCCATTTCCACCGCCTGGCGGTGGTCGGCGTCCAGATCAAGCGTGAGCAATGCTTCAAACCCCCCTCGGGCAAAACAAAGACGTGAGCCGCCATACACTTCTTCCCCGTTATTGTCCCGGGTCAGGCACTGTGTGCCGATGTAGCTGGCTGTGAGCCCCGGCAGCCTGAATTGCCCAACACTGAAGGTCATCACATTCTCGAGATGCGCTTCGAGGACAATACCGCACACTGCGAGAGCGCTGGCATCTTGCCCTGCGAGTGCTGCTTCCACTTCTTCAATTGTTCTCACGATTACCTGACCGCGGCCGGCGGTGGCATGTACCGGTTTCACACGAACAATTCTCTCCCGCTGCAGCAGCAGGGAAGCGGCCGTACGCAAGTCATTTTGTGAGAAGGCCGTATAGCCAGGCAAAGTCGCATCAACTACGTGGCTTATGAAATCATTCGACCATCCTGCAGGACGCTGTGCTGCCCGACTTACCAGTCCATGAGTTATCGCCTTGGTGGGCATGAAATCCTGTTCGGCGTACCCTCCAAACAAGTCGGATTCGCCCTGCACACCGTAAGTTTCCAACGCTGATGCACCCACCAGTGTGGTGTCAGGTATGAAGTAACAGCGCGTATGGGCATGGCGGACGGGGTCATACAGCCCATCAAAGGGTATGCCCATGAAACCGGCAATGCGCTCTGCAATGTCGCGGTGTACTTCGGCCTCATGTATGGGCAGGTGAGGTCGCAGCCGCAGCAGTACCACGGCGTCAGGTTTTACAGCGGCGTCGAGGCGCATTCAGTCTCGCCCCTTGGGGTTGCGCGTATCCACGGATATCGGGTCACTCGCGGGAAACGTGTCTTCTATGGC